>ERZ761609.48-NODE-48-length-183574-cov-20.147271_pt1 | contig 183574 bp, 152 predicted proteins | sample MGYA00511163_ERZ761609 | MGnify/ENA primary metagenome ERZ761609 (study PRJEB28899, sample SAMN02445070) | bioreactor sludge metagenome | biome: EBPR sludge | place: Australia: Brisbane, Thorneside Wastewater Treatment Plant | collected 2011-12-16 ... | reverse complement strand
AAGAACATAGGTTGATGTTAGCACAAGTCATTATATAACACTTTTCAACGTTTGAGTTTAACAAGTTGACTGCGCAGCTTTTCTTCTACATTTTTAAGCAGTTCCATCCAGTTGTCCCCAGAATCGGAAGCAAAAGCATCGTTTCCAGGAATGCCAAATTTCATACCCACTGTTTTAGGATTTGTGGATTTTTCACTTTTATCTGTAAAGTAAACATCTACATAATTGACATCCGAAGTATGTCTTTTTAATCTACTAATGGTATCCCTTATACTTTGTTGTAAGTTATCAGAGATGGTAATGTCCACTGCCTGTACATCTAACTTTATACCCTCAAAATTTTCTGTGTAGTTCATACTATAATTTTTAGCGTTCTCGCAAAGATAGTTCCTTTTTATACTTCTCCGCCATTTTCTCCAATACAGGTAGAACTAATTTAGAGTCTAATTCATAGATTTAAAGGTATTTCATATTCCGGTTCTCTTCTACGGAATAGGACATTTCGATAAATTTTCACGCTAAAGAATTTTCTTTCTACTTCAGATTAATTTCATGTTAGTACGGTGTATTCACATAGGCAATGCAGCATAGATACTCTTTTCCTCTTGATAGGAAAGTTAGGCTATTCACTTTCCAAATTTATCCTCTCAATTAAAAATCAAACGATTTACTTCTTCAACCTCATCTGGAGAAATGCTGTGTGGTCGCCCCTCGTGCACCTGCAGGTGTACCTTTGCATTCATTTTTTCCAGGATACTGACACTTTCGTGTACCCGTGCTATCGGTACGTGTGGATCGGGATTTCCCGTGCCAATAAAGATGGGTGTCTCGTTAAAGTTACCGGAATAATTCCCCTGATCTATTTTGTCGCCAATCAGTCCGCCAGTAAAAACCACAACACCTCCCCATTTTTTAGCATGACGTGCAGCAAACTCCAAGGTCAGACAAGCTCCCTGCGAAAACCCCAGGAAGTATATGTTTTCTGTAGTGATCCCTTGTTTCGTTACGTCATCAACCGCTTCTTTCAGTAAATCAAGAGCAGAAGAAAGCCAGGGTTCATTTTGATCAGGAGGCGCCAAAAACGAATGGGGATACCAGGTATTATTGGTTGCCTCTGGGGCGAGTAAGGCGTATTCAGTCACATTTAAATGCAAGGAAAGCCCGAGAATATCACGGGCGCTCGCTCCACGACCATGGATCATGATCAATACTTTCTCGGCTTCTTTTAAAGGCTTGCCTGCCGTTTGTATATTCTTCTTGTGCAAATGGTTTGTCATTTCGTTTGAAGCTCCGGTAGTCCCTTTTCAATCTTATCCCGCATTGCTTTATATCGATCAGGTAATTGCAGTGAACTTCCCAGGTTTTCTACCGTCTCATCCGTTGCAAATCCGGGATTGTCTGTGGCAATTTCAAACAGCACGCCTCCCGGCTCGCGGAAATAAAGCGAAAAGAAATAGTCCCGGTTTATTTTCTCCGTGATTTGAAGGCCTCTTGCTGCTATTTTTTCCCTAAACACCATCAAAGTCTCTTCGTCTTTTACTCGAAATGCCACATGATGATTAGTGCCCCCTGCGTTTAAACCTCTTTGGGCGTCTGGCATTTCCAACAGATCTACTATAGCAGCATTTTCTACAGCATCGGTTTGGTAGCGGTATAAATTGCCTTCCTGCTCCACCTGTTTGTAACCAAACACTTCAGTTAGGATGGCGGCAGTAGCTTTGTTGTTAACCTCGGTCAATGTAACTGTGTGAAATCCTTTGATCGCAACATCGGCTTTAATTTCAGAAGTTTCATATCCTCTTCGCTCATCGTTGTGTTTCGCTTCGATCAAATTGAGCCATAATCCGTCAGGGTCCTGGAAAGCAATGTATTTTTCTTCAAACCTTTCTCTAAGCATTTCGTGGCGGGTATTGAATTTTTTTAAACGAGCTTTCCAGAAATCCAGGCTCCCTCTCGGTACGGAATATCCAATTTCTGTGGCCATACCAGCTCCGTTCTTTCCTTGTCTCACATTTGCCCAGGGGAAGAAGGTAAGTATGGTTCCCGGAGAACCCACCTCATCACCAAAGTAGAAATGGTAGGTCTGGGGGTCGTCAAAATTAACGGTCTTTTTGACCAGGCGGAGTCCGAGGGTTTTGGTGTAAAAGTCGTAATTGCGCTGAGCGTCACCTGCAATGGCCGTGATGTGATGCAGTCCTAGTATTTTGGTCATAAACTTTAAATTAAACCCCTTTTAATTTGAATGTTGGATAAGGAATAAACTCCGTTTCGTCTCCTTCAATTTTATCAAATGACTGTGCCTTCCATTTCTGCTTGGCATCTTCAATGAGTTCTTTACTTGATGAAACAAAATTCCAATCAATAAATCGTTCTTCGGGAAAAGGATCGCCACCAAAAATATAAACGGTGCTATTTTCCTGAATGGTAAACTCACAAAGTGTGCTGTCTTTTGCTACTAATAATTGTTTAGGGTCATAAACATACCCTTCACTTTCAATAGCTCCATTAAGAATATACAATCCCGCTTCACCAAAAAGCTGGTCACCAATGTTAACCGTCTGTTTTGTTTTGCTTTTTATTTCAAGCATAAACAGCATGCTAAAAACAGGAACGGGTGATTTTCTGCCGAAGGCCTCACCCGCCACCAGTTTAAATTGCAAGTCTCCTTCTGTCCATCCTGGAATTTGTTGCTCCTCAATATGAGAAAACTCCGGCTCCATTTGCTCTAGTTCTTTTGGCAATGCCACCCAGATTTGTAAACCGTGCATATACAATGGAGAGTCTCTTAAATACTCGGGAGTTCTTTCGGAATGAACAATTCCCTTTCCTGCTGTCATCCAGTTGACGGCACCTGGCTTTATTTCTACTTCGTTGCCAAGCGTATCACGGTGCATAATGCTGCCTTCAAATAAAAAAGTAAGCGTAGAAAGACCGATGTGCGGATGGGGTAATACATCGAAATTTTCACGCTCATTTAACTTGACAGGTCCCATATGATCTATGTAAATGAAGGGGCCCACCATTCTTTTTTGTCGGAATGGCAATAAACGCCCCACCATAAACTTTCCTATACTGACCGCCCTTTCCTCTATAATCAGTTTGATATTTGACATGATCCGTAAAAATTTAATTTATTGTTTGTCAATTTTGTAATCTTCTTCGTAGAAGCAATCTCTGTATCAAACTTCCCTAAGAGCGATCCAATCTCAAATTCCTCATGCTGTCGATGTGAACTATTTTCGACACACGCTATCCACTTTAAAATTGATATAGAAGGCGCCTTATTTTAAATAGGCAGAATACATCCATACCAATTTTTCCTGCTCTCGAATGTAATCGCTCATCAAAGCATTGGTTCCTTCGTCACCTGTATCTGCGGATATCTCCAGAATTTCTCGTTGAAGGGTAATAATAATTTTTAATGATTCAAGCGTGTCTTTCACATCCTTTATGCCGTCAGCCACCTCTGTACTTTCTTTGACTTTTGCTTCTTTTTGATAGACAGAGTATTTATGGTTGGGGGTGTGACCCAAGGTGCGGATTCTTTCTGCTACTTCATCAATTTTCACAAATAAATTTTCATACAGTTCCTGGAATTTATCGTGCAGTTCAAAGAATTTATCTCCTTTAATGTTCCAGTGATACCCTCTTATATTCTGATAAAAGATCGAATAATCTGCCAGGAGTTCATTGAGCTTTTCTGCAAGTACTTTAGATTTTGCTACATCTAGTCCGATTGAATTTAATTTAGCCATTTTCTTGTTGTTTTAAGATTTATAATTGATTTTATTGTTTGCGATTTAGCGGCTGATGTCAACCAACACCTTTACCTCAGAAGGATCATTAACCAGTGCTTCAAAGCCTTTTTCTACTATCTCATCCAAAGAGATGACACTGGTGATTAGTTTTTCCACCGGCAACCTTCCGCTATTGATTAATGCAATGGTCTGGGGGAAAATGTTGCGATAGGCAGCAGTTCCTTTTATGGTCAATTCCCTCAAAGTATGATTTAAGGCATTGTGAGTTACTTCCTTGGCAAAAAGAGCAACTATGACGGCCGTGCCACCGTTGCGAAGGCTGTTAATGCCAGTATCAAATGAAGCCTGAACACCGGCTGCATCAATAAAAACATCAACACCATACCCCGTCAACTCTTTAATTTTCTGAGGAATATCCTTATCCCTTGCGTCAAACGTGTGGGTAGCCCCTACTTCTTTGGCCTTCTTTAATCTATTTTCTGAGATATCCGACACAAAAATTTGCGAAGCACCAGTAGCCACTGCAACCTGAACCGTTAACAGACCAATAGGACCCGCCCCCGTTATCAATACCGTGTCGCCCATTTTCATTCCACTTTGATGGATGGCATACGCTGCCACAGCGGCAGGTTCTACAATGGCGCCCTGTTCAAAAGTCATTTTGTCGGGCATCTTGTGCACCATATAGTCTTCGACCACCGTATACTTTGCAAAGCCACCGTTGGACGTCAACCCAACAAATCCGAGGGGTTCAGAAAGGTTATATTCTCCCGTAGTGATAAACGGACTTTCAGGATTTCTAAAAATCGGTTCTACCGTCACCCGATCTCCCTTTTTGACATTTGTTACGTTTTTTCCAACCGCTTCAACAACTCCGGAAAATTCGTGCCCAAGGGTTGTTGTTCCCTGATGTCCGTTGAGTGGGTAGGGTTTATCAACCGGAATGAGTTGTGGCCCGTGGGTGTATTCGTGCAAGTCGGAACCGCATATACCCGTAAATTTTACTTCTATCTTTACCTGATTGTCATTTGGAGTGGGAATTTTGGCTTCCTCTACCCGGATGTCTTTCGCTGCGTACCAGCGTGCTGCTTTCATTGTTGCCATCATTCTTCGTTTTTAAGTGTCTTTGAATTAATATTTTTTCCCTATGGATTTTGAAAATGTCACATCACCTTATTTAGATACTGTTATTCTTCCGTATCCAAATAGAACCATTTTTGGTAGTATGCTTTTCTAAATCCCCTTTTACAACCAACTCATTTAATTGCTTTTCACTTTCATCTCTTGGAGTTCCAGAAAGTTCAGAAAACTCTTTTGCAGTGAGCGTAGCGTATTTTGAGAAGAGTGTTTCCCAATTTTTGTTGTATTCACCTTTCGTGGCATTAGGATTCAATTTCAGAATGGCCATTTCGTAAAAAGCATAGGGTCTTGAACCATAGACGATTTCTTTATTACCTGCATCATCTAAAAAGAATGTGGTAGGGAATCCCCTTACGCCCAGCTCTCTTCCTAACTTCAAATCTTCTTCAAACAATGATTTTGCTTTTCCGTTAAAGTCGGTTTTGAACTGCTCAATATTTAACCCTACTTTTTTAGCAGCAGCTTCCATATGTTCCCACTTTGCAATATTTTTCTTTTGCAGAAAAACCATTTCTCTGATTTCCCGAAGAAAAAGAATTGCTTTTTCATTGTCTTGCATTTGTGCTGCTTTAAATGCAATGGACGGAGGATAAGATGAATCCAAAGGATCTTCCAACCATAGGTCTCCGTCAATAGGCATATCGTAATGAACACTCACTTCGTCCCAGTGAGTTGCCACGTCCGATGGTTTTCCAATGCCACCACTGTTGTAACTCCAGTCGGGCAATAAACCTCCCATTCTATACTCTATTTCAATAGCATCACCATATTCTAATTTGAGTTTACGCAATTGTGGTTCTATGCCCCAACACGATGAGCATATAGGATCTGTATAATAAATTACTTTTACGGATTTCTTAGTTGATCGAATAGTGCTCTTTGCCGTTGTGTCTGTGCTTTCATCAGCTGGTCCACACATTCCGGTTTCAATGTCGCATAAAAGCGGATTATCATTTACTGTTTCTTTTTTCATATATTTAGTTTTGATTGTCTTTGAGAAGCGGTGACGCTAAAACAAAGAGAGTTAGTAATGCTAAAAATTTGATTTTAGTACTTTGATAAGTTAGCTTACTTCTTCTGAAGTTGCAAACTCTTCCATTCTTGTGATCAAATCGTTTTCAACGGTATATATCTGAACCCATTTTTGCTTTAGTTCCCTTCCCGACCGTTTTACTCTTTGATGTTCCTGACCTAACACAACAACCATCTTGCCCTCAACAATAAATTGTTGTGGCTCAAAGCTGATGATTTCCGTTTTGTCGAGGATGTTGCTAAAAAATGCTCTCACTCCCTCTTTCTTTTCAAAAGTTCCTGCCGGAATGATTTGGGTACCGTGATAAATCCATACGGTGTTGTCAGAAACTGTTGCAACGAATTTTTCAACATCGCCACTGCTGAATGCAGAGAACATTTTATCAACTACTGCTTTTGCTGAATTTTTCATGTTTCTTTATTAAATGCTATTGTTTTACAAACTGTCCATGGACAACGATGCTTACATCTTTTCCAACACCAGCAGCAGCCGGGTCAAAATCAATATTATAATCAAATCGATTGATGGTCGTTTCGGCTTTCACCCCCAATCTTTCTCCCTGGTCGCTTTTGGCTATTCCACCATATTGCACATCAAAAATCACGTCTTTCGCAACATCCTTAATTGTCAGTTTGCCATACAATAAATAATTGTTGGGTTTGCCTGTGGCCAGGATTTTGGTGCTTTTAAAAGTCATATCAGGAAATTTCTCCACCTCAAAAAAATCAGCACTTCTCAAATGATTATCCCTATCTACCACATTGGTGCTGATACTTTTTACTTTAACGGTAAAGTCAATTTTTGCAGCATTAAGCGCTTCTCCATCAGTAGTTAAGTTTCCGGCATATTCCAAAAACTTTCCATTCACAATACTAATCCCGGAATGTGATATGTTGAAATTCAAGGAGGAGTGATAGGGATCTACTTTCCATTGGGTTTGTGCATACGAGCCAATGGTAATAAAGGTTACTACAAATAAAATCAGTACTTTTTTCATATTCATTTAATTTTTATTACTTATTCATCTTTCCTTTTAAAGCCATCACAACGTTGCTTCTTCTGCTATCAGATCTTACACAGATGTATCTTAAAGCCTCATTTAGGCATTCAATCTTTTTTTTATGATTGTTCTGAAACCCTGGGGTTTTGCCTTTTCAACCCACCTAACAGTCTTTCCGGCTTATTAGTTTGTTTACATATATGATATATGTCTCAGGTGCGACTGACCAAAATCATACTTAATCTAGTGTAATAAGTCTAATTTCGTAGCGAATCAAAAAAATAACTAAACATGAAAAACTTAGTGGGATTAGACAAGAAGAAGGTGGGTAAGTTAGTTGTTGAACTAAATATACTTCTAGCCGACTATGAATTGTTTTATCAGAATTTAAGAGGACTGCATTGGAATATCAAGGGTCAAGATTTCTTTGAATTGCATAATAAATTTGAAGAGTACTATAAGGATGCCTTTACCAAAATTGATGAAATTGCTGAACGAATTTTGACACTTGAAGGAGAGCCTTTGCATACCTATTCCGATTATCTTAAAAATACCAAGATTAAGGAAGAAAGAAATATAACAGACGGAACACAGGGGGTTGAAATTGTAGTAAAAAACTTTTCAACCTTAATCACAAAAGAGCGTGAGATATTGTCTCTGGCCGCAGATGCCAATGATGAAGGTACTTTAAGCTTAATGAGCGATTACATATCTGAAACTGAAAAAACACTTTGGATGTTGAACGCTTATTTGAAGTAACGCTTCAATAGGTCGACAAATGGGTTTTTAACCCTGCTCTAAAATTGTAATAAACTGAATAATCAAAGCCATTAAAGGATGAACACTACACTAAAAGAATTGAAAGACATTGTTTCGGAAAATTGTATTACCATTTTAGTGAACACCCACCGGACAAAACCGGATTATTTAAAAGACGGATTACGCCTCAAAAATCTGATAAAAGAAGCCGAGGGTAAACTACTGACCAACGCAAGTAAACAAGATGCAGCCAAATTGATCGACAGATTAAATAGTCTGGCAAACAAAATAGACCATAGCCACAATCTTGAAAGCTTAATACTTTTTGTCAATAAAGATATTGCTGAGTACACAAGATTGCCTATTGCCGTAAAGGATCGGGCCGTTGTGGATCTCACATTTGTTACCCGAGATCTGGTAAGGGCCATGCACCAGGAAACCAGTTATTATGTTTTGGTTTTAAGTCAGGAAAAAGTAAGGTTAATAGAGGCCGCCAATGACAAAGTTGTTGCCGAAGTTGGTGCTCCCTTTCCAATTTTAAACGAACAATTTGATACCACAGAATGGGTGGACTTATCAAACATGTCTCGTCAAAGAAATCTGCTCACTGAATTTTTTAATCAGGTGGACAAGGATGTCAACAAAATCAGGAGAAATAATCCGCTTCCAGTGTTGATATGCAGCGTGGAAGAAAACTATAACTTGTATTTAAAAATTGCAGATCAAAGAAACAGTATTCTTGATATCTTTTTGAACAAAAATAGGATTGAGAAAAAGGATCATGCGATAGTCAAAGAAGCATGGAAAATGGTTCAGGAGCACATCATCAAAAAAAATAATTCCAGGAAAGTTGAATTAAAAAAAGCTGTGAGCGCCAACCAGTTCCTGTCCGACACCAATGAAATCTGGAGGGCCATAGCACAAGGCAAGATTCAAACACTTTTTATAGAGCAGGGATTATTTCAACCTGCCGTAATGAAAGATGGTGTGATTACTTATGTTTCCGATAGCGAAAGAAACAACAAAGGAGTGATCGATGATATCTATGATGAAATGATAGAGAGAAACATGGGCTTTGGAGGAGATGTGGTTTTTCTCCCCAAAGGAGAGTTGAAAAAATTTAACGGCTTTGGTGCAATAACAAAGCATTGATAAAAATTTGTAAAGGGTTCTAAGAGATTTACTTCAGGTTGAAGTAATCCCTTCTTAGAGAGAAATATTGTTTAACGATTGATAACAAAATCATTATGAAGTCACAAAAAATAGTAATTACAGGAGGAGCAGGCGGCATAGGCATGGCATGTGCGAGAACTTTTAAGAACGAAGAGTTGATCATTACCGACTACTCTCAAGAGAAAGTAGACAAGGCGGTACAAACACTTTCAAAAGAAGGTTTTAAAGCTACAGGCATAGCCTGCGACATTACCAACAAAAAAGACGTGGATAAACTAATCAAGTTTGTGGCTGACAGCGGTTCATTGAAAGCGCTGATCCATACTGCAGGTGTTAGTGGAACAGTGCAAGACTTGAAGAAAGTATATACCATCGACTTGGTGGGTACAGAAATCCTCATCGATGCCTTTTATGATCTGGCAGTTGAAAATTCTGTAGCTGTGTTGTTCTCTTCTATGATGGCGTATACAGTTCCCCCTAATGAAAAATACGATGCTGCACTCGAAAACCCTCAGGCACCTGAGTCTTTTGAGACTGTAAGTCAATTTGTTGATGGTAGTTCGGATATCATGTACAACTTTGCAAAGCGTGGAGTACAACTCCTTTCAATTAAGAACGCAGATAAGTGGGGAAGTAAAGGAGCCCGTATTGTTACAGTATCACCGGGTGTAATTGAAACAGAGATGGCATTGAAGGCGGCAGAAGAACATCCGGAACGAATGCAAGCAATAAAAGAAGCAACGCCCTTGAAAAGAAATGGAACACCAGAAGAAGTAGCCGATGTTGTGCGGTTTTTGGCAAGTGATGCCGCTCGCTTCATTACCGGTTCTGACATTCTGATCGATGGCGGTGTCATTCAAAATATTAAAAAAATGGCTCAGCCTGCTTAATAATCATACATAATAGTAACCAACATTTAATTTATCCTTATGAATACTTTAATTCTAAGACCTTTGTCGGAAGCACTAAAGCTTTGGTACGTACCACTTATAGTAGGCTTATTATTTATAGGTGCCGCAATTATTGCGTTCGTGTCACCTGCAAGCTCGTACCTTGTCTTAGCCATGTTGTTCAGCCTGGGTTTTCTATTTTCAGGAATTTTTGAGATCCTGTTTTCGGTTGTCAATAGAAAGCAACTCGACAATTGGGGCTGGTACCTCGTTTTAGGTATTGTTACGTTTGTTATTGGAGGATTATTATTGATAAACCCGGTGCTTTCCATGGCAGCGCTGGCCTTATATGTTGGGTTTGTTATCCTGTTTCGCTCTATCTCCACTGTGAGCTTTGCTCTGGATGTAAAGCGATATGGAAGCCCTAACTGGGGATGGCTTCTCGCTTTGGGAATATTAGGCGCTCTTTTTGCCATCATTCTGATCTGGAACCCTGTCCTTGCCGGTATGACCATTGTTTTCTGGACAGGGCTGGCATTTCTTTTAAGTGGAATCTTCAGCATCTTCTTTTCCATGCAGGTGAGAAAGCTTCACAAACATTCCGAGAAGATATCATCTGAGTGGAGAGAACGTTATCATGCGCTCCAAAATGATTTAAGGAAAGAACAATTTTGATTTTTTATTGGGGAAATAATTAGTTTAGACGAAATTCTATCTGAATTTCGCTAACAGATGTCCCTCAATCTCTTCCAAGACACAATGTACCTGACCATAATGTTAGAAGTAATTTACTTCATCATTATGGTTTTGGTCATATTAAGAGTACTTCATGATACCCGCAGTGGCGTAAAGGCCCTGGCCTATATCCTTTTTATCGTGTTGATTCCCGTAGTGGGTATGTTTTTCTATTTTTCTTTTGGTATCAACTATCGAAAACAAAAATTATACAGCAGGAAAATCGTCAATGACGAGGCGCTCCGTCAAGAGATACTCACCCTCCTTCATGATTATTCTGAACAGGTATTGCATTCGGGCTTGGTGCTTTCAAAACATCGCAACCTGGTTCGGTTCATCAGTAATTCAACAAACAGTCCGTTAACAGGTAATAATTCCGTACAGCTACTATTGAATGGGGAAGAAAAATTCCCAACCCTATTGAATGCCCTGGAGGCTGCCACATCGCATATCCATCTGGAATATTATATCTATGAAGATGACGAAACAGGGAATTCCATAGCAGACATTTTAATCAAAAAAGCACAACAAGGTGTAGCAGTGCGTTTCTTATACGATCACTTTGGAAGTCATGGCCTAAGTAATGGTTTTATAAAAAGATTAGAAGATGCCGGTGTAGATACCGCTCCCTTTTATCGAATTAAATGGTATGCCTTTGCAAACCGCCTTAACTACAGGAACCATCGAAAAATTATTATAATAGACGGGAAAAAATCATTTATAGGAGGCATTAACATTAGCGACAGGTACCGAAATGACGCAAAATCCAAAAATGGATTGTATTGGAGGGATACCCATTTAATGATCGATGGAAGGGCAACTATTTATTTGCAATACCTGTTCCTTTGCGATTGGAATTTCAGCAGCGAAAACAAACTGCACTACGGAACGGATTACTTTCCGTTAAATTTTGAAACACAAAAAATAGAGAACGAGGTGGTGCAGATTGCGCCTTCCGGTCCAGATTCCAAATTGCCTGTTATTTTCTATTCCATCATGAAGGCCATTGGCTCGGCCAGGGAAAGGGTTTTAATTACGAGTCCCTATTTCATTCCGGGTGAAAGCTTAATGGACGCCCTTATCATTGTTGCGAAAAGTGGTGTTGAAGTTAAATTATTAGTCCCCGGAAAATCGGATTCGAAAATGGTCAACTCAGCTGCACGTTCCTACTACACCGAACTTCTGAAACATGGGGTGCGGGTATTTACGTACGAAAAGGGATTTGTTCATGCCAAGACCATGGTAATAGACGATGATCTGTCGGTAATAGGATCTGCCAATATGGACTACCGAAGCTTCGATCTTAATTTTGAAGTCAATGCAATGCTCTACTCGAAAGAAATTACCGGTCAGCTGCAAAAAGCCTTTGAAGAAGACTTAAAGGAATCGCATGAGATCAATGCCATTGATTGGTTAAAGAGACCCGCGTACAAAATTCTGTGGGAAAAGCTGATTCGATTACTCGCTCCTCTCCTGTAGTTATTTTCTAATTATCGAAGACCCGTATCAGACTTTGAGCAGGTACGGTCCTTTGCTTTTGAGAGCAGGGATTGTTGTCGTTACTGATTTAGCTGTAGCTTTTTATTGGCTTAGAGTCCCTTTCAGGTGACTCTGAGCAGGTGTGAAGGCTAGTACTATGGCTGAGAAATGTGAAATAACCTTAGGTGTTTTGAGGCAAAATAATGGTAAAGGTAGAGCCAAGTCCCTCGTAGGTAGTCAAGTTAATTGAACCCTGTAATTTATCAACCGCATTTCTGACCAGGAACAATCCAAGGCCGGCTCCTTTTGACGTGGGCGTTCCCCTGAAGAACAAATCAAATACGCTTCGCTTCGCTTCACCTTCTTTCTCCGCAGAGTCTCCGCCTCGGGACTCTGCGGTTCATTCATATACTTTTGTCCAGCTTTCCTGTCAGGTCAATATCTTCCATTTCACCATAGTTTGTTACCGGATAAATTCCTTGCTCCCCAGTCCCATAAAATTTGGCCGAACTGTGAATATACGCCTCTGGATCTTCAACTAACAACCATTGTTCTTGTAATGATTATTGTGGATGTAATTAAGTTTTTGTTCTATAAAGTCAGCATCTAAACACTCCTTCCAATCAAAAGATGGCTCAAAAACCTCGTGCTGCTTTCCTCTGGTTCTGTCCGTTAGGTTTACCCAATCACTCAATTCTTTTAGTACATCTATTTTACGCTGCTCTTTTATTTTTTTTACCAGTTCGTAGGCCATGAATCGCTTACCGTTACCCACTATGCCATTCACTTTCTTACCTGTGTTTTTAAATGCGATTATAGCGTGAAGATGATTGGGCATGATCACATACCCATTGATATAGTGACCTTTACATTTTAGATAATCAAACCACCGGTACACAACATCATATCCATTGGTGATCTCAAACAATTTCTTCCACCTAGCACAAGTGATGGTGATGAAATATATTCCATCATTTTCATGAATAGCTCTGCGAACTGGCATGTTTGAAAATACTGAATATCTAAGAATAGATGATATTTTCTATAGCTACATGTAGGTGACTTCCCCAGCCGCAGAGTCCGCCTCCCCGCTGGCCATCCCTCAGAGACTCTGCGGAGAATTAAGGAAGTCGATTAGTTTAATGAGGTCATTTAGTACTCATAAGAGTACAACTTCTATATAAAAAGAAAAGCAACTATCTGAAATTCAAATAGTTGCTCCAATTATTGGTAGTCCGTACGGGAATCGAACCCGTGTTGCCAGAATGAAAATCTGGTGTCCTAACCCCTAGACGAACGGACCTTTTATCAAGTTCTCCGCTAAAGAGCCGCAAAGATATAATTCAAGTACAGATTAACAAAAAAAAGAGGCTTCATATTAACGGTAAAGACAGTAAACGAATCCCCTTCCCGACCGCCAATATCATGGAAAATCAATTAGTTAAAGATATCTAAGCCTTTTGAGTGTTTGCTAAAGGCAGTGCTGGTCAGGTGGGTGTGTTGTCAGAATGAAATGGGGTCTGCTAACCCTCAGAGAACAAACCTTTTTTTATACTTTTCTTATAATGAGCGGAAAAGACATAATTCAGGGTTTTCAGACTAAAGCACCTTATACCGTTGGTTTTAGGGTTGCATAGTTTTATTTTTGCCACTCAATTTTTAACCTATTATATCAATGATAAGAGTTGCAATTAACGGATTCGGACGGATTGGACGCCTTTCATTTGTGGCATTACTCACCAAAAAGAATGTGGAAGTGGTCGCTATCAATGATTTGACGGATACCAAAACCCTGGCTCACCTTTTAAAGTACGATTCAGTGCATGGTCTATTTAAGGGTACCGTAGAAGCCACCACCGACTCGCTCATTGTAAACGGTAAAACCATCAAAGTATCTGCGGAACGCGACCCGGCCAAATTGGCCTGGGCTGCCAACAACGTAGATATGGTATTGGAATCTACAGGAAGGTTCGTGGATGAAGCAGGTGCTGGTGCACATATTGCAGCAGGCGCAAAAAAAGTAGTGATCTCCGCTCCAGCCAAAGGAAACATCCCCACCATCGTAATGGGTGTGAATGAGGGAATATTGAAAGGCGATGAAAAAATCTTCTCCAATGCCTCTTGTACCACCAATTGTCTGGCACCAATGGCTAAAATACTGGACGACAATTTTGGTATTGAAAAAGGTTATATCTCTACTATCCATGCCTACACCTCTGACCAAAGTCTTCATGATTCCCCCCACAGGGACTTGAGGAGGGCGAGAGCAGCCGCAGTAAGCATCATACCTACTTCTACCGGGGCTGCCAAAGCAGTTGGTTTGGTACTACCTCACCTGAATGGCAAGTTGGATGGCATTGCTATGAGAGTTCCTGTGCCTGATGGCTCGCTTACCGATCTTACCGTATTGCTTAAGAAAGAAACTACAAAAGAAGAAATCAATGCAGTAATGAAAAAAGCTGCAGCATCTTCTATGAAAGGCCTTCTTGAATATACTGAAGATCCTATCGTATCTATCGATATCGTAGGCAATCCTCATTCTTGTATTCTCGACTCTTCCCTTACCGCATGCAGTGGCACCTTGGCCAAAGTGGTGGGCTGGTACGATAACGAGGCTGGCTACTCCAATAGGATTGCAGACGTGATAGCGAAGTACGGATAGGGGTTCTGGATGCTGGATCTTGTGATTCTGGGTGTTGTCATCCTATACCCACCGAAAGGCAAAAGCATCTGAAATAGTCATTTTTTGCCCAATGGTTGATCTCAAGAGAGAGTGAGATTTGGCCCGTATTAGGCTAAAGATTCCATTCTGAGCCGCAAACATGTTGTTCATTCAACCTTCGTTTCACAAAAAATAAAGAAACCGATCCCGGTTAATCATATAAATCTGTATCCTCCTTATATACAGGCTGATAGAGATCGGGGTAATAACTAAAATATTCGTAAAAGCCACTTTATCCCCTTAAAGCAATACTTGCAAGGCTTCTTTACGGGTGTATGATTTTCAGTGCATTTGCCGAAATCCTTCACTGCAAATTCCAAAACTTTGTATCATCAAACTTGTATCACCAAAAGCCACCGAATATGAATAGATTAAAAAGCTTATCGAAGGTTTACCAAGGGGGACGGTATTCTGGAAGACATTGGGAAGTAATCATTCTGAGCATAATCATTATCATGGGAATCATTATCTCTAGTATTTTGGAAGCTCAATAATATACTTTAAAGGAAAAATCCTGGCCTTTCCCCAAAAATGGGAAGGGCTTTTCTTTTGCCTTGAAGTCTATAGATTTGTATATGGAATACAGTCCGGAAGTTTTCTTAACGCATCTCGCCCAAACCACTCCGTTTCCATTTCTTGTTCCTATTGAACGCGCTGAAGGCATTTACCTTTATGAACCAGGAGGCAGGCGATACATTGATTTAATTTCAGGTATAGGTGTCACTAACATTGGTCATCGACACCCAAAGGTTGTTCAAGCCATCAAAGACCAGGTAGACAAACATTTGCATGTGATGGTGTATGGAGAATACATTCAATCTGCACCCAACCTGCTGGCGCAAAAGCTGACTTCACTGCTCCCCAAGTCGCTCAACTGCTGCTACTTTGTGAACTCCGGAACAGAGGCCAACGAAGGTGCATTAAAACTAGCCAAAAGGGTTACGGGAAGAACGGGCATTGTCTCTTGTAAAAAATCATATCATGGTAGCACCCATGGATCATTGAGTGTGTCGGGAAACGAAACCAAAAAAAATGCCTTTCGTCCCTTGCTCCCAGATGTTCACTTTATAGAATTTGGTAACCGTGATCACCTTTCGGCTATCAATGACAAAACTGCCTGCGTGATTATGGAGACCATCCAGGGAGATGCCGGAGTGAGAATCCCCACGAAGGCTTACATGAAAGCACTGAAAAGCAAATGCAGTGAGACCGGCACCTTACTCATTCTGGATGAAATCCAGTGCGGGATGGGTAGAGCTGGAAGTCTATTTGCTTTTGAGCAGTTCGATATCGTCCCCGACATACTCACCATCGGAAAAGCCTTTGGTGGCGGACTTCCTATCGGTGCATTCATCGCAGATCAAAAGTTGATGCAATCACTCACACACGATCCGATGCTGGGGCACATCACCACCTTTGGCGGCAATCCGGTATGCTGTGCATCGGCATTGGCCACACTTGAAGTACTTCAGGAGGAAAAATTAATCGAACAGGTAGAAGCGAAAGGGAAGCTATTTGAAAAATATTTGACCCACTCTTCCATAAAGGAGATCAGAAGGGTTGGTTTGTTCTTCGCCATCGACTTTGAATCAGAGGAAAAGGTAAAACGAATTGTGAAAAATGCACTGGAGATGGGTGCCGTTTGTTTTTGGTTCCTCTCCTGCCCCAACAGCTTTAGGATCGCACCACCCTTGACGATAACAGAAGACGAAATAAAGCACTCCTGTGAAATTCTTCTCGCAGCCATTGAGCAATCCTGAAAAGGATTACAGCGGCTTTTCGATAATAATATTGTGATTGGTAAACACACAGATGTCTGCCGCGATGTGCAGACTTTCCTTCACCATTTCTTCAGCAGAGAGTTGTGGTGCATGTTTTTTTAGAGCGAGCGCTGCAGCCTGCGCATACATCGATCCAGAACCTATGGCAGCCACCTGGTTATCGGGCTCTAACACATCACCCGTACCGGAAAGTACAAGCAACTCATCTTTACTGGCAGTAATCATCATGGCTTCCAGCCTTCTGAGGTAGCGATCCATACGCCAGTCTTTGGCCAGTTCAATGGCGGCTCTTTTCATGTTGCCACCAAAAGCATTGAGCTTTTCTTCAAACCTGTCTAGTAAAGTAAATGCATCGGCAGTAGAGCCGGCAAAGCCCACTACAATTTTACCATCCTGTAGCTTGCGCAATTTCTTAACATTACCCTTAGCCACAGTATTGCCCATCGATGCTTGCCCGTCACCACCAATGGCGACTTCACCATTGTGCAATACGGCAAGTATAGTTGTTGAACGAATTTTTTCCATTAAAAGCTTAGACTCAGATTAGAATTCTCACCGGATCTTCCAGCAGCCCTTTCAGGGTTTTGAGGAAGGCTGATCCAACTGCACCATCCACCGCACGGTGATCGCACGACATGGTCACCTTCATTACATTTCCGGGTACAATCTGTCCGTTTTTCACAATCGGAGTTTCCTTTATTCCTCCTACTGCCAGGATACAAGCATCGGGAGGATTGATAATGGCTGTAAACTCTTCGATGCCAAACATACCAAGGTTGGAGATGGTAAAGGTATTTCCCTCCCAATCGCTTGGTTGAAGTTTTTTGTCATGCGCACGTTGTGCCAGGTCTTTTACTTCAGAAGAAATATGAGCCAGTGATTTGTTATCTGCAAATCGAACCACAGGAACGACCAAACCATCGTTGACAGCAACGGCTACTCCAATATGAATATGGTGGTTCTTTCTGATCTTGTCGCCCAACCACGACACATTAACATCCGGATGCTGTCGCAATGTTGCTGCAACTGCCTTTATCACCAGGTCGTTGAAGGAAATTTTAACCGGGGCAATTTCATTAATACTCTTACGTGCTGCAATGGCCTTGTCCATGTTGATTTCCATGGTAAGGTAAAAATGGGGCGCAGTAAACTTGCTTTCACCTAATCTGCGTGCAATGGTTTTGCGCATCTGCGAAAGGGTTACCTCCTCAAAGCTTTCTTCACCTACAACAGATGGCAACACAATAGGCGCCCCAGACTCTTTCTCTTTAGTGGCAGCAGCGCCTGGCTTATAGTTTTCAATATCTCTCTTGGTAATTCGACCATTATCTCCTGAGCCTTCAATCTTACTCAAATCATAACCCAAATCTTTGGCCATTTTCTTGGCCAACGGTGATGCTTTCAACCTGCCATTACTGGAATGAGATGAAGTTGAACTTGATGGTGCCGTTGCACTGGGTAATGGAGCGGGCGCACTTGATTGTTTCTCTTCTTTAGGTTCATCTGCCTGGGATTGTTCAGCTGATTTTAATAACGTCTTCCAGTCAGCATTTTTTTCGCCAACAATAGCGAGCACACCATTCACTGGAATTGCTTCTTTCTCTTTGGCGCCTATATAAAGTACCGTACCCGTGTGATACGACTCATACTCCATGGTGGCTTTGTCTGTCTCTATCTCGGCCATCAACTCCCCGGATTTCACGGTATCGCCTACTTTTTTATGCCAGGCTGCGATCACTCCATCCGTCATGGTATCGCTCATTTTTGGCATCAGTACCAGTTCTGCCTTGATGTTTGAAATATCTATGGGTTCTGCCACCGCTGTATCTTTGTTTTGTGATGTTTCCGTTTGTCCTCCTGCTGCTGCAGTTTTAGTTTGAGATGCGTCTGCTAGCAATTCTTTAAAATCTTCACCTTTTTTACCCACAACTGCCAATACACCATTGATTTGCACTGCTTCCCCTTCTTTGGCACCCAAATGTAAAACAACACCTTCATGAAACGACTCATAATCCATCGTAGCCTTGTCTGTCTCTATCTCTGCCATCAACTCCCCGGATTTCACGGTATCGCCTACTTTTTTATGCCATTTGGCGATCACCCCTTCGGTCATGGTATCGCTCATTTTCGGCATTCGGACTATTTCTGCCATTATTGTTATGCTATTAAATTAGAATCAATTCCTCAAAAATAGCTGTAAAAACAACCATATTCAAATTCAGAAGGGCTACATCAAAAGGGAATATTCCCCAGGATAAACTCGATAACAGTTCCTCCATTATTAAACCTGTTTTCTTTGATGTAAGAAGCCCTCAGTCCCAATTCAAATTGAGGGAGAAACCTCATGATATTGATATCAAAAGTGACCTCGGCACCAATGGAATGATATGAGTCATCATTGGTTCTTTGATATACCAAAGTTGGCTCACCCGTTTTAAACCGATAAAAAAACTGATTGCCTTCTCCTTTTCCATAGTCGTAATACAAATTGGCTTTGATGCGTTGAATATTTAGAAGTGGGCCAATATTAATATCAGGATACCAGATTGGAAGTGCATAATTGGATGAGATGGTGTAAAACCGTGTGTCCTGTGGGTAAGAATACCCTCTTGGTTTTCCTAATCTGTTTCTGAAAGAGTAGGTATTGAGGTTAAAATCAGACAAGCGTTGCTGATACCCTCCACGGAAATAAATCGAGTGATGTTTGAATAGCCCTGGAAAGTAGAAAGCACCTCGCGCTACATACAAGTGTCCTTCAAAATCTCCACCGAAAGCTGTGTTGTATGCCTCTACTGCTACAGACTGTCCATATTTAGAATTAATATCCCGTCTGCTTCGCTTCAATAGGTTATTGAAGCTGAAGGTGAATTGATTGTAGAGTAAATCTCCGTTGCTGGCCTTGTCAATGAAATTATAAGACAACGAATCATTCGCTGGCACCAACCTGCCGTACCCGGATGAAATTACACTTCCATTTTCACTCACCGTATTTTTAAACCCTGAAACCTGCGTATACCCAACAGCATTTCCAATGGACAAACTCCTGCTGTACCTGGAACTGGTAAGAACCAACGGAACTCTGAGGCCTACTGCCCCACCGATCTCTGTCCATTTAAATTCTACATCCCTGCCAAAGACACCATCTGAGCTACTTCTCTTTGCATAGGTAAACGATCCATCAATTATCGGATACATTCCCTGATAACTGACACCCACACCCCAGGCACCTGTTTGTTCATTAATGTCATAGGTATACCCACCACTAATTTCTGTTGTGCTTAAAATGTCTTTGGAGGTAATGCCCAGGTTCGCCTGATAGATTGAATTGGTAAAATAAGGTCCCCATGAATGGGGATTGATCATTCCGCTTGCGCGATGATAGCGCTTACTTGTATACTCAGTAGTTGGAATTGTTTTCATCAACGTTGGTTCCCCTTCTTGTTCCGTAAGCATATCAGCAAATAAACTGGGCTGCACCGTTACTTCTTCTACAGGAATCCAATTTTCCTTTACAAAAGGCACCTTCACCACATCCAACCCATCTCTGGTTTGTTCATTGTACCACATGGTTTTTCCATCTGTTGCCATAGAAGGATTGAACGCTCCGTATTTACTGGATGTAATTTGATAGCGCATTTGCGTGGAAATATTCAGCGCATAAATATTATCAATGCCACTAAAGGGAGAGTTGTATATCAACAAATCATTGACCAATAAAGGATGGCCTACATTCTCGTCACCTGCTTTGTACAATGTTTTCACCATGGAAGATGCGACATCGAATGCCATAATTTGTTTTCCGTCTCTGCTCAATTGAATAAATGCAATTTGTTTACCATCATGGCTCCATCTGGGCATGGTGAGGATATGATTATCCGGGTTTTCTACTTTTTGAATTAGCTCCCCCGAATTGTAATCTAAAATCACCAGGTTGTTCTGATAGGATTCGTCTACGTAAATGGTAGCGACTTTACCTCCATCCGGGGATAAAGCCGCAGCACCGTAGCGTTCATGCCTGGCGATTACTTTGGACTTGCCGGTATTAAAATCATATCCTTTTATAATTGAGTAAGATCTCGTTTGCCAACGTGGATCAAGCCGATACTCATTCCAAACTACCTTATTTGCCGCCACCGAGAGCATTCCTGCATCATTGACGGGGCCAGGCACAAAATGTTTTTTCTCTTCACCATTTTCGGTAATGGTTATCAATTGTGAAAAATCTCCGATACCCGTTTTTAAAGCAACCGTCCTTCCATCGTTTAAGGGTTGCGGATATAGATAATCAGTATAAGCCTTTGACGATCTTGAGTTGATTCTTTCGAACTCCGTAAATGATAGTCCCTCTAGTTGTTGAGTCCATTCTGCCTTTGCCTCCTGCGCCATCTCTTTATAAAGATTTGTAACATATAAGCCAGTCTCTTTTTTAATGGCATTGGAAAAAGTAAAAGGAATGAACGGAACATTCCATGCCCGTTTTGTAATGTCTGCCCACACATTGGGGTTGCCGGTCTTTCTCCTCAGGTACGCCACCATGTGGTAGCCCAATACATAATGATTAGGAACAGCATGTTTATAAGATCTCAGGTATTGTTTATGATAATTGAAATTTCTTTCCTCCAGCAAATTGGTTCGAAACAGCATATCAAATTCTGGTATCCTTCCTCTGCCGCTAGGCGTAAATGCGGTCTCAATAGCCACTGCATCGCCTTCCCAAAACCATTGAGGTACCGCTACAAATGCCATTCCTGCCTGAGCCAACTGTCCGAATAAAAGATGGATGCCCTTATTAAAACCAGTTACACTTTTCTGAAACTGTACGACATGACGGTATTCATGTGAAGAGAGCAGGGTGAGCCATTCGTTGGTGCCAATGAAATTATAATTTTGTGGTGGCATGGCGTAAAACTCCGACCGTCTTGGAGCCAGTGTCACAAATCCATTCGATACAGCTGATTGACTGTGCAGCACCACCGAGATTTTTTTTGGTATTGCTTCAAGACTTTTCGCTTCCGGTTTTCTGATGTGTTCAAGGGTATTGGCTACGCGCTGTGCCTCCCTTTCAAACCCGTAAGGGTAGAGTACTCTAAAGTTATTGGTATTAATCTGATACCATTTCATGCTGGCAGGGCTTGTCTCCTGCACCACCGATTCCTGCCCATAGGCAACCTTTGTCAGGCTTAAGCAGATAATGATACTTAATGCTAAACATACTCTAGTCATCACAATTTCAGATTAAAATAAGGCCATGTAAGCTACATCAGTAACCTGAAAGTACACAGTTCTTTAGGATTAAAATTTCAAATCGATCCTATCTCCAATGGTAGCACCTGTTGTACAATTTATGTTTTATGTAATTTTAGCCAGATGATAAGGTGGATAAAGAAAATGTACAATGAATACAGTGCCTATGTGAAAACGGACTTAATCATGTATGGTGTTTGGATTCTCCTGATCATACTATTCTTTTTTTATATGCTATTAACAGATTAGTCCTGTAAGAGAATCTCTTTTACGTTGTCCTTTATCTTAAGGGATAGTTCATCGGTAGGCAAATCGTTTACATCGTTACCAAAAGGATCTTCTATTTCTTCTGCAATAAGTTCTACACTCAGTAGCACATAAGAAATGAGGATAACTATGGGTACAGTCATGTACCCTGCTATTGTGACAAAACCAAAGGGCAGTGTGAGTATATAGATAAATATAAATTTTTTGATGTACATGGTATAAGAATAAGGTATGGGTGTATTCTTAATCCGTTCGCATGCTCCAAGAATATCTGAAAATTGTTTTAATTCCTTATCGACAATGTATAACTGATTGCCACTCAATTTTTTATCCTTATAAAGGTCATTCACCCGCTCATACAACATAGAAGACAATCGGTTGGGAATATGTTTTACCCCTTTCAATCTGTCATTGAAATTAGCATCAGCCATCTCCAATTCATCCATCTTTACTCCTCTCCGCAAGTGTTCCTTAGTAGAAAAAACAAAATTGGGAATCATTTTGGCAAACCAATTTCTATTATCCGAATCACTTCGATCGAGAAAGGCATTTAGTTTATGCGAAAGATTACGGGTGTTATTGACTAATAGCCCCCAATGCTTCCTTCCTTCCCACCACCTGTCGTATGCCGTATTGGTTCTGAACACGAGAAAAAGTCCAAGAACAATTCCCACCAGAGAATGCATTGCAACAGTACTGTGCAACTCATGCTCCTCTAATTCGTAGACATCAAGTATGATATAACAGAACCCAAAACTGAATAAACCCATGAAGACAATAACAGGGGTCAAAGTCTTCATCACCTGCCTGCTGTAAGAGTGAAAAATCAGTGAAAGCCAGCTTTTGGGGTTATAAGAAATCATCTATTGGGTAATTATGCCCCAATAAACTTATTCACAGCTTCATTTCCAAAGGCATCCGGAATGAAACTTTTCTATTGAAATAATTTTAATAATTGGCAGAAAGTCAACTCCTTAAATTATCTATAAAAATAATCGCCTTCTCCTTATCCGTCCAGAGCACAAATATTGAGCATACTACAACAACTAATGCCATAAAAAAGAGTTGGCCACCATCGCCCTGAATTTCTATACCTAATAATGTCAAATGCATTCCAATTGCACCCAACATCAAAGCAAGACTTAATAATGCGCCCAGCCAGGAAACAGTGGTGATTACCAGTAATACCGAGGCAATAAGCTCCAAAACGCCAACCCCTATTCTACCCCAGGGCTCCAGACCTACTGTGGAAAAAATATAGACAGACTCGGCAGAACCTGAAAACTTAAAAAATAAAGTTTGTAATAATATAAGAGCAGCCATGAGCCTCGCCCCCCAATAGAAGAATGATTTTGCCATATTCCAAATTGGTTATCTATGGATATTATTATCGTCCAGATGAAGACATAACTGATATGTTTAGAATCAATTTAATAAATTAGATCAAATTTATGGTGTATGAAAGAATTAATGATGGATAAAAATATTGCCACAGCAAAAACTTTATCTACCGATTTTTATCTTAATCACGAATACTACGAAGCTGCCAAAGAAAAGATATTTAGCAAAACATGGCAATTTATTGGTGATACAGATCAGGTGAAGGAAGATGGTTCTGTGGCTCCAGTAAACTTATTGGAACGTTATATCAATGAACCATTAATACTTTCAAGAGACAAAACTGGAACCCTCCGTTGTTTATCCAATGTATGTACTCACAGGGGTAACCTGTTAGTAGAAAAATCCTGTCAGGTCAATGACCTCAGATGTAAATACCACGGAAGAAAATTTTCTCTGGATGGAAAATTTCAGTCTATGCCCGAGTTTAAGGAAGTAGAAAATTTTCCCACAAAAGATGATGACCTATCAACCGTACCATTGTTTGAATGGCACAAGTGGTTATTTACATCACTAAACTCCAACTTACCCGCTGACGAGTTCCTGAGGCCAATGATGAAAAGAGTAAAATGGATGCCGCTTTCAGAATTCAAATTCCGACCCGACTTGTCTAAAGCTTATCTCGTTACTTCCAACTGGGCCTTGTATTGCGAAAATTACTTGGAAGGATTCCATATCCCTTTTGTACATGCTGGACTTAACGCAGTTATTGATTACGGTAATTATACCATTGAATTAAATAAGTATTGCTCACTTCAACTTGGTATTGCAAAGAAAGGTCAACCCTCTTTTGACTTACCTAAAGAATCAGTGGACTATGGAAAAAATATTGCCGGATATTATTTCTGGGTTTTCCCCAACATGATGTTCAATTTCTACCCATGGGGATTGTCCCTTAATATTGTCAACCCTATAGCCGTTGACAAATGTAAAGTGTCCTTTCTATCTTATGTGTGGGATGAAAGCAAACTTGACCAGGGGGCTGGATCCAATCTCCATACAGTGGAAATGGAAGATGAGGATATAGTACAAAATGTGCAAAAGGGTATCAGGTCTAGATTTTATAAACATGGACGCTATTCCGTAAAGCAGGAAAAAGGAACGCATCACTTTCACTGCTTAATTAGTGATTTTATGAATAAATCTTAAGATTTAATAGAGTGTATGACTTCAGGGTTAGAAAAAATCCAGATTATCCCACAAATAGCTATAAGGAGTATGTAAGTAACAATAGAAAGAATCCAAATTACAACTCCTTGAATGAAAAATTTAATCTTGTGATCAGAGAACCAGTTAACAAACAGAAAGCCATAATAGCACGGCTCAATGATAAAAACTATATTATTGAAATAAACATCAAAGATGTACCTCCCCATCATATTAATCATAAACAACAACTCTAACTGTCCTTGTGCGTAAAAAGAGGGAACGGAACACTCCAGAAAATTATACCCCTTCTTTCTTACAAACAGCCAAATCCAAAATGTATTCAAAGGAATTAGGGCGAACTTAAACAGCTTGAAATTTTTGGAAACGAAATTGCTAAGTAGTTTGGAAATATTTACTTGTAGCTCGGATTGATTCCCACCTAGAGGTGTGACGTTTTTGGAGAATTCGTAAAAATCAAAGTCTGTCACCTGCATCAACAAGACAGAAAGTGCCACCATAAGAAAGAAATAGCCTACCGGACCAACGTAGGTCACTCTGTTACCTCTAATAAATTCTTTTGATACGAAACCAGGCCTGAACAAAAGGTCTTTGACGGTTCGGGGAAAAATACCATCCAATCCATAAATTCTTGATTGGAAATCCATCCACAAGGATGAAAAACTCAATGGCTTGGTTTCTCGTTTTTGACCACAATGAGGACAGAATTTTGAATCAAATGAGGTGCCGCAATTTGCGCAATTCATCCTGTAATTTAAGAAACTTCCCTTTTATCTATCGAGCCAGTCTTTAAAACTTTGTACGCGTTCGCGTGCCACAATCACGTCATTGTCATCACTGGCTTTTAAAATAAGCTTTAGTCTGCTATTGGAATGACTGATCACATCAATGATACCGCTGATACTCACTATATACTTTCGATTTATACGGCAATATTGAGAAGGGTCAACCAACTCATCGAGCTGATCGAGCGTGAAATCCAGTATATGTTTTCTGTTATCTTTTGTAATACAAAACGTTACTTTATCAGCACTAAAAAAATACAGGATTTCTTCCACATCTATAAAACGTAAATGGTCCCCTACTTTGGTCACGAACCTTTCCTTGTACTTTTTGGTAAGCATTTGCATGGCCACCCCTACCCGTTCCAGCAAAGAATTCTGTGTCTGACCTTGAGGGATCAATGTTTCATATTTTTGAAAAGCCATCTTTAAACTCTTCTCATCAATGGGTTTTAAAATATAGTCGATGCTATTCACCTTAAAAGCCTTGAGCGCATACTCATCGTAGGCAGTGGTAAATATGACAGGGGCGCTAATTTCAATTTTTTCAAAAATCTCAAAACTCAACCCATCAGCCAACTGGATATCCATAAAAACCAATTGAGGTGTGTCATTTTCTGAGAACCATTTTATGGAAGACTTTACTGTATCGATGATTTGCAGGACTTCAATGGAGGAGTTGATCTCCTTCAATAAATTTTTTAACCGAGCTGCTGCCAATGGCTCATCTTCTATGATTAGCACTTTCATCATTCCTCTAATAATATGGGGAGCCTCACAACAAAGTTCTTTTCATCTTTTTCAATTACAATAGGTCGATCACTCAGAAACTCAAACCTCTTCTTAATATTATCCAACCCCACGCCAACAGAATCACTTATCAATTTTGATCTTAGTTGAAGATTATTTGAGATAAACAGATTTGATCCATCCGCATGCAACGTGACTACAAGGGGGTGCTCCTGAGAAACCTCATTGTGCTTGATGGCATTCTCTACCAGCATCTGAATGGCCAAAGGTGGAATGTTTCCCTTCATGGGTTTTAATTCATTTTCAATTTTCAACTTATCTCCAAACCGGATTTGCTGTAAAAAAAGATACGAGTCCAGAAATCTCAATTCCTCATCCAGGCTCACCACCTCTTTATTGCGAGAATCCAAAACATAACGATATACCTCCGATAGCTGTTTGATAAATTTGGCTGCCTTATCCTGATCCTCATAAACGAGACTTGTCAGTGCATTCAAACTATTAAACAAAAAGTGAGGATTCACCTGGTTTTTAAGGCTCTCATAGTTGGCCCTAATACTTTCTTGCTTTGCCTTTTCCGCTTCAATCTCTGCCAGTTTCCAGCTTTTCAAAAAACCGCGCCCATGCATAAATAATGAAATGATAAAGGTTATAATAAGTGTAGAATATTGGAAAATGGTGGTGTCTCCCACATTCAGACCAAACACGTTTTTGTATAGGTAAACCAAACCATATGAAACCAGCACGGTGTAAACGATCATTACAAGCATCCCCACGACAAAACGTTTTACGGGCTCTTTAATCCAATCAATTTTCCTATCAATCAAATCGCTTGCCATGGCATTTCCCAGCCACAAGAAGATCCACATCAGTGAAGAAAAAGAAGCAACTATAAGAAAGGTTGATAATTTTCTATTTGCAGAAGAATACGTAATCAATGTAAGTGCAACACCCGCAGCTATCAGCCATAGCGAAGTAATGATATACCCTCTGAAGTTAGTGGACTTTTTTTCCAATGGATTGTGATTAGGATGATAAGTTACTTTATCTTTTTAATTCAACAAGGCCTTTTTTAATGCATAATACAAAAGCGAAGAATGGTATCCCCGCTTTTGTATTAATAACTATTGGCATTGTTTTACCACCCGCAACGCGGTTTCTTTTCCCCATCGTGGTGCCAGTGGATCAGCTGAAGGTGGAGCATCAAACATGGCTATTGCATTTGAAGCCTTCTCGCACGCGCTTGTTGTAGGCGATTTAAAAAACTGAGCAGTACCAAATTCCATTTGCGCCATTAATGCCATTGCCCGTGGGTTTTCAGGATTAAGCCCCAGTGCTTTTCCAAAAGTTTGCATGGCCAACCCTGAGTACTGTTGCCCTCTCGTTGCCGGATCAACTGTAACGCGCATCATATAAATAAAACCTTCCAACGCAGTGATCTCAGAATCATTCTGCTGGATTACAGATGCCTTCTTTAGTACTTCCGTTGCTTTATCCAACAGTGCATCTCTTTTAGCACCGTCTTCTTCCCGGGTGGACATCATGATATATCCAAAGGAAGCATAGTAGAAGGGTTCCCATTTACTTTTCTCAGCTGTTCCGATGCGCTCAAAAGAATTCACAGCCTGTTGTATTTCCTCTGTTGACTGTGCCTTGTATATGGCCTGGATGTTGGTTTGCATCGCCTGTTTGTATTTATCATTGGCAAACAAGGCAGCAGAACAAAAAGTGAATAAAATTAACATAGATGTTTTCATAATTGTAGGGTTTATAAATTGGGTAATTGATTAACAGATTTATTTTTTGAAATGGTGAAAAATATTCCTAGGAACAGAAAACGTTTTGCTGGTTGACGAATGGCCCGACTCAGGTAATTCCCATTAGTGTCAGGGGTTTCACTATAGTCGTATCCAAAAACATTGTCTCTGCCCAGTACATTGGTAACTGACAAATGAATGATCAGAAAAGGCTTAGGCAGGTACGATAAGTTCATACTTAAATCCTGGTAGGCGGGTGTTCTTCCATTATTAAAAACTTCGCTGTTGGGATTGTTATATGCCCGCGGGCTGCTGTAGGAATAAGTGACTCCCAGTTGTGACTTAATTTCTGAGATGAATTTCTTACCTACTACAGAGAAATTGTGGGTAGAGGCAAAACCAGGAACTGATGCGTTGGGGAAGTCAAGGTAATCGCGTTCTGTATCCAGATAAGAATAGGATACCCAATAATCTAAATTGCGAACCGTTTTATTATCTCTCCAAAACAACTCAAACCCTTGTGCATATCCATTGCCAGCATTGGTAAGTTGCTCAGGGTTGCCATTCATAAATTTGACAAGATTGGAATATCGCTTGTGATAAAGTTCAGCCCTGAAAGTCCGCTGGTTATTAATCACCTGATAATTCAAAATAAAGTGCTCCGCCTTTTCTTCTTCAAGATTTTGATTTACCCTAAGAAATTCATTTTGTGCCACCTGACGGAATTGTCCATAGGCCAATGAAAACTGACCATGGGTAAAGGGCTTATAAGCGATTGAAACCCGTGGATCAACACTTAGTTTTTCCATCAATCCATTGTATTCCGTTCTTACACCCGCACGGGTTACAAAATATTTACTGGCATAGATTTCTGCTTCAGCAAATCCAGTGGTGATAGGCGTGTTGAATGCAATGGTTTGTTGTTTCAATAAGCTATCTAACCGCGAGGCTTCGTAGCTGGATTGAAAATGTTCAACACCAAATTTTAATTCAACGCGATCGGAAAGGGTATTTTCAAAAACAAGTTTGGAGTGAGTTCCCTTTTCTACTTCATCAACAGGACTATTTCCAAAAAGAATATTGTTCTCGTTATAGTTGTACGATAGGCCTCCCTTTACTGACCAGCTATCGTTGAGTGCCTGCAGAAAAGAAGCATTGCCATATCCATAATTATTAGCGTAACCAAACAACTGCTTTTGATTAGGGTTAAGGATGTCACTGTTGTTAAGCTTAAAATCCGAGTGGTTAAAATTTCCAAAAAACTTAACAATTCCATGCTCACCTACCTCTTGTCTAAAGGCTGTGCTTCCTTCAATGGAAGCCGGAGGTGTTATCCAATCTATTTCCTGATTGATCATTCCAAAGTAAGGGCGGATATTCGTGTATTGGATTTTTCCTGAAACGGATGACCTGTCCCAAACCTGGGTGTGCGCCACATCACTCCCTACAGAAAGTAATCCCAAATCGGTTTGATTGAGTTCTGCCTTATCTTTTGAATCAAGAACCAGTGCGGAAGAAAGTGCCTGCCCATACTCTGCGGAATATCCTCCGGTACTAAAGCTGGTTCCCTTGAACATAAAGGGTAAAAAGCGGCCTCTGGATGGCGTGTTGGGCGCAGACGGGCTGTAGGCATTGGCTACCAGCATGCCATCAATAAATGTTTTGGCTTCACTTCCATCTCCTCCACGCACAAACAACCTCCCGCTCTCTCCCACCTTTTGTGTTCCGGGCAAGGTATTGAGTGCGCCAGCAATGTCTGCTGTAGCCCCTGCCGTGGTGGCGATGTCAATGGCTTTTAAAATCGTTCTTCTTTTCTCCTCTCCCGCGGTGAAAGAACCTGCAGAAATGACTACAGCATCCAGTTGGTTGATCTCTTCTTTTAAAGAAACTTTGAGTTGAATGGGTTGCCCACTCAAATTTACTGCCTGACTAAAAGCCTTAAAACCGACAAAAGTGATCGTGATGGTTTGCGCTCCTGTTTCAAGTGTTTCAAATTGAAAAGCCCCTTCTACAGAAGTACTCGTTCCATCATAGGTGCCCTCAATCGATACATTGGCTCCAGGAATAGCCGCTCCTTTTTCATCGGTAACTACACCTGAAATGCTCGTCTGTGCAAATGTGGCGCTGGTGATAAAAAGGAGGAGTATGTGTATTGCCTTTCTCATAATGTTGTGATTACAGTGTAAATATTTGGCCGTCAGGCCGATTCCCTGCAAAAGGTGTTACTGAACTGTAGGATAGCCCGGATGAACTGTCAGAATTGGATTCAACTCACTTGGATTTGTTTTATTCGGGCACAAAAAGGTAATTTGGCTGCCAATTGAAACCCATTCAAAATGAAGCATATCTCCCTTCTCGTTCTCCTCATAGGACTATTCTCGCACCCTCTGTTTGCACAGGATGTCAATAAACTGATCAAGGAAAAACAAGTTGCCAGGATCATCAACACAATTGCCTCCGATGACATGCGTGGAAGATCTGCCCTGATACCGGATGACATTAACAAAGCAGGAGACTTTATTGAAAAGCAGTTTAAAAAAGCAGGCCTGCAACCCCTGCAAAGTTTATCCGGCTACCGTCAGGAATTTCAGAAAATGAAATTGAGCAGAACCAGTCTGAAAGTAATAGTAGCCGGAACAACCATCTCTGAAGATCGCCTTATTCTTTCTTCGGGTGCCGAGGTGATCAATCTAAATTCATCCACACGCATGGATACCATTGGTAAGGGTCAGCCCCTCTTTCCGTCACTTTCTGCCATAGAAAGAAATGGAGGTGACAGAATTGTGTTGGTGGATAAAGCCCATGCCGAGGAATTTAAAACTGCACAGCGTTACCTTAATCGGTCCAAAATTCTTGATCTGGATACAAAAGCAATCGGATCGATCCTTTACATTCTCGATCAGAAAAGACCAAATGATATTTCCGTAAAAGGTACCCAGAGCAAAGAAATAATTACGATGGCCAACATAGTGGGTGTTTTACCTGGCAGGTCAAAACCTGATGAAACCGTTATCTTCTCGGCACATTACGATCACATTGGAATTCAGAAACCTGTTGCCGGTGATTCCATTGCCAACGGTGCCGATGATGATGCTTCAGGGACAACCGCTGTAATCTCATTGGCTAAATATTTCAGCAAGATTAAAACCAATGAAAGGTCTCTGATTTTTGTGGCCTTCACTGCGGAAGAAATTGGAGGCTTCGGATCAAAGTATTTCTCGCAACAACTAGATCCTGAAAAAATAATTGCCATGTTCAACATTGAAATGATTGGCAAACCTTCCAAGTGGGGGCAAAACGCTGCCTTTATTACCGGATTTGAACGAAGTACCTTCGGAGAAATCCTGCAGGAAAATTTAAAAGGAACAGAATTTCAAATCCACCCTGACCCCTACCCGGAACAAAACCTATTCTATCGGTCTGATAACGCCACCCTGGCCAGGCTGGGTGTGCCCGCTCACTCTATTTCAACCGATCAGATTCCCACAGACCCCTATTATCATACTGTAGATGACGAAGTGTCAACATTGGATATGGCTAACATCACTGCTGCCATACGCGGAATCGCCCTCAGCTCGAAAACCATCGTAGAAGGAGAGGATACTCCGAGTCGGGTAGACAAAAGCAAAGTCAACTGATAAAATCAATATCTCATTGACATATCCCGTAAGACTGGCATTCTCCCCGCTTTGGCTTATTTTTGCGCTTTATTTAAGGTAGAAAAGGCACAATGGCGGACTATAGCAAAGAGGAAATCAAGAAAATAGAGGAAAAGTGGCAGCAGAAGTGGCGCGCAGATAAGGTTTATAAGGTCAGCAATGACCCCTCAAAGCCCAAATACTATGCGTTGGATATGTTTCCCTATCCATCCGGGGCAGGTTTGCACGTAGGGCACCCCTTAGGCTATATCGCTACAGACATCGTGGCCAGGTTCAAGCGCGTGAAAGGATTCAACGTACTCCACCCAATGGGGTATGATGCCTTTGGATTGCCCGCAGAACAATATGCCATTGAACATGGTGTGCATCCCGCAATTTCCACTGCAAAAAACATTGAAACTTTTAGGAAACAACTGGACCGAATTGGATTTTCTTACGATTGGAGCCGTGAGGTAAGAACCTGTGATCCTAAATACTACAAATGGACCCAGTGGATATTCCTGCAATTGTTCGACAGTTGGTTCAACCGCAGTCTGCAAAAAGCAGAACGCATTGAGCAACTGATTGCCCATTTCGAAAAGGAAGGAAACAAAAGTTACCCCTTTCCCAATGTTAAATATCGATTACCATCTGGCGGCATTGAATTTAATGCAACAGAATGGAAATCATTTAAAGAAAAAACTCAGCAAGAAGTATTGATGCAATACCGTCTGGCCTACCTGGCGCATACCGATGTAAACTGGTGTGAGGCTTTGGGTACTGTATTGGCCAATGATGAAGTAATTAATGGTGTGAGTTACAGAGGCGGACATCCTGTAGTAAAAAAGCAAATGCGTCAATGGAGTTTGCGCATTACAGAATATGCAGAGCGTTTATTAAAGGGATTGAACGAAGTGGATTTCAGTGAATCCATGAAAGACATTCAACGCAACTGGATAGGAAGAAGTGAGGGGGCGAAAATTCATTTTGACCTCACCCCCAACCCCTCTCCTATAACGATGGATACGAGCCTGCCTGCCGGACATGCGGGGGGTGAGGTCCTCACCGTCTTCACCACCCGGCCTGACACCATCTTTGGGGTCGATTTTATGGTACTTGCACCCGAACATGACCTGGTAAAAAAAATAACAACACAAGAGCACCAAGAAGACATTGAAAAATATTTGGAATATGTAGCAAGCAGATCAGAGATAGATCGTATGGCCGAAGTGAAAAAGATTACCGGCTGTTTTACGGGGGCGTATGCCATCAATCCTTTCAACCAAAGAGAAGTTCCTATTTGGATCAGTGAATATGTATTAGCGGGATACGGAACAGGTGCCATCATGGGTGTGCCCTGTGGTGATGACCGCGATCATCGTTTTGCCAAACATTTTAATATCCCTATCACCAATATTATAGGTGAACATTACAATGGAGAGGAAGCGAATCCTACCTATGAAGCCACTTTGACCAACTCCGATTTTTTGAATGGCACCAAAATGAAAGATGCCATGAAAGTGGTGATCGATAAACTGGTGGAGATGGGAATTGGCGAAAGACAGGTGAACTACAAAATGCGAGATGCCGGCTGGAGCAGACAGCGTTACTGGGGAGAACCCTTCCCTGTGGTGTTCAAGGACGATATGCCTTATGCAATGGATGAAAAGGATCTGCCTTTGGAATTACCTGACACCAATGAATTCAAATCTTCCGGATCAGGCGAAGGCCCATTGGCCAACCTGAAAGACTGGATCAATATTGGTCCCAACGAAAAAAGGGATTCGAACACCATGCCTACCCATGCCGGGGCTGCATGGTATTTCTTGCGCTACATGGATCCACACAATGAAAAGGAGTTTGCTTCGAAAGAAGCGCTGGACTACTGGAACCAGGTGGACGTGTATGTGGGTGGATCAGAACATGCCGTAGCCCACTTATTGTATGCACGACTCTGGACGAAAGTATTGCATGATTTGGGCTATCTGAATTTTGACGAACCCTTTAAGAAGTTAATCAACCAGGGTAAGATTACGGGGGACTCAAGGTTTGTTTATCGGGTTCGTGGAAAAAATCAATTTGTATCGCATGGTCTAATAGATCAATACGAAACAGATGCACTGCATGTTGATGTCAACATTGTTGACGGACTGGAATTGGATACTGAAGCCTTCAAAAAATGGAAACCTGATTTCGCTAATGCAGAATTTATTTTAGAAGACGGCACATACATTTGTGGGTCGGCCATTGAGAAAATGAGCAAGTCTTATTTCAACGTAGTGAATCCTGACTATATCATTGAAAACTACGGAGCAGATACATTGCGTATGTACGAAATGTTCCTTGGTCCATTAGAACAATCCAAACCATGGAACACCAGTGGAATAGATGGCGTGTATAAATTCCTGAGAAAGTTCTGGCACCTGATGCACGATGCGGAAGGCAACGTAAAACTAAGTGATGCCGAACCCACCAAAGAGGAGTTAAAGGTGTTGCACAAAACGCTTAAGAAAATAGAACAGGATGTTGATAATTTCTCATTCAATACCTCTGTGAGCGAATTCATGATTTGCATCAACGAATTGAATACGCTGAAATGCAATAAGCGTGCGGTGATCGAGCCATTGGTGATCGCCCTCTCTCCTTTTGCTCCTCACATTGCAGAGGAATTATGGGAGAAACTGGGGCATTCCGATACGGTACTCAACGCCACTTATCATAAAGTAGAAGAAAAGTATTTGGTCGAAAGCTCTTTTGAGTACCCAATCTCCATCAACGGAAAAGTGAGGGCCAGAATGAATATGGCATTGGATATGCCAAAAGAAGATATCCAAAAACAGGTGATGGCTTCTGAGGTTGTACAGAAGTGGACGGAAGGAAAAACGCCCAAAAAAGTAATAATTGTTCCCGGTAAAATCGTGAATGTTGTACTTTAACGTTTGGTTCTTTGCTAAGAATCCAAAAGTAAGCTAAGCAGAAAGGAATGAAACACAGCAAAATAGTTGGCCTGGGACATTTTGTGCCAGAAACGGTAATTTCCAATCAGTATTTGTCCAATGTGATGGATACGACTGACGAATGGATTACTGAACGAACCGGCATTAAACAACGCAGGTGGATTGATCCTGAAAAAGATACTGTCGCCAATATGGCGGCCAAAGCCAGCCGTATGGCCCTGCAGAGAGCGGGCTTAAAAGAAAATGACATTGATTTTATCGTATTCGCAACCATTACCCCTGATTACTTTTTTCCGGGATCAGGCGTGCTGCTTCAAAGAGAGCTCGGTTTGGACGGGCGAATTGGTGCCCTTGATTTGCGCAATGCGTGTTCAGGTTTTATTTATGGGCTTTCTGTTGCTGATCAGTTTATAAAAACCGGAATGTACAAGACCATTCTTGTGGTAGGTGCCGAAATTCAGTCCACTGCTTTGGACATCACCACCAGAGGAAGAAACACAGCCGTGATTTTTGGCGATGGAGCGGGAGCTGCCATTTTACAAGCTTCAGATCAACCAGGCATTTTATCTACACACCTCCACTCTGATGGAAATTTTGCAGAAGAATTGTATGTAAAAGATCCGGGAAGCAGCCGGCCCCATGCCGAACGACAGCCAGAGCAAATTCTGGATACTACTTCATTCAAAGTAGTGATGAATGGAAGTCAGGTATTTAAACATGCCGTGGTGCGATTCACAGAAGTGATCAATGAAGCACTGACTGCCAACAATATGACTAAAGAAGACATCAGCTTGCTGGTGCCTCATCAGGCTAATCTACGAATCAGTCAATTTATTCAACAAAAAATGGGTTTGCCTGATGAAAAGGTATACAACAACATTATGCGGTATGGAAATACAACAGCTGCCTCTATTCCTATCGCAATGAGTGAGGCATGGGACGAAGGGAAGATAAATAATAATGACATTATTTGCCTTGCCGCATTTGGAAGTGGCTTTACATGGGCATCGGCTTTAATTAAATGGTAAAACCTATTTTATAATGAAAACAACTTCCTACAATCCCAGTCCACTTGAAATAGATATGGCAAACGCCTTACTCATTCTTCAAGGTGAAATCGAAAAGCATATGCAGGACAATAAAATTATCCATGCGGAATCAGATTTAAAGAAAGATAATCCTTCCATCACGTTTAATTTATTAGACAAGGATGGCGATCCCCATGAAATTGTTGTGAAAATTGTGCAAATACCTGATAAATAATAACCATGTCCCCAGAACAAAGATTTGAGAAATTAGGATTGACATTACCTCCATCACCAGACCCACTTGGCGTTTATAAATTGCTACTTATTGATGGAAATCATGCCCTGGTATCAGGACACGGCACATTAAAAGAAGATGGAACCTGGATAGTGGGTAAAGTAGGTCAAGACCTGGATGCAGAAACCGGAAAACTTGCTGCACAACAAGTGGGGCTTGCCATACTCGCCACATTAAAAAAGTACCTGGGAAGTCTGGATCGCGTAGATAGGGTGATCAAATTACTCGGAATGGTTAACTGTGTTCCGGATTTTACACGCCACCCTTATGTCATTAATGGTTGTAGCGAACTTTTTGCCAATGTTTGGGGTGACGACAAAGGCGTGGGTGTACGCAGTGCTGTGGGTGTAAGTTCGCTCCCTGAAGGCATTCCTGTTGAGATTGAGGTGCTCTTCAAACTGAATTAAATCACGATTCTCAGGCACTATTTTTTATAATACCCGTTATTATTCAATAAGTTTGAATAGAATGAGGAATTTGAAAAGAATGAGGAAGTTATTGATTGTGTTACTAATTCCGGTGTTGGGTGTATTTGCTTTTTCATTCACCCCTCCCGCTGATCGCTATTTCGAGATCGCTAAAAACCTGGACATTTTCGCTTCCTTATTCAAAGAAGTCAACGCGTTGTATGTTGACGAGGTAAACCCCAATCAATTGATCCGCACCGGCATTGATGCCATGCTTTTGTCGCTGGATCCCTACACCAATTTTATTGCTGAAGATGAAGTAGAAACTTACCGTACGATGAATACCGGCCAATATGGAGGTATCGGGGCGGTAACCAGGGTAATAGGCAACCGCACAATGGTAACAATGATATACGAAGGTTATCCTGCTGAGAAGAACGGGCTGAAAATTGGAGATGAAGTAGTCAAGATGGACGAGGTGGAACTGGCAAAAATATCCATCGAAGAAGCCAATCAACTGATGCGTGGGCAGGTGGGCACAACGGTAAAACTGGAAGTAAAACGATTGGGTGCACCTGATCTCATCAAATTAGAATTCAAAAGAGAAAAAATAAAAATAAGCAACGTGCCTTATTACGGTATGGTGGGTGCTCATTCTGGTTATATCAAGCTCTCAGATTTCACACCCGATGCCGGAAAAGAAGTAAGAAATGCAGTCGTCAGTTTAAAGGATCAGGGAGCTAAAAATATTATTCTCGATCTGCGTGATAATCCTGGAGGATTACTTTTCGAAGCCGTTAATATTTGTAATATTTTTATTCCTAAAGGAAAAAAAGTAGTTACTACCAAAGGCAAAGTTCAAAACAGCAATGTTACTTATGAAACACTCTCCAACCCTGTTGACCTGGAAATTCCAGTGGCTGTACTTATTAATCGCGGAAGCGCATCGGCTTCCGAAATAGTAGCAGGCACCTTACAGGATTATGATCGGGCAATTATTATTGGAGAAAAGTCCTTCGGTAAAGGGTTGGTACAAATTCCACGACAACTCTCCTACAACTCACAAGTTAAAATCACAACGGCAAAATACTACACACCTACCGGGCGATGTATACAGGTATTGGATTATTCACACCGCAGAGCAGACGGTAGCGTGGGCGCGATTCCCGATTCTGTGAAAAAGGAATTCAAAACAACGAACGGAAGGACAGTGTATGACGGTGGTGGAGTTGATCCCGATATTGTTCTTGATGGCAATGAAGTTTCCTCTTTAACGCAGATGCTTTATCTCAATGGGTATATCTTTGATTTTGCCACATTGTATGCCTCCCAACATGAGACCATTCCCTCAGCACGAGAATTCAAGTTAGCCGATAAAGATTATGAGGCCTTCGTCAATTATGTAAGATCCAAGCAATACAACTACAGGTCGCCTGTGGAAGTTGAGTTAACTGTACTGAAAGAACAAGCCAAGCGCGAACGCTACTATGAGGAGCTTCATCCACAAATCGAGCAAATCGCTGAAATTTTACAAGAAAGCAGAAAGAATGATCTTTATACCTTCAAGGACCAAATCAAAATGCTTCTTGAGAAGGACATCGCTTCCCGTTATTATCTCGAAAAAGGAATAACAGAAGTTGAGTTTAAAAATGACACGGACATTGAGAAATCTGTAGAGGTACTTAATAATACAGCAGAGTACAAAAAAATACTTCGGCTTCCATAAATATTAGGAATAAAAAAGGTCAGTCGATTTGACTAACCTCTTTTAAATTCAAATTAAAATTCTATTTAGCGTAAGAACAATAATTCACGGTACTTCACCAGTGGCCAGTCCTCATCATCTACCAGCAGCTCCAGTTTGTCAACCGCTTTTCTGATTTTATCAAAATACTTCTCTTTGATATCATCGCAATATGCCATCGCTCGTTCATTGGTATCTGTAAGCTTGTTGGCTCGTTTCCTTTCCTCTGTCATCTTATTTACATTCTGCTCGATGGTATCAATGTACCCGCTTATCTTCTTTATGATATCCACTACACCCGTGTTATCAATCCCCAATCCTTTTAAACCATTGGCATTCAGTATCAATTTATTCTGATAAGAGGTAGCTGTTGGAACAATGTGATTAATAGCCAGGTCGCACATAATTCGCGCTTCTATTTGTACCTTTTTAATATATCCTTCAAGCTTAATTTCATTCCTTGCCTCTACTTCTTTTCTATTGAAAACACCGTGCCTCTCAAAAAGTCCAATTGACTTTTCAGATAAATAAGTTTCAATCGCTCGTGGGGTATTCGTGATGTTACCCAAGCCCCGCTTCTCTGCTTCTTTCACCCAGTCATCACTATATCCATCGCCTTCGAACCTTATCGCTTTGGACTCCTTGATATATCTTCTCAGCACGTTAACGATGGCCAATCTTTTCTCCGTTCCACTTTCAATCTCTTTACTTACTGAAGCATGGAAGTCAACCAGTTGGTCAGCCATGATAAGGTTGAGAATTGTCATTGGAGTAGCACTGTTGTCGCTGGAACCAACAGCACGAAACTCAAATTTGTTACCTGTAAAAGCAAAAGGTGAGGTGCGGTTACGGTCGGTAGCATCCAGTATAATTTCGGGAATTTGGTCTATTCCCAATTTCATATACATGTTATCTCCCTTCTCTATTTTTACATTTCCGTTTTTCTCTAACTCATCGAGTACAGTATTCATTTGTTTTCCAAGGAAGGCCGACATGATAGCCGGAGGTGCTTCGTGGGCACCTAGTCTATGATCATTACCTGCAGTGGCAATACTGGCTCTAAGTAGGTCCGAATGTTCGTGAACTGCCTTGATCGCGGTTATAAAAAACGTTAAAAACAAAAGATTGTCTTTGGCATTGCTGGCAGGTGCAAATAAATTCACACCCGTATTGGTCATTAATGACCAGTTGTTATGTTTCCCACTTCCATTAAGACCTGCAAATGGTTTTTCATGAAACAATACCTGAAGATTGTGACGCTCTGAAACACGATTCATCACATCCATTAACAATTGATTGTGATCATTGGCAGCATTCACCTCTTCAAAAAGTGGCGCAACTTCAAATTGACTTGGAGCCACCTCGTTGTGCCGGGTTCTCAAAGGAATTCCTAACTTCCAGCTTTCAATCTCAAAATCCTTCATGAATTTGTACACACGGGTTGGAATCGCACCGAAATAGTGATCATCCAACTGCTGCCCTCTTGCTGGCGAGTGACCAAACACAGTTCTTCCAGTCATCACCAGGTCAGGTCGGGCCATATACAGTGATCTATCCACCACAAAATATTCCTGTTCACATCCTAATGATGCACTTACTGTATTGATATCTTTATCAAAAAACTGACAAACCTTAGTAGCAGCCTTATCAACTGCCTTCAAAGCCTTCAATAAAGGTGACTTTGTATCCAGGGTTTCTCCTGTATAGGAAACAAACACTGTAGGAATACAAAGCGTTTTACCATAAATAAACATGGCAGATGTAGGATCCCAGGCGGTATAACCGCGCGCTTCAAAAGTGCTGCGAATACCACCATTTGGGAATGAAGATGCATCTGGCTCTTGCTGAACCAATTCACTTCCTTTAAATTTTTCTATTCCTGATATAGGATCGAAAAATGCGTCATGTTTCTCTGCAGTTCCACCCGTTAAGGGTTGAAACCAATGCGTATAATGAGTCGCTCCTTTACTCATGGCCCAACTCTTAACCGCAGATGCTACCGCATCGGCCGTTTCAGCATCAATTTTTTCGTGATTTTTAATGGCCTCACTTACTTTTTTAAATACAGCGGGAGCGAGCGAGCCAAGCATTTGTTTCACCCCAAATGAATCTTCTCCAAAATAATCTGAAATTTTAGTGGCTGGGATATCAACTTGGACTTTTGCTCTTTTATTTAATTGACTTAATGCTTTAAAACGTAAACGAGCCATATATGGGTTATTTTTTATCTAATTTTCAGCAAATGTATGTGTTTTCATCTGACACAAGGTAAAATATTACCCACATTTAGAAAAAAAAGATGAATTTTTATTGACACAGGGTCAAAATAGAACCGCATTATCTTGATGAAGGAAATGATTTTACTTCAAGTAAATGCTTAACTATATAGGGGTAAGAAGCTATTTAACTGTCTATAAAAGAGGAGAATTATAGAACCTATCTCCATTTATTTCGTTGATTCACAAAAAACATGGAATTATGATCAATTTCGTTAAAAAAGTGCCCAGATGGCCGAAGATGATAAAATCAGACGCTGCCTATCTGCACAGTTTTAGCAAGGCTGTTCTAAATTTTGAACAGAATATTATGGAGGAACGCCAGTTGATGGATGTTTCTAAAAACAGAAGCACCAGCCTGAGACCAGGATCTCAACTCTAGTTTGATTTTTTTACTGATCCTCCGCTGCTCGAATCTGTATTGGTTTTCATGGGATTGCCTCTGTAGCGAACGTCTCCTCCGCTGGAAGCTCTGGCATCCAACGATTTGGTAGCCGTCACTTTTACTGAGCCAGCACTATTTGCCCTGGCCCTTACAGACTCACTTTCTAGCCGGTAGGCATCTATATCGCCTGCACTACTGGCTTCTGCTTCTAACACCCTGGCTCTTCCTTCAAGTACGATATCGCCAGCACTTGAAACATCTGCTGTCACTTCTGTCGCGTCCAGGCTAATCTCTATTGAAGCTGCACTACTCGCATTTATCGCTATTGCCGATGTTTTGATTGTGCTTGCTGAGAACACGTTTGAAGCTGAGCTTGCTGATATCTTATCCAGATTAACATAAGTGACATATACCTTTACATTGGCTCTTCTGTAGTTTCCATTGGCCATATGGATCTTCAAATACGATCCTGAAATTTCAGTGATAACATCAGATAATGAGGTACCCGTTGTCTCCACCCTTACACTTTCCTTATCTCCTTTTTTTAAGTATACATCAACAGCCTCAGCAGACTTAATACCACTGAACGAGCCCACAGGTCTCACTTCACTGCTCTGAGCCCACAATGGGTTCATCGATGCTAATAATAATCCAATAAATACGAAAATTCTCATATCCAACACTTTTTGCACTAATGACAACGTAACCAACAGAGGGTTGCTTACAAATAATGCCTCTGTAAGGTTTTTTTTACCTTGTTGTGAAAAATTATCCATTTTTACCTAAATTTCAACTTATTACCGTCACAATTAGCGAAAATTAAAACTACTATGATTAAAGAACAGCTGAATATTTTAATCAACCTGGCTGCCAGTGACATGACAGTGGGAGAAAAAGAAGCAAAGATTATTCTCATGATTGGCAAAGCAAACGGGCTCTCAAAAGACGAAGTAGAGGAAATGATGAAAGCGCCAAAACCAGTCGGAGACCTTGGTCGCTTTAGTGAAGATCAAAAATTTGAAAACCTGTATCACTTGATCCAATTGATGAAGGCGGATGGGCAGGTCTTCAAAAGTGAAATCAGTTTTTGCGAAGAGATAGCTGAAAAACTGGGCTACAAAAAAGGTGTTGTAGCAGAGCTCTCATCTCGAATCTACAGCGACCCTACCATAACATCGGATCGCACATTACTCATCGAGAGGGCTCGCAAGTTTTTAAAATAGATTTTACAGTCTTTACTTTTATCAAAAAGCCCCTGAAAACTCAGAGGCTTTTTTATTGTCTAAGGCCTTTACTAAAGTATATAGACAACAAATCAACTTGTGTTATTTTCGACCACCCCTACTGTCTTTCATAGACAATCTTACCATTAACAATAGTCTTTGCTATTTCTGTTGACAGCAGCTCCCCATCGGGTATTGTCATGATGTCCTTGGCAAAGATGGTAAAATCGGCCTCCTTACCCACTTCAATTGAGCCAAGGGACTTCTCCTGAAATGCTCCGTACGCTGCGTCAAGTGTGTATGATCTCAAAGCTTGTTCTCTTGTCATTTTCTGTTCAGGTTCATACCCTCCTTCCGGTTCACCGGCAAGTGTTTGTCTCGTAACGGAGGCATAAAAACTAGCTACCGGGCTAATGGGCTCAACAGGAACATCCGTACCATTAATAATCATTGCGCCTGAGTTCATTAAATCCTGCCATACATAAGTTTCTTCTACAATGCGCTTTTCTCCTAATCGATCAATCGCCCAGGGACGGTCTGATGACAGATGGATGGCCTGCATGGCTGCAATCACTCCCATCTTCCCAAATCTTGGAATATCATCAGGGTGAACATGTTGTGCATGCTCAATTCTAAAACGATGGTCGGCAATCTTATCTGGGTTTTCGTTAAATGCAATTTCATATCGATCCAAAACCTCTCTATTTGCCCTATCTCCGATAGCATGGGAACAAACTTGAAACCCTGCTTTTAAGCCTGCTCTTGAAACACTCAGCACCGTGTCCATTGAAATGGTAGGCATACCATACCATCCAGGTCTGTCTTCATAAGGTTCAAGAAGCCAGGCTCCGCGAGACCCTAAGGCACCATCACAATTAAGCTTAATGGAACGAATGGTTAGGAAATTTGCGCTATCCACCTCTGGTCCTTTGCGAATCCACTCATAAACCAACTCAGGATCACGCCCCGAAATCATTACATACAATCTCGTCTTCATATTGTCGGCAGTCCTGAATTTTTTATACAGCGCTATGTCCTCCCTTGAAGCTCCTGCATCATGAAAACTGGTAATACCTGCCCTGGCACATGCATTCATCGCCAGCTCAAGTGCTTTTGTGTCGGTTTCCTCCGTATTTTCCGGAATGTATTTGCCAATTAAGGACTGTGCCCTTTCATTAAACAAACCGGTAGGGTTTCCCAATTCATCACGAATGATTTCTCCGCCCTCACCTAAGTCTTTCGCCAACTTTTCAACTGACATCTGATTTACACCGGCAATTTGCATGGCTTTGGCATTGGCAAATCCTGCGTGGCCACTGGCATGTCCCAGATACACAGGGTTGTCAGGTGATACTTCGCTCAGTTGATGATGTGTTTGAAAACCATTTACCATTTTTTCCGGCTTTTTGTCCCATTTATCCTGGTGCCATCCTCTTCCAATGATCCATTCACCTGGTTTTGCTTTTCCCACCGCCTCTTGAACACGAGCTACAATCTCATCCCAACTTTTAGTGTCCATCAAATCGATGTTCAGTTCGTTATATCCCAGTCCCATAATATGACCATGCGATTCAATAAACCCTGGGGTCATGGTTTGTCCTTGAAGATCTATCATTTGCGTTTGATCTCCTTTGTACTTCTCTACTTCTGCAGCAGACCCGACAAAAACAATTTTACCAGACGATACAGCTACTGCTTCCACAGTTGGGTTGGTGTCGTCCACTGTATAGATGGTTCCTCCTGAAATAATCATATCGGCTGGAACTTGTTTCTTGCCACACGAGAGCATTACCAGTGCAACTAGTATTATAAATATTTTATTCATAATGATTTACTACTAAAGTTTAAGATGTAATCTAGCGTATCGTATCCGAAAAATAACACCTTTTTGCTCGATTTGGGAATATGAACCCACAATCAATTAAGAAAGATAGGGTATGTCCTTAACTTTGAATAAATAATAGTGCTGATGAAAAAAAGTTTGGTAACCTGCCTATTTGTAACCGTAAGCGTTTGTAGCGCCTTTGCACAAAATGTTGGGCTTTCATTCTCTTACTTTATTCCCAGAAACGGATCCTTCTCCACTCCCATTAGTCCCTTTTCATTGAGAGGTGTTGGTTTCGATCTCAATCGTTTTCTGGCTTTAGAGTCAGGTGTTTCCTTATATAGAATGGCTGGGTTAAATGTGATTGACCTGCCCTTCGAAAGCAACGAATCCCTTACGGGTCCCAACTTTACCATCTTTATTCCAGCAGAACTCGTCTTGCAATTCAAAGGAAAGCAAGCCCAGTTTGATATAAAGGGTGGCGGGTTCTTTTTCTACGGATTCGACCAACGGATCGATTACGGAAACATGGATAGAGCACTACGCCAATACCAGGGGTGGGATATTGCTAATGCCAACTTATCATTTGAAAACAATCCCGGATTGGGTATTCATTTTGGGGCAGAGTTTACTGTTTACGTGACTCGTCAGTTTGGTATATCCCTGGAATGCAACTACCTCAACGGAACGTCCAAATTTCCAATGAAGGGAAATTATTCTGGAGGATTATTAGCTGGGCCCAATCAAACTGTAGATGCCGACTTTCCCGATGCTAAAATTGACTTTACAGGACTGGAGTTTTCGATTGGGTTACTCTTTACCGGAAGGTAACTCTTCTCTCCTTTTGTCCCAGTAATACCAAACCAGTTTTGCATCCGTAAAAGGTGTAGACGATTTTATTTCAGTAAGTGCCTGCTCCGCTATTTCCTTGTCATGAAATTTGCCTGTTGTCCAGTTAAACAATGTATCATTGACTTGCTCTGCTTCCAACCCATAAAAATTTAAGGTTGAAATTGAATCAACAGCTGAGATTGAATCCGTAGTAGAAGTCAACACTACTCTAAAGTAACTGGTTTCAAGGGGTAGCCTGTCGGACTCAGCGATGTTCTTATTTTTTAAAAACAATTTTCTTGAATCTTCCCTGAAAACCCTGAACATATCTTTAGCTGTACTGCTCGATAACAGAAGGGTGTCATTTTCAAATTCTTTTACAGGAAGTATAAAATATTTTTTAGGTACTTCGTTGTTTCTGTACACCCACTCCAATTCATAAGAAGCTTTTTTTATTTTAACTGTAGATACCGAATCGGATATGCCAACCTTTTCCAAATCCACCCACAACATTGCACCACCATCCCTATACCGGGATTGCTGACCTGAAACAAAATTGCCTAAAGAATAAGCAACCAAAGTATTTTTAACCGTGTCCAGTTCCATAGGTTGAATCACATGAGGATGTGCCCCTATTACAAGCATTGCTCCATTTTCAAAACACAGTTTGGCAATTTCTTTTTGTGTGCGGTTGGGTGTGTCCTGATACTCAGCTCCCCAATGCATAAAGACGATAATCGCATCTGTATTTTGTTTTCTGGCTTGCGCCAAATCAGTTTTAATCTGCACGGTATCAATCAGATTGACAATGTTAGGTTTCGTAACCGGAATACCATTGGTGCCATACGTGTAGTTAAGGAGTGAAAACCGAATACCATTTCTTTCAAACACGAGTGGATATTCCACAGCTCTTGAAGCCGAATCCTTAAAAGTACCTGTGTGCGGAATATTCAGATTATCCAACACATCGATTGTTCGCTCCAATCCTTTTCTTCTTCTGTCCAGACTATGATTATTGGCAGTTACCAGCACATCAAACCCAGTATTTTTTAGTTCTTCAGCCAATTCATCAGGCGCACTGAACTGTGGATAACCTTTATGCGGTGGACCTGCGAGTGTTACTTCCAAATTGGCAATGGCTACATCAGCCGACTGAATAATTGGCTTCACATATTGAAAGCAAGCTCCATAATCGTAAGACTTTGATACAGGGTCATATGCAGCCCTGATCTGCGAATCATGCTGCATGACATCCCCAACAAACAGTAATGAAACCCTTGTTGTATCCTGACTCCATAAAAGCGGGGTACAAAAAGCCACTAAAACAAACACTATGATGCTTCTATTTGCCATCCATCTTAATTACACGTTGATCTGCAATCACAAATACATTATCTCCCTTTGACACACACACCCTTACAAAGCCAGTGAATGCGCCAAAGGCCGGTAGTATCGCCTGCTCTTTTCCAAAGAAAAAGCATGGCAGTGTCATGAACTGCTTCCCTTTACCCTTTAACCTCACTCCAGGATGAATATGAGCTGCCAGATTATATTTCTTTTCAGGAATCACCTCCAGTGGCTCATGCGTTAGCAAAAATGGACCCATTTCAAGTTGTTCAAATACTTTTAACTGGCATCTTTTATATTGCAACTCACTCATAATATCATGGTTTCCCCGAACCAAATGAAATTGGGTAGCCGCAAAATGCCTAACTACCTGGCCAAACGCCTCCCATTCTTCATTATATGAACTATGGAAGAGGTCTCCCAGAAATATTACTCGCTCTGGTTGATGCTTATTAATAAGTTCAATAAGTGTTTCAAGATTTTTATTATTCACTGCATTAGGTACAGGAATACCAGATCTTCTAAAATGGTTGGCCTTACCCAAATGTAAGTCAGCCAATACCAAAATTCGTTCCTCAGGTACCCAAATAGCTTTCTGAGGTAACAATTGAAGATTAGTCCCTCTTATTTTAAAAACCTTTTCCCCTACATTGTCCACAAATGCAATTATTTGAATATTTCAGATTCAAATCTCTTAATTTTATTGGGCTTACACCTTATTTGAAAGAAATTTGGAGTTTAATTGTGAGCCCTTTGTTAATAAACAGCTCAACTAATATCTTTCAAGCTGCATGAGTATTTACTTGATTCTGATCTGTGTCCTCTTTTTACTTGCCTTTATTGACTTGATCGTTGGGGTAAGCAACGATGCCGTAAATTTCCTTAATTCAGCCATTGGTTCTAAGGCTGCTTCTTTTAGAACGATACTTATCGTGGCCAGTCTTGGTATACTATTGGGCGCTTCATTTTCCAGTGGCATGATGGAGGTAGCACGAAAAGGCATATTCAACCCTGCTTTTTTCACCTTTGATAAGGTCATGATCGTATTCCTGGCGGTTATGCTTACCGATATCATTTTGCTGGATTTTTATAATACGCTCGGCCTACCCACCTCCACTACTGTTTCTCTTGTCTTCGCGCTGTTAGGTGGTGCCTTGGTTACAGGTTTACTGATCGCTTTCGATAATGGATATGGTCTTGATAAATGGCGTGAAATAATTAATTTTTCCAGTGCAGTCACCATCGTCTCCGGAATATTTTTATCCGTTTTTATCTCCTTCATAGTAGGTGCTATTGTTCAACATGTTTCAAGAATCATATTTACATTCAATCTCGAACGAAATCTCAAAAGATACGGTGCAGTTTTTAGCAGTATCGCAATCACTACCATCATCTATTTTCTTTTTATAAAGGGGGTCAAGGGAAGTACCTTAGTGACTCCCAGACAAATCGACTGGGTTTTGGATCACACCTGGATGATAGTGGTTATATCATTGGCCTTCTGGAGCATGACCATACAAATATTGATGTGGTGGAAAAAAATAAACCCGTTAAAGGCTGTGGTATTGTTAGGTACCTTTTCATTGGCGATGGCTTTTGCCGGCAATGATTTGGTGAATTTTATTGGAGTTGCTGTAGCCGGTTTGATCTCATTTCAAACCTGGACAATTTCTAACATCCCTGCCAATGAATTTAATATGGAAGGGCTTGCACTCGCAGTATCTACTCCATCGTGGATACTTTTCATTAGCGGGATTATAATGGTAATTACACTTTGGACAAACGCCAAAAGCAGGAAAGTAAGTGAAACAGAGGTGTCCCTCAGCCGTCAGGATGAAGGAGACGAGCGATTCAAGGCCAATTTTCTTTCCCGGGCGCTGGTGAGCCTTGCCATTGGTACCGGCAATATAATGGAGACCCTGATTCCTAAACCCTGGCGTAATTCACTTTCCAAAAGATTCACAAAAACCGATGTTGTTAATACCAGTGAAAAAGAGAAACCATCGTTCGACTTGATTCGGGCTTCTGTTAATCTTCTGGTCTCTAGTATCTTGATTGCCTACGCCACTTCAAAAAAACTACCACTCTCCACCACATTTGTCACTTTTATGGTTGCTATGGGAACCTCCTTTGCCGATCAGGCCTGGGGAAGGGAGAGCGCTGTGTACAGAGTTGCTGGAGTTGTCAATGTAATTGCGGGATGGCTAACCACTGCGCTGGTAGCCTTTACCTCGTGTGGTTTCTTTGCGCTCATTATCTACAAAACGGGAATGGTAGGTGTGTTTTCGCTTGTTGCGGTTGCCGCATTCCTGCTTGTACGCAGCCATATCGTATTCAAAAGAAAATCGAATGAGGAAGAATCAACTAACCAATTCCTTTCTGGGGCAGTCGTTAATATTCAGGAGGTAATTGATGAGAGCAAAATTAACACCGTAAAGAACCTGAAAACGGTATTGAAGGTATCTGTTTTCAGTATTAAATCATTAATCAATGAAAATAAAGAGGCGCTGGTAAAGTCCAGGAAAGAAATTAACAAACTGCGTTCGCAGAATGAAAAGCTTCATGACAAAATTATCAAGTATGTAAAGAAAATCGAAAAAGGAAATGTGGCTGCAGGAAGGTTATATATTCTTGTTTTTGATCTTGCACAAGACCTATACCAAAGTGCCCATCTGCTCAATGAAATCTGCGCCAACCATGTTATCAACCTCCATTCACCTCCAAAAAAGAAATACATTAATGCCTTCAATGACCTTATGAAAGATTTGACCACTTTTATAAACCAAAGTGCAGACGATATTGAAAATTTGAGATTTGATCATCATGACGAGTTAGAAAATCTAAAAAACAAACTCTTACAAACGATCAATAAAAAGTTGGATGTAATGGTTACGGATATTCAAAATGATGATCTGGGTAATCGAATGGCATTTTTACAAACAAGAATTTTATTAGAGACTAAAGACATTGTGGCGGTAGTACATCGCATGTATCAGTTGTACTACGAATTCGTTCAACATTCGGTAACCACTACAGAGAAGAAGGATTAAGAGTGATACTGAACCATCATTCGCTTCACTCTGTCCTCTAATTTCTCGGAAGTCAATTTCTCCCGCAGTCGATCTACCATGATTGGGAAAGCAAAGGGTGTAGGCCGCTCAGGGTATTTGATGATTATTTTTTGATGAGCAATCCTATCCAATGATCTTTTTAGCCTCGTTTCTTCCAATTGAAAATCCATTACTTCCTCAAAGGCTTGTAACAATAATAAGTTATGCGCCTCATGATCATGAAACACCTCAAAAAATAATTGGGAGGAAGATTGTAGATGCCTGTCCTTTACCCGCTGCCCCGGAAAGCCCTTGAATACAAGTCCTGCAATAGCGGCAATGTCCCTAAATTTCCTTCTCGCCATCTCTACAGAATTGATACTCGCCTGAATGTCTTCCTGCAAATTATCTATTCCCAGAATATTGGTTTCAACTGCTTCTTCAATCGGTATCTCCTGATCTGACAATAATTCAAACCCATAATCATTCATGGCAATAGAGAAAGTGATGGGAGTGATTCTTGAAATTCGATAAGCCATCAATGCCGCCATACCTTCATGAACAAACCTTCCCTCAAATGGATACATCATCACATGGTGGCCTTCTTTAGAAGTAAGGCATTCAATTAAAAATTGATTTTTCCCGGGGATCAAAGAAAGTGTTTGCTGCAATTCCATCATGGGTTTAAGAAACAGCATTTCTGGATCTAGCTCCTTTCCTTTTTTAAATTCATGAATTGTATAACGGATAAGGTCACCCATTTCTGATGACAATGGCATACGGCCACCTTGCCACGAAGGCACTTTACCGGATTTCTTGTTGCTTTTTCTCACTTGTGCGGTCATATCTTTCACACGCACCAATTCAAGATTTCTTCCGGCAAACCAAAATACATCTCCGGGATTAAGGCTGGAGATAAAGTACTCTTCAATGGAACCCAGTGTCTTGCCTGAGACATATTTTACAAGCAAGGACGTATCTCCAACGATAGTCCCTATCGAAAGCCGATGCCTGTGTGCAATCCTTCGGTTGTCCACCTTAAAAATTCCATTTTCCAGGTTTACTTTTCTAAACTCATCATATGCTGTCAATGCCTCACCACCAGAAGTGATAAATCGTAGCAACCAATTCCAATCCTCTTTCTCAAGAGAAGCGTAGCTGAATGTTCCTTGTACTTCTTTAAATATCTTGTCAGACTCGAAGCCTTCGCTCACTGCAAGCGTGATTAAATATTGTATCAAAACGTCAAAAGAGCGAACATATGGAATTCTCTCCTCAACAATCTTTCGCTTTAACGCTTCACGCAATGCCGCAGCCTCAATAAGTTCAAGTGCATGGGTGGGCAGATAGTAAATTTTGCTGGTTGCACCAGGTTGATGACCGCTACGCCCGGCACGTTGTAAAAACCTCGCCACTCCTTTGGGGCTACCTACTTGTATTACCGTTTCAACAGGACGAAAGTCTACTCCCAAATCCAAACTGGAAGTGCATACAACCGCCTTGATTTTCCCGGCATGCAATTGCTCTTCTACCCAGTTCCTCAAGTCAAGACTGATTGAGCCATGATGCATCGCTATCAGCCCTGAAAGTTCTGGAGCCTTATCCAATAGTTTTTGATACCATATCTCAGCAAAAGAGCGGGTGTTGGTGAAAATTAATGTCGCATTACTCTCCTTGATGATCTCCACCACCTTGTCTAGCAAGTGAATGCCGATATGACCAGTCCATGGTAATTTTTCATGGTCATCAGGCATAATAGAGTGGATCTCAATTTTCTTCTCTATATCAGCTTTGATTATTTTATGGTTCTTTTTAGCAAAATAATTTCCCAGCAATACCTGCATGGACTCGTTCATATTGCCAATAGTGGCTGATATACCCCATACCTTCAGCTCAGTGGCAATATCTTTTAGTCTTGACAAAGCCAATTCTACCTGAACTCCCCGCTTTGACCCCATTAACTCATGCCACTCATCGGTCACTACTACACGTAGTTTTTTGAAATAATTATTGTACCCCTTCTGCGCAATGAGTAAGTGCAAACTCTCCGGAGTGGTTATCAAAAATTGTGGAGGATCCTCTTTTTGTTTTTTGCGTTCAGTCAATGTGGTGTCTCCAGACCGGATGCCCACTTTCCAATCCAATCCCATTTCTACAATGGCCAATTCAGCAGAATACTTTATTTCTTTTGCAAGTGCGCGAATAGGCGTGAGCCAGATGGCTTGTAATCCTTTTTTTGAATTATTCTTATCGGCTAGCGCTTCCAGAATAATGGGAATGACCAAAGAATAAGTTTTACCACTTCCAGTAGGTGCATTAACAATACCGTTCTGCCCATTGAGGTAGTTTTCCCAGGTCTCCAGTTGAAACTGGAATGGCTCCCACCCTTTACTGGCAAACCACTCTTTACCCTTTACAAGCCTGTCTTGCATGCTGCTGACTGTATTCTTAATATTGGATTAATTGAACAATTTAACCAAACCAGTGTTAGTAGTTTGAAATAAATTGACATGGGAAGCTATTCCATTAAAGAACTCGAAACATTGTCCGGCATTAAAGCCCATACCATTAGGATATGGGAGAAAAGGCATAATATCATCATCCCGAAAAGAACAGCTACTAATATTCGATACTATTCTGACGATGATCTAAAGAAAATCATTAATGTTTCTTTACTGAATAATAGCGGGATGAAGATATCAAAGATAGCCCAGATGTCTGATCCTGAACTCAAATCAGAAATAGTACAACTTACCGAGAGTAAAAGTGAAGCCAGTATTTTTATAGATCAACTCGTGGTGTGTATGATTGATATGGAGGAAGGGCAATTTGAGAAACTACACTCCCATCTTATTATGAAGTTTGGTTTTGAAAGAACCATCACAGAAACCATCTATCCCTTTTTGGAAAAAATTGGAATTTTGTGGCAAACAGGAAACATCAGTCCTGCGCAGGAGCACTTCATTTCTAATTTAGTCAGGCAAAAAATAATAGTTGCTATCGATTCGCTCCCCTTTCCGAAGCAAGATGCGCTCAAGGTTGTTCTTTTTCTGCCTGAAAATGAGTTGCACGAGATTGGTTTGCTATTTTACCATTATATAGCAAAAAGCCTTGGTTATAAGACCTTTTATTTAGGTCAGCATTTGCCTTATGTCGACCTCAAACAGGTTTGTACGACTCACCAGCCAGACATAATTATTACCTCAATTATTACCACTCAGAGGCCTCAAAAGATCACAGAATACCTCCAAAACGTTGGTCAAGATTTTCCAGTTGCCCAAATACTTATCGGAGGCAACCCTGATCCCCAATGTATTCCTCGCTTCACCAATGTGAAGGTCATCGAAAGCGCCACCGCTTTAAAGGCTATTTTGGTCGATTCTTAATATTTTGTTTAATTTTTTATCATTTTAAATAAACATAATGTAGATTGATATTGCATAATGGGATTTTTTGTTTAGTTTTACTGCATAAACATTAAACATTATGACAGCGACCGAATTTACCTCACAAATCACTGCCTTAAATGAAACCCTGAAGGGGTTCACCTACAGATTTACTCGTAATGCTGAAGAATCTCAGGATTTGGTGCAAGACACGATGCTCAAGGCATTGACCTACAGAGACAAATTCAGAGACAATACAAACCTTAAGGGCTGGCTGTTTACCATTATGAGAAATACGTTTATCAACAACTACCGAAAAGCCAAAATAGCCAAGACATCGACAGACAATACAAAGGAGCTGTACTATCTTAATGTAGCAGACACCCATACTTTTAATCGCCCTGAAAAATCAATGGAATTTAAAGAAATGTGGGCTAATGTAAACGAAGTAAAGGAAGAGCTTCAAATTCCTTTTAAAATGTACACCACAGGGTATAAGTATCATGAGATTGCGGAACATTTGAATATCCCTATAGGCACCGTTAAAAACAGGATATTCCACGCAAGAAAAGAAATTCAGAAAAAATTGGTAGCGTATAAGTAATTCCTTATCACAATTTAGAAGCGAATGAAAAAAATAGCTGTAATTGGTTCTGGTTTTGCCGGTATTTCCGCTGCCACTACGTTGGCAGCGGAAGGATTTGATGTCACTGTTTACGAAAAAAATGACAGTGCTGGAGGTCGTGCCCGAAAATTTGAATCTGATGGCTTTGTTTTTGATATGGGCCCAAGTTGGTATTGGATGCCTGATGTGTTTGAAAGGTATTTTAATCGTTTTGACAAATCTGTTTCAGATTATTATCATTTAGAAAGGCTCAGTCCCTCCTATCGTATTTTTTTCAACGAAAATGATGTATGGGATCTCCCATCTAAGTTAGAGGACTTGTATCAATTCTTCGAAATGGAAGAAAAAGGAAGCAGCCTGCAACTCAAAAAATTCCTTGACGAAGCCGCCTACAAATATAAAGTAGGGATAGAGGATCTGGTTTATAAGCCTGGCCTTTCCATTATGGAGCTGATGGATCCCATGCTTATGAAAGGCGTATTTAAACTTCATGTTTTGCAATCCATAAGTACCTATATAAGAAAATACTTCAAGTCTCCCAGACTGATACAATTACTGGAATTTCCTGTACTATTCCTGGGGGCAGCCCCATCTGATACTCCTGCTCTCTATAGCCTGATGAATTATGCCGATATGGTATTGGGTACGTGGTACCCAAAAGGTGGTATGAACAAGATCGTTGAGGCAATGGTAACATTAGCTGAAGAAAAAGGAGTAAAGTTCGAATTCAATAGCAATGTGCAATCATTAAACATGAGTAGCACAAAAGTTAATTCAATAACCATTGATGGACATGATAAACCTGTAGACCATGTGATTGCAGGAGCGGATTATCATCATGTGGAACAAGAGTTATTACCGGAAAAATTCAGGAAATACAATGAAGGTTATTGGGAAAGTCGAAAACTTGCACCTTCAAGTTTAATTTTTTATTTAGGAGTTAATAAAAGATTAGACCACCTTCTTCATCACAATCTCTTTTTTGATGAAGACTTTGCCCTACACACCAAAGAGATCTATCAAAATCCGTCATGGCCCACCAACCCACTCTTTTACGTGTGCTGCCCATCAAAAACAGATAGTTCAGTAGCCCCGGAAGGGTATGAAAACCTGTTCATATTAATACCGGTGGCCTCGGGTCTGGAAGATGAGGAAACAACACGCGAGAAATATTTTGAAATAGTAATTAATAGAATTGAAAAATTAACAGGGCAATCAATTGCGACCAATATTGTATACAAAAGGAGCTACGCTCACCGTGACTTTATAGAAAACTATAATTCGTACAAAGGAAACGCATACGGTCTGGCTAACACCATAACACAGACAGCCAATTTAAAGCCATCTATAGTAAACAAAAAGGTTTCTAATCTGTTCTACACAGGTCAACTTACCGTTCCTGGGCCAGGGGTACCCCCCTCGCTGATATCGGGACAGGTTGTTGCGCAAGAACTAATAAAAAGAGAGAAAAGAAAAACCAATTAGTAGTTTCAACCCTTTAATTGTAGATGACACCTAAAGAACTATACGATAAAAATGCCATCAAGTGTTCCAGGCTTACTACAAAGGCCTATAGCACATCATTTTCTTTAGGCATACTATGCCTTCACAAAGAATTAAGAGACCCGATCTACTCTATATATGGTTTTGTGAGGTTTGCAGATGAAATTGTAGATACCTTTCATCATTATGATAAAAAATCCCTTCTGGAAAGTTTTAAAAAGGAGACTTATAAAGCCATTGATGAGAAAATAAGTCTCAACCCAATCTTGCAGAGTTTCCAACTCACTGTACATCAATTCAATATTGATCACATACTAATTGAACAGTTTCTTAACAGTATGGAGATGGACCTCAATGAAAAAACCCACAATCAGAAATCATATGAAGAATACATACTGGGCTCTGCTGAAGTAGTAGGTCTTATGTGCTTAAAAGTATTCTGCAATGGAGATTCAGCCTCGTATGACCAACTTAAGCCAATGGCGATGCGACTCGGTTCTGCATTTCAAAAAATAAATTTCCTCCGTGATCTTAAAGCCGACTATGAGGGAATGGGTAGATCCTATTTTCCCGGAGTTAATTTGGATGTATTTGATGATATTAGTAAAAGCAAGATCGAAGAAAGCATTGCTGAAGACTTTCGAGAAGGGTTTAAGGGCATCCAACAGCTTCCAAAAAAATCCAAATTAGGTGTATACGTAGCTTATCTATATTATTTGTCACTATTCAAAAAAATAAAAAATACTTCCTCCGAATACGTAATGAAGAAAAGAATCAGGATCAGGAACAGGCACAAGTTTTCTATATTGTTTTTCTCTTATATTAAACATCAACTTAACCTTATTTAATTATTTATGGATCATGTGATCTTGGTGAACGAGGAGGACAAGCAAATAGGCACGATGGAAAAAATGGAAGCCCATCTCAAAGGAGTACTTCACCGGGCCTTCTCCGTATTGGTTTTTAATAAAAAAGGAGAGATGCTTTTACAAAAAAGAGCACAGTCCAAATACCATAGCGGGGGTTTATGGTCCAATGCTTGCTGTAGCCATCCCAGGCCAGGGGAAACACTGACAGAAGCAACTAAAAGAAGAATGAAGGAAGAATTGGGTATTGACGCCCAACCTCAATATTTATACAAATTTCAATACAAAGCTGAACTTGTCGATCTGATCGAGCATGAATTGGATCATGTATACGTTTGTGAATTTGATGGAAAGCCAGTAATCAATTTAGAAGAAGTAGAAGATTGGGTTTACGTAGATCCAACTTTGTTGAAAAGCAAGATCAAAGAAAACCCCGAAGAATATACCTTCTGGCTTAAAGAGATTATTAAAAACTACGAGCAACACGTTTAACGTTTTAAAATAGACAAAACAAAAAAGGCTCCCGATGAGAGCCTTTTTTGTTCATGATTTTTCAATAATTAATTCAAGTCATTTGGACGAGAAACACCCGTTCCATAATCAGGATTATTGAACGTGATTGTACCAGGGTACAAGTAAAAATTATTCTCTCTATTTGAAGAATTCAATGATGGGTTCCGGTAGTTGACCCTATTCAAACTATAGCTGTCATCCGGGTAGCCTGATCCTCCTACCAAATTGATAGTCGCTGTACCATTTTCATTGTACGCACTACTTAAGTTAGTTTGATCTCCTAAAGTAATCTCAAGAGTAGCTCCTGAACCACCCAATAATGAAGTGAAGGTTACATTTACTTTGCCATCTGCATCACCCGTGTAGTCTCCACCTGTGCTAAAATTTATATCTTCAATCTCACCATCGGCATTGGTATAAACATAATTGATCACAGCAGTTGTCTGTCCTGTTGGTGCGGGATCGGCAATGGCATAAATCGGATTAACTCCATATACCGGATAATTATTATAGTTATTAAGAATACCGCCACCAGTGTACATTGCAAATAGAGTCTCTATGGTTTCTGTTTTAGGAAGCACCTTAGGGAAGTTAAGTGGATCTGAAGCTAATTTGTTAAAAGCAATCTTCTGGCCTACCAAAATATCGGGGTACTGGACATATACATAAGATCCATACTGGCTTACAGGTACTTTCACTTCATAATTTCCATTGGCATCGGTTGTGGCCATAAAAACCTTGCTTCCATAATTCAAATTACTTCTGAAACGAAGTGTGATTCCTTCAATTGTTTCAGGTGTATCATTGGTTAAATCGGTGTCAATCCTTACCGTTCCTTTAATGGTAGCCAAAGACTCATCTGCCAATGAATAGATTCCTATAGAATACGTTTGTTGTGTAGTGCGGAAATCATCAGAATAGATCTCATCATCATAAGTTAATGAAGTAAAATTTTCCGCAGCTATCGTCAATACGAAACCGCCAAATTTTACACCAGGAAATAAAGCCACACCACTTTCATCAGAAGTAGCCTCCATTTTGCTGCCTCCCTGAATAAAGGTCACCGTTGCACCAGATACGGGAGCCCTTTCTGGTGAACTTTCATTATATACATGAAGTGCAAAGTCAACCAGTTGCTGGGCTTTCAGTGCTTCTTCTTCTGTAAATTGTTCCTTACATGATATGGATAGCGTCATCAATCCTATCATGAGGCCAGCCGTAAACAGTTTAAACTTGTGTTTCATCATTGGTTATTGTTAAAGTAAAGTTGATTTAAAATTTAATTATTAAAGTCCTATTCCAATTGTTACATAAGCAGAGTGAGTACGCAGGTCACCCTGCACGGTGAAAATATCTATATAACTATAACCCTTTTTTACAGGGGTTACTCCATATCGATACCTGAAGTCAATTAGTAGCCGCTTGGTGCCCAAGCTCACTTCTCCGCCAAATCCCCCGGTTATCCCCATTTGAAAAGGTTCGTATTGGCTCCTCTCTTCTCGATAAGCATTGGCAGTAGTAAACGTTTGGTTGTAGTAATAAGTAGTTTGATACACATTGGAAGCACCAAGTGTGTAACTAATGGCTGGGCCCAACACAATGTTTGGCTGGATGTCACCAAATTTTGGTAACCAGTATTTTGCCAATATAGGCAAATCCAAAGTATGAAGCGTTACATCCGAATTTGTAGTGTATAAATCGAATAATGATCCATCAGAGCCAAATCGAGTATCATCTGAAAACCTGACAAAACGCCCCCCCTGTTGCATGTAAGATGGTTCCGCCTGTACTGACAAAATATCAGAAAATCCGTATTCAACAACTCCACCTATCAACAAACCAAGTTTGGCACTGGTATGCGGTTGTTCGTTAGAAAAATTACTTACTGTAGCTCCTATCCTGGCTCCATAGGACAGTCCAGAGCGATCACTCTGATCATCCTGTGCATACACAACATTCACAAGAAATATCAATGATAAAAAAGTAATGGATGTAAATAATTTATACTTCATATTTTATCTTAAAAGTTTCGTCAATTTTAAAGTCGCGCAAGAATATAACAATTAGATAAGTATTCCAATAAACACCAGGTGCATATTGAATTTAATTGATCAATGTTTAAACAAGTAGGTATTTTCATATTTACTGCCTCACAGAAATCACTATATAAACAAAACAATTCTTGTATCCGCGATGTTGTTGTTAAGTAAACAGTAAAATGGATAAAAATCCGTAAATAACTGATAATCACACACTAAAATGTCAATCCAAACCATCAATAAAGTCACTATATTTTGGTTCAGAAGGGATCTCCGGGTTAGCGATAATGTTGCACTTTATTTTGCATTAAAACAGAATACGAATGTGTTGCCCCTATTTATTTATGATAAAAAAATTATTTCCAAACTGGAAGATAAGAATGATTCACGAATAAGTTTTATACACCAAACATTACACAACCTGAAAAGTGAGTTAGAAAAGGTTGGAAGTACGTTATTGGTTGTGCATACCACCCCAGTCAAATTCTTTAAATCACATACCCCAAAAGCAGTCTATGCCAATGAAGACTACGAGCCCTATGCCATACAACGGGATAACAAAGTTGCGCAAGTACTCACTGCTAAAGATGTTCCATTTAAAATCTATAAAGACCAGGTAATCTTTGCAAAAGAAGATATACTCAAAAGTGACGGCACACCTTATACGGTCTTTACTCCGTATAGCAAGAGATGGAAAGCCAAACTTACAGCAAACGATTACAAAGGATATCCCACTAAAAAATATTTTGATAACCTTATCAAGGTCGCACCTCTTTCACTACCAACCCTAAAAGAAATAGGATTTTTACCTACTAAAATTGAATTTCCCCCTCGAATCATCAGGTCATCAGTCATCCAAGACTATCACAAGAGCAGAGACTACCCCGGAATAGCCGGAACCTCGAAACTGAGTGTCCATCTCCGATTTGGAACAATTAGCATCCGGCAGCTTGTGAACGAAGCGGTTATGAAAAATGAAACGTGGCTCAATGAATTAATTTGGAGGGATTTCTACCATATGATTCTATGGCTCTTCCCCAATGTAAATCAGGCCTTCAAACCTGCGTATGATAGAATTGAGTGGAGAAACAATCCGGAAGAGTTTCAGGCCTGGTGTGATGGTAAGACAGGATATCCAATAGTGGATGCAGGTATGCGTGAATTAAATGCAACGGGTTTCATGCACAATAGAGTGAGAATGATTGTAGCCAGTTTTTTGGTTAAGCATCTACTCATCGACTGGAGGTGGGGAGAGGCCTATTTTGCCAGAAAACTGCTTGATTTTGATCTGGCTGCCAATAATGGTGGGTGGCAATGGGCAGCTGGCTCAGGATGTGATGCAGCACCTTATTTCAGAGTATTCAACCCCTACCTGCAAACCGAAAAATTCGACCCGGAGCTGACTTACATTAAAAAATGGGTTCCTGAGTTAGGCACTAATCAATACCCAAAGCCCATGGTGGATCATTCTTTTGCCAGAAAACGAGCCCTGAACACCTATAAAAAAGCCCTTCAAAATAAGTAATTAAAATCAAGAACAATTTGAGTAACCAGGTGTTTGATTGTTGTGAAAATGTACAATCTTAAACGCAAACAGGTGTTGCCTATTACCCTGGAGGAGGCCTGGGAATTCTTCAGCAGCCCAAAGAATCTAGGTAAGATTACACCTTCTGATATGGGATTTGATATTCAATATTTATCGGGCGGAAAAACGACATACGCAGGGCAAATCATTGCCTACAAAATCAAAGTACTACCGGGCATACGTATGAACTGGATAACTGAAATAACGCACGTAAAGGATTTACAATATTTCATCGATGAACAACGCTTTGGCCCTTATAAATTATGGCATCACCAGCATCACTTCAAGGGAACAAAAGATGGTGTAGAGATGATTGATGAAGTTAATTATGTTATTCCTTTTGGGGTATTGGGAAGGCTAGTGCATTGGCTTTTTGTAGGGAGACAGGTAAATGCTATTTTCAATTACAGGCATAAGGTATTGGCATCCTTTTTTGACACCAGGAACAATTTAAGCACCCATTAATAATATATGGATTGGATTACCATTTTAATTTGTGCAGGCATAGTAATTGTCACTTTTCTCTTTTGGGAATTTGTAGCCTGGTTTACGCACAAGTACATCATGCACGGTGTACTTTGGGTGTGGCATAAATCACATCATAAAGTGCATGATCACACTCTAGAAAAAAATGATTGGTTTGCTGTTGTATTCAGTTTGCCATCCATTGGTCTATTTTACTATGCAAGTATAGTGACCTACAACCCGTATTTATTGGCAGTAGGTTTAGGAATTCTTTGTTACGGCATTTTTTATATCATTTTTCACGACTTTATTGTTCATCAACGCATTAAATGGAGACCAAAAAAGAGAAGTCGATATTTAAAGAGAATGATCAATGCACATTATATTCATCATAGTAAACACAGCAAAGAAGGCTGTGAAGCATTTGGATTCTTATACGCACCAAAGAAATACGAGCCAAAGGATTTCAAACTACGCAAAGAGCGAAAGGAGACACAATAGACTTGAATTCAAAATACTTATATCTTATCATCGACCTGGCTGCTGTTTCACTGCCATTCCTTTTTAGTTTCCATCCCAAAGCTAACTTTTCAAAAAAATGGAAATACTTATGGCCAGCAATACTTCTTCCAGGGGTGTTCTTTTTGATTTGGGACGAATGGTTCACCCGAATGGGTATTTGGGGGTTCAATCCAGAATATCTTACAGGTATCTATTTATATAGCTTACCCATAGAAGAAATTCTTTTTTTTATATGTATCCCATACGCATGTGTATTTAGTTATGAGGCTGTTGGCCACTTTTCAAAGAACAAATTCCAGAGATCCACAGCCAATAAGATTACGCTCATACTAATACTGTTATTTATAATTGTTGGTACTATCAACATTCAGCATTGGTATACAGCTACAACATCATTACTGAGCGCACTCTTTTTACTATATATTCACTTTAAGTTAAAGCCTGCTTATCTCACCCAATTTTACATTACCTATCTTTTCATTCTTATCCCCTTCTTTATTGTAAACGGAATACTCACCGGAACGGGCATAGAAGGGCAAGTGGTTTGGTACAACGATACAGAAAACCTTGGTTTAAGATTAGGTACTATTCCAGTAGAAGATATATTCTATGGAATGCTGCTCATTCTTATGAACGTCACCCTGTTTGAATGGCTACAGGCCAGGGATCGCAAGAAATAATTCCTACTGACAAATCATTTCTTTATTTCTATCGAACCAAATCACATTCCAGTTAATAAAAAAGCCGACTCAAAATGAGCCGGCTTTAAATTTAAAAGTAAACTAATAATTAATTAATCAAAGTATTAGCACGTACTTCTGAAATCCCAATAGGAAAGAAAGTAACTGCATTAGCTGCATCACTTGAAGGAATCCAATAAGGAGAATCTTCATCAAACCTGTAATGGTCTGTCAATCTTCTACCTTGAAGGTACAAGTTAACTCTACGCTCATGCTTCAAAAGATCCAACGCTGGTACCTGAGGAGTTATTTGATCCCATGGCGTCAAACCATCTTTTGCACGCAAAGCATTTATGTTTGTAGCAAAACCGGCAGTGTTGTTTGCTGCAAGTGCTGCTTCTGCAAGAATCAAATACATTTCTCTATCAGATGTCTGTGTAAAGTCTGGATAGATTGCCGATGTTACAAACTCAACAACTGTATTGTACAATACAGGATCAGGGATACCGTCAATTGGATCCATTAAGCTAATGCTTAGGGCAGGATCACCACTTGAAATATCCTTTACAGTATTACCTGTTGTTGGATCAACAATAATGTAAAGATCTGACAAACGCTGCTCTTTTCTGTCATTTACTTCACTACCAATAGGTAATCCGTTGATGACATCAGGTGTGCTACTGTCCACCTCCAAAACGAAAGAAGCACTACCAGCTGTAGCTGCCTCCGCTGCAAGTGCTGCATTGGCCGCAGTAACAGCAGCAGCATTATTGATCAAAGCTGTAGCTGCATTTCTGTTTCTTGCTTTAGTCCAGGCTTCTTTACTCCAATGCGCTCTTGCTAACATTGCTTGCAACTGCCCAGTCATGGAGGATTGATTTAATGCAATCGCTTTGGTCAAATAACCAATAGCCACATCGTAAAAACCGACCATATTAGCAGGACCAATTGCCGGACCTGACTCTAACTTGTCAGAGATAGCAAAGTCCGAATACATATCTGCTATAGTGATGTACATGGTCGCACCATAAAGATAGGCACGTGCCAACGCCAGTTCATCCCCAGCTATTAACGATCCGTCTGCCTGAAAACCTTCAATTCGAGAGATTACTACGTCAGACCACCATCTTCCTTCTCCAGTATAAAAGAAAGCGGCATCAGTAAACTCATTAGCAAAGTCAGATAGTTGACCAAAGTTAAGTTGCTGCCAGTCATCTCTTGATCCAGACCATACCATCTCATCAGACGAGATAGAGTATGGTGTCAATAGATTACCAATAGCCCGAGTTACAGCTGCCTGCGAACCATTAGCCATGGGCCTTGCTGCAGCAGGATTAGATAAATCGGCTTCTACCAAACTATTTGGGTTTTCTGCATCCAGTAAGTCACTACATGAAAACACAGTAAATGCCAACAATAAGGTTAATACCTTTAACAATTTTGATTTATATATTTTTTTATTTTTCATAGTCCTCATATTTAGAATCCAACTTTTAACGTGAAAATAACTGTTGTTGGAATGGCCCATCCAAATGCTTCAATTCCCTGACCAAAATTTTGATCAGTGTTACTGTTAGCATTTCCATCTCCCCCTCTACCCAAAACGTTGATTTCAGGGTCAGCACCAGAATAGCCTGTAAAGAGAGCCAGGTTTTTAGCAGATGTTGTAAATGATCCGCTTGTCAATCCCAATTTATCAGTAAATGAAGTTGGGAATCTGTATGTTAAACTTAATTCTCTCCACCGTACAAAGTCAGCTTTTTCAATAGTGTTTAATCCAGCGAAGGGAGTTAGGGCAAGAATATCATTTACCCATTCTTCTACAGCTGCAGTTCTCACTTCACCACTATTTTGTGGATTGAAATTAGCATCAACTCCACCCGTATAGTAATCTCTCTCTACACGCGCAGAGTTAGGAAGGTTTCGGCCAATAGTACCATTAGCCTGACGGAAAGCTGCCGTAAGGTTATTTACATAGTAGTTACCAGCACGGTATTCGAAATTAGTCCGTAGCAAAAAATTCTTCCATGTAACAGTACCACCAATCGATCCTTGCCAATCTGGTGTTGTCTTACCCAAGAAATGCCCGGAAACGGATTGTTCTCCTTTTGTAACATAATTGTTATCTAGCATTACAATAGAAGTGGTCGTGGGCAAAGAAGCCCCCGTAGGTAACGATCCTAAATAACTTACAACCTCCGCCCTTGAATCAGGATTTCCATCACTATTATAATCCAATGGCAAGAAGCCATCTGGAACATCAAGCAATTTCACACCAAAGTTGGCTCCTGGAGAATAACCTTCCACCAGGAAGTTTCTGTATCTTGGATAGCTGCCACCCACTTTCACTGGAGGAGCACCACCTAAACTAATCACTTCCTCATTTAAGTAGGCTGCATTGGCAAACAATTCTACTTTAAGGTCACCTGTATTTACTACGGTAGCGTTGATATTCAATTCCAACCCTTTCGCAGCAAGCTCTCCGATGTTTACAAGCTGTGCTCCTCTCCATCCACCAGACGGTGGGAACTGCTGTGCAAAAAGTGCATCATTAACTGTTCTGTCCCAATAAGTTGCTTCAAAGGTCAATTTACCGTCTAACAAACCAATACTTGTACCCACTTCCAACTCTGAAGATACTTCAGGTTTCAAATCAGGGTTACCTAAGTTTTGAGGCCTGATACCAGCACCATTTGTAGAGGCAATCGCTCCGTATGTTGTCAAGGCATCAAATGTCCCTGGCTGAAGGCCAGATTGACCAAAAGATCCTTTGAATTGTAACGTGCTAATAGGGCCTATATTTCCAGGCCAGTAGGGTGCATCAGAAACAACATAAGATGCTGCAATTTTTGGATAAAACTGTGCATTAAAGTTAGAACCAAACGCACTGTGTGCATCCAAACGAGCACCCAGTGTTACAAATATATGATCATTAAACCCTATTTGCTCCTGAGCATATACTCCAGCGTTAACTGTTTCAGCAAAGAATTGGTAAATGTCCTTGTTAGCTCCCGCTCCTGCAACAGCAAAACCTGGGCCTGGGAAAGCCACCCCATTTCCAGAGAAAATATTTGTGGTTTGTTGTATCAACTGCGTACCTAAAATGAAGTCAGATTCTATATTATCGCTGATTCTGTTTGTAGCTGAAGCATTGAACTGCATTGAAGTGGCAATAAAGTCACGATTCGTATAGGCTTTAGAACCATCCGGCTCGCTACCTCCAAATCCATCAATATTCCAACCAAATGGTCTGTAGTTTTCAGAAGCAGAATTGGAGTAATCTACTCCAATAACTCCATCCAAAATTAACCAAGGGATCGGATTATAATTGATGTTTACGCTACCATTATAGTGATTTACTTCCTGAGTAACTGTTTGTTGCATTGACTCATTTACGGTAGCAAAAGCAGCAGTACCCGTTAGGTTATTAGCAGCAACTCTTTCAGGCTTACTGAACTGAGCCAATGATCCTACTGCATAGATATTATTGTTGGTCTGTAATGAAGAAAATGAAGTCTTATTATAACCTGTTACAATATTAATCTTAGTTTTTCCAGATGGAATAATTCCAACATTGGCGTTCAACTGTGCTCTTTTCATCAAGTCTTCAGCCAATGTGGACTGTCCCGGCTTATAGCCCCTGTTCTCCTTACCACCAAAAGGACCGTCTTCGTCATAAAAACGACCATTTACGTAGTATGTAACTGCGTTTGTTCCTCCAGATGCGGAAACTGATGCCTCTGTATTAGTTCCTGTTTCAAACAAATCTTCAGTAAAGGTTCTAGAAACTAATTGATAGGGCACAATATTTTCACCCAGAACAGAGGTCATCGTAGCAGCTTGTGCAGGGGTTCTTGCCCATCCTACATTTGGAGCATAACGTCCTTTTGGATAAGTAATAATACCCTTAGCCAATTTTACGTCAAACTTAGGAGCACCAGTAGCACCTCTTTTCGTGAAAATCTGAATTACACCGTTACTCGCTTCAGTACCATACAATGTAGCAGCAGCTGCACCTTTTAGAATCTCGACACGGGCAATAGACTCTGGATTGATATCATCCAAACGAGATGTACCCCCTCCACCGTTTCCGGCAAATCCTCCAGCACCAAATCCACCGCCATTGTCAATACGAACTCCATCAACAATAATGATTGGCTCATTCAATTGAGACAAACTCGCAGATCCTCTAATCCTGATCTGAGCTCCTTCTCCAGTCAATCCACCACCAGGAATCGAAACCATACCTGGCTCACGACCTTGCAATAAATCAGAAAAGGAAGTGATAGGCGCATTTGATAGCGATTCCGTAGAAATAATCCCGACTGAGTTACCAATCTTTCTTTTTTCCATTGGTCCACCTGTACCTGTTACAACAATTTCGCTCAATTGTGTGACGCTGGTTTCAAGTGCAAAATTCAGTGTTTGGGAGTTATTGTTTACCGTAACATTTTCAGTCATGTTGCGGTAACCAATAAAACTTCCTACAACTCTGTAGGATCCGTTGGGAATATCAGAAATCTGATAAGTTCCATCAACGTTCGAAAGCGTACCTTTTGCAAGAGATGGTATGAAAATATTCACTCCCGGCACCGGATCTCCGGTTTCCGCATCGGTAACAACGCCCGATATCGTGCCCTGGGCCAGGGTGGCGAAGCTTGCAAAGCTCAATCCTACCATAATAAGGAAGGTATTGAACAACTTCTTGTTGTACAGTTTTAACATAGTACTTGGGTTAGAGTTAATAATAAATGACTAGGTGATCATTGTACCGTATTGGTACAATCTTATAGACCGACAGTACTCAGAAATGCTAAGGAATGCCGATAAATTTTAGGAAATAAGGGTTGCTCATTGAAGTAAGATTTAGGTTAGGTTAGTATGAATTTAATAACCAGGGTTGGCTATTACAAACCTGAATAGCCATTATGACAACTTATCGAACGATAATTTAATGTAACGTGATTTTTGGAATTGGGAAAGCAAAAAGAATAACTCGTCTTGGGGGATTACCAATTTCTGCCATTTGAGACCGTATAGCCACAAAATACAACCATACATACCACAAGTGGTAGTATTCTCTCCAACCTGAGGAGAAGAGGCTTTTCCTTAAATAAAAAATTAGATAGGCAGATTTACCAAAGGTATTATTTTATCATTCGATAATGATATTTTGATCTATTCATACCGTAGGGAATGAACTGGGTTTGCTCTTGCTGCTTTGATTGCCTGAAACCCAACCGTGAGCCAGGCAACAGCAAATGCAATCAAACCACTAGCAATAAAAACCAGCGGATTAATGCTAATTCGATAGGCGAAGTCTTGTAACCAATTGCTGGTAAAATAGTACCCTGCGAGAGCAGCTGGAATAAATGAGATCAAAACCAACAAGGTAAATTCTCTTGACAGTAACAGTGTAAGATTCGGAACAGTAGCACCCATAGCCTTTCGGATCCCTATTTCCTTGGTACGCTGCTCCGTTATAAACGCTGCCAAAGCGAAAAGCCCCAGACACGCTATAAAAATAGCAAGCCCTGCGAATACCATAAATATGTTTTTTAACCGTTGCTCAGCCCTGAATAAGGCATCAAAATCCTGATCGAGAAAGGTATACTCGAATGGATCTCCTCCTGCCTGTTGGTTCCATAATTCCTTGAGTGAGGTAATCACTTTTTCAGGAGCCCCAGAATACCGAACCAATAAAAAACTAGATTGTTCAGCAAACGCAATAACCAGTGGGCGTACTTCGTCTTTTAAAGACTCAAAATTAAAATCCTTTACCACTCCGATCACTTTAAGGGTTTGTGGTTCCGGGCCATTAAAACTGATTAGTTCTTCGTTAACCGGATCTTTCCAACCAAATTGTTTTACAGCAGCTTCATTCACAATTATGGCACTACTATCGGTTGGATAGTCTCGTGAAAAAAACCTACCCGCTGCCAATTCAAATTTCAAGACATCAAGGTGATCATAGTCTGCAAAATAGGTACCGGATAGTTGCTCCTGCTCCGACCCCCGCGTCTTAAACACTGTAGTATTATTAACACCAGGAAATGTATTGTTTGTGTAACTCGTGCTCACAACACCAGATATTTGTTGCACACTATTTTTGAAGGCTTGACGGCTGTTCCCCAATTTGCGTGTATTTTGTACGATAACAACATTCTGTTTATCAAGGCCAAGGTTCTTTGATTGCAGGTATTCCAATTGTTGGAGTACAATGGCCGTAGCAATAATTAGAAATATCGAGATGGCAAACTGAACTACAACCAGGGTGCTTCTTACACCTTTGCTTTTCATTCCTGCACGTAGTTTACCCTTAAGTACTTCTACTGCATTGAAGGAGGTAAGGTAAAATGCAGGATAACTTCCGGCCACTAACCCCACAAACAGAACTATTGCAATAGCTCCTATTACTAATTCTAAAGTAAACAGTGCCTCGAAAGAAAGTTGCTTGCCGGATAAGAGGTTGAAATAGGGCATCACCAAATAGGTGAGACCTAAAGCAATGATCATGGCGATAAGACTATAAATCACAGACTCTGCCAAAAACTGCCAAATCATTTGTGTGCGTAAAGAGCCGAGTGTTTTCCTCAAGCCTACTTCTTTTGCCCGACTTGAGGACCTGGCCGTTGACAGGTTCATAAAATTAATGCACGCAATAATCAAAATAAAACCACCAATGAGTGAGAAAATATAGACGTACTTCATTTCACCATTAGGTTCCATGTCATCCTGAGTCGGAGAGTTAAGATGCGTCTCTGCCATTGGATATAAATAATATTTATACTCACCTCCATTTTCTTTGAATTCTTTAAATGTGATACCCAAACCTTGCTCCACCTCTTGACCCACATACTTGGCTACAATATCATCCAATTTAATATTGGTCTCACTCATAGTAATTTGTTCGTTCAACTTCACGTAGGTCTGAAGCGAATTGCCAGTCCAGCCTTCAAAAAGTTGCCCCTTAGCCGTCATGAAAGAAATAATCGCACCATAGTGAAAATGTGAATTTCCCGGAGCCGGAGCCGCTATGCCCGTAACCTTTAAAGCCCTACTATCCGTTCCCATTAAAAGTATCTTCCCTATTGGATCTTCATTCCCAAAATATTTAGAAGCAAACGCTGGTGTTAGCACAATAGAATTGGGCTCCTTTAAAACAGTATTAGGATCACCTTGTATAAGATTGAAGCTGAAAAATTCAAAAAAATTTGAATCTGCGTAAATTATTTCCTTCTCTGAAAAGGATTTATCCTCGTACTTAAAAACGATTGGTAAAGACCTTGGCCATAGTCTCAAGGATGATTCAACACCTGGTATTTCTTCCTGCATGGTCTCTCCTACCGGCCAACTGGAATTAGAGGTATTGAATTCCTGCCCTGCCATTCTTCCGAACAGGCCTACTCGATACATCCTTTCTACATCTTTATGGAACCGATCATAGCTCAACTCATCTGCCACATAGATAAAAATGAAAAGGCAACATGCTATTCCTATGGATAACCCAAAAATATTTATAGCCGAAAAGAATTTGTATTTTAAAATATTCCTTAAAGCAACTTTCAGATAGTTTCTTATCATAGCATTAAAACATTATTATTAATAAATCAGTCAATTAGGAATCCATTTTGTCCTAAGACGCTAAATCTTAGCCACACGTTACAGAGAGACTAAAAAATATTTTACTCGTCCCTTAATGTTTTGGCAGGGTTCATCCGGGCTGCATTGTATGTTTTAAATACAATAGACAGGAATGAAATAAACAACATTAAAAAAACAGAAATCGACAGCGTTGAAATCGTAGCCGCCAGGTAATAATCCCAAATACCACCCATTAGCGTTTTGGCCATAAAGTAACCACCCCAAACACCAAGGACACTTGCAATCAGCAAAATCATTACAAACTCCATATTCACTACTTTGGAGATGTTGGCAATGGAGGCTCCTAGCACCTTCCTTACTCCAATTTCTTTCATTCTTTTAATAATGTTTAACGAAAGCATGGTGAATAATCCTGTAGCAGAAAGAAACAGCGCCACCACGCCAAGAAAAATAAACATTTTAACTATGTTATTATTAACTGTATTTGCCTCTACTATTTCCTCATCCATATATCTACCTCTATACATCTTATTAGGAAACAATTCATTCCATGCACTCTCCATGTACCGATTGATATCCACTATTTTATCAGACGGACCATTTACAACTATATAACCAATCTTATCTTCAGTTCCATATCTAAACATAGTAGGTTCCAATTGATCCCAAAGTCCATGACTATAAATGTCCTTTACTACGCCAATGACATAAAGGCTCACCGTGTCCATCCAAATTACCTTCTTACCAATAGGTTCCTGCCAATTAAATTTTCTTGCCAATCCTTCGGTAACAATTACTGATTCCTTCCTGTCCGTTTCAGAATCCTTTTTAAAGTTTCTCCCCTGTAATAAAGTAATTCCAAGCGTCTCCATATAATCATCACCTACATTCAAAATATCAACTTCAATCTGTTCTTCTCCACTCTTGATAGGATCATTATAATAACTAGAGAAAAAATGATGTTCAGTACCGCTGATAAGTTTGATATCTGAGTTCTTGGCTAACTCATTCTTATATACCTCGAAATCTGCCTGATTTTCAACCCTGGAGTATACCACTCCGCTTTTATTAAAACCTAAATCAAATTCGCGCTGAAATTTGGCATTCTCAACAAATGCAAAACTACAGACGATTCCAACTAATGAAATAGCAAATTGAAGCGTTAGCAAGACTCGGGTAAAAGGATTTGTTCCACCAAATTTTAATTTGCCCTTAAGTATTTCGATGGATTGAAACTTGCTGATATACAATGCTGGATAACTCCCTGCGGCCAGCGCCACAAAGAACAAGGTGCCAACCATAAATAAGGTAAAGTCGGGAGTCCCGAAGTAATTGGTTTGTAGCTTCATGTCTTCCCACAACTCATTAAATGCAGGAATAAGAAAAAACTCTGCCAATAAACCTCCAAGAATCAAAGCCACAAAAGCGATAAATACAGTCTCTCCCATAAACTGCAGTATCAAATGCTTGCGCTCACTGCCCATTACCTTTCTTATACCAATTTCTTTAAGTCGCCCTGAAGAAATCGCGATTGAGGTATTTGTAAGGTTAAAACAGGCAATCAAAAGAATTAATATCCCCATCATGGCAGTACCCGCCACTGCTGCCAATGGGGAGGCTTGCCGTGTCCAGGTACCAGGTACTTCGTTATAACTGTCCCTGACACCCATCCCTTTGAGTGGGTCTAGCTTAAATTCCTTAATGATAAAATCTTCTCTAACGCGGTTATTATTTTCAGTTAGCGGTCTAATTTGACTTTCTACCGCTGCAATGCGCGAAGCATCATTAATCTGAACATACAATTGACTTCTGGATTTCCAGCTGTTTTCGTTGAATTCCGGATCACCACCATCAAACCAATTATCGTACAGAACATAAGAACCCTCAAATCCAAAACTTGAATTTTCTGGTTGATTTTTATAAACCCCTCCGATCACGTATTCCTTTACTTTCCCACTGTCAAGTATTTGAGTCACCCCCTTTCCCACTACTTGTTCCTCATTGAAATATTTCCGTGCCTGCCCCTCACTAATAATAATTGTGCCTTTATCAACCACCGAAGCTCCACTCCCATCAATAAACTCAAATGAGAACATGCTGAACATATCCGGATCAACATATTGAATTCCTTCTGAGAATATCTCATTACCAATTCTAAAATCTCCTCTATCAGGATAATATCTCGTTAATTTATCAATATCAGAAACCGTTTCCTTCATCGCGTTTCCTAATCCGATAGGCACATAGCCGTATGTCGTTGTTTTGTTTTGAAACTCCCGGGTAGAATTGACACGATAAATTGAAGAAAGGTTTTCGTGGTTGGTATCGAAAGAGGAATTGAAATCGTAATTGTAATAAGAAACAATACAGGTGGCCACAGCTATAGCCAAACCAAAAACATTTATGAAAATGTGCAGCTTGTTTTTCATCATGCTGCGCAGAGTAATAAGAAAGTAATTTTTAAGCATGGGGCTTTGGGTTTTGATCTAAGACTATCTATCAGATAAAAGGTTGCACTAACCAGGTAAGTACCTTGCATTACCAAGTATCAGTATCAAAATAAGGCCTTGAACATTGGATCAAGGCCTTATTCTAAACCTAAACCTAAACTAAGAGAACGCATCAGGATGATCAAACCCTGAACTCTTGGTACCACCATTTACTCAACAGTGGCCTTCACATTATACGTGAAAACGCTCTTTAATATTTTCGGTCACTACCTTACCATCAAATAAGTTGATAACCCGGTGTGCATAGTTCGCATCATAGGGGGAGTGTGTTACCATCACAATCGTAGTCCCTTCCTCATTTAATTGAGATAATAATTTCATTACCTCTTCGCCATTGGCAGAGTCAAGATTTCCAGTCGGCTCATCTGCTAATATAACTTTTGGTTTCGCTACAATGGCACGGGAAATAGCTACCCTTTGCTGTTGACCCCCGGATAGTTGTTGTGGAAAGTGATTTCTGCGATGCATGATATTCATGCGTTCCAAAACTTCTTCCACTTTGGTCTTCCTTTCGCTGGAAGGAACCTTTAAATACAACAATGGAAGCTCCACATTTTCAAATACAGTTAGTTCATCAATCAGGTTAAAGCTTTGAAACACAAAGCCTATGGAACCTTTTCTTAATTGTGCACGCTGGCGCTCCGAATACTTTGCCACCTCATGTTCCCCAAAATGATACTCTCCGTTAGTAGGGTTATCCAGAAGGCCAAGAATGTTCAATAAGGTCGACTTACCGCAACCTGAAGGCCCCATGATAGCTACGAACTCGCCTTCCTTAATTTCAAGATTAATGTTGTTGAGTGCGGTGGTTTCTACTTCTTCCGTAGAATACACCTTTTCTAAATTTTTAAGTTTGATCATAGTTTTGTTACAATTAGTTATGGATAGTTATTGATTTAAGTTCGAAAATAAATACTCTGGTTGTTAATAAAAGTTACGCAGCTTATTCCTATTTTTTTATTAGACGCTATAAATCTCAAATAGTTGCATTAATCCAATATTAAAACCTCATTGTTTCCAAAATTCTCGTAAGAGGAGGTGATTACCCTGTCACCGGGCTGTAACCCTTCCAATACTTCAAAGTGTTCCGTGTTTTTTCTTCCCAGCTTTATATCTCTTCTCACCGCACGGCCTCCACCTTCTTCTACTACAAATACCCAATTTCCTCCAGTATCCTTATAAAAACCTCCGACCGGTAACAATAATTCTTCCGAAGATTGTCCTAATTCAATTCTCAACCGCAAAGACTGCCCCCTTCTAATTCCGTCAGGAGTCTCTCCATCAAAATCCATATCTACTTCAAACCTTCCGTTGGTAATTGTAGGATAAATGTAGGTAATGACCAGAGAGTAATCTTTTCCGGCAAAACTTGTAGTAGCATGTAGTCCAGTTGAAATTCTGGGTAAGTAAAGTTCATCAATTGGCACCCTTACTTTATAACTTCCCAAAATATCTACTTGCCCAAGGCGCTGACCCTGGGTTACTGCTTGTCCCACCTCCAGTTGCGGGCGAGAAAGCTGACCTGCAATAGGTGCTCTCAACTTTAAGTTATCCAGGATTTTTCCTACTCCTTCGAGGTTAAGCCTCATCTTAGATTCAGAAGCATCAATATCTTTAAGTTGTGAAATACGATTGAGAGAATCCTTTCTATATACCTCGTAAGTAATCGCTCTGCGCTGAAGATTATATCTATAATCTGCTTCGGTACGTTCAAATTCCTGCTTGGAAATTAATTTTTTTTCAAATAGTGTTTTTTGCCTTTTATATTGTGGCTCTAAAATAGCAAGTTGATTATCTATCTGCGCCAATGCATTTCTTTGTTCCAGGTCATTCCTGGTCAACCCCAACCTGGTATCACGAGAACGGTTAATACTCTCAACCAATTGTGCCTCCTGCTGTAAGACTGAAAGCTCTCTGCTTAGGTTAGTTATTTCCAGAATGAGGTCACCTTTTTTAACCATTGATCCACTTTCCTTTACGATTTGCTTGATGTTACCTCCTTCTATGGCATCCAGGTAAACGGTCCTGCTTGGTTCCACTGTTCCTGTTTGTGGAATAAATTCCTGAAACACACCTCTCTCAACCGTTGAGATAGTTATCTTTTCTGTTTCAACTTTTAGTTTTGATCGCCTGTCGGCAAATAGAAATTGATAGCTCACAAAGAATACCAACAAAGCGATACCTCCATAAGTAGCTATCCGCTTTACTGTCCATTTTTTCTTTTTTAATTGTTTGTCCATGAAATGGCGAAAAGTTTAAATTCTGACCAGCTAATTGCCAACAAACGTGCCAACGCTCAAAAAACAGGTATTGGGTGCTGAAAACCTCAATTTGGAGTGTTTTCACGTCCACAATTGAACGTATATGTTCGTATGCGGACAAAAATGTATTAGATTTATTGGCATATTCAACCCATTAATGGATTTGATGCAACTTATGATTTCGGTATCAATATTGCCTGCCTGCGGACAGGAAGGCCCACTCGCGGACAGGTTCTAGTCGGAACCGTGAAAAAATAAAGATGAAATGGGCCCATTGAAGCTTCACTGAAAGAGATATTATGACTGAAACAAAATCTGGCAAAATTCTAATAGTGGACGATAATGAGGACTTGCTTAAGGCCGCCAAGATGTACCTTAAGCGCCACTTTGCGCAGGTTGACATAGAGAAAAAACCTGAAGCCATTGCCAACCTTATGAGTAATGAGAGTTATGATGTAATTCTGCTCGACATGAATTTCACCAGAGATGTGAGCAGTGGCAGCGAAGGGTATTATTGGTTAGAAAAAATTCTTGAAATAGATCCTTCATCAGTAGTCGTCCTAATAACAGCCTATGGAGATGTGCAAATGGCGGTAAGGGCGATCAAGGCAGGAGCAACAGATTTTGTGCTTAAGCCATGGGAAAATGAGAAGTTATTGGCCACCATTTATTCATCGCTAAGACTAAGGGAGTCGCGCAATGAAATTGAATCATTGCGAATAAAAAATAAGGAAATCAATCAGGCACTCAATGAAAAATTCAGTGATATTATCGGGCAAAGTCAGCCCATGCAAAGAATTTTTCAAACCATAGACAGAGTGGCTCATACAGATGCCAACGTATTAATACTTGGGGAGAATGGTACTGGTAAGGAACTGATAGCGAGAGCCATACATCGTAATTCTTCCCGCAAACACGAATCCTTTATAAGTGTGGATTTAGGATCCATTACAGAAACACTTTTTGAAAGTGAACTATTTGGCCATAAAAAAGGAGCCTTTACAGATGCTAAGGAGGATCGTGCCGGACGTTTTGAGCTAGCCAACAAAGGCACGCTCTTTCTTGATGAAATTGGAAATTTGTCAATGCCACTACAAGCGAAATTACTAGCTGTTTTGCAAAACAGAAGGGTAAGTCGTGTAGGAGCCAACAAAGAGACGCCTGTTGATATCAGGCTAATCTGTGCTACTAATATGCCACTGTACGACATGGTCAAAGAAAATAGATTTCGTCAGGACTTATTGTACAGAATTAACACCATTGAGGTAGAGATACCACCTCTTAGGGATCGGTTTGAAGATATTCCTTTACTGGCTACCCATTATCTCAAACACTACTCCAATAAGTACGGTAAAGGACTCAATAAATTGAGTGACGCGGCCATGACCCGATTGAACAAACACAATTGGCCAGGTAACATACGCGAACTCCAGCATGCTATTGAGCGAGCCGTAATTTTAAGCAACTCTTCCGTTCTTCAACCAGATGACTTTAACTTCAATGTTAACACTAACAAAGAAAGCGAACAGCAATTAAATCTTGATCAATTCAATCTGGAAGAAGTAGAAAAGATTCTAATCAGAAAGGTTTTAAAGAAATATAATGGCAATATTACTCAGGCAGCAGGAGAGCTGGGACTTACCCGATCCTCCCTTTACCGCAGACTAGAAAAATATGGTCTTTAATGATTTCAGATTTCGTGTTGGATTAAGGATAGCACTCATTGGTCTTGTCGTATCACTCATCGTGTTTATGCTATCAAGACCCAACATGGTTTTTGCTGCGGTACTTACCTTTCTTATACTGGCAATTCAATTCTTTGAGCTCTACCGCTTCACTTCACAGACCAACCGTAAACTCACCCGTTTTCTGGAGTCCATCAAATATTCAGACTTTATTTCTGGGTTCACCAGTGATAACCAACTGGGTCAAAGTTTCAAAGAACTCAATGAAGCATTCAACGAAGTGTTGGAAGCCTTTCGCAAGGCGCGATCGGAAAAAGAAGAGCATTGGCAATATCTGAATACCGTTGTTCAACAAGTAAGAACAGGCATACTCTCTTTTGATGACGAAGGTGAAGTACAACTCATAAACGCCAATGCCAAAAAATTTATGGGTGTATCAACTATTCAAAATCTGGAAGAGTTAATTGAAATCAATTCTCGGTTGTACAAAGCAATTTATGATGTTCAACCTGGTAAAAGTATCCTTTACAAGGGAAGCAGCGATTTACTACTCACCATTCAAGCCACTGAAATGAGGTTACGTGGAGACACGGTAAAGTTGGTAACACTTCAGAACATTCAAACAGAACTTCAACGACAAGAATTGGATGCCTGGCAAAATCTCACAAAAGTATTACGTCATGAAATTATGAATTCCATTACCCCTATTTCATCGCTCACTTCTACACTTAGAGAAATACTCAAAAATGACCTGACCAAAGTAAATGAACATTACGAACTGAAAAATGAAGGGGCTGATGATCTCAAGGAAGGATTGGATACAATAGAAAGCCGAAGTAAAGGCCTGATTAAATTTATAGATGCCTATCGCGAATATACATCACTACCCCATCCCAGCTTTAAGACAGTTCACTTAAAGGATTTAATTAACAAGGTGGAAAATCTTATGCGCAACGAAATCAAGAAATCAAATATTGCGTTTACCACAACCCTTGACTTAGATCACCTCACTGTAGAAGCCGATGAACAAATGATTGAACAAGTGCTAATCAATCTTGTAAAAAATGCAATTGAGGCATGTCAGGAAACTCAACAAGCAAAAATAGAATTAAAAAGCAGATATGTAGATGAACGTGTTCTTATTGAAGTAACAGACAATGGACCAGGGATAATTGGGGAAGCTCTGGATAAGGTTTTTGTTCCCTTCTTTTCCACTAAAAAATCAGGGTCAGGAATTGGATTGAGTTTATCCAGACAGATCATGCAAATGCACAATGGCAGCCTATATGTGAATTCCATTCCCAATGTTAAAACAGTATTTACGTTGCGCTTTTAAGAACACTTAACATTATAAATAAAAAAACCGGAGAAGCATAGCCTCCCCGGTCAAATACAAAACTTTTTACCCTTGTTTTTTATTAATTGTAAGCCTCATTCTGCTTCAAATTAGGATTCGTTTGTACATCCTTGTTAGGAAAAGGAAATACCTGACGATCCGGGTCGCTCAGTGAATAGGTTGCGCTACCTTCAGATCTTGACAAATTGGTAAGCACAGATAGTGCTCTTCCGGTACGGATCAAATCAAACCAACGGTGGCCTTCTGCAAAGAATTCCTTTTTGCGTTGATCCATTATCTCATCCATCAAATCATTCACAGTTGCAGCCGTAGTCGCACCTAACCCCGCACGATCGCGGATCAAATCTATATCGCTTTGCGCACCAGCTATATCCACAGTAGGTCCAAGAATTCTTGCCTCTGCACGAATCAAATACATTTCCGCAATACGGATAACTTGCGTGTTGTTATTATCATTTGCAACTGGCCATTTTGTGGGGTAGTATACTGTCTTTCCACTCGTGGTTGTTCTGGCTGCCGTCATCTTATATCTTACGTCTAATGGGTCGGCAGAAATCTGATTGTAAAAAGCCTCATGAAGGGCTACGCCTCCTCTTGCGCCTAACGCAGCAGGGTAATACCAATTGCGCATTCCACTGCGGTCTGTCAAATTAAATTGAACTTCCAAAACTGACTCAGCAGTATTTCTTTTGTTAAAAATATCAGAGTAAGGTTTTACCAAAGTATAATTTGCATCACTTATTACATCCGTAGCATACTGTGCCGCAAGATTATAATCTTTTAGATACAAATGTACACGTGCAAGCATAGCACGAGTAGTTGCCTTTACCAACCTTCCTCTAAGATCAACTCCAGATCTTGAATCAGGTAAGAGGCTCAAACCAGTTTCCAGGTCCGTACGTGCCTGATCATATGTATCGATCAAAGAAGCTCTAGACGCATAAGAACTTGCATCTATCCCTATAGATGGTGTAGTTCTAATGGCAACTCCATCCGTTCCATATACTCCAGGAACCCCTCCCCAAAACCTAGCCAATTCAAAATAAGCGATACCACGAACTCCGTAAGCTTGTCCCTTAAAGTCATTCTTCAAAGCATCTGACAAGCCTGGCACTTTATCAACATTGGTAATAATGGCATTGCTTATGTCGATTAATCGAAAAAGTATCGAATACAAATCTTCTACCTCTGAATTATCAGGTGTAAGACCAAACTCATCTACGGCAATAAGTGCATCCCATGTATCTATTTGCTGAGAAACATCAGCTGATATATCTGATAGCACCTGTACTCTCCATTCGTACACTCCCTGCAAAATGTTATACATCCCATTCACCGCACCCTGGGCACTATTGGGATCTGCAAAAGCTGCGTCTGTTGAAATTTGAGATCTAGGCTCTTGATCCAGTGTATTACAACTGAAAACCAAAGTAACCAGAACTACTAATGAATATTTATAAATAGTTTTCTTCATGATCGTTGTTTTTAAAATGTGATGTTAACACCGCCCATAAGTACCCTAGGTTGTGGCATTACGGCCAAGTCAGTTCCACTTACGGTAGAGCTGCTATCCACTGTAGATTCAGGATCCAATCCAGTATAGTTGGTGATGGTAAACAAATTCTGGCTGGAAACGTAGAAGCGTAATCTGTTCATTCCAATCTTTGAAGCTATCGAACTTGGTACGGTGTACCCTAATGATATATTTTTCATTCTCAGGTATGAACCATCTTCAACATGACGTGAGGGTCTCAATGTTCCAGAATTATAGTTGACTTTAGCCATTCTTGGGATATCAGTAATATCACCAGGTTTCTGCCAGCGGTCAAGTTGTTGTGAGCTGTAACCAGTGGTTCTTTCTCCACCATGCTCAAAAAAGAAGCGATTATAATTTAAAATTTCATTTCCATAGCTAAATTGAAGCAATGCCATGAAGTCAAAATTCTTCCAGTTCAAAGTGTTTGTCAATCCACCTACAAAATCAGGCTGAGCATTTCCAACAATAAACCTATCTGTACTTGGATCAAAGACATCATCAGCACCTGTATTCCAGATAGCATCTCCAGTTTGTGGGTTTACACCTAACTGCTCATGTACGTAAAAAGAGAACAATGGGTACCCCTGCTCAACTCGTACATAATCACGTGTAAATTGAGTAAAAGGAGCCGGAATATTTGTTAGCTTATTGCGATTTGCGGAAATATTAAAATTAACATCCCAGCGAAGGCTTTGCGTATTAACAGGTGTTGCGCTTATAGCAAGTTCCACTCCCTTATTTTCCATCTCACCATAGTTTTGGAAAAGAGATGAATATCCTGTCGACAAAGGAACTGGAACGGCTAATAACAAATCTTTCGTCTGCTTGTCATAGTAATCAAATGAAACATTGACTTTATTTTCTAAAATAGCCAGATCAACACCAATATTGAATTGGTAGGTTGTCTCCCACTTCAAATTTGGATTTTCTAATTGATTAGGTATAAATCCGGGAGCGTCTCCATAAGCAGCAGGAGCTCCTGTATTATTCAATTGGTTGGTACCTCCGCCACCGCGAAGTCCTCCCGCTTGTCCACCCCACAATCCTCTGGCCTGAAAGTTATTCAATCCATTCTGGTTTCCTGTAGCGCCATAACTTGCTCTTAATTTAAGATCATTTATAGTATTGACTCCACTCATGAAACTCTCATCTGAAACTCTCCAACCCAATGCAACTGAAGGGAACGTTCCCCACTGATTATCCTTTCCAAATCTTGAAGAAGCATCTGCACGAACGTTCAGTGTTAACATATATTTTTTGTTCAGATCGTAGTTTACCCTCGTAAAGAATGAAGATATTCCCCATGAAGTTTCATCAGTACGTGATTGTTGCACGGCAGCAGATGAAATTTGCTTAAAAGCATCTCCAGGAAATTGCTGACCATTTGCTCTTGTTAATGTATTAACTGACTCCTGCAAAGTATTACCTGCTAGTAGGTTGAAATTGTGAGTATTATTTAGATTAAATTGGTAGGTCAATATATTCTCGTTAATCCAGTTATTATCACGTGTTACGTTATTAGTAGCACTACCATTCACAGACTTACCAGCATTTAATTTGGTGTTTGCGTATGAATACTCGTCAACCAGATTGTTATCCATACTCCAGGTGCTTCTGAATGCCAGTCCTGGCATTATCTCATACTCACCATATATACTACCAATTAATCGTTTCGTATTCATGGTATAATCAGTCTCATTGGCTACCGCCACTGGGTTCTCCCAAATAGGCTTGTTATAGGTACCATCAGGATTATAAATTGGAATATCGCTCGGGTAAAAGAATGCAGTGGTCAATGAACCAGAAATATCGTTTCCATTAGCCGAACGATTTCTTGTAGTTGTTGAGTACATCATACTTGTACCAAACTTCAATTTGTCAGTAGCCAAAAAGTCCAAATTCAATCTTCCGCTGGTGCGTTCAAATTTTGAGGGTCTGATTAACCCTTCCTGAGAGAAGTTTGACCCTGAGACCATATATTGAATCTTACCTTCACCACCAGATGCAGAAACATCAATGTTACTTATACTTCCATTCTGGAAAATTTCGTCCAACCAGTTGGTATCCATTGCTGCATCAGGATTTGCAAACGGTGCAACAAAGGGTGGTTGTGGCGTAACTGCATTTTTATCATTCCAATTATTCAAAGCTGCCTCATTTTGAAGTCTTTCAAAATCAGGGCCACTTACTCGAAGTTCATTTGGATCCTTCCATGCTGATGAAGTACCTGCATAAGCGTTAACAGAAATTTTAGCATCTCCTGTTTTACCACGTTTAGTTGTAATCAACACTACACCATTCGCTGCTCTCGCACCGTAAATGGCTGTAGCGGACGCATCCTTCAAAATTTCCATTGAAGCTATGTCAGCAGGGTTCAAATCAGCCAAAGCGTTAGTAGGTTGACCAAAAGTAGTTTGTGCAAGATTTCCTGCCACAATTGGCACACCATCAATAACATAAAGAGGGTCACTTGCTCCCGCACCTCCAATTGAAGTGGATCCACGCACACGTACCATCATTCCACCACCTGGCTCACCAGAGTTGGCAGTCACCTGAACACCCGCAGCTCTTCCCTGAAGCAATTGATCAGGGCTTGGCATTGGAACGTTCTCAATACTTTTAGCATCTACAGAAACAATAGAGCTCGTTAGAGTTTTGCGATCCTGTTCACCGTATCCAACCACCACAACCTCAGAGAGTTGCTTGATATCTTCTTCCAATTGAACATTAATCACCGATTGGCCATCAATATTGACTTCCTTGTTAGAATATCCTATAAAAGAGAATACAATAGCATTATATCCCTCTGGCACTGTAACACGATAACTCCCATCGATATCCGTTATGGTACCTTGGGTAGTTCCTTTCACAACAACGTTAGCGCCAGGTATGCCGAAGCCATCTGCCGCTGCCGTTACTTTGCCCGAGACTTCACGGCTTTGCGCGAACGCAATATTGCCGAAGAGGCCTACAAGACAAAAAAATAGAAGTATACTTTTCTTCATAAGCTTTAGTTAAATGTTTAACTGTTTTTTCAGGGGCGAACATACGCATTCATCCGTGACACTAACTGAATACCATGTAATGCAGTTAAAATTATTATTTCAGTGGTGAACAAACACTGATTAGTGGATACCACTCACGTAAGCAGAAAAAAATGTGGGTTGTGTAATGAAAATTCTAGTAACGGAACGAACGAAAACCTTAATTAACTTTTAGATAAAATTAAAACTGGGTAATTACTACCCATTTAAGTTTTATAAAAATATAGCCCATCTTCAACCTGATATCGTTTAATATCGATTTGTAAAATACGGAAGCCACAAAATATTATTTTGATATTATTCTTAGGACTCTCATTTATAATACAGGGTAAAACCTCAATAGAGCTAAAATTGAATTTTGAGATAGCCCGTCTTCAACCTGATATCTTTCAAAATCAATTTGAGAAAAGACGGAAGAAGGCCACAAGATAATAAGTGATATTATTCTTATGATTCTCATTTATAATAAAAGGCAAGGCCTTAATAGCAACAAACTATCGTAGATACTCATCCCACTCATTTCCAAACCCACTGTTGTCGCGGAGGAAAAGTGCATAGGTAGGTCTGTAGGGTCTATGCCTGGGGTACATGTCTGCCTCCTGAGGTGTGTGGTCTCCTTTTTTGGCATTGCACCTTTTGCACGCTGTAACCAGGTTGAGCCAAGAGTGAGGGCCGCCCTTTGAACTTGGAGTTCCAAAATGGGTATTTGATAAGTCCCTATTCTGGCGGAACAATTGGATCAGGAATATTATTTGGACCTTTATCCCCGGAAACCAAAGCATAAATGCCTCCTCCCAATAGCGCCACTGGCAACATTTTTAATAATAATGGAACCTTCCTACCCACTGCAAAAGGAACAGAGTATACGATCTGGTCTTTGTTTTTGGTGTCAGTAATTTTGAATTTGTATCCCTTGCCTGGCTTTACGGTTGTAGGCATAGTCAATGTATAAAGGCCAACATTAGCAATGTTGGGAAATGTTGTGATTTTTTCTTCATTTCTATATAATTCAAAATTCAATATATTCTGTTGTGTTCCCCCTGTCCAAGTGATTTCATAAGGTTTATCTCTTTTGAATTTTTTATTGAGTCCATCCAATCTGACAAATGGAATGTAGACCCGACCCCTGACCTCCAAACCAACCTTCCCACTAAAATCTGACCCCAACTCCTTTTCAGCATTCCAAACAATTTTTTTGCTGCTTCCCGGTTTTACTTCCAAACCAACATCTCCACTGATCTGTACCAATTGACTTACGAAGTTGTCATGGGATGAATAAATCGTAACGGTATAAGTACGCTGAGGTGTCTCATCCAGCAAATCATAATACAGATTTACGTTGTTGCCTTCAATTTCAACCCTTTTTATAGTAAACTGTTGGCCAAATGATTCAGTTGTCAAGAGTAGAAGTATTACAAATACTAAATATCTCATGGTATTCTTGTTTTTAATTCTTCTGGACAAATACAAAATCGCTTTCAGGTTTGTCGGTGCCAAAACTTCCCAACCGTGGTTCAGGTTTCAACTTCTCCACATAAGTTTTAATTTCACTTAACGTTAATATCCGGTCACTTCCTGCTCCTTCAGTGAGTGCTTCAAGAAATCGGAGGGCAAAAGGTGAGTGTTTACCAGGAATTCCATCGCTTACATACTCCTTGCCGCCACTGGTAAGATATTTCCTGGTTCGTTGACTCAATTTTCGAACCAAAAACTCCATGTCATTTTCAGAAACCGATTCTAATCCACGCGAACTCGCAATAACAGGATCAAAAGTTCCTCCAAAGCAGACATCCATGGATAAGAATATGTGATCACTTGGAATATTCTCGATCACTCCACGCAGTCGATTATGGGATATGTAAGTTGTTCGTGCCTTATCATTCTCTAACGAGTTTCTTGCCACAACAAACCCTTCTCCAAAAGCTTCATCGAAATAACCATGGCCAGCAAAGAAAATCAATAGTTGATCCTGGGGCTTATACTTACGCTGGCTGTATTCAGATAGTTTTATAAAAACATCTTCCTGATTGGGGTTCTCAATGATCTCAGTCTCAAAACCATATTTTTCGCGTAGTACTTTGGCGATACTTCTCGAATCATCAATGGGGTTTACCAAATCAGTCCAGTGGTCATATTGATCCGTGGCAAACAATAATGCATAGTCTTTTCTATCAATAGATATGGCATCAGCAATTGCATCCTTACCCATCAGGATCGACCGCGAACTGCTGATAATACCACCCTGAACATTCTCCGCTCTGATTTCAACAACATTTTGCCCATCAAGTAAACTCAATGACTGCTGTATGTGAAATTCCCTAACTGGTTTCAGGTCAAGAGGTTTTTCACCACGAGAAGCATAGCCGTCACCGATAATTATTTTGATAGAGCTCAATTCAATGTCAGAATAAACAGTGGCTTTAATTTCCACGGAATTGGACTGCGTATTTGTATACTCCATTTGTGGCGTCTCCCAGACAATGGAAGGTAAACTTATCGGCAGGGAAGATCTTATCGGTTTTTTGAAATCCAGCACAATATCATTCGTCTTGCCGGAAAAATTCTGAGAGAAGCCGCCAACAACTCCGGATAACATCACGATTATGCCAAGTAGTATTTTCATGACCTCATTTGTTTACACTATTTTACTACCAATCTTCCATTTTGGGGTGCCCCCCCTGTCACTCTCATATTATAGATATATACCCCGCCTGCTACTTTGCTACCCTGTTCGTCAAGCCCATCCCATGTCACCTCATGCAATCCCTGAGGTAAAACATCATTCAATAACAGCTTTACCTGTTTCCCCATCATATCGTACACTGCAACCTGGAGATGTCCATTTCCAGCAGATAAAATCGGGAGTGTAACAAGGGAAGTAAATGGGTTGGGATATGGTTTTCCTACTGTTGTATACTGTGGTTGCAGATGTTTTTCATCTATTGCAAATAGCACTTTGAATTCGCGTTTTGCGCTTGAAGAAAAAACGTAATAAGAATTCATTTTCATATCGACAATTATATTCTCCACTACATCAACCAGTAACAGTTGAGCATCATTGACACCGAGGGAAAGATTATCCCACTGGATTTGGGTTGTAGGCCCTTCAAAGTTTGATTCAATCACAAAATCCCATGTATAGTTTTCGCTTGTAGGCACTACGTCTCCCGTGAATTTGGGCATGAAATATTCATTGTGATAAGCATTTAGCTCCAGGTAATTCAAAAATCTAGGCAACGAATGTTCGTCAAATTTATCTTTTGATCTACTTGCCTCCGGATGCATACCAAAGCCGCCAAGTTGGTTAATAGCCACACCCTGGGTTACTGTGATTGGCACAAACCATGAACTATCATCCAGTTTTTTGCCAGCAATTTCATTGCGTCTTCCTTGTCTTCCTCCGGTCTGCTTCACTGTAACCGGAATAGTGAGGTTTACTGCCTGGTCCGCTCTTACAAAGCCTCCCTCCCAGGCCTTCAATATGACTACATCTTTATTAAAACTAATGTTAGACGGATTGTAAGTGTACAGGCCGCTAACTGTTGTGGGATTACCGTTCAATGCGAGTACATCATTCCAAGAAACATCAAAAGGATACGGATTCCCAATTTGATTCCAACCCGCAGCTAGTGCGAGCACGAAAGGTTTACCCTGATTGTTCTCAGGGGATGTTCCTGCACCCAACTTAATTTCAACATTTTCGATACTGTTAAACCAATATCCCTTTCCCTGCTCAATCCTATTGAATGCGGGGAAGTCCTCATTATTATTATTTTGGTACCTGACCAACCTCCATTTCGTTTTATCATAATCACCAAGGACCCCAAATATTGACTGTACCAGATTGTCCTCCAATTTGTTAGGAATTGAGATTATTCGATAGTTTTCACGTTTGCCACCGAATGAGAGGTTGGGGACTTTAAGTTCATTTGCCGCACTGGTTTGATAGACAAAACCATGTGACGTTTCAATTGGGGTGGATATACTTCCATCAATTGCAGTAAAATAATATTCTATGCCTAATTTATCTAATATTGAATTTGGTAAAATCTTTTCAAAAGTATCCTCCGAAGTTGATGAAATTGATTCATCCAAGAAAGGGTTATCCATAATTTTTCGATAGTATAACTTTACCGTTTTGATCCCGCTTCCCCCTGACACCGAAATCTTTAATTTGATACTCGTTCCTTCTAAAGCATAACTTGGCGTTGTTGCAAAACTAAGTGGCGCACCTGCAGTTGGGAGTGTTTGCACAGGTTTTGTGGAAGAGTACGCTGATAGACCCGTTGCATTAATTGCTCTGACCCTGACAAAATATGGGCTATTTGCATTTAAGCCAGAGACCAACTCATCAATGACATTTCCCAGAGTCTTGGGATATCCGGTCAATTGAGTGTTAAAATCTGAAAACCCTGAAACACTAACCTCATATCCCGATGCACTGATTGTACTTTGCCATCTTGCAGTAAATGAATTTACTCCGATGGGATCTGCATCTTCTATAATTGGCGCTGGAGGAAGGAGCAATTGTGCACCCGTGTTGCCTGCAATGGAAGTTAGATAGTTTGTAGAAAACCCGAAACCATTGAAAGAGAATACAACATAATGATATGTCGCTCCACTTGTTAGATTAGTGTCATTAAATTGGGTAGTGTTTGAAATTTGAACAACTTCTCCATCACCAATCATATCGTTGACTGAATAAGATGTTGCATCTGCAGGAATTCCAGTCGGGGGTCCATTTATTTTTCTCAGAATCAAGTAGCCATCAGGTGAGCCAGGTGCCAAATCAAAATTCAACTGAAGCGAGGTGCTTTCAACCAAGGAAAAATTTAGGTTTGAAACTTGTGCAATAGGTTCATCGACCAATGTTGGTATACTACTGGGGTTTTTCAGTGCAGTCAAGCTCAAATAATTACTTTGTGAGCCTACACCTTCAATTTCATAAACTCTGAAATGATAAATTGTGTTCGCATTAAGACCCGTTATATTTACTGAGTTCCCAGCACCCCGATACACGATCTTGTTTCCACCACCAATATCATTTGCAATAGAAAAGTCTGAATTTCCTGTATATGATTGGCCATCCTTAGGATCAACATTAACAGGATTTAATTCTCGTGCTATGAGCACCCGTTCAGATCCATCTCCATTGTTCCAACTAATTCCAATTGAATTAGTTTCAATTGAATTGAATGACAAATTATTGGCTTGCACGGTTGGGCTATTAAATAATGTTTCGACAGAAGAAGGATTACCAGTAGAATTTGTTACCAAATAGTTCTCCGTACCTGAATTACCATTTGACTCGAACACTTTGAAGTAATAGGTTGCATTTGAAGCAAGTCCCGTAATAGTAAATGGACCAGTCCCAGACCCCACAATGAAGTTGCCCACTCCCAACTCAGAGCCGGCACTGCCGAAAACATTATTTGCCGTGTAAGATGAACCATCTGATGGTGCAGTGTTAACAGTAGACCCCAAGCGTGAAACAACCAATCTGGAGGTGCCATTTCCATTTGTAAAATTCAATTGCACAGAACTCTCTGTAATATTTGAAAAAATGAGAACCGATGATTGTACTGTGGGCTCATTAGTAAGTGTTGATCTACTGCCTGGGTTCCCGGTAGCTGTGGTATTTAAATAATTAGTTTGAGATGAGTTACCATTTAATTCATAAACTCTTACATGGTAGATTGTATTGTCAATTAAATTTGTCACATTGACTGAGTTACCACTACCACGATAAACTACACGGTTACCTGAACCTATGTCAGTTGCTGATAAGAAGTTTGAGTTACCCGAATACATTGTACCATCAGATGGATTAACATTCACCGGAAGTCCTTGTCTCACCAATACAAGGCGTTCAGTTCCATTTCCATTCAACCAGTTCAAAGTCAAAAAGTCAGCACCAGCAGAAGTAAATGTTATGTTATTTGCTTGTATTGTAGGCTCACTGTACAGTGTGGCAAAGCTTAATGGATTTCCAGATGCAAGGGCAGTGTTATAATTTCTTTTCCAAAGGTTACCATCGTATTCAAAAGCCCTTAAATAATAGGTTGTATTAGCCGTCAACCCTGTCAAATTTACTGTGCCGGTTCCGGAGAGAATAGTGTAATTACCTGAACCGATCTGAGTTCCTGATCCAAAAACACTGCTTGCTGTGTATACAATTCCATCAATAGGATTGGCATTGACCGATGACCCTTGATGTGCAACTAAAAGTCTCCCTGAACCACTTCCCCCTGTATAATTAATAGAAACAGAGTTGCTAGTTAGGTTTGAAGTTGAAATTGAAGAAGTTTGCGATGGCTCGATTGCCGCATCTATGTATTTGGCGATAAAGCCTTCAAAACTTCCAGTGCCTGGCAAATTGAATGTACCTTCCCCAACATCAAAATCCGTATTCATCAAAAATTGTCCCGCAACATATATGGCCTCTGCACCTGATGGATCTGTATCAAAGGTTATCGAATTACCAGAAATTCCAACTCCTCTGGCCCACTTCAATGACCCTAAATTTGTAAAGTAGGCAACTAAAGCATTTGAATTAACTAAAGGAACACTACTGAGATTAGTAGTTCCGGCTCCAATGTCTATGTCAATGGTGCCTCTAAAAAATCCAGTTAAGACTACCACGCTTCCACTAGTCCAAATATCCGAGGGTATGTCCGAATTGGCTGCCCCAAAACTTCCTCCCCACATTAGACTGCAAGTGTCATTATATTTTGCTAAAAAGGTATCCTCTGCACCATTGGAGGTGACATTTGTAGTTCCTGCAAGGAGGTTGATGTCAATTGTGTTTTTAAAAGAACCTGCTAAATAGATATCGTAAGTGCTACCATTGAAACTTAGGTCAAGGGTTACACCTTTATCATCCAGGGTTGATCCAAAATTATATGCAAAACTAAATCCTCCATTGCTTGCGAGGTATTTAGCCAAAAATCCATCGTATCCGCCACTAGAAGTAAGGTTACTTACACCTGATCCTAAATTAAAGTCCACCGTATTCTGAAAGTAACCAGTTATATACAAATACCCCCCGCAGCAATCTAGTGCTATATCTGATACAACATCCGCACCGGTTCCTCCTAATGAGAGACCATAAAGGTAATTTCCACTTGCATTAAATTTCACAAGGAAGGCATCATATCCGCCCGCAGATGTTTTGTTATTTACACCCGCTCCAGGATCAAAATCCACAGTTCCTTGAAACCCCCCAACAACATAAACTCCTCCATTGACATCTATATCCAATTTATCCGCACCATCAGGTGAGGTTCCTCCTATCTTCTCAGCCCAAATAAATGTTCCGCTACTATTGTACTTAGCCAAAAATCCATCTGAGCTGCCATTAGAGGTCATGTTAAAGGTTCCTGCATTCGGATCAAAATCAACAGTTCCATAAAAAAATCCACATACATAAATGTTACCAGAGTCATCAATTTTTAGGCTCTTCACTTGTTCTTGTGTGGCTGTTCCCAACTGTTTCGCCCAGACATAGGCTCCACTAGAAGTATATTTTGCAATAAACATGTCTTGATTGCCCACTGAGTTTAGAAGTACCTGCGAGCTTGAGGGATCAAAATCAATTTCACCTGTGAAATAGCCACCAAGATAAACGTTACCAGATGGATCAGTTCCAATCTCATTAACAGTAAGGGCACCAGAGCCAGATAACTCATCGGCCCACTGAAACCCGGCATCTTGCGCATACAGCGTTGTTGTTGAAACAAAACCAATTACTAAAGCAGTGAAGATCAATTTCATGATATACTCATTAGTTTCTATCGCACCTTATGGAGTAAGATATGCATGTATAATAAAAAATCATGGCGTAGCTGGCGTCCCCCTTCCCGCACAAGTTTGTCCTTCATGAAAATTCCAGGTAAGCCCATTTACCTTTTGATCACTCCATTCTTTACACTCATCAGCCGTCCAGCCATCTTTACAGTAAGTGTTTCCTGAAGAACCACAACATGCAGTGCACACCCCTGTCTTGTCTCCGCAAGAAAAAACTGCCAGGCTAACAAGACCAGTAAGTAGTATGATACGAACCAGGTGTTTCATGATATCAAAAATGTTGGTGAACTATTAATTTTTTTATGTTACAACTTAAGCCAACTGTCCTCTAAAGCTTTTCGAACCAACTCCACAGAATTTCTTGCTTCAAATTTTTTGAGCAACTGCTTGTGATATCTTTTTACTTCATCATCAGTAATGTTGAGTTTTCTGGATATTTGGGTAAAAGAAAGACCCTCAAACACCAAATTCAAAATCTCAAATTCGCGTGGCATCAACACGGTGACAATTTTTTAAATTAAATGTCAACAATTGTTTTAGTCAATGGTTAGTACTGGTGTCCCAGATTTTAACACTCTCGTTTCAGTATCCCCGAAAACGCAGAATTTTTAAGATGATTGGGAGGAAAGAAGAAAGTCAGAAGGAGTTACCTTATACTTCTGCTTAAAAGCTTTGGTGAAGTAGGATAAATTTTCAAAACCTACCTGAAAGGCAATTTCTGATATATTACCAGCGTTTTGGCGCAACAGGTCGGCAGCTCTCTCAAGCCGATATTCACGAATAATAACACTGGCTGGGTGCCCCGTGAGAGCAGTAACTTTCCGGTGGAGTTGAGCACGACTAACGCCCATCTCGCGAGACAGTTTTTTTACTGAGAGTGAATCATCAGATAGATGCTGCCCTATATATTCATACAAACGTGAAATGAATTTCTCATCCAATGAGGTGGCTTTCGCATGATTATAATGAGCCACACCAGGTCGGGCATACTTTTCTCTCAGCGCCTTTCTCTGATTGATCAGATTTAATAACCTCACTTTCAACTCAGCAAGGTCAAATGGCTTTGTTATGTAGTCATCCGCTCCAGTCTGTAAACCTTCAATTTTAGATGATGAATCTGCTCTCGCGGTTAGTATGATGATAGGGATGTGAGATGTAAGCTCGTCCGATTTCAACGCCTTACACACATCGATTCCACTTTTCTTTGGCATCATCCAATCGCATAAGATGATATCTGGTATAAGTTTTTTGGCTTTATGAACTCCTTCTTCTCCATGATGGGCCAGAACAATTTCATACTGCGTTGCCAGGTTCCTCTTCAAATAGGCTAATAAATCCTCATTGTCTTCTATCACCAACAAAACAGGTGCGCCTTGGGAAATCTCCACTTCGCTGTCATCCATTGCAAACGGATCCTGTTTCACAAAGTCCTGATTGAAGTGGTCAAAAATTTCATTATTATCAATATAATCTGGGTAGGCATCCTTACTACAAGGCAATTCAATACTAAACTGAGTACCTTCTCCCTTTCTGCTTTTTACCCTTATGGAACCCTTGTGCAATAAAATAAGCTCTTTTGCTATTGCCAGCCCTATTCCTGTTCCCTCCACAGAATCTGCCGCACGATAAAACCTATCGAATATAAATGGAAGGTCTTTTTCTCCAATTCCAATACCTGTGTCGAGAATTTCTATTTGTAGCAGCCCATTATTTACATCCAATGAAAAATTAATTTTTCCATTGACTTCATTATATTTAATAGCATTAGAAATTAAATTACTCACCACTTTTTCCAGTATGGAGGGGTCGACCAAAATAATTTCATCCTTATCTGGAAATGCAGTTTCAAATTTTAACTTTTTCTGGTGCGCCAATACTTTGAAAGGATCTAGAAGTCTTGAAAAAAAACTTTGAACAGGAATCTTATGTAGTTGAAGTGTAAATTTTCCCGAATCGACCCTGGAAAGATCAAGAAGTTGGTTGACCAGATTCAAAGCAGCCTTGCTATTGCTGCGAATGGACTGAACGAGATTACTATCCCAACTTTTTCCCTTTTCCTCCATTTCTTCAAGCTGTCCAAGTATCAGGGTTAGTGGGGTTCTAAATTCGTGTGATATGTTCGCAAAGAAGGAAGACTTGAATTCATCTAGTTCCTTAAGCTTTTTTAGTTCAACTTCATCAAGTGTAAGCTTGGTCTTCATGCGTTGACGCAGCACCATTGTACGAATGATGATATAGGCACCTGTCGAAAGCAACAACAAATAGCTGGCATAGGCCCACCATGTTTTCCACGGAGGAGGTAAATTGATTATTTTTATAGAAGCTGATCCATTGCTATTTATTCCTTCACTATTTGTGCCCTTTACTAAAAATGTATACTCACCAGGATCCAAATTTGTATAAGTCGCGATTCTTTGACCAGATCCAGTTGTTACCCATTCCTGATCAAAGCCTTCAAGTTTATATTCGTACAAATTTGCAGATGGATTTACAAAATCCAATAATGTAAACTCAAACGTCACCACACGATGATTGTGATCCAGTATAATTTCTTTTGGTGTAAAAATTTCTTCCTTGTTATTCACCCTGATAGACGAAATAACAATTTTTGAAGGTTGAATTGGCTTTTGAAGCAATTGCGGGTCGATAATATTCATGCCTTTTATCCCACCAAAATATATCATTCCCTCTGTGTCAATGGCTGCTGAACGCGCATTGAATTCATTACTCTGCAACCCATCTTTAGAAGTAAAGTGTCGCATCATTCCATTATTCAAAACAACATAAACACCGGAGTTGGTTGAAACCCACATGTTGTGACTTTGATCCCAAACTATGCTATTGATAAATTCATTTTGAAGTCCTTCAATCTCCAACCATTCTTCATTTTCTAAAGCATACAATCCATTGTCAGTTCCAATATATTTATTGTCATCAAGGTTTATACTGATTGTAGTAATTCTTCCCTTTCCATACCTGATAAACTGATCGATCAATGTATCACCCTGAATAGGAAAACGCGATCGATTCAATCCATTGGTAGTACCCACCCATAGGTGGTTTTTTCTGTCAATTCCAATATCTATAATAGAATTATCAGATAGTGAATGGGCGTCATCTTCCCTAAACTTATATTCATGTATACTCCCTGATGATCCATAGGGCTTTAGATAAAAGTATCGCTTCAATCCACTTCCCCGTGTCCCAATCCATAACGTACTATTATTATCTTCTTTTATTGCATCAACAAGGTGGTTGTTCAACGAGTTTGGATTCCCTCGAATTCTTTGGATGGCTTTCCATGCTGGGTTTGATAGATTCTTTTCTGTGTAAAGAACACCCTGACCATCCAGACCCATCCACAGGTACTTAGCGCCTGCGTCAATATCTAAAATGTAAGTCCCGGGTGGAGAAGAAATCGAACTAAAAACAGAGTGCCCAGAAGAAAATGGTGCTTTCCTCTTTTTACTAAAAAAAATGCCATCAGAATAAGATGCAACAAATACAGAATCGTGGCGGATATTTATACTGAGTATAAAATCAGATAAACCATTTTTAGCATTAAAGGTATAAATGTGTGATGCATATTTCGACATTTTATGTAATCCTCCACTCCATGTACCTGCCCACAGGTTTTCACCCCTGTCAACCAGTAGCGTAAATACCAGGTCATTCGTCAGGCTTCGTGGATTCGATTCTTCGTGCCTTGAATTCCAAAATTGTTCTGTGCTAAAATCAAAATGATTAAGGCCTCCTCCATAAGTGGCTATCCATAATCCTTTGTCTTTATCAAAACTGAGACGAGCAATACGATTGAAACTCAAAGCTCCTCCCGTATTTTCAGTATTAAATATTTTCAGGTTTGAAAAATTCGCATCTGAAACACCAAGCCCAAGTGATGATCCAATGAATATTTTTCCCTCTTTGTCCGAAAGTATGCTCCAGATATCATTGGCAGTAAGAAATGATTCAAATTTACTTTCTCCATATCTTACAACTTCCTCTTCTCTGACTTCAAACATACCCGCCCCTCTGGTACCGATCACAATTTTATGATTCAATTCTGTAATACATAAAATATTATTAGATGCAAAGTCCCATCCATGCTGATCGAATGGAGGATGCAATGGTTGTTTATTTACAATATAGGTTACTTCACTACCTGCAGGATTTAACTTCAGCAATCCTTTGCCGGCACTTCCAAACCATAAATCTCCATAAGTATCTTCATAGCTTGAGACGATAAGTAAATTTTCTTCAATGACTACGTTTTTAAACGTGTTTACTTCAGGGTCATAATATGAAATTCCATTGCTGTGTCCAATCCAGATTTTTCCATCCTTCGATTCCAGGAGTGACCATATATAATCATTATATAATCCTACTGAGTCATTGCCATGTTGAAAGAATTTTTTGAATGAATACCCATCAAAGCGATTCAGCCCATCTTCTGTGCCTATCCAGATATAGCCATTCCTATCTTGTAGGAGAGCTAAAATTGAATTTTGAGATAGCCCGTCTTCAACCTGATATCTTTCAAAATCAATTTGAGAAAAGACGGAAGAAGGCCACAAGATAATAAGTGATATTATTCTTATGATTCTCATTTATAATAAAAGGCAAGGCCTTAATAGCAACAAACTATCGTAGATACTCATCCCACTCATTTCCAAACCCACTGTTGTCGCGGAGGAAAAGTGCATAGGTAGGTCTGTAGGGTCTATGCCTGGGGTACATGTCTGCCTCCTGAGGTGTGTGGTCTCCTTTTTTGGCATTGCACCTTTTGCACGCTGTAACCAGGTTGAGCCAAGAGTGAGGGCCGCCCTTTGAACTTGGAATAACATGGTCCAGCGTTAGGTCTTTGTGTGTACCGCAATATTGACATTGGTTGTTATCTCGCCTGAAAATATTTTGCCTGGTTAAACTCACACCTTTATAGGGTGCTCTAACATAACGATTGAGGCGGATAACAGAAGGCATAGCAAAACTTTGTGTCACGGTATGCAGTTTATACCCATTGGCAGGACGAAGCATTTCGCTTTTATTAAGATAAACCAATATAAAAGCGCGCTGCACGGAGCATACCATCAGCGGACTAAAATCCTGATTCAATACCAATACCCTATTGTTCACAGTAGGAAAGATAATGCGAATCCTTGTTTTTAACAACAAGCAACTGCTTCCATCTTGATGCAGGATTGAGCTAATTGTTGATAAGTATCCGTCTAATGCCCGCAAAACGGTGGGTGATCACATTGCTTTCGAGGTCAACAATCCCCTCTTCTGTAAGTTGATCTATCTTCACCCTGCCTGATGCATGAATGATCCTATGATCCTCCAAAATAATACCCACATGACCAATATTGCCACTTTCATTGTAAAAGTAAACAAGGTCTCCAGGCAGTCCACTTTGAAGGCTGGCAACCAGCCTGCCACATCCGGCCTGTTGGTGAGCATCCCTGGAAATTGAATATCCATTTATTTTATAAACCATTTGGGTAAACCCGGAACAATCAACCCCAAAAGGACTTTTTCCACCCCATTGATAAGGTGCCTGCAGGTACTTCAAGGCAATGGATTTTAAAAACTCAAACTCCCTCTTTTGGCCAAGGCTCTTGGCCTCACCATTAAAGGCAAACTGCTCCTCCAACTTAAACAATTCGGAATTGGATATAGGAACAATACTCCCTAGCAGAATAGTAATCGGATTCTTCTTATACAGAATACCTGCCGTCAGGTCGGTTGTTATTTTAAAATTGGCGTGATTGATCTGATTGAAATATTCAGGAGTGATACTATGATGTTGCTTTCTATCAATCCATCCCTCATAGGCATCCGTAAATATTTTAATATATAACCATTGTCCGTTAGCTGAATAATTCAACACCTCGTAGTGATCACCAAATAGCAATTGGGTTATCTGCTCCGTTCGATCATCGGGTTCTTTTCTTACCGGTACCAATGCAAGTCGACTTACTCCGTAACTTCTAGCGTCCATCAATTTGATCTTACTTAAACTTTACACGCGCAAGCTCCCTCTTCAAATCTTTTTCCTTAATATTTTCGCGTTTATCATGAGTCTTTTTCCCTTTTGCCAGGGATATTTCCAATTTTGCAAAACCACGATCATTGATAAAGAGTCTTAAAGGAACAATAGTCAAGCCCTTTTCCTCCGACTTCGCCTCAAGTCTTCTTAACTCAGTTCTCTTTAACAATAGTTTCCTTTCACGAGTGGACTCATGGTTATAATGCGTTCCCTGATCGTATGGATTTATACTGATGCCTTTTACAAATAACTCTCCGTTATTAAAATAACAATGACCCTCCTGAAGGCTGACCTTGCCCTCGCGAATAGATTTTATTTCAGTACCCTTCAATACCATACCGGCAATATACTTATCAAGTAATTCGTATCGGTAACTGGCCTGTCGGTTTTTTATATTAATATCATTTGAAAATCGCTGCTTCGCCATACCTAATTAGTCTTCATAAAAAGCTTTTTGAGCTTATCCCTTTTTAGCATCCTCTGACCTGTTTTACCTTTGGCTACTATTCTTTCTCCCACCTTAGCCTCTATGCTACAAATTAATTCATTGCCGGTCAAACTGATAACTTTTGCCGAGATCACCAACTCTTCTCCCACAAAAGCTGGTGTCAAATGGTCAATACTTAAATGTGTCCCCACCCCCTCCTCATCCTCTTCCTTCATCTCGATAAAAAAAAGTCTAGATGACCACTCCATATCTCTGGCCATAGCAAATGTGGAATAAACAGCATGTAATACCTCTCCATGAAAAGCAGCCACATCTGCTTCTACTATTTTCTTTCTGTAAACCCTTATATCACCCGTATTAGGTAAATTCTTCATTTTATATTTAAGGGCATTCTTGCCATCGGTGAAGCATTCAAATTACTAAATATTTTCTTTTGGTATTTGTAATGAGCCACAATTGCCACCATGGCTGCGTTGTCAGTACAATATTGAAAATCAGGAATATAAGTTTCCCATCCCAATTGTTCCCCTTTTCGTTTGAGGCCATCTCTTAATCCGGAGTTGGCAGAAACTCCTCCCGCAATTGCTATTTGCTTTATATTCATTTCGACACTGGCCTTCTCCAGTTTTTCCAAAAGCATATCTACCAGATGCTTCTGAATACTCGCACAAATATCATTTTTTCTCAACTCAATAAATGAAGGATCTTTAGCTACTTCATCTCGAATAAAATAAAGGAAAGCTGTTTTTATTCCACTAAAAGAAAAATCCAATGCAGGCATACTGGTGATTGGAAAACGAAAGGCATTTGGATTGCCTTCCCTGGCCAATTTATCAATCATCGGGCCACCAGGATATGGCAACCCCATCATCTTGGCAGCCTTATCAAAGGCCTCCCCAACTGCGTCATCTTGCGTTTCTCCAATTACGGTCATATCCAGGTGATCCTTTACCAATACAATTTGGGTATGCCCCCCACTTACAGTGAGACAAAGAAAAGGAAACCTGGGTTTTGGCTCATCAATAAAATGTGAAAGTACATGCGCCTGCATATGGTTGACCTCAATAAGAGGTATGTCTAATGCAAGTGCCATGGATTTTGCAAAAGAAACACCAACGAGTAGCGCCCCTAACAGTCCTGGGCCTTTAGTAAAGGCTATCGCGTCTAATTCATTCTTTTTTATACCTGACGAGGTCAAAGTTTCGTTAACTATGTGAACAATATTTTTTTGATGAGCGCGGGAAGCCAACTCAGGAACTACCCCTCCATATTTGTGATGAACCGATTGCGAGGCTATAACATTATTAAGTACCTTGCCGTTGCTTATTACAGAGGCAGAAGTCTCATCACAAGATGACTCTATGGCAAGAATTTTGGGGTCCATTATAGATTAAATGAACCTGCAAGTTATCAAAAATCGCATTCTTTTATGGCTAAAGAAAATTATCTTATATGGCCTGTACTTCCTATTGGCCTTTTTTCTTGTCGGCTTTGGAATATTACAAATTCCACCTGTTCAAAAATCAATCCTACGACAGTATACTGATCGAATCTCTAATATTTCTGGATTCAAAACTACGTTTGGCTCAGTTCACCTTATCTGGTACGACAGGCTAGAACTGGAAAATCTTCTCATTACCGATCCGGAAAACAATGTAATGATTGATGCAAAACTTCTCAAAGTTAATTTTAGAATAAGTTCATTGCTGATTAATCGCAATGTCAACATTGATGCGGCAACATTGAATGGAACCGAAGTCAACCTGACCAAAATTCGCGAAAGTGATTCTACTCAGGACATGAACATTAATATTTTTATCAAAAGGCTGATTAAGCCTCCTAAAGATAGCAAAGGGGCTTCCTCCAAAGTTAATATAGGAGAAATCGTAATCAACCAGTCTTCGTTCAGTTATAACGACCAGGATAAAGATTCACTTTTTCCGAGATTTGACTACAGTCACTTTAAGGTAGCGCTTAATGACGGACTCATTCAGAATTTCAAAGTGATTGGAGATACAATTCAATTTAAAGTCAATTCACTTACAGCTATCGATGAGCAAACTCAATTCAACATAAAGAAGCTAAACACCTTCTTCCGCATATCTCAAAGTTCAATGGAATTCCTGAATCTAAATCTGGAGGCTGGTAATAGTCACATTCAGGACACAATCATATTTACCTATCGCAGCTTGCAAGATCTTAATGATTTTAATAATCAAGTTAATATCAAATCCAGTATCAGGAACACTATAATTGATCCCCAGGATTTAGCACTCTTTGCACCCGGGGTGGGGAAGATAAATGAAAAGATCTCAGTGAGCGGCTATTTCGTTGGCAAAGTCAGCAGGTTCTTTGTTAGAAACCTCGCGTTAAATATGGGTAACACAACGCTTGATGGCAATCTCAATATGGATGGGTTGCCTAGAATCAATGAAACATTCATTAATCTGAACTTAAAGAGAAGTAGTGTAGATATTGCGGATTTAAAGTTTCTATTACCACCAAAAACCTTCTCAGCATTACAACCCTTAGGTGAGTTTCAACTGCTTGGAAATTATACTGGATTTATTAATGACTTCGTAGCCAACGGAATTTTTAAGGGCAATTTTGGTCAAATAAAGTCTGATGTCAACCTGAAAATCAACACAGACTTTCCTGCCTTATCGCAATACAAAGGAAACATCGAATTAATCGATTTTAAGTTTGGCACTTATCTCACTGATACAACACTACTGCGAAGAGTATCCATGACAGGCCATATTGACGGAAAAGGTTTTACTGAAGAGTCGGCAGACTTTCAATTGGACGGAAAAATATCACACATCAAAATTAAAGATTACGACTACAAAAACATTATTACCAATGCGAGATTCAGATCCCAGTTTTTTAATGGCAACCTTACCATCAATGATCCCAATCTAAAATTTGAAGCAGAGGGATCAATAGATTTTAGTAAGGACAATGACCTGGTCAAAATGAAGGCCCGGCTTGACACGGCACTTTTACATAATCTTGGTTTATCTAAGGACTATTTCTCTATTCAATCAGTAGTTGACATTGACTCCAGAGGATTAGACATTGATAGTATTTTCGGAAATGCTTTTTTAAAAAATACCAAAGTGACCTATAGGGATGAGTTATTGGAAATTGATTCCATTCAGCTCACATCAAGCAAATTAGCAAAGGGAAGAAGTTTGCTGCTTAGAAGTTCATTTGCAGATATCAATCTACATGGCGAATACTACTATTCTTCTTTATTCAAAGACCTGAATAAATTATTCAAAGAGTTCTATCTGACCATAAAAAACGACCGCGATGAATTAAATACTTATTATCTTACAAAAGGAAAGGAATCACAAGAATACGATGCCAATTTCAATATTATTCTTAAAGACATAAACCCAATCATCAAGGTAGCTGGCATAAATAGTCAGTTGTCAAAGAACACAAGAGTAGAAGGAAAATTCTCCAATGGGTACACTTCCATACTCAACGCCTATTCAACCATTGACTCCATTACTTATAGCGGAAAATTATTTACGCAAAACACCATCGAGCTCAATGGGTCAAAAGTGAGGGACAGCACCAACATCCTGGCCATGCTCAATATCAATTCCGCACAACAGAAACTTTCCAAAAGTTTCAACACGAGCAATTTATTTATAGAAGCCATATGGAATACTGATCATATTGAGGTGGGCGTTGATTTTGATCAAACCGGAAAAGAAAATTATGCAAGAATAAAAGCAGCGGTCGACTTACTTAATGACAGTACTCGCATAAAGATATTACCTTCAAGTATCAAGGCATTAAATGAGACATGGCAGGTAAGTCAGGAAAACTATACCATTCTAAATGGAAATGAATGGAGAATAAATCATCTGGCCATTCAAAATGATAACCAAAAAGTACTTCTTGAAGGATTCGTCTCGCAGGATTCAAGTAAATCACTTTCTCTTAATGTGAGTAATCTGGATTTGAGCTTTTTGAATAGCATCAGTGGCAATCGATTCACTGGCACGCTGAATGGGACTGCCGAAGGAAGAGATTTATATAACAATCCCTACATTCAAAATGATCTTGCCATCAATAGCTTCACCATCAATGAGTTCTTAATAGGCGATATCAGTGGCACTAATATCTGGAACCAGAGAGATCAGAGATTTGATATTAACTTTTTAATCGATCGCCTAAAAGTGAGAACTGTAGATTTAAAAGGGTTCTATAATCCTGGAGCGGAAGACCCTCTTCAAATTTCAGCACAATTTGAAAAGGCAAATCTTAAAATTGCAGAACCCCTCCTGGCTACTATATTTTCAAATATGAATGGCACGCTCACAGGGAAGTACCAAATTACCGGTTCATTTACTGTTCCTAAAATTAGAGGCACTGGTTCAATTGAAAATGGTCAGATTATGATCAACTACTTAAAAACTTTGTACAATTTCACAGGTGAATTCGGAATGACCCCCAATCAGCTTGTCTTTAACAATTTTAGATTGACGGACAAGTTTAATAACACAGGAACCTTAGATGGGTTTATTGCTCACAGAAGTTTCAAAGAGTTCAGTCTTAATTTAGATGCTTCCTTTCAAAATCTTCAACTCCTAAACACCACAGCAAGGGACAACTCGTTATTCTACGGACAAGGTTATGCAACAGGTAACGCAAATTTCTTTGGCCCCTCTACTAATCTAAAGATTTCAGCCACTGCTCAAACTCAAAAAAACACGAGAATATACATTCCCATGAGTTCATCTGAAACAGTAGACAAAAAGGATTTCATCAACTTTGTTGCATTCACGGATTCACTGGCTGCTGACACCGATACAGATAAGGATCAGAAAAAAAGAAAGGTAGAATCTTCAGGTATTTCGATGGATATTAATTTAGATATTACGCCTGATGCTTATACGGAAATTATTTTTGATATAAAGTCCGGTGATATCATACGCGGGCGTGGTAATGGTGACATCAAACTTCAATTAGATACAAAGGGTGATTTCTTTATGTTTGGTGCTGTTGAGTTTACTCAGGGAGCCTACAACTTTACCTTATATGATATCATCAATAAAGAATTTGATATACAACCCGGAAGCAGAATATCATGGTACGGAAGTCCTTATGAAGGAATCATGGACATTACAGCCGACTACACACAAATGGCTTCCTTAGGACCAATTCTTACCGACCAGTCAGAAGAAGTATTAAGCAACCCACAAGTAAGAAGAAAGTATCCAACAGATGTGAAATTAAAGCTTGAAGGTCAAATGCTTTCTCCACGGATTAATTTTGATATCGATGCCAATGAATTACCCGACAATATCATTGTTGAAGGAAGAGCCGCCCCAGTACGATTGAATTTTGAATTTGAATCTTTTAAATCCAGACTGGATGAGCAAGAACTAAAACGGCAAGTCTTCAGTCTGATTATCCTTAGAAAATTCTCACCCCCTGACGCTTTTAGCACAAGTGGCACATTGTATAATAGTGTCAGCGAACTTCTTTCCAATCAACTCAGCTACTGGCTTACTCAAGTTGATCAAAATCTCGAAATAGACTTGGATTTGGGCACACTGGATCAGGAAGCATTCAATACTTTCCAGCTTAGACTTTCCTATTCATTTCTCAATGGAAGGCTGAGGATTACGCGCGATGGTAGTTTCTCCAATCAATACCGGCCGTCTGATAACATCTCATCCATAGCTGGAGACTGGATGGTAGATTATTTACTAACCCCTGATGGCAAATTCAAAGTGAAAATGTACAGTCGATCCAACGTCAACCAACTTACCAATACACTAGGTACCCAAAGCGCTGTTACCACTGGCGTTAGTTTGTTGCATACCCAAAATTTCAATGAGATCAGAGACCTTTGGCACACCGCCCGGGAGAAAAAACAAAAGGACAGTGACATTCCCCTGCCTGATGGAGAAGTAAGAAAAGAAGATGAGGATGGAGGAATGTAAAAACTCCTCTTCTTTTGGAGAAGTAATCACAAGATTACTTATTCTATCCATTTTGCTTTCTGGGGGAGCTTCCCTACTAGCTCAACCTGCTGATTCTATTGATCATAAAAAATTAAATAGACTTATCATTGGAGCCACCGCAGGCTATACCCTATCGATGGTTGGGCTCAATGAGATTTGGTACAACAAATATGAAAAGCAGTCTTTTCGTTTCTTCGATGATTCTAAAGAATGGTACCAAATGGATAAGTTGGGGCACTTTTATGGAGCCTATCAAATAAGTGAGGTGAGTTCAAGTGCGCTAAGAAAAACAGGTATTCCTAAAAGGAAAGCTCAAAAAATTGGCGCACTGGCAAGCTTTGCCATGATAAGCACCATAGAGATTTTTGATGGATACTCCTCAGGATATGGCGCATCAGTGTCCGACCTGGCAGCTAACGCAGCGGGAGCCTCATTTTATGTGGGGCAACAGTTGCTTTGGGATGAAACAAGAATTTATCCCAAATTTTCGTTTCATTCTACCTATTTGGCCGATCAAAGGCCAAATGTACTGGGAAGCAATTTTATTGAAAAGCTAATCAAAGACTACAATGGGCAAACCTATTGGTTGTCATTTGATATGGATCGTTTTATCTCGTTTCCAAAATGGCTCAATATTGCAGTAGGTCATGGGGCACATGACTTTATATTTGCATCAAAAGCCGCCAATCTTTCGAACGGATATTCACCCTATCGGCAATACTACCTCAGCCTCGATTTCGATTTTTCGGCTATCCATACCCAATCCAAGGCTTTGAAAGCACTGATTTATGTCGTTAATATGATAAAATTACCTTCTCCTACCCTTGAATTCTCAAATAATAGGGTAAAAGCCTATGCATTCTATTTCTAGATTTAGCAGCAATTCATATTCATTTTGTACCTTCATTCCCCTGAACCAACCTTATTCTTATGACTATGGATCTAGTTTCTTTCATGAAGAGTTATGCCGATGAAATTGGCGGTCAATACAGCAGCTACGATAATATCCATTCCATCATAGTTGTTCCTTTGGAAGGAGGCCGTTTTCAATCCGTAATAGGAACCATTAAAGAAAATAAGTTGTATAGTAGAAATATGGTAACGTTTACTTCCAAAGTATGTAATTATAATGCTAACCTTCCACTAAAGAGCCTACTGGAACAAAGCTCTCTTTTCAATTATGGCCGGTTTATAATCAGTGACAATTACTTACAAATTGAAGCGGTCGCATCTATGGAAGGAACACCTGAGCGCTCCATAAAGGAAATGATTCAGGAGGTCGCCAACCTTGCAGATCAATATGAATTTAAGTTGACAGGTGCTGACGTTCATTAAGCCTGTTGCCATTCGACTGCAATTCCTGATCATTAATCACTAAATTTGCAATAATAATGCAAGCCGTCTTATCGCTCCGACTTGTCGGGGAGGAAAGTCCGGGCAACATTGAGCATCGTACTTCCTAACAGGAAGGCCCCGACTTGTCGGGGACAGAAAGTGCCACAGAAAACAAACTACTCCGTTCGACTTGTCGAATGGGGAAAAGGTGAAAAGGTGAGGTAAGAGCTCACCGCCTTTGTGGCGACACGAAGGGCACGGCAAACCTTACGAGTTGAAAGACCAAATAGGTCCCGAACATGAGCCGCTCTGCTCATCCATTTATGGAAGTCGGGACGGGTAGGTTGATTGACCCCGATTGCGAAGTCGGGGCTAGATAAATGATAAGATGCTGACTGAAACGTCAGTAACAGAACCCGGCTTACAGGCTTGCATTTTTTTGTAATTATTAACCCAATCATATAACCTCCGGTTGTAAAAACTTCCATCTATGCCCAAAGTATTACTGATAGAGGATGAGGCCAGCATTCGTGCAGTGCTCAAAGATATCATCACAGATCAAAAAGAACTTAAACTAACCGTAGACGAAGCCAAAGACGGTGCCGAAGGATTGGCCATGCTGGAAAACGATAATTATGACCTCGTTTTCTGCGATATCAAAATGCCGAAGATGGACGGAATGGAGGTATTGGAAATGGCAAAAGAAAAGGGAATCAATACCACATTCATTATGATTTCAGCGCATGGTACCACTGAGATGGCTGTAGATGCCACTAAAATGGGAGCTTACGATTTTCTGCAAAAACCACCCGATCTCAATCGCTTGTTGATTACCCTGCGGAATGCATTGGATAAAACGAATCTGGTAGCGGAGACAAAGACACTTAAAAAGAAAATCGCCCACAAACTGGATATGGTAGGCGAATCAGAACCTATTGCTCAGGTCAAAGAGATGATTGAGAAAGTTGGCCCTACTGATGCACGCGTGTTAATTACTGGCCCCAATGGATCCGGTAAAGAATTGGTGGCACGTTGGATTCATGAAAAGAGTAACCGGGCAAATGCACCATTCATTGAGGTCAATTGTGCGGCCATTCCATCTGAGCTGATCGAAAGCGAATTGTTTGGTCATGAGAAAGGATCATTTACCTCTGCTATAAAGCAACGCATTGGCAAATTTGAACAAGCGGATAACGGCACATTGTTTCTGGATGAAATTGGGGACATGAGCTTGTCTGCACAGGCAAAAGTTTTAAGGGCCCTACAAGAAAATAAGATCACCCGTGTGGGCGGAGACAAGGACATCCAGGTAAATGTGCGGGTATTGGCCGCCACCAACAAAGATCTCAAAAAGGAAATTGCAGAAAATAGGTTTAGAGAAGATCTCTACCACCGCCTTGGTGTTATAATTATAAAAGTACCTGCGCTAAATGACCGAAAAGAGGACATTCCATTATTGGTGGATAAGTTTCTCAATGACCTGGCTCAGGAACAAGGTGCAAAGCCCAAAAAAATGGACGACAAGGCACTAAAAGAAATTCAAAATTACAATTGGACAGGAAACATCAGGGAGCTACGAAATGTAGTCGAGCGACTAACAATAATGAGCGGAGAGAAAATTGGACTTGAAGAGATCAAAAAATATCTCTAAAAGAGCTTTAAATACGGTTTTCTGTGCTGCTCTTCTTAACGTCTTTCTTGCTGTACGTAGGACAGGTATACTGGCTGCAAGCACTTAAGAAAGCTACCAAGGCAACAAAAGCTAAAATTTTCTTCATTTTGTGGTCTTTGAAAGTATCAAAATTATCAATCTTTTCAATTTCAGCAAATTTAATCAGGTCTAAATGGCCATTTATCGAGTATTACGTCTACCCAACTAACAGGTTACACCCCCTGATATCCGAATTATCAATACGTCCAAGTACCTCAAAACTACCATCTTGCCGAATTCTACCTAAATCTTGAGTTTCAACGAAGGCGCAGGTATAAATATTTGATAAATCGATAACATTTATGCCCCCAGTTTTACCCACTTCCAACCGCTCAAATGGATCATTAATACTTCGAACCATTACCTTCATTCCCGCTGGTGTTCTGAAGTAACCCTTTTCTTTGGCATAAGCCTGCGAAAAAAGCTCCGTCATCCCATATTCTGAATGGATAAAGTGGGTATTCCACCGTCTTCCTAAATATTGGTGCAGTTCTTCTCGTGTTATTTCCTCCCTCCTCCCCTTCATTCCACCTGTCTCCATCACAATACAATTACTGAGATCCAATTCATGCTCTTCTGCCAGATCCAAAAGGGCAAAAGACACACCTAATAAAATCACTTTTCTGTCCAAATGATCAACCCTTTTAAGTTTATCAATCAGTTCTTTTTTGTTGTTGAGGTAAAACGAAGAGTGGGGTGATTTGCTTTGCCGGATAAAGTAATTGGCCATTGCAACCAGAGAAGAACCTTCTCTTTCAAGGTAGGATGGAAGCAGTGCCAGGAAATGATAGTCGCTAACCGCTCCATAGAAGCCTTCAAAAATTCTTTTGGTATTCTGTAGATAGCTTTCTACATTTTGCACCAGGTGCCTGCTTGGAGTCACACCTGTAGTGGCACTGCTATAAAAAGTAGTTTGTTCCTTCCATTGTCCAGACATAACTATTTGTTCTTTAAAAAAGGAAATAGGAAGAAATGGAATTTGTTCTGGTTTGGTTATGCCTTCCATATTTACCCCCAAATAGGTGAGGTACTTATGATATACTTTGTTCTCTTTTGCCTGCAACTGAAACAAGTCCAATGCAATATTGTCGAAATTGTCATCGTTAACGGTTGATAAAACCTTCTCAAAAATTTTAAATGTGTGCAAGCGTTAGGTAATTTACAGAGTTCTAAAAATAGGAAATGAAGTTCACTTTGGGATTAAGTTTGGCGATTGTATTGGGTTTGGGGCTTTCTTCCTGCTTTGACCCTCCTGAATACTCTAACATACCCGAGATAGAATTTGAAAATCTGGTTTTTAAAGAAACGCCTGATCTTTCAGATGCAGATTCCCTTATCCTTTTTATAAAATTCAGAGATGGTGATGGCGATTTGGGCCTGCACCCAAATGAGGTTGGATGCAACCAGGATCAAACCATCTGTTACAACGAAAAATTCTATTTCACCTTGGTCGATGGGGGTGCACCAGTAAATTATGCAGTTAAAAGGACTAACCCAGATTTTAATCTGCCAGATTACGTCCCTCCATTTGATTGCACAAACTGGGAGCTTGTGTTTGACAATAGTTCCACACCCAAAGTTATTGATACTGTATACTTTGAATTAAACCCCGACCATTACAACATTTTTGTTGATTTTCTTGTGAAACAAAATGACGGCTCATTTCAAGAATTTGACTGGAGGACCGAGTTCTGTACAACTTACGATGGTCGCTTCCCTATTCTGGCAAAAAACTCAGATTTAAGTCTTAAAAATCCTGTCGAGGGTACACTCAGATATGCGATGCTAAGTACAGGATTTAAACTTCAATTCAGCATCAAAACACTTAAGTTGAGAATACTGATTCAAGACAGGAAACTCAATAAAAGCAACATTATTGAAACTCCTGAATTCCAATTCAAGTAATTCCTGTTGTGGGCTTAATAAAGTGGGGGAAACCTTTCCGGCTCAGCCTCACTCATAATCTCATAAACCTTATCAAAAATTTCTTCCGTGTTGGGCTTTGAGAAGTAATCACCATCCGAACCATAAGCAGGACGGTGTTCTTTGGCCGCAATACTTACAGGTTTAGCATCCAGGTATTGATACGCATCCTGCTCTTCCAATACCTTCTGCATCATATAGGCAGTTGCCCCTCCTGGCACATCCTCATCTGCAAAGATGACACGATTGGTCTTCTTTATGGATTCAACAATTGATTGGTGGCGGTCAAAAGGCAATAAGGTTTGTACATCAATGACCTCACAAGACACACCTATTTTCTCCAATTGATCTGCTGCATCCATTACTATACGGCACATCGATCCATAGGTAACAATGGTAACATCTTCGCCTTCACGCAACATTTCAGGAACACCCAACGGCACACAAAAATCTCCAATATTGTCCGGAAGCTTTTCTTTTAGTCGATATCCATTCAGGCATTCGATGATCAATGCCGGATCGTCAGACTTCAACATGGTATTATAAAAACCAGCGGCCTGTGTCATGTCTCTGGGAACAAGCACATAAATACCTCTCAAGCTACTCAGTATCATGCCCATGGGCGAACCCGAATGCCATACACCCTCCAATCGATGCCCTCTTGTTCTTATGATTAATGGTGCTTTTTGTCCTCCCTTTGTTCTGTATTGCAAACAGGCAACATCATCACTTAAAATCTGAATTGCATAAAGCAGATAATCTAAATACTGAATTTCTGTTATAGGCCTTAGTCCTCTCAACGAGGCTCCTATTCCCTGTCCTATAATGGTGGCTTCTCTTATTCCTGCATCTGTTACTCTCAACTCACCGTGCTTGGCCTGAAGCCCCGCAAAAGCCTGATTGACATCCCCTATTTTACCTACGTCTTCACCCAACGCAAAAATTTTAGGGTTCCTTTCCAGGGCTTTATCAAAACAGGCATGAAGGATTTCTCTTCCATCAAGCAACGAGGAAGATTCGGAGTACTCGGGAGAAACAGCTTCCACGTTCAATGCGGAATATTCAGACTGACTGTATAAATGTGAACTGTACCTCTCCCAGTTATCCTCTTCATTTTTCCTTATCCAGGATACTAATTCATTTCTGGCTTCTGATTCCTGCCCCCTTAGTAAACGTGAAACCCGTTTGGCAGCCTTAAAAGCATCGAGGCGCAGGGGGTTAAGTGTTGTCTCCAGTTCCTCTTTTATCGACTTGATCTCTTCGTTTGTCTCTCCTAGCTTAGTCAAAATTGCTATAAGAGAAATCTGAGCTTGTTGAATATCTCTATTAAAAGCTTTCCATGCAGCCTCCTTAGCGGTTTTAGCGGTTGCTTTGGCTTCTTTCTCAATCGTATCCAATTCATCCGGATTACTTATTCCCTGATCCAAAATCCACTCACGCATTTTTTTGATACAATCGTGGTTCTGTTCCCAGGCCAACCTATCCTTGCTTTTATACCTTTCATGAGACCCCGAAGTACTGTGCCCTTGAGGCTGGGTTACTTCAGTTACATGCAGAAGAACAGGGACGTGTCCTTTTCTACATACCTCTTCGGCTTGAATATAAGCTTTGCAAAGCCCATCATAATCCCACCCTTTGACAACAATGATCTCAAAGCCCTTTTCATCTTTAGTCCTTTGAAAACCTTGTAGAATCTTTGAAATACTTCCCTTTGTGGTTTGATATTTTGCGGGTACAGAGATACCATACTCATCATCCCAAACAGACATGAGCATGGGCACCTGAAGCACACCAGCGGCATTGATGGCTTCGAAAAACACACCTTCCGAAGTAGATGCATTTCCTATCGTACCAAAAGCAATTTCATTTCCTTTATTGGAGAGTGTTTTATATCCTGACAACAACGGATTTTCCCTAAATAATTTAGATGCATAAGCCAGCCCCACCAGTCTGGGCATTTGCCCTGCAGTTGGAGAAATGTCTGAACTGCTATTTTTTAGTTTCGCCAAATTTTTAAGCTCGCCCTTCTCATCGATCATTCTTGTGCCAAAATGCCCATTCATCAAGCGGCCTGCAGATGCGGGTTCTGCTTCCACATCTGTATGCGCATACAGTTGTGCGAAATACTGTTGAAGTGAAAGTTCACCAATCGCAAACATGAAAGTCTGATCACGATAATACCCAGATCTGTGATCTCCATTTCGAAATACCTTGGCCATGGCAATCTGAGCTACCTCTTTGCCATCACCAAAAATTCCAAATTTGGCCTTGCCCATGAATACCTCCTTTCTTCCAAGAATACTCGCTTCTCTGCTTTCACAGGCCAATTTGTAATCGGCCAGAATAGATGTGGCTTTTTTGGCCGAAACACCGGATTTTATACTTTTTACTTGCGTCAACTTTTAATGGCTTTGAACTCAAAAATAATCAAAAACAGGCAGGTGGTCAAAACGCAGTTTGACACCGAATAATATACTTTTATTCTCTGTTAGTACCAAAGAATTCAACCCAATCTCCACTTTCTACCTTAGAATTCCCTCCAGAATGCTCAAATAAATAAATGCCCACTTTTTCACCATCCACTTCAATTAACTCAAAAATGTAACCCGCATCTATTTCCATTTTGTGGATGGCCTCAGCAGCCCTCGTATTCTCTATAAGAAAAATTTCTACCACAATGGAATTTGATTCGTTGATCGATTTCACAGCATAAGGATACGTTTCCAATGCAAACAGTTCGTATCCGAAAATTCTCCTTGTCTTGAGGTATTTAAGATCGGCTTGATAGTTATAAAAATTTACCATTCCTCTACGCAATGAGCCATAAAATGCAAATAAGTTAGTTCCTGCCATATTAAAGTAAAATTGGGTAATTTGACCTTTTGCTAATGCATCCTAATGCTATATTTACAACGTTTTATAAAATTGAAATACAATGATAATCGGAGTTCCAAAAGAAATTAAGAATAATGAGAACAGGGTAGCCCTGACCCCTGCCGGATCACAAGAATTGACTAAGAATGGTCATACTGTCTATGTTCAATCAACGGCTGGTGTTGGAAGTGGTTACAATGATGAAGACTATGCTGCTGCAGGAGCCAAAATGCTTTCGTCCGCAAAAGAAATCTATGACATCGCTGAGATGATCATGAAGGTGAAAGAACCTATTGAGCCTGAATACAATTTAATCAAGAAAGATCAATTGATATTCACCTACTTTCACTTTGCATCCTACGAACCACTCACAAAGGCAATGCTTGAAAAAGGTGCCGTTTGTCTTGCCTACGAAACAGTGGAAAAGGATGGTGGATTGCCCCTGCTGGTGCCAATGTCAGAGGTAGCAGGAAGGATGTCTATTCAGGAAGGAGCAAAATACCTGGAAAAACCCTTGAAAGGCCGCGGAATTCTTCTTGGGGGAATTCCAGGAGTGATGCCTGCCAAAGTATTAATCCTTGGCGGTGGTGTAGTAGGTACCAATGCAGCAAAAATTGCAGCAGGAATGGGTGCAGATGTAATCATTGCAGATGTAAACCTAAATCGCCTCCGTTATCTTGACGATGTGATGCCAAAGAACGTACACACTATGGCCTCCAACGAATATGTTATTCGTGAATTGGTGAAAACACACGATCTGATTGTAGGTGCTGTACTTATTCCTGGTGCTAAGGCACCAAAGCTGATCTCGAGAGACATGCTAAAAACCATGCGTCCGGGTACGGTGCTTGTTGATGTTGCAGTGGATCAGGGTGGCTGTATAGAGACATGTAAGCCTACAACACATGAGGATCCTACATTCATTATTGATGATGTGGTTCACTATTGTGTAGCCAACATGCCGGGAGCTGTTCCTTACACCTCTACCCTGGGTCTCACCAATGCTACACTTCCCTATGCCCTTAAACTGGCAAACCTGGGTTGGAAAAAAGCCTGCCGCGACAACGAAGATTTGAAGTTGGGATTGAACGTAATACAAGGAAAAGTAGTGTATAAAGCTGTAGCCAACGCCTTCAACCTACCCTACACAAGTGTTGATGAGTTTTTGAAATAGGCTTATTATAGGATCACTATGAGGCTGTTGCAAACAGTTAAAGAAAAACGTTTTTCTGAGCGAAAGCGAAGAGTCTCTATAGTTTGAATTTACAATTAAGGGATGTTTCTCCGCTAGTTGGCGGAGAAACAAAACGTGTCACTTTTAAGGCAGCCTCTCTTTTTAGAATTCAGGAAACTTATCAAGAAACACGGCTTCTTTCCCCAACTCAGGGGCACGCCAACAATAGTGAACCATGCCATTGGTAACAGCCAGGTAGGTGGCGCCAATGGTCATATTATACACCGCAATCTGGTTGAACGCCTGTTGTGTAAGTTTTATAGATGAAGACTTGCATTCTACCAGCATCCAGGGTTTGCCCTCCCTATCCCGAATCAAAATATCAGATCTTTTTTGAAGCCTATTAAAAGTTAAACTGCTTTCCACCCGGAATAAAGATTTGGGATAATGAAGATTCTGAATCAGGTGTTGCACGAAATGTTGCCTTACCCACTCCTCTGGAGTAAGAACTACATATTTCTTTCGAATAATGTCGAAGATAAAAACTTTCCCTTGCTCTTTTTTGAGGTTTGGCGATATAGACGGAAGGTTGAGTTGATTCACGCCTCAAATTATTAATAATTATTTTATGAATAGACTGAACCATCTTATGTTATAATGGAGGTAAATTCGTGAGCTGAGTAATATTAACGACACTAACAGAACAAAATGATAACAAAACAGGAAATTGTAGAAAACTGGCTGCCGCGATACACAGGTGTGGCACTTAAAGACTTCGGCAAAAATATTTTACTGACCAATTTTGATAATTACGTTTATAAGTTTGCAGAGTGGCATAATGTGCCTGTTGATGGTACCCATAAAGCCATGCTCAGTGCCACCGCGGAAGGAATCACCATTATCAACTTTGGTATGGGGAGTCCGAATGCGGCAACCATTATAGATTGCTTATCTGCCATCCAACCCAACGCCCTTCTTTTTCTCGGCAAATGTGGAGGGTTAAAAAAGAAAAATGACATCGGGGATCTTATCCTTCCTATTGCTGCAATCCGTGGTGAAGGTACTTCTAATGACTATATGCCTCCTGAAGTACCTGCCTTGCCCGCGTTTGCCCTCCAGAAGGCCATATCAACCACAATAAGGGACTTTAAACAAGACTACTGGACTGGAACCATTTATACCACCAACAGGCGTGTGTGGGAGTGGGATGAGCCTTTCAAAGAATACCTTAGAAAGATAAGGGTAATGGGCATCGATATGGAAACGGCCACCATCTTCTCCACCGCATTCTTTAATGAAATTCCTGCAGGAGCACTTCTTCTGGTTTCGGATCAGCCAATGATTGCAGAAGGCGTAAAAACGGAAAGTAGTGACAAGCTGGTAACCAGCGACTTCGTTGAACAACACCTAAAAATTGGAATTGAATCGCTAAAACAATTGATCAATAAAGGAATCACCGTTAAGCACCTGCGCTACTAACCCTTTTTAACTTCTCCGATTTCACCAGGGAAAGCATCAGTATGCCAATGACAAAAAATAGAGCCAACACCAACGCACTGTTTCGCATACTGCCCGTCAACTGGTTGATAAGGCCAAAAGAGAAAGTGCCAAACACAATGGAAAGGTTGAAAGTCACATCAAAAAAACTAAAATAGGAGGCATGATCTATCGTGGTTTCAGGAATTAACTTGGTATAAGTTGCTCTTGCCAGCGCCTGAACTCCTCCCATGATCAAACCAACAACAAAAGCCAGCGCATAGAATTGATATTCCGTGGCTACAAAATAAGCCGAGATGCAGACCGTTATCCAGACACCAATTAAGGCCAATAACGCTACCTTATTGCCATAGCGTGCCGAAAATCTGGCAGATAACCATGCTCCAACCGCAGCTACCATTTGTATAAGCAAAATTGTCATGATCAGCTTAGTGCTATCCAATTGCAGTACATCAGTACCAAACAGTGTGGCCAAATACATAACCGTTTGTACTCCCATATTGAAAAAGAAAAAGGCGGTCAAATACTTTTTCAAATTTGGGGAAGCCTGAAGGCTTCCCCAAACCTTTACTAGTTCGGCATATCCTTTTGTCCAAATATTTCCAGTGGCCTTCCTGCCATAAGGGTTTTCTGGTACATAGTGAAATGTGATCATGGAAAAGCCTATCCACCATATGCCTACCAGTAAGAATGTAAATCGCACAGCATCTCCTTCTGTGCTAAAACCAAATGAATTGAAATAAGTAATGATAAACAGGCAAATTACCATGAGAATTACACTTCCATAGTATCCCATGGAATACCCTCTGGCGCTGGTCTCATCATAGCGATCGATTGTAACAATCTCAGGCAGGAATGCATCATAGAACACGAGGCTGCCAGAATAACCTATACACGCCAACATTGAACAAAATATTCCCCATTCCAGGTCAGATACATCCCGAAAAAAGTATAGTCCAATACACGCAAGACTGCCAATACCTACGAATATTTTCATGTAAGTTTTTTTCTTACCAGCATAATCTGCCATCCCGGATAGCAAGGGTAAGATTATTGCTACAATTAAAAATGCGAGTGAAAGGGAATAGGTGTAGAGAACAGAGTTATTGACCGAGAAGCCAAGAAATTGAACCTGATCACCATTTTCTGTTACTGCAACAGCCTTGTAATAAATTGGAAAAATAGCAGAGGTAATAACAAGAGAGTAAACGGAATTAGCCCAATCGTACATACACCATGCGCGAACAATACGGGTATTATTGAGCTGAGGAAGTGCTGTGGCGTCCATGATAAAAAAAAGCCCCTTCCTAAAGATTACAGGAAGGGGCCTATTGATTTCAAGTGTAAAACAATTTTACCTATTTTCTGCTTTCTGCAAAGTAGAGTAAAGTATCTTTCTGGCATTAGCCTTTCTGAGTTCTGTTTCTACATCTGCAATAATACCGCGTTTAGCTTCACTGTCCACTTTCATAGCAATAGTCAATTGCTCGCGTTCGTTTTCAGGAAGTTCGTCTTTCTTACGGTTCACCCACAAAATAATATCACCAGGCTCAATGAATGCATCATCAGCCTGAATTTTTGGTTCAGAACCAAATTGGTCAGACTTCTTTGGTTCCCCAATGTACAGATTGGTCACCAGCGATTTGCGTTGTAATTTCCTCAGCTGCGTAGCTTGTGGGATACGCTGCATTACATCAACCGCAGTCTTTCTCAATTCAGTTGTCACCATAAAGAAGAACAGCAACATAAATACCACATCTGGCATGGATGACGTTGGGATGTCCTGCTTTACTTTCGTTTTCTTTCCAAACTTTGACATAATTCAAATTTTATCAGTTTCCTCCTGCCTTAGTCGGTTCAGCAATCGAGATTGCCATTGGTATCCCTTCCCGGCCTTTGTCGTATAATCTCTGATTTTCAGGATTATTTAAGTCTGAGGCAATCTTTCTAAACTCCTCATTAGTAACTCCAGCCTGATCAGCATATATATCGTAATATGCGGCCTGAGCAATATCCAGAATTTCAACAAACCTTTTGTGTGTAGTTCCTCTATCAGTTTTTAACGACACAATGGCCTTTTCTGGGCTATCGGAGCTTTTAGGGTCTGCACCATTATTAAGGATGAACTTCTTAATCATGTCTTTCAATCCATCCACATTCGTCATCGGCTCACCTTCTACAAGAAGCGCATCCGATGAGTTCACCTGAATTTTGAACATGTTACGCTCCGGGATTTTTACATCCTCCGGTTGCGCCTCCGGTGGAGGAGGAAGTTGCATACTCAATCCTTTGTCATTGGGCATCGTAGTGGTAACCAAAAAGAAGGTTAACAACAAGAACGCAATGTCAGCCATTGAGGCATTTGGTATTTCTGGGGTACTCTTAGCCATTATTTAAGGGCTTTATTGATTTCTGAAAATACAATTCCAATAAGAGCTACAAAAAAAACAATGTAAAACATGGTTAATCCTGCGCCTATTAATTTTGAGCTACTTTCACCAATTCCCTGTGCGGTATATTTGGCTGTTACCTCTGATCCGGACAAGCCGTAAGCAATAATAAAAACCACTACCAGTGCACCAAGAGCCATTCCGGACTTTATCAAATCCTTAGGAGACTTTAATACATTAATCAAAGGGAGTATTACTGCTGCTGCTAATGCAACCAGAAGTAGACCGTAGCCTACATATAATCCAATATCTACCATATTATTTTACAATTTTGTGTTTCACCAACATATCAACCAGTGTGATGGAAGCATCTTCCATGTCATTCACCAGATTATCAATCTTAGAAACAAGATAGTTATAAAACACTTGAAGAATCATACCCACGATAAGACCACCCACTGTAGTCAACAAGGCGGTTTTCATACCACCGGCAACAACCTGAGGAGAAATATCACCAGCGGCCTCGATCGCATCAAATGCGCCCACCATACCAATTACAGTACCGAAGAATCCAAGCATTGGACCGAGTGATATAAACAATGAAATCCAGATCAATCCTTTTTCCAAACGTCCCATTTCAACACCACCATAAGAAACGATAGATTTCTCTACCATCTCCATACCTTCTGATGACCTCATCAATCCTTGAGTAAAGATGGAGGCAACAGGGCCTCTTGTATTTTTAGTTACATCTTTTGCAGCCTCGATTCCGCCTTTAGATAAGGCATCTTCAATACGAACCAAAAGTTTCTTTGTGTTTGTTGTGGCCAAATTAAGGGTAATGATCCTTTCAATTGAAACAGCTAATCCAAAGACTAAACAGATAAGAATAGGCCACATAAAGGGAGCACCTCCCTCAATAAACTTTTCTTTAATTCTTTGATGAAAGCTTCCCTCGTCAGCTGCTACCTCTGTAGCAACATCCATCATTGGTGCTTCTTCTTGTTCTGAAGTAACAGCTTCAGTCTGTTCGCTCGCTGTAGCAGTGGTATCTCCATCCTGAGCCTGTGCCAAGGTGAAAGATCCAAAAATCAGAGCCCCAAATAAAGCGAGAATAGCAAATTGTTTTTTCATGGTTTAAGGTTTAAGATATAACTTGAAGTGGCCAAAATTAAACGTTTTGTTCATTTCTAAGCAAAGTTTCCAAAAAAAAATGCAAAATAATATTCAAGCCATATCACCCACTACCATAGAATGCACAATCAATCCGTTAGTCACACAGAATTTTATTTGTTGGTAAATTTTACATGCACCAAAATGATCAAAAACTGAACTTGTTCAACGATTTTATTATCCATTTCTTTGTGGCCTGATTTTTAGGAGAGGTGGCAGAGTGGCCGATCGCGCACGCTTGGAAAGCGTGTTTACGGAAACGTAACGAGGGTTCGAATCCCTCTCTCTCCGCTTGAAAAGGCCAATTGCATTGAAATACAACCAATGCAATTGGCCTTTATCATTTAGATATTAGTATGGAATTCCATCCAAATACGGATTTTCAGACCTCTTGACACTCATTCAGGATGTCCAGTACACAAAAGAATTATATTCCCAAAATTATCATCAGGAATGACAATTTTGCCCTCGTATGACGATTCCTGCCGAAACCGTCAGGAATATCATGATTAACCCTGACATTGAAAATGAAAGCAAAACGCTCTTGAATAATGTAACTGCATGTATTTCATTTTCAATCGTCAGCACTTTGTGCAAAAAAGTCAATTGACTTTTTTGGGTTAATTTTCTGTTAATTCCCCAGCTAAAGACCGCCCCATCCACTGACGAGCGTGCTCCATCCCACCTTCACCTAATAGTAACATGAGTTTGGTCATAGCCGACTCTGTGGTCATATCAGCGCCACTAATCACTCCTATATCCTCAAGGGCCTTACTGGTTTCATATTTTCCCTGTGTTACCATTCCTCCAGGACATTGAGAAATATTAATAATGAGTATGTTATCAGCTATCGCCTTCTTTAAAAGACTCAAAAACCACTCTGCACTTGGCGCATTGCCTGCTCCGTAGGTTTCCATTACCAAAGCTTTCAGTCCGGGTGTTCCTAAAACAGCTTTGATTGAACTGGCACCAATGCCCGGAAATAACTTTATCAAAGCGACATTTGTATCGAATTGTGTTAACATAGAAAGCTTTCCCTCCGATACCGGCATTATGGCCTCCGATGCATAATCAATCTTTACTCCGGCCTTTGCCAATGGGGGATAGTTCTCAGAATGAAAAGCATCAAAATGCATGCTCTCTACTTTTTTTGCTCTGCTTCCACGGATCAATTCATAATCAAAATAGATACAAACCTCTGGCACAATCGGCTTGTCATTCTCCTTTGCTGAAGCAATTTCCAGGGCAGTAATTAAATTTTCTCTTGCATCAGATCGGGGCTCGCTTATGGGTAACTGTGCACCAGTCAAGATTACTGGTTTTGCGAGACCTTTAAGCATAAAGCTCAAAGCCGAGGAGGTATACGCCATTGTATCCGTTCCGTGCAACACCACAAATCCATCTTGCTGCTCATAATTTTCAACAATAATTTTTCCAATGGTTTGCCAATGCCCTGGCTCAATGTTGGAAGAATCTATGGGTTGATCAAACGAAATCACTGTAATATCAAGAAGCAAACTCCTTAAAGTGGGCAAATGTTCTAATATGTGATTAAAGTCAAACGGAATAAGCACACCATTTACATCACTGGTCATACCAAATGTACCCCCGGTATACACTATCATTATTCTTGCCTTAGGATGAGCAGGAAGAGCGGTGTTGATATTGATCTTTTTATAATTCATTTACTGAATAAATTTTGAGCATTGGTTGAGGTAGCCAATTGTAACTCCTCTAGCGTTATCTTTTTTAAATCGGCAACCCTTTCTGCAATAATCGGAATATAGGCGGGTTCGTTTCTTTTACCACGATGAGGTACAGGACTCAAGTAAGGACTATCAGTTTCTAATAAGATCGTACTGACATCCAGTTCAGGAATAACTGTATCCATTCCTCCATTTTTAAAAGTGCTTACCCCACCGATTCCCAAATAAAAACCCAATTGGGTAATTCGTTTGGCCTGTTCTTGCGTTCCTGTGAAACAATGAAATACACCTTTCAATTTGTCATCATGAAGGGCCTCCACTAAATCTATCGTTTGATCAATGGAATCCCGGCAATGGATTACTATGGGCAACTCATATTGCCTGGCCCATTTCACCTGAATGTTAAACGCCTCCTTTTGTTGTTCCCAATAGGTCTTATCCCAATACAAATCTGTCCCTATCTCACCAACTGCAGCAAAAGTTCTTTTGGATAACCATGACTCTACATGATACAGCTCTTTTTCAAAGTCCTTATTTACAGAACAAGGATGAAGTCCCATCATAGAAATGCACTGCTCCGGGTTTTTTGCTTCTACCTCCAGCATATTATCTATAGAAGTATGATCAATGTTGGGCATATATATCTTCTGAACATTGTGCTCATCGCTCCTTCTCAAGACCTCTGCCCTATCGTGATCGAATTCTTTTAGGTAAATATGCGCATGGCTGTCTATCCAGTATTTCATTTCAATACACCTTCAATCGCTTTGTTCAGCAAATTAACCTGACTCGTACTACCCACAAAGCCAGTATAGTCCTTTATTTCGCGAAGCGCTTTTTCGAGATTGAACTCATCCTGGTGTTGGCAAAGTACCAAGCCATTATTCATCAACTGAAACCCAAGGTATTCTTGTTCTGTTTGTCCGGGTGTGGGTACCAATAAAGCTTTTTTACCCAGCTCTGCCAAATCCATTACAGAACTATAACCCGACCTGCATAATACTAACTCACTTTTTTCGATCACGCTTTGCAACTCCGCACCTTGCAAATAATTAATTATAATCAAATTCTGATTATCAGTTGTAATGACATTTGCATCAAGCTTACCTCTAATGAGAATGGATTTTACATCGATGGCGCTAAGTTGGTGAAGAATTTTTCTTTCAAATACAGACCGCTGTGGTTCTGGTCCTGAAAGAACAACTGCAATTTGATATTCTGTATTTACCGCTTCCCTTTTTTTGAAACGCGACAAAACCCCTATCCATTCGCAATTGGGTAATGTTGGTACAGATAATCTTCCTGTTAAATTTATTGATGGATCATCAGGGATCCAACACTGATCAAATATCCTTATCCACCGATGATTAAAGTAATTGACAACAGGGGCAAACCACTTTAGCCCTGTTGGCATTATAATATTAAGCTGATGGCAAATGAATACTGATTTTACATTTGCAGCAAAACAACCGTATCTGTTATCTGAAATGATCAAATCGTAATTATGTTCCTCTGCTAATTCTGCTGTAACCTTATTTTCTTTTTTAATAGCCAGTAGAAACTTTGGCATTTGACTAAACACCTTGAGCATAAAAGGTAATCTTCTGCTATAACTCGCGTTATAGGATGGCAGGGCAAAACATTTAAGCTGAGGGAACTCTAATTGTAACAACCGATAAGCATCTCCACTTGATGCCACATGCACTTCACAACCTTTTTTCAGAAGCAACTGAATAACTGGAATACACCTCGTAGCATGCCCTAACCCCCAGTCCAAAGGAGCAACAAGAATTCGGTGAGTTTTCATCTACAAACCTTTATTCTCTTCTGAAAGCGACTCGAACTTATATCCCTTCTGTGAGAAGTGATCTAATAAACGTGGTAATGCATACGTCATATTTTCTTCAGCCTTATAACTATCGTGAAAGACAACAATCGAACCTGGCCTGGAGGCCCTGATCACACCCTGCAGGCATCGGTCCCTGTTCATAGTACTTGAATAATCGTATGACAACACGTCCCACATTACAATCTTGTAGTTATTCAATTGTTTTATTTGGCTTCTTTTAATTCTGCCAAAAGGGGGCCTAAACAATACAGTATCTTTCATCTTCTCCTGGCAAAAAGAAATGTCATTCAGGTATTCGTCATTTGAAGTAATCCAACCCTTTTTATGATTTTGTGTATGATTGCCAACCGCATGCCCTTGATCTCCAATTTTCTCAAAGAGGGATTCATTTTTTTCCACATTGTTTCCAATACAAAAGAAAGTTGCCTTCGCATTAAACTGCTTCAATTGTTCTAATACGAAATCCGTTGGACCAGGCACAGGTCCATCATCAAATGTGAGGTAAATTTTATTTTCGGTTGTGGGTATCCTCCAAATCAGCGTAGGATATAGCAGAGGAAGTATAGATGGTGTTCTAAAAAACAAATTGAAGTTTATTAAATAACCCTACACGTAAGCATAGTAATGTCATCCTTATATCCATTCTTTCCCTTAAAACCATCCAGCGCCACTATAATATCCTGATGCATCGTCTTTAAATCCTTATTCAGATTTGCCTCAAGGTATTTCATCAATTTTTCATGGCCAAACTCTTCTTCTTTCTCATTGATGGTTTCAGTGAGGCCATCTGTATAGGCAAACAAGAAAAATTCGTCCAAATCAGTAATAAACCCTTCGTTGATAAATGGCAAAGGGTGCATGGCGCCAATTACGGTTGAGCCCTCCTCCAACAATTGAAAGCCTGTTTTTTTTGTATACAAAATGGGTGGATTATGACCTGCATTCACGTATACCATCGTCTTCAGGCTCAGGTCATAAATTGCACCGAAGAATGTGATAAATTTTTCTCCTTTGGTATTTTCAAGCACCTGATAGTTGAGTGCCTCTAAAATCTCTGTGAGGTTGGGTGTTTGCCTCAAAAGTGTTCTCAGGGAAGCCTGAAAATTAGACATCAATAATGCTGCGGGTATCCCCTTACCACTTACGTCTGCCACGCAGATTAAAAACTGGTTTTTATTAATAGGAATGTAGTCGTAATAATCGCCTCCAACCAAATCGTGAGGCAAATAACTCGCCTCTATTTTTAGTCTGTCTGTATTGGGGAGTTTTTCCGGGAACAAAAACTGCTGCACATCACTGGCAATTTCAAGTTCTTTTCTGAATGCCTCTTGCTCCAATTGCCTTCTTACCAATTTCTTATTCTCAATGGCTACAATAATAATATTGCTTAGTGCCTGAATGAATTTAATGTTTTCATCACGGTCATGATTCGACTGACGATTTTCTGCACCACCAACAAATACTAAAGCCAGGGTACTGTCCTTATGTGCGACAGGAATCACTATATCGAATTCATGAAAGGCACATTTCTCAAATTCACTCATGAGGTGAACTTTCTTAATCATTTTGAAATGATCGTCCAGGGTTATTTTGAGGAAACTTCTTTCCGTTCCAAAATTGACTTTGCAATTCCAGGCCTCATCAAGAACAAAAAGAGCCAGCTTGTTAATATTCAAATTGGATCTTAATGTGAAGTTGAAAATTTTGTATAACGAGTCCTCCGGAACATTACTATTTATGGCCTGAGTGATCTCAAGGAGAGCATTTAGTTCTAGCTCCTTTTTCTCAATTTTCTTCTGTAAAGTTATTTCGGGCATAATTTGGATAGCAAAAATAGAAATTCCCCTACTGCTATCACATTTTATGTGATAAACTTCTACCCTTCCACTGGTAAGTCATGCCCAGAGACATGATTCCAATTCCGATAACGTACAAAGGATAAATTAATTGCAATATAAGGAAAGCACTCCATGTCCATTTTGCGCCTAAAAATCTGGCTACAGGGTAGATCAATGCAATCTCCAATGACATTTTAACAACAATTAACAAAAAAATGAGCCACACGGGTTCAATCCAAATAAAAGGCAAGACCAACAATCCAATAAATGCCATTTGAACCAGGAGAATTTGAACTGCCAATAATTTTGACAACCATGATGAATTGTATTTCCATTTTCCTGCCCATCTCAATCTCTGGTGAACAAAAGTCTTTGATGTGGTTGCAGCTCTTGAAGTAACGACCGACTCTTTATCTTTCAAAAAGCGTATGGATTGAGGGAATGCAGTCAATATTTTTCTGGCCAGAAATTCATCATCTCCGGAAGGCACAGATAAATTTCCTTCATACCCATTGACCAACTCAAACGATTTTTTTTTATAGGCCATGTTGGCCCCATTGCACATGGTAAAAAAACCCAAACCTAAAGTAGCCGCACCCGATCCGATTAAACTCGAAAATTCAATAGCCTGAAGTTGAGAGAAAAACGAACTTCCTTTTAAAACTACACCACCAAAGACCAAATGCATATTATCATCAAACGAAGTACTGATGATATGCAGCCAATTGCGTTGAACCGTGCAATCGGCATCAGTAGTTGCAATTAATTCACCTTTGGCTAATAGTACACCTTTTGTAATGGCACTTTTTTTACCACGCTGGGTGGCATCCAAATTGACTATAGAAAAGTTGCCTTTATCGTGTATCAGTGATTTAATCACGTTTTCAGAATTATCATCAGAGTGATCATTAACAAATATTACTTCAAACTTTTCCCTGGGGTAGTTTAAATCAGATAACGATAGAATTAAATGGTGAATGTGATTCGCTTCATTGCGAAACGGAACAACCACAGAAATAACTCTTTGTTCACCAATGGAGCTATCTGCCGGAGTTAATTTATTCCACCCATAGAGCAGCAGCACTAACAAAATAAAATAACTGGCCATCACGACCGTGAAGAATGCGATCATTCCATCATAGTGGTTAAATTGCAGTGGGAAAGCAAAATGAGTAAAAAAGTTGTTAAAGAAAAAATAATCCTTGGCCTTGATCCCGGTACAAATGTAATGGGCTACGGAATCATTCTGGTGAAGTCATCTGACCTTACCCTATTACAATTTGGGGTTATTCATCTCAGCAAGTTGGAGAGTCATGAATTAAGGTTAAAGAAAATATTTGATCGTGTACTGTCTATTCTGGAAGAGTTTGGTCCGGACGAGGTGGCGCTGGAGGCACCTTTCCATGGGAAAAATGTGCAGTCGATGTTGAAGTTGGGACGAGCCCAGGGAGTAGCCATGTCCGCAGCCCTTAGCAGAGGGATACCTATTGTTGAGTATGCTCCAAAAAAAATAAAACAATCGGTGACGGGCAATGGCAATGCCAGTAAGGAGCAGGTGGCAAAAATGCTGATGACCATTTTTAAGTTTAAAGACACGCCTAAGTTGATGGATGCCACTGATGCTTTGGCTGTAGCATTATGCCATCACTATCAAAATGGATCTGATACGGTTAAAAAGAAGACGTGGGCCTCTTTTGCCAAGGAGAATCCGAAAAGGGTGAAATGATCAATTCATTTCCTTTAGGATACTCACAATTCTTTCAGCTGCTCTTCCGTCCCACAGTTCAGGTATCTCTCCTGTTTTCCATTTTCCTGCCTTAAGATTAGATAATGAATTTTTTAATACCTCGATATCCTCACCTATCATTTCATTGGTGCCTATCGTTACTGTCTCCGGTCGTTCAGTATTGTTCCTTAAGGTAAGACAAGGTATTCCCAATACCGTTGTCTCTTCCTGTACTCCACCCGAGTCTGTAATTACACCTTTCGCGTTTTTAATGAGATAAATAAATTCCAGATAACTGAGTGGATCTGTTGGAACAACCAATCGGGGTTTGATACTTAACTGATCATAATTCTTTTTCGTGCGGGGATGTACAGGAAATACAACAGGCATGCCTGCACTCTCGTCAATTGCATTGACCAGGTTTTCGAACTTATTTAAGTCATCAACATTTGACGGTCTATGCAAAGTAAGCACAAGGTAATTTTCATTTTTCAACCCCTGCTTCTCCCAAACCTCTGGTCTTTTGATTTTAACCAGATTGGTTAAAAGGGAATCGATCATGGTATTGCCCACAAAGAATATCCGGTCCTCTGAAACCCCAGTGTTTTTAAGGTTATCATTGGCCACTCTGGAGGTGGTGAAAAAGTAATCAGCCAAAGCGTCTGTGGCCATACGATTGATTTCCTCTGGCATGGTCATGTCCCATGACCGGATGCCGCCTTCCACATGTGCTACTTTTGTATTAAGCTTTTTAGCCACTATCGTACAAGCCATCGTTGAATTGACATCACCTACCACAACCACGAGATCTGTTGGATTTTTAATCAAATCACGCTCAAACTCCACCATAATCCTGGCTGTCTGTTCAGCCTGGCTTCCTGACCCCGCACCCAGATTTACATCAGGTTCCGGAATCTCCAACTCCTCAAAAAAGACCTTACTCAGCTTATCATCATAATGCTGCCCCGTGTGAACCAATCGATAAGAAATGCTACTATGCTCCGTATTTGTCGATAGGATCTCTTTTATGATAGGTGCAATCTTCATGAAATTCGGGCGCGCACCCGCTATGAGCGTAATTTTCATTTAACAGAGATCTTTTTTAATTGAAGGTGCAAAATTCCCTTTCTTTGCGGGAAATCAAAATAAATGATCAAAGCATTCAATAGTTGGAGTAACAAGTGGTCTAAAACAAGACGCTACCAAAAAACATGGGAGTTTATGGCTCCTTCTATTAAGAATGATAGTACGGTTTTAGATATTGGAACACAAAACGCTTTTTCTAATATCATGGCTAAGAATGGATTAAAGGTGTCAAATACCAAGGGAGAGGACCTTGATCTGCACCCGGAGATGATAGCGCAATACGATGCTGAAATTGCTACAGCCTTCGAAATATTTGAGCACTTACTTAATCCATTGGGTGTTTTAAAAGAGATCAAAGCAGAAACTCTTTTCGCCAGTATTCCATTGTCGCTATGGTTTGCCAAAGCGTACAGAAACAAAAGTGACCAATGGGATCAACACTTCCATGAATTTGAAGATTGGCAATTTGATTGGCTCCTTGAAAAAGGGGGTTGGGAGATAGTAAGAAGAGAAAAATGGACAAGTCCGGTTTTTACTCCGGGAATCAGACCAATCTTACGCCTATTTACTCCACGCTATTATATTGTGGAAGCCCGAAGAAAAAAATGAAATCTATTTTAATTATTGCGTTTAGTAATCTTAACCATGATGCAAGGGTAAGCCGTCATATCAATTTTTTAAAAGATACTTATGATGTTACTATTGCCAGTTTCGGAGATACACCACAAAGTGATGTTCGCACGATTGCATTAAAACGCATTAAGCCAACCGTTTTAGAAAAGATATTAGGTGGATTTGCCCTCCTCTTTCGTTTTCATTCATTAGCCTACAGAATTATATACAATCAAAAGGTTTTTTCAAAACTGCTGGCCAATAAACAATATGACATAATTCTGGCAAATGATATTGAAACCCTTCCCCTTGCATTTGAACTATCCAAGGGAAGTAAAGTATTATTTGACGCTCATGAATATGCCCCCAGGCATTTTGAAGACAAACTCGTATGGAGAATCTTCTTTAGCAGGTTCAATCAATTTCTTTGTAAAAAGTATTTACCACTGGTTGATGCAATGCTTACTGTCGGGCATGGACTGGCGAATGAATACTCAAAATACTTCCCAGTTCATCCTATCATCTTAACTAATGCGAACTACTATACTGATCTTACCCCTACCTCTACTGATCCCAAAAAAATAAAACTAGTTCATCATGGAGCCGCAAATCCATCACGTCAGTTGGAGCTTATGATAGAAGCAATGCAATATTTGGATGATCGGTTTACGCTGGACATGATTCTGTTAACACCTTCAATAGCTAACAAAAAAACGAAAGCTTACCTCAACATCTTAAAAGATAAAATTGCAGGCAATCCCAAAGTGAAAATATTGCCACCTGTAGAAAGTAGCGAGGTAATAAACCTCATTCACAAGTATGATGTTGGTATATTTTTACTTCCGCCCATCAACTTCAACTACAAGAATACTTTACCCAATAAATTGTTTGATTTTGTTCAGGCTCGCCTTGCCATTGCCGTTGGGCCAACTCCAGAGATGGCAGACCTTGTTATTAAAAATGATCTTGGCGTTGTATCAACCGAGTTTACGGCTAAAAGTTTCGCGAAAGCCCTTGCGCCTCTTACTCATGAGAAAATTGATTACTTTAAGAACAAATCAAACATGGTGGCAAAGAAATTATCAGCGGAAAGCAATAAAGTGATATTAAACAGCATTGTGTCTGAGCTTCTGGCCAATTAACTCCTATGGGCATCGTCTTTCGCCAAAGCGCAATTACCACCATCATCTCCTACCTCGGAGTGGCCATTGGGTACGTTAACCTGCTTTATCTTTATCCCAAATTCCTTGAGCCTGATCAAATAGGGTTGCTAAGAACCATCCAGGATGCGGCCATTTTATTTACACCCTTTGCTCAGTTTGGTCTTGCCCAAAGTATTGTCAGGTACTACCCCCGACTAGTCACCGGCAAAGCTTCATCAGGAAGCTTTATCAGACTGATGTTGCTCCTGGCGCTTATTGGTTTTAGTATCTTCTTTATCGTTTTTAAAATATTTGAAGCTCCCATCCTCTCCTATTTTAGTGCCAATGCACAGGAAATAATAGGATACTCCACTTTGGTGTTGTGGCTCACGCTCATTCTTCTGATCATGGCCATACTCGAAGCCTATTCGAGGTCGCTGCTCAAAACAATAGTTCCCAATCTGCTGAGGGAGATTGTCGCAAGATTGTTGCTGGCTATTCTTGTGTTGTTATATTTTACAGGACATCTCGACTTTAACCAATTTATTGTAAGTACAGCACTCGCTTATTTATTCTGCCTGGTCATTCTCTTTATTTACCTATGGACTCAGGGCGAACTGCAACTCAATCAAAGTTTCGGACAACTGGACAAAACTGAAATACCCGGGCTCTTAAAATACAGCCTGCTGAGTTTTGCCGGCATGGCAGGCCTTATCATTATTGGTAAGGTGGATAGTATCATGGTAACAGGACTTCTGGGGTTTACGGCTAATGCAGTATACACCACAGCCTTTTACATGGCCACTGTTATCGAAATTCCGAAACGCGCACTGATGCAAATTTCCATGCCACTTATTTCCAGGGCATTTGAAAAAAATGACATGGAAGACATTCAAAAAATTTACCAAAAAACCTCTATCAACCAATTCATCGTAGGGGGATTAATTCTGATTGGGATTTGGGCAAACCTGCCCAGTCTTTTTGCATTGATGCCCAAAGGAGAAATTTATGAAACCGGAAAGTATGTTGTGCTCATCATTGGGTTAGGTAAGCTGCTGGATATGATGTTTGGCCCCAGCAGTGAAATCATTGTCTTATCTAAATATTACACTTTCAATATCATTCTCATTCTCATCCTGGCGGCATCAGTAATAATCGCCAACAATCTCCTCATTCCTCAATATGGCATCAATGGTGCTGCTATTGGCTCTGCATTGGCTTTGGTTCTTTTTAATTTTTTGAAATACATTTTCATTTATGTAAAACTAAAAATGCAGCCCCTCAGCATCGCCACCCTAAAAGTGGCAGGTATTGCAGCCATTGCAATAGTTTGTAATTATCTTATTCCGCGTATTGATTTTGTTATTGCCGATATTCTGGTCCGGTCTGCAGCCATCACTTTGATCTATGCCACACTGGTAATTCTTGCGAAAGCTTCTCCCGATGGCAACAAGGTGTTTCAAAAGATGTTGGTGTTTGTTGGCATCACCAGATCTTAAATTGTTTAGATCAAAAGCCTTACCAATTGTTCTGTCAACGCTTTGCGGGTATACTTATTTATATTTCGTTCTGAATATGTCTTCTTCTCTTCCCAATGGGAATAATACATCTTCAAAGAAGATTTGAGTCCCTCTTCATCTTCTCTTTCATGGATCAATCCTGAGTTGGTTTCCTTCAACACCTCTGCTGCATCGCCATCCACAGGGCCAATGGCCAAAATAGGGTTACCAGAGGCGAGGTATTCAAAAAATTTCCCGGGTAGATTGCCTGGTGCAATGGCAGTGTGTGCGAGAACCAATAATTGTAAATCGGTGCGTCCATAAATTTCCAGCAGCTTTTCATGAGGCACCTGATTTATAAACTTCGTAACCTTAGAGAGGACATCATCCTGTTCTACATAGGATTTAAAAGTGCTATTCACACTGCCAATAAACTCGACCTCAATAGTGTTGTCCAAAATTGTTTTGGCCAAGAGCATCTCCCTCAATGATTTCATTATGGGTCTAGGATCACGAAGTTCATCCACCACTCCGATATGTCTCATTGTGAATTTATTATTTCTAACGTGTACTATATTATTGAAATCTTCATCATCAAATCCATTGGTGATGAGGTCTACCTGGCGTTTTCCAAGATATTCCAAACGTTGTACATGGTAAGGCGCTATGGTAATCACCCGATCTGCTTGAGTTAGCACTTTATATTCCATCCTTCTGTGTTTGGCCCTCGCCCATGGGGTAAGAGATAGGGTGTCCAGCAAATCCCATTCACTCCATGGATCCCGAAAGTCTGCCATCCATTGAACGGAAGGCAATTTCTTTTTCAATCTCTGACCGATCAGATGAATACTATGGGGAGGACCTGTTGTAATAATCCTCTCTATTTGATTGGACTCAATCAAGTCAACAAGAAAAGCTACAGATGGTTTTACCCAAAATATGCGCGCATCAGGAATGAAAAGGTTACCCCTAATCCAGGAACTTATGCTTTGAAAAAAACTCTTTTTCCCGGCAGAAATAAAATCACTTTGTTTTATTTCCTTTTTACCAAACAGTCGCTGGATTTTGAAGAACAATTGATACGGCTCCCAAATGGGAAACTTAATCACCTCCACTGCATTCGGCACATCCTTCTCCAAAGATTCATCTTTGATGGTGAAGGAGGGGTTCTCAGGTGTAAATACATAAGGCGCCCACCCCATGCGGGTCAGGTACTTTGCAAATTTTAGCCACCGTTGCACACCACTCCCTCCGCTGGGCGGCCAGTAATAAGTTATGATAAGAACTTTTTTATTTTCCATCAAAAGGGATCATCTCTAAATTTTTAATTGTCTTAAATCCCTCCTAGAATCTTGTATAGTGATGATCTCAATTTCCTCTTTCCTTACTCTATAGTACATTATGGATTGTTTTGTAATAACGCATCTAAAGATTGATTTCTTCTTTTGAGAAGCTTCATAAAGGTTAGGATATTCAGCAATCAGATTGACCTTTTGTTCCAGGATATTTAAATATTTCTTACTTACTCTAGAAGACCATTCTTGTTCTAAGTAACTGACAATATCCCTTAAATTCTTTTCTGCACGCTCAGAAATGGTAACCCTAAACTGCATTACCTTAATTTTCCAATCACTTGATTAAAAGGCTTTTTTCTTCCACTATCCAAATCTGAAATTCCGGCCTCTATGTCCTGCTTTTGCTCTTCCGAAAGTGATTCCCACCAATCCAAATCCTTTCTACTTTTAATCGCCTTGATTTTATCAATCACGCTGGCATCGTTCAAATTGGCGAGCCATTCTATCAGTTCTAATTTCTCAGCTTGAATATCCATTGATTTTAATATTGTTTTATCAAATTTAATGATTTCTCTGCCTAGTGGGAAGCGCCTATGAAAGCTACTATTTGTTGGATATCATTTGGCTGAAACCATTCTATTTCCTCATCTTTTTTGAACCATGTCATCTGACGCTTGGCATACCTTCTGGTATTTCTTTTTAAAAGTCTTATCGCCTCCTCTAATTCATAGTCGCCATCAAAATACCCAAACAGCTCCTGATAGCCTACTGTCTGCAAAGCATTCAGCGACCTCCTCGGGTATAACGCCCTGGCTTCTTCAAGCAATCCCGCTTTAAACATATCATCCACTCGTTGATTGATGCGATCATAAAGTAAATGGCGATCCAGCTCTAAACCAATCTTCACCACTTTGAACGGAAGTTCTCTCTTTTCACTTTTCCGAAATGTACTTGCTGGCAAACCTGTCTGCCTGATTACCTCAATCGCTCGCATCAATCGTTGCGGATTTTTTTGATCCACTATATCAAAGTAATCGGGATCGTTCGTCTGAACCTGCTGTTGTAGCCAACCGAGCCCTTTTTCATGATATTCTTCAATTATCTCTTGCCTGAGGGTTTCTGGTATATCTGGCATCTCATCGAAACCCTCCAAGACCGCCTTCACGTACAGCCCTGACCCTCCACACAAAATAAGGGTATGCGCTGTCTCAAAAATTTTGTTGATCAGATCAAGGGCATCCCGGCCATATTGACCTGCGTCATAATCCTTTTCTATAGAAATCTGATTAATAAAATGATGCCTCACCTCCTCCAGTTCCTGCTTTGAGGGCTTAGCTGTACCTATCGTCATTTCCTTATAAAGCTGCCTTGAGTCAGCTGAAATGATCTCGGAATGAAAGGTTTTAGCCAATTGGATGGCCATTCCTGTCTTGCCCACTGCTGTCGGGCCAACAATCACAATTAACCGTTTCTGAACAAAATCAGACATGGAGCCAAATTACATCCTTTTCCAATTTCCCTATGTACCAATTTCAAATTACCTTGCGGATCGAAACCACTACATGAGTCGCACAAGATGATCAAGTACACCAATCAATTTCTTGCTAAACTGGAAGACCTAATTGCCGAATCTGACTATATCCTCAGGTATGAAAAGGGTAACTTTAAGTCGGGCTATTGTTTGCTGAGGGAGCAAAAAATTATGATCGTAAATAAATTTTATACCACCGAAGGCAAAATCAATACCCTGATCGATATTTTGAAGATTGTGGAATTGGAGACCACACGATTTTCGGATAAAAGCAAGAAATTATACGAAGAGCTTTCTCAAACTGAAATCGACATTTGAAATATTTCAAAGCTCAATATTACTCGTCTGAAATAATTTACTCCACTCGCTGTTACATTAAAGAAGGGGTCATCCGATGAGAGTTACATTTCTTGGGACGGGAACTTCACAAGGCGTACCTGTAATTGGGTGCGACTGCGAGGTCTGTCAGTCCCTCGACTACCGCGATAAACGATTGCGAAGTTCAGTCCATATTGAGGTGGATAACCAAAGCATTGTGATTGATACTGGCCCAGATTTTCGTCAACAAATGTTGCGGGAGCGAACACAAAAATTAGATTTTGTCCTTTTCACCCATAGCCACAAAGACCATACTGCCGGATTGGATGATGTAAGAGCTTTCAATTTCAAACAACACATGGACATGCCTTTGTACGGCACCCGTCAGGTCTTGGATCAGCTTAAAACTGAGTATTACTATGCCTTTTTAGAAAAAAAATACCCAGGATCTCCACAGCTTCAGTTAAATGAAATTGATGACAATCCTTTTGAGGTCAATGGAATAAAAATAATCCCGCTCCCAGTGACCCATTTACACATGCCAGTTCTAGGTTTCAGGATAAAGGACTTCAGCTATATTACCGATGCAAAACATATCTCTGACAATACATTCCACCGACTGGAGGGGACTAAAGTTTTGGTGCTCAATGCTTTGCAGAAGGAACCCCATATTTCGCATTTCAATTTGGAAGAAGCCATTGCGGTAGCAAAAAAAGTAGAGGCTGAGAAAACTTATTTCACTCACATCAGTCATAAAATGGGACTTCACAGCGAAGTGGCCCAGGAGCTGCCCCCCTCAATTGAGCTGAGTTATGATGGTTTGGTTATCACTGTATAACCATGCACAACAATTTTTATTTCTTACGGCAACTGAGCACTGCGCTTAACAAAAAACTTGTCGGGTATTCTGTCGTCTCGTGCTTTAGTCAAAATAAGGATGAGCTGATCATTGAATTGAACAATGAAAAGGTGTCCTTTTTCATCAAAGCCCACCTGCTCTCCTTTTCCTGTCTCACATTTCCTGATCATTTTAATCGTGCCAGAAAAAATAGCGTTGATCTATTCAATGAAATTATCCTGAAAAAATTTATTGACGTCACACAATTTGAAAACGAAAGAAGTTTTGCCCTCAACTTTGAAAAAGGTTATTCTCTGGTGTTTAAGATGCATGCCAATCGTGCTAATCTCCTTCTGGCAAAAGATCAGCAGGTAATTCAAATTTTTCGTAACCAATTTGTTGCAGATAGCAACCTGTCCCTTTCAACGCTGAACCGAACCATTGACTGGAGCAAAGAGTACTTTATTGAAAATAGAAGTACCGCAAAACAAATCTATCCCACCCTGGGTAAGGTGGTGTGGGACTACCTCGATGAAAAAGGTTTCAATACGGAGAGCCATGACAAAGCCTGGATACTCCTCAATGAAGTCTTACAACTACTGCAAACTCCAACATTTTATCTGATCAAGCAAAATGAGCAGATCAGGTTGAGTCTTTTAGCGCTCGGAGAGGTGCTCAAGAAATTCAATGACCCCATCGAGGCCATTAATGCTTTCTTCTTTCTTTATACCAGCACCGGAGGGCTACAAAAGGAAAAGACTTTATTACAAAAGCAATTGACCTCTACCATTGATTCCTGCCAGAGCTATATTATTAAAAACCAAAAGAAACTGGATGAGATCACCATTGACACCCAATACAAAACCTGGGCGGATGTGTTGATGGCCAACATTCATCGGGTGGAGAGAGGAAACAAAAAAGTGCAATTGAATGACTTTAACGGAAATGAAATCATCATCAAACTAAAACCAGAATTAAATGCGCAGCAAAACGCACAAATATTTTACAGAAAAGCCAAGAATCAGGAAATAGAAATCGGAAAGCTAAGTGCATCCATTGCAGCTAAAAAAGAAGAAGTAGAAAAGGCCAGTCAGCAACTGAATCTGCTCAATTCCATTGGTACGTTGGAAGAGTTTAAAACCCATTTTAAAAGTGTCAAACCCAAAGACGCTAAAAAAGCAGAGTCCTTGCCGTTTCACACAACAGAACATATGGGCTACCAGATCTGGATCGGTAAAAACGCTGTAAATAATGATCTTCTTACACTAAAGTATGCCCACAAAGATGATATGTGGCTGCACGCGAAAGATGTTTCTGGCTCTCATGTGGTGGTGAAGAATCAATCAGGCAAAACCTTTCCCAAAGAAGTAATTGAAAGAGCGGCTGAACTGGCCGCTTACAACTCCAAAAGAAAAACAGAATCGCTGTGTCCTGTGGCTTACACGCTGAAAAAGTATGTCAGAAAAAGAAAAGGTGATCCTGCAGGAGCAGTAATCGTTGAGCGCGAAGAAGTAATCATGGTTACACCCCGACTATAATTTTTCAGAAACTTGTGTTGCCAAGTCTCTAAAAATTTTTATCCAAGAGTCAACCTTTCCCATATACTTTCCAAATCGAACAATTATTGTTTGCTCACTCGGGGAAATAAAAATAAACTGCCCCAAATGGCCGGTTGCCGCATAAGACTCCTGGTGATTGTCGTTAGCGGGGTAGATCCACCAAAAATTTTTGTAATGTACTCCTTCCCATGCTTTGACACTACCATCCAAACTTGTGCTTTCATCAATCCATGATTTGGAAATAATTTGTTCACCATTCCAGTTTCCTCTGTGTAACATAAGGCGCCCCAATTTCGCAAAATCAATGGCACGCGCATTTACACCACTCTCCATTTTTTCCATTTGGTCTTCTTCACTATCAATGCTCCAGGAGGCATCAAATTCCATACCCAATTTTTTCCAAATCTTGTTTTCAAAATATTCGCTCACCGATTGTTGAGTTACTTTTTCGAGAACTAAACCACACAATATAGGATTGTAGCCCATATATTGCCACCGCTTGCCAGGAGGCTCGTCTAGCTTTACGTTTAGCGCCCTGCTACGAAGACACGGATGGTAGTAATTTTTTGGCTTGTCGCCCCACACTAAATCATGATCCCTATAATAGAATCCTGATTGCATCATCAGCAGATTAGAAATCGAAACTTCTTCCAGTCGCTGGTCGCTTTTTAACAACGCGGGCAGGTATTTTGTTACGGCATCTTGTGTGTCCCCTATATTCCCTTCGTCCTTGGCAATTCCCACCAACATGGAAGTAATCGATTTCGCTATAGAGAACGAAGTGTTGATGGAAGAACGGGTGTAGCCATTACCATATCCTTCATATAAAATAGAATCGTTTTTAATTATGATGAATGCAGTGGTATTCGTTTGATCTATAAAATCATCAACACTTTTTTGGTAACCTTTCCCTTTGTAATTAAATGAAATGGTTGTTAGGGTATTCTTATTAGAAACGGGGAAATTGAATACCGGTTCCGCATTCTCAATATCCCGTTTCGGAAACTTTTCGTAATCCCTGATATCAGAAAAATTCCATGCCACCCATCGACCCAAATAAGTCGATTGGCAAGAGGGGATAACCAGAAGAACAATTCCTACTAAAATTATGGCTATACCAAATCGGTAAATATTTTTCATATCACTGGAAAACACAAAATCCATTCCACATGCCGGAACAGTCAAAGTTTGCCCAGCAAAAAGATATCGGGATTATTTATGTGCCAATTTGATACAATATCTGTTCCTATTTGGAACAGTTAACTTCTTACCAGATGATGATGATGATTGCTTCAACTCATCACAAACATCAATCAACCACATTGATCTTCATCATGTTGGTTCTGTGTCTTTCATGAATTGGCATACTGGCCAGGCTGATAAAAATATCTCCTTTTTGGACATGCCCATCCGTTTTAAGAATCTCTGCGATATCCGCAATGGTCTCGTCAGTGGTGGTTTGCTTATCATAATAATAAGCACGTGTTCCCCATACCAGGTTCATGGTGTCCAAAATTGATTTGTTACCTGTGAATACGAAGATATTGGTATTCGGTCTGTGAGAGGAGGATTCAAAGGCCGTATAACCAGAAGTTGTCATACCCACGATCGCCTTGGCTCCTACCTCCTGTGCCAATTTACACGCAGCCAATATTAAGCTATCATGAATAAAAATTGGAGACTTTGGATCAACAGGCCTGAATTTATAATAAATGCTGTCCTGCTTTTCAATGGACGTGATAGTGCGAACCATACTGCGCACTACTTCAAGTGGGTACTTTCCTGCTGCCGTTTCAGCTGACAACATCAGTGCATCGGCACCGTCCATCACGGCATTGGCTACATCATTGGTCTCTGCTCTGGTCGGTCTTGGGTTTTCGATCATACTTTCCATCATCTGCGTGGCAACGATCACAGGCTTGGAAGCTTTATTGCATTTTTCAATGAGCTTCTTTTGAACAATAGGGACGTCTTCCATCCATATTTCCACACCCAGGTCACCTCGCGCCACCATTACGGCATCAGTCGCTTCGATGATGGCATCAATATCTTCCAATGCTTCTGGCTTTTCAATTTTGGCAACAATCCTGGCTTTTGAGTTGTTCTTGTTCAGAATTTCTCGTAAAGCATTGATATCCTGAGCTTTTCTTACAAAGGACAGGGCTACCCAATTCACATCTTGCTTGAGTCCAAATTCGAGATCTTCCAGGTCTTTTTCAGTAAGAGAAGGAGCTGATACCCTCGAATTGGGCAGGTTAATTCCCTTGCGCGAAGTGAGGGGCCCACCATAAATTACTTTGGTTACAATATCAATATCTCTTACTTCCAGTACTCTTAACTCAATTTTACCATCATCGATCAGAATTCTTTCATCTGGCTTTACATCCTTGGGAAGATCTTTATAAGAAGTACTTACAATCTCATTATTGCCCAATAGTTCTCGTGTAGTGATCACCAACTCATGACCTTGACGTAGCACTATATTGTCCTCCATTTTATTCACACGAATCTTTGGTCCCTGAAGATCCATCAAAATGGCCACATGGGTTCCCATTTCATTGTTGAGTTCCCTTATCAGGTCAATTACTAACTTTTTATCCTCATGATTGCCATGAGAGAAATTAATTCTAAAAACATCTACTCCCTCTTTTATCAGGGCTCTTAATATTTCCTTTGAACTTGAGGCCGGGCCTACTGTGGCTACAATTTTAGTTCTGTTGTACGCTACTCTTTCCATTATCTTAAAAAATAAAATAGTCTTTCGACTTTAAAGTGTCTAAAGGTATGAAAGCAACCATTTCCACAGAAGAAATACTCCTTATCTGTTTTTGTAATTGGTCGATATCAAATTTATCTGCCCCTTGAGACATGATTACGTAGTCAAGATGAGGATATTCTTGTATTAAAAAATTCTTTGCTGCTTCTGTCTCTGTAGACTTATTCCTGAAAAGTCGGAGTCTGTTCAGCGGTGTTTCATGGAAAAAATGGGCATAGGAGCCCGTAATGTTATTATTAAATTGGATATGCACATCAGGTTGCTTCACCAATCTAACACCTAATTGACTATTTATGTCCCAGGCCAACTTATATCCCTTGGCGGAAGAAATCACTCCCAATAACTCAAAATCATAACTATATTCAATATCAAGTCTTTTCTTCTTCATCTGCGGTTCTTGACGCTAACTTCTTTAGGATGGTAAAAAGTTTGACAATATTGCACTAAATCTCTTTCTTTGCACAGATTTTTGAATACTCTAAACTTATAAAACAATGTCTGAAATCGCACAAAAAGTAAAACAGATCATTATTGACAAACTGGGCGTGGAGGAATCTGAGGTTACGCCTGAGGCTTCTTTTACGAACGACCTCGGTGCCGACTCTTTAGATACGGTTGAGCTAATCATGGAATTTGAGAAAGAATTTAACCTTTCTATCCCGGATGATCAGGCTGAGAACATTGCCACCGTTGGGCAGGCGATTTCTTACCTAGAGGAGAATGTGAAGAAGTAATCCAAAGCTGAGTCTCCTTCCACTAATTTTTATTCAATGAACTTTAAGCGAGTAGTAATTACCGGTATTGGTGCATTAACCCCCATTGGAAACACCCGAGAGGAATTTTGGGATGGTTTGCGCAATGGATTAAGCGGTGCCGCGCCTATCACCAAATTTGACGCCTCAAAGTTCAAGACAAAATTCGCCTGCGAGGTGAAAGGATTTGATGTGGGCAACTTTATCGACAGAAAAGAAGCCCGCAAAATGGATCCCTTTGCCCAGTATGCAATGGTGGTGGCCGATGAAGCCATAAAAGATGCTAATCTTCCACTGGCCGACCTTGACCCGGATCGCGTAGGTGTAATCTGGGGATCAGGCATTGGAGGATTGCTTACATTTCAGGAAGAGGTTAAGTCGTTTGCTGCCGGTGACGGAACGCCCCGATTTAATCCCTTCTTTATCCCTAAAATGATTGCCGACCTGAGTGCAGGCCATATTTCCATTAAATATGGATTTAGAGGCCCTAACTTCACGACAGTTTCTGCTTGCGCCTCGTCTACCAACTCTATTTATGATGCCTTTACGTATATCCGTCTCGGAAAGTCGGATATTATTGTATCCGGAGGCTCAGAAATGGCAGTTTGTGAAGCGGGTGTTGGTGGATTTAATGCCATGAAAGCGCTTTCTGAACGCAATGACTCACCGGAAACAGCTTCCAGACCTTATGACAAGGATAGAGATGGTTTTGTATTGGGTGAGGGCGCTGGAGGTCTTATTCTGGAAGAATACGAGCACGCAAAAAGAAGAGGCGCTAAAATATATGCAGAGATATTGGGTGGCGGGATGTCAGCTGATGCTTACCATATTACAGCGCCACATCCGGAAGGAGCTGGTATTGTCAAGGTAATGGAGCACGCTTTGGAAGAAGCAGGTATTAAAGCTGCTGAAGTTGATTACATCAACACCCATGGCACTTCTACCCCTCTGGGCGATATTGGCGAAATCAAAGCTATCCAAAAGGTATTTGGAGAAGATGCTTACAAATTGAACATCAGCTCTACCAAATCAATGACAGGGCATCTATTGGGAGCAGCAGGTGCCATTGAAACGATTGCATGTCTTTTGGCCATTAATGAAGGAATTGTACCCCCTACCATCAATCACTTTACTGATGATGATGAACTGGATCCAAAGCTTAATCTGACATTTAACACCGCTCAAAAGAGAGATGTAAAAGTGGCACTGAGTAACACTTTTGGTTTTGGAGGTCATAATTTCTCTATTATCCTTAAAAAAGCAGAGTAAGCACAAGTTTCTGTGTGGAGCTTACTTAAATCAATCAAGGAAAGTAAAAAGGAGAATCAAAAACTGGTTGTTGCTATCCGCACCATTGCCGGTTTCACCCCTTCCAATATTGAGCTTTATCGCCTTGCTACACTTCATAGCTCCAAGGCAAAAGCAGTACGCGGTTTTAAAGAATCGAATGAAAGGCTGGAGTACCTCGGAGATGCCATCCTGGGGGCAGCCGTAGCTGACTATCTTTTTAAAAAATACCCATTTAAGGACGAAGGTTTCCTCACTGAAGTTCGCTCTCGAATTGTAAACCGGGAAACTTTAAATCAAATCGCACGCAAACTCGGTATTCCCGATATCATGCAGTCCGACAAGAAAAACACGCAACTGCAGCAGGTGATCCTGGGCAATGCACTGGAGGCCATTGTTGGTGCCGTTTATCTCGACAAGGGCTATATCCGCTGTAAAAAGTTTGTAGTCGACAAGTTGATCCAACCTTATCTCAATATTGAGGAAGTAGTCAATTCCAACACCAATTTTAAAAGTAAGATCATCGAATGGTCTCAACGCAATAACACCCCCATTCGATTTGAAGTAGAAAGCACCAAAAAAGGTAAAACCGGAAAAGAGTTCATCGCGCAATTATTTGTTGATGAGCAACCTTATGGTCAGGGGTTTGGTTATACCAAAAAGAAAGCAGAACAGGATGCAGCCCTAAAAACCTGTTTGATGCTGAATATTGAATAGCGCTGACAATGAGTAGAAAATTAAGAATAGGCGGTGCTACGGTAAATCAAACTCCGATCGATTGGATCAACAATACCCGTAATATTATTCAGGCCATTCATAGTGCACAAAATAGACAAATCGATCTGCTTTGCTTTCCAGAGCTTTGTGTTACCGGCTATGGTTGTGAAGATTTATTCCTTTCCGATTGGTTATCTGAACAGGCATGGACTGAATTAGAAAAGGTTATTCCTGAAACGAATAACATCATGATCTGCGTAGGCTTGCCTGTAAGAATAGAAAACACCACTTACAATGGTGCTTGCGTTATTTATAACAAAGAGATATTAGGTATAGCCTTAAAACAAAATTTGGCCAGGGATGGTGTGCATTACGAACCACGATGGTTCGAACCATGGCCGGGCAACACCATAAAACATATCAACCGAGGCGGAAAAAAAATACATGTTGGCGATCTAACATTCGAATGCAAGGGTGTGTTTTTTGGCTTTGAAATATGTGAGGATGCCTGGCGCAAAATAAGACCCGCGGATAATCTGGTTCATCACAAAGTAGAGTTAATCCTTAACCCGAGTGCCAGTCACTTTGCAATGGACAAAAGCGCATCACGGGAAGAACTGGTAAAGAGAAGTTCAACAAAGTACAACTGCGTATATGTGTACGTAAACCTGCTGGGAAATGAGGCCGGCAGAATGATTTACGATGGGGATATCCTATTTGCCCGCGATGGAGAATTAATCATTCGTAACCCAAGGCTCTCCCTGCAGCCTTTTGTTATTCAATCCTGTGAGGTTGATTTTGATGACAACAGCAAGAAGACTTTTCAACCCCATCCTGATATAGCGGAACGAAATGAAGAGTTTGCCCAAGCCACCACGCTTGCCTTGTTCGACTATTTAAGAAAAAGTAAATCACGAGGCTTTGCATTGAGTCTTAGTGGTGGAGCTGATTCGTCCTGCTGTGCCGTATTGGTTGCAGAAATGATCAGACGAGGAAGCACCCAATTGGGATGGAGTAATTTTTCAGAACAACTGAACATCAGTGCCAAAAACGAAAAAGAAGCAACACAACACCTTTTGACTTGTGCTTATCAGGGCACACGCAACTCATCTGCAACGACCCTTGAAGCTGCTAAAATTTTAGCCGAGTCCATAGGCGCAACATTCCACCACTGGCAGGTCGATGATGAAGTAGAGTCTTACAAATCGAAAATTGAGACTGTATTGAACAGACCACTGAGTTGGGAAAACGATGATATCGCACTTCAAAACATTCAGGCTCGATCTCGTTCACCCATTATCTGGATGCTGGCAAATATCAAGCAAGCCATTTTATTGACAACCTCCAACAGAAGCGAAGGCGGTGTAGGTTATACCACCATGGATGGAGATACCAGCGGAAGCCTTGCTCCTATTGCTGGTGTAGACAAGCCTTTCATCATTCAATGGTTAAAGTGGGCCGAGAAAGACCTGGGGTACAAGGGACTTGCTCTGGTCAATGGCCTGAAGCCAACTGCTGAACTTAGACCAGCAGATTCTGATCAAACAGACGAAAAAGACCTTATGCCTTACCATTTGTTGGTGAGGATAGAAAAACTAGCCATCCGGGACAGAAAATCCCCCAGGGAAGTATATTCGACCCTGATAACCGAATTTGACAAAGACCTCCTAAAAACCTCAATTGTGAAGTTTTTTAGACTATGGTCGATAAATCAATGGAAAAGAGAGCGGATTGCACCCTCCTTCCACCTCGATGACATGAACATTGATCCCCGTAGCTGGTGTAGGTTTCCCATTTTATCAGGTGGTTTTCAAGCCGAACTGGCAGGGCTGGGCGATTGATAATACTTTGGCTGTTGGCATTAAGCTAATATCTTTACGGGTCTCAAACGCTTTTATTACTTTAATTACTTGTTAATGCTGAGTTATATTATTTGGAATGCCAATCCTGAAATATTTTCAATTGGCTCATTCTCACTTCGTTGGTACGGATTGTTTTTTGCACTTGGTTTCCTACTCAGTCAGCAAATTCTCTACTATATCTATCGCAAAGAAGGCAAGTCCGAAAAAGACGTTGATACGCTCACCATCTATATGGTGTTGGCCACCATTGTAGGAGCACGCCTTGGCCATATCTTCTTCTATCAACCCGAACTGCTTTGGGAAAATCCCCTGGGCGTATTTCTGCCGTTTGAGTTTACTCCTGAATTTCGGTTTACAGGACTGCAAGGACTCGCCAGCCATGGCGCAGCTATCGGAATTCTGTTTGCACTATGGCTCTACAGCCGCAAGAAAAAGGCTGGACAAAACTACCTTCAAGTACTTGATAGAATTGTAATTGTAGTAGCCCTAACAGGATGCCTTATCCGGCTTGGTAATTTTTTCAATTCAGAAATAATCGGAATACCAACAGATGCCGGTGTAGGTGTTGTGTTTGTGGGAAGAGTAGAGGAAGCCTTAATGCGAAATGACATGGGAGAAAATCCCGTAGAGTCGATAAGTATAGTAAAAGACAAGGAGCTGCCCGAAGGAATGAATGGTCGGGTACCCATCAATATTTACCTTTTCTTTAAAGAGGGCACAGAACAGGAAACGGCTAGCCTGTTTTGTAGTACCAATACTAAATATTATCTAACGAGGTTGTATGAGTTTGTAGACGAGCCCCCTCGTACGGACCTGCAGTTTGAATTGTATCAGGAGAAAACAGGTACGCTGGTTGCCAAGGTGAATACATTTGGTATCTCGCGTCATCCCGCCCAGCTCTATGAGTCAATTTCATGCTTACTCCTTTTCGCATTCCTATTCTGGATTTGGAACCGTGAAAAAGAAAAAATAGCATCAGGAAAAATATTCGGACTGTTCATGGTCATCCTTTGGACATTAAGATTTGTTTATGAATTCCTCAAGGAAAATCAGGTGTCCTTTGAAGATAACCTGACCCTCAATATGGGTCAGATACTAAGTATACCTATGGTGATCGTTGGTATTGCCGTTTTGATTTGGTCAAAGCGCAATGCTACCAAAACCTAAAAAAGTAGAATTATCTGGGATGCGCGGGAGGTTGGCTATTATACTGATTGGAATTTTGACTGTGTTATACTCAGAGAGTGAGGCACAACAGTCGAATGGGCGCAAAGGAAAAGAAGCTGAGGCTTTTCAGGAAATAGATACGCTGGAGTTTCAACTACTGGAAGTAAACAGGATTCTTATTGTTGGCAACAAAACCACTCAGGACCGAATTATACTTAGGGAGTTAAGCCTTAACCCCGGAGATACCATTAGCAACAAGCGAATCACTCAGGTACTCGAAAGGGATAAAAAGAAAATTTACAACCTTCGCCTGTTCAACACAGTTGAAATCCGCCCCATTACTCTTTCGCAAGGAAAAGTTGACTTGCTCATTGAACTCACCGAACGATGGTACACTTTTCCGGTACCCATATTTGAATTGTCAGACAGAAACTTTAACGAGTGGTGGGAAACTTATGAACATGATTTCAGAAGAGTAAACTATGGCCTTCGGTTGTACCAATATAACTTCAGGGGTAGAAACGAAACACTGCGCCTGACAGGGCAGTTTGGTTTCTCCAGAAGATTTGACCTCGCCTACCAGATACCCAATCTGGATCGCAATCAAAAGCAAGGCTTATCATTTCTGTTTTCTTATGCCCAACCCAAAAACTTATCTTACTTCACCGATGAGCACAAATTGTTATTTTTGAAATCGGATAAGGTATTGCGCACCAATTCCCTTGTTGCTGTAAACTATTCCTATCGAAAATCTTTTTATGAAACCCATAATATTGGTATCGAATACCGGAATTCAGAAATAGCCGACACCATCGCCATTCTCAATCCCAATTATTATGGCAATGGAAACACAAGACAACGGTATGAGTCTATCACCTACTCGTTCAACTCCGATCACAGAGATGTCTTTGCCTATCCATTAAATGGGCATCAATCCAACATCTACCTTAAAAAAATAGGCCTCGGACTAAGCAGTGATGTTGATCAATTTGAGATTAATCTCACTCATGCCAGGTACATTGATTTAAAAAACGGCTACTACTTCTCCAATTTCTCTTCTGTTTATTTAAGTACACCTCAATCGCAGCCCTATTCTTTCTACAATGCCATTGGCTACCGTAAGCAATTCCTAAGAGGCTATGAGGTCTTTTTGATCGAGGGATCTCGATTCTTTCTCAATAAAACCACCCTAAAGAAAAGAATATTTAGCAGGGGTTGGCACCTGGCCAATATGCCACACGAACAGTTCAGCTACTTTCCGCTATCCATTTACCTGAAAGGATACGCAGACATTGGTTATGTGGAAAACTTCAATCGCTATCAGGAGCTGCTAATTAATAATTCATTATCCAACAAATTCCTTATTGGTGCGGGAGGAGGAATTGATGTGGTAACCTTTTATGATACCGTATTGAGGTTTGAATATAGCTTTACCCGCCAGGGAACACACGGGTTTTTCTTTAATATCAAAAAAGAATTCTAATTCTTGTAGCGTTTGTAGACCTTCTCTTTGCCTTTCTTGTAAGAATACCAAACCCCGACAGGCTCACCATTTTCATAATTTCCCTTGTACTGAAGCTTTCCATCCTCAGTATAAAACTTCCACAGCCCGTGTTCCTTTCCCAGATGGTATTCACCCTCCTGAACAAGCACTCCTGCTTCATCATAAACCAATGTAGGCCCTTCGGGCAATCCATTTTTATAATAAAGCGTACGTTCAATACTACCGTTGGTGAAATAATGAATCCATTTCCCCTCGTAACTGCTATTCAGGTACACTCCCTTCTTGTCCAATTTTCCATTTTCATGGTAGTAATAGGCAGAATCAGTAATACTGCCATTATTCCATTGCTCCTGACCCTGCATCTTACCGGTTGGGTAGAAATAAGTTACCTTGCCATGCAGGATACCTTTTTTATAATTCTCAATAGAATTGGGTATTCCCGAAGGGTAAAAATAAAGCCACTCCCCTGTTTTCAAACCATCTGACATCTCACCCCTGGCTTTCTCGCCCCCTGATTCATACAGTTCTATTACGGGTTGGGCATTCCCGATAAAGGAAATTCCAATTATTAAGGCTATAAAACTAGGTGTTTTCAAATCTATTTATTTAACTTTTAATTAAAATAGCTCAGTGGCCATGAAACTTATTTTTGTACTTGTAATTATCTCCATTCCTAAAATTACAAAACCTCAAAGTGTTTCTACGCTTATGGGAGGAAGAAGTGCTTCTTTGGGCAATGCCTCATCCACAATTTCTGACGATTGGTCGCTATTCAATAATACTGCCGGTATGGCCAAAGTAAAATCAACAGCGGCCAATTTTGCCTATGCGATCAATCCCTTTCTTCCAGGTGCAGACCGGGCAGCAGCATCCATCAGCTTACCTATTGGGATCGGGACATTCGGAACAGGCATATTCAAATTTGGAGATGAGTTATACAGCGAGCATGTTTTATCAGCAGGTTATGCCAACCAATTGGGTTTGGCGTCACTTGGGGTGAAGATAAACTACGTTCAATACAAGGCAGAGGGATTCGATACCCATTCTACAGTAAGTATAAATTTTGGAGGTATTGCTGAGCTTACCCCCAAAGTTTTGGTTGGCGCTTACATTCTGAATCTAAACCAACCCAAATTATCAGCGGGTTCAGACGAAAACCTTCCTCCTGTTCTGGTGAGCGGTGTTCAGTTTCACCCTCAAGAAAATCTCGTACTCCTATTCGAAATTGAAAAAGACCTTCATTATAAACCCACTATTAAAGGTGGTGTTGAATATGCTATTCATAAAAGGGTAAAAGCGCGCACTGGTTTTAACCTCAACCCCAATTCCATTCATGGCGGCATCGGATATCAATCTGCACGTCTCATTATTGACTATGCCATGCAGTATAATGCGGCCATTCAAACCACTTATCAGCTATCCACCAGCTACTTGTTCTCAAAAAACAAACAACGGGAATGAAAATTGCACCTGTCCTACTACTTCTTTTCAGTTGGTTTGGTGCAGCCATAGCACAAGAATATCCGGAAAGAGAATATGATTTGGAGCGATTATCAGAAGAGATATTTTCTATCCAGGATCAGGATATTAATTATGAAATGCTTTATGAGAACCTGGCACAAATACTTTCCAATCCTATAGATCTTAATACAGCATCTCAAGATGAATTCAGATCATTGTATATACTCAACGAAATTCAAATCAATAATTTAATTGCCTATCGCAATGTGAATGGTGCGCTACTTTCAGTATATGAACTTCAGGCAATTGATGGATTTGATGAAAACACTGTATCAAAAATCATCCCTTTTGTTACGGTCAGATCAATGGATGGGAAAATAAAACCTTTGATTCAACGAATACGGGAAGAGCCAAACAATTACCTTTTGGTCAGGTACAATAGAACACTTGAAGACAGAAGAGGGTATTTAAATAACCCCAACCTCACAACCAACTACATTGGGTCACCCGATAGGCTGTATAGTCGGTATAGAGTGGCAAGGGCTGGCGATTTCAGTATTGGACTTACCGTTGAGAAAGATGCCGGAGAAACTTTAAACTGGTCTCCGAAAAACAAACAATACGGATTTGATTACAATTCATTTCATGTACAAATAATCAACAAAGGCATATTTAAGAATATCACTGTTGGCGATTTTCAGGCACAATTCGGACAAGGACTGGTACTGGGTGGTGGCTTTGGTGTGGGCAAAGGATCAGAAAGTATTAACACCGTAAGAAGGAGTAATATTGGTTTTCTGCCCTACACATCATTGAACGAATCAGGGTATTTCAGTGGAGCAGCCGTGAGTGTACAACCATTAAAAAATTTAACCTTATCGGCCTTCATTGCCCGCAACTGGATAGATGGCAGTTCCAGCACAGATTCAACTAACCTATTTTTGTCATCCATCTCCACCACAGGATTACACCGAACATCCAATGAGCTATTGAAAAGAAAAATAGTATTGGAAAGGAACTACGGAGCAGTGATCAATTATTCCCACCAATCTCTGGAGTTAGGCACCATTGTACATCAAACACAATTCAGCATTCCTATTTTAAGAAATCCCACGCTGTATAATCAATATTATTTCCAGGGAGATCAAAACACAAATATCAGCTTGTATGCCAATTACACATGGAACAATCTTGCCTTTTTTAGTGAAGCTGCACATACTATAGATAGGGGAAACGCCTATGTAGCGGGTTTGCTAGCAAGCCTCACCTACCACTTTGATCTGGCACTCTTATACCGGCACTATGATAGAAACTTCCAATCCCTTTATGGCAATGCCTTTTCAGAGAATACCACTGTACAAAACGAATCTGGCTATTACCTGGGATGGAAGTACAGGTTGGATAAAAAGCATTTACTTGCCGGGTATGTTGATTTATTTCAATTCCCATGGCTTCGGTACAATGGGTATGCTCCATCCGCAGGGCACGAATGGTTGGTGCGCTACACCTACCAGCCCGACAAATCGATTTTCTTCTATTTACAAGCCCGGGAAGAATCCAAAATCAAGAATTACACCGAAGTGTCCAACCTGTATGGCCATGAAAATGCCACCAAGAGGAACTACTGGATCAACCTGGATTACAAACTGAATCCACAATTTAGTTTTAAATCCAGGGCACAATTCAGCACTTATGATTTTGAAAGCAGCCACACCTCAGGCTTTACCCTGGTACAAGATTTAAATTTCAAATGGAAGAGAATCTCTCTATCTATCCGGTATGCGTTATTCGATACTGATGACTTTGACAACCGGCAATATATCTATGAAAAAGATGTATGGTTGGCGTATTCCTTTCCTTTCTATAATGGAGTAGGCACCCGCAATTATATACTAATACAATATGCCCTGAACAAAAAAATTGATCTATGGGCAAGATGGTCGCGAACACAATATGAAGATCGTGAGACAATAGGGTCGGGTAGTGAAACAATTGAAGGTAATTCCATGAATGATGTTAAATTGCAGGCACGAATCAGATTTTAACCCATGCATGCAGTAGATCTTGTTACCCCCTCTATTCTGGTGGTCATGGCCATAGGCCTGGTCATTTTTGTACTTGTCTTCAGGTACATCTTTAAAGACAAACGTTAACTTCAGCCCTGCCAGGGATTGTGGGCACCTGAGTAAAAAGGGGGAGTGCACCTTACCAAAGGTTACCTCGCTCTGGTGCAAAGAGAAGTTCACACCGTTGCTGTTGACACCTCTCACCGGTCTAAAGAGCACCTCACACCGGTGCAAAGAGGAACTCGCTCTAGTGCAAAGGGAACCTCACTATGGTGCAGAGGGGAACTCGCTCTGGTGCAAAGGGAAGTTCACACCGTTGCTGTTGACACCTCTCACCGGTCTAAAGAGCACCTCACACCGGTGCAAAAGGAAGTAGACACCGGTGCTGTAGTAACTTAGCACCGGTTCACTTGCGACTTTACTGCACTCTACCCACATGACCAGTTTTTATCTTTTCCCTTAACCCGAATAAAGTTTTCTGACCGAAACTATAGGCTCTTCAGCCAATGAGCCTCTTTTTTGTCAATCTTCCTTTGTTATTTGCGGGTTAATAAAAGAGACAATAATGAGAGTAATAACCACAATTTTATTCGTTTTGGCAGTTGCAGCTACTTCTTTTGCCCAGGTCACCAAGAAAACCCTGGAGTTGCCTGAGTTTAAAAGCATCTACGTCAACTCTAACTATACCGTTTATTTAAAACAAACCAACAAGCAGGAAGTGAAGGTAGAGGCCCTGGCCGATATCTACGCAGTCACAGAAATAAAAGTAGAAGACGGCATACTTATGATCAATGTAGAACGCAAACCAGAAGCACCCAATAAAAGTCTTTGGGCTAAAATAGATGACATCAAGTTGAACCCGACTATGAAAGTCTATGTGAACGTAAAGGACATCAACGCACTACAGGTAAATGGAAGAGGAAAAATAATTTCAGAAAATTCAATTGCTTCCGATGATTTGGAAATAGGTCTTACCGGAAGCGGGTCAATGGATCTGGACGTGAAGGGTAAGAAAATAACCACGGATATAAGTGGATCAGGAACGGTTGCGCTCAAAGGATATGCCACTTCCAATAAAATTTCATTGAGTGGAACGGGTATTCTCAATGCATTCAATTGCGAATTAGAAAATGCAACCATTACCGTTGGTGGCAGCGGCATAGCCGAAATCAAGGTAGCAGAAAACCTGGAGGCTTTTGTAATGGGTAGCGGCTCTATAAAACACAAAGGCAATACCAAGAATGTAACAAAAAAAGTCTACGGATCTGGAAGTGTAGACCGGGCCTACTAATCCCTGCTCACTTTACTACTGGTTGTTTTCAAAAATGATCCTCCTTACCTTAGGAGAAAACAACCAGTACTATGTTTCAATACAAGGCGGCCGTTGTCCAGGCTGCCCCTATCCTACTTGATAAGCAAAAAACCATTGACAAAATAGGCCAACTTGTCCGTGAAGCAGCTTCCAAAAAAGCTGAACTCATTCTGTTTCCTGAAGTCATCATTCCTGGCTACCCAAGAGGGTTATCTTTTGGTACTGTAGTGGGCAGTAGAAGTGAAGAAGGGCGAGATCTTTTTCTTACCTATTGGGAAAACGCCATTGAAATACCCGGGCCAGAAATAGAGTTATTGGGTAAGTTGGCCAAAGCCGCAAAGGCATTCCTTGTTGTGGGTGTTACCGAAAAAGATACCGTGAGTGATACACTGTATTGCACACTCATTTATTTTTCCAACAAGGGAGAATACCTTGGCAAGCATCGAAAAATAAAACCAACAGCAGCCGAACGCATTATTTGGGGAGAGGGTGACGGCAAAGATCTGACCGTCTATGATACAACCCATGGAAAAATCGGTGGATTGATTTGCTGGGAAAATTACATGCCTTTGGCGCGCATGGCTTTATATCAGCAAGGGTTGGAAATATACCTTGCGCCCACAGCCGACTGTCGGCAAAGCTGGCAAGCTACTATGGAACACATTGCAGTTGAAAGCAGGTGTTATGTTTTGGGGTGCAATCAATTTGTAACTAAAAACCAATATCCTCAGGAATTGCAAAAAGAAATTGAAAATCAATCATCACCCCTTTGTAGCGGTGGCAGTGTTATTATTTCGCCATTAGGAAAAGTATTGGCAGGGCCACTCTTTAATGAAGAAGGCATCTTATATGCTGATATTGATCACCGGGAGATCATTAAATCCAAAATGGATTTTGACGTAATCGGGCACTACAATCGACCTGATATTTTTGAATTCAGAGTAAAAGACGACAATGGATAATTCAGAATTGATTAAAAATTTTTACACTGCATTTCAAAACAAAAACTGGAAGCAAATGCAGGAGTGCTATCATGAGGAGGTTCATTTTAGTGACCCTGTGTTTCCTGATCTGCATGGCAAAAAGGCCAGGGCCATGTGGCACATGCTCACCTCAGCCTCCACAGACCTGACGCTTACTTTTTCCGACATCAAAACCAATTCTGAAAATGGAACTTGTCATTGGGAAGCGATCTATAGTTTTTCAAAAACAGGAAGAAAAGTACACAATAAAATCGATGCCCATTTTACTTTTAAAGATGGGCTTATCTTAGCACACAAAGACCATTTTGACCTATGGAAATGGAGTCGAATGGCGCTCGGCCCAACGGGTACTTTATTGGGCTGGACACCTTTTATAAAAGGTAAAATCAGATTAATGGCAGCAAAAAACCTCGGCACTTTTATTAGCAAGAATCCCATTTATAGTTAAAGAGAGCCCATTTCCTGCGATTTCGGGATACTTACATTAAAAAGGAAATCACAAAAATTATCCTATCTTTGTTAAGGCCAAGCTTTGAATAATCATATGGCGGTACAGTTTGATAAACCTATCGTCATTAATAAAGTGGCCATTAAAAATTGTAACTTAATTTTTCAACACCCATGAACATTTACGTAGCCAACATCCCCTGGAAGGCATCAGAAGAAGAACTAAGGGCGCTTTTCGCAGAATACGGTGAAATCGACTCAGCAAAAATTATCACTGACAAATTTACACAGCGAAGCCGAGGTTTTGGCTTTGTGGAAATGAAAGATGATGATGCCGCTCGAAGGGCCATCACAGAGTTAAACGGACAAGATTTTATGGGCAAGAACCTTGTCGTAAATGAAGCACGTCCTAAAGAAGACCGCGGTGGAGGCGGTGGTGGATATAGATCTTAATAAAAAAAGCCAGATGATCCTCTGGCTTTTTTATTACATATCATCCGTTATTGACTGCGTAAAGATTGCACAGGGTTCCTAACGGCTGCCTTTATCGATTGGAAACTTACCGTCAACCCGGCCACCAGAAAAGCGGCCGCCCCCGAAATCAGAATTGTCCATACACTAATTTGAATACGGTAGGCAAAATTTTGTAACCACCAGTTCTCCATTACAAACCATGCTACCGGTATGGCCATCAAAAATGATATTAAAACCATTTTGGTAAAATCCTTAGACAGCAAAGCAAGGATTCTTCCTGTACTTGCTCCCAAAACTTTACGAATTCCAATTTCCTTAGTGCGAAGGCTGGCCGTGTAGGCAGAGAGTGCAAAAAGACCAATACAGGCTACAAAAATGGCTAATCCAGAAAATACAGCAAATAACTTACCCGTACGTTGATCGGCTTCGTAGTTTGCTTTCAAGTCTTCATCAAGAAATGTAAACTTAAAAGGTTGTTCCGGAGCAATCTCCCGCCACTTACTTTCTGCCATTTGAATAGCTTCCTGAATTTGTCCAGGCTTTACTCTTGCCAAGGCATAGGTCATTCCACCCCCAAAGGTTTCCGTATTTTGAATGACCAATGGGGTAACCTGATCATGGAGGGATTGAAAATTAAAGTCTTTAACTACTCCAATCACGGTAAATTCCAATGAAATATTACCCTGGAGTGTTTGACGTATGTTGTTCAACTTCCTACCAATAGGATCTTTATACCCCATCACTTTAGCGGCTGACTCATTGAGTACGATGGTGAGTGAATCATTCGTATCCTCATAAAACCATTTGCCCTCAAGCAATTCCAGGCCCAGTATTTCCGGCATTCGATCGCTGACAACCATGGATTTAGTAGTTAAGATTTCTGATGATCCTTCTGGCTGAAATTGAATCCCGAAAAAATCACTTTGCCTCCCAGGTAAAGATCCACTCCCTGACACATCCACAAATGAACCAGATCGCCTAAGCTCCTCCACATATGTTTTTGCGGTTTGAGAATCAAGATTAAACATACGTTCAACCACTAACATTTGATCTTTATCAAATCCCAATGACTTCTCCCGCATATATGTCATCTGTTGTTGAATCACCAATGTGCCTATCATTAGAACAATTGAAATCCAGAATTGAAATATCACCAAGCTATTTCTAATCCATTGTCCTTTTTGATTGCCCGTAAAATTACCTTTCAGCACTACTACAGGATTGAAGGAAGACAAGACAAACGAAGGGTAAACGCCTGCTAGAAAACCCACGAAAATTGTTATCCCCAAAAGCACGGTAATATTAAGAGGACTAAATATCAATTGAAGCGACTTCCCTGTTAGGTCATTAAAATAGGGAAGCGCAAGAATAATTATGATAACGGCCAACGCTACCCCAATGAAGCTCAATACAAAAGATTCTGTAAGAAATTGAAACACGAGGTGTTTCTTGAATGACCCCATTGTTTTCCGCACTCCTACTTCCTTTGCACGCTCAGCAGAGCGGGCAGTGGCAAGGTTCATAAAATTAATGCAGGCAATAAAGAGGATTAAAATCGCCACCGAAATCATAATGTAGACAGATGTGATGTTACCCCCCGGCTGAATCTTTCCCTCGAGGTTAGTAGGATCTAAATGAATAGAAGTTAAGGGTTGCAAAAAATACCTGTACCCATTCCCTTCTTTCTTGTAATCCTCCCAGGATTTACCAAGATCGCGTTCGATTTGCGCAGAAGCATAAGTCTCCACCATTTGGGGAAATTTGGATTCCAATGCCTTGTAGTCTGCCCCAGGGATAAGTTTGAAGTAACAATTCGCAGAAAAACCCGTGAAGTTTTCTATTTCGATAAAGGGAAAGGTTTGCAGCGATACCAGCATGTCAAACTTCATATGGGAGTTATCAGGCACATCCTCACAAACAGCAGTTACTGTAAACTCCCCAAACCCAGTAGTTATCGTCTTTCCAATGGGGTCTTCATCACCAAAATACCTGAGAGCCGTACTTTCCGTCATCACCATATCATTGGCATTGTGCAATAGCTTAACCTCATCACCCTTAATAATTTTAAAACTAAAAATCGAAAAGAAATTGCTATCAGCAGCAAACACAAAGCTCTCCTCAAACTCTTTCTTTTCATCTCGCTCATTTTTGTAGGAAATTAAAGTGTTTCCAAATGGCCCTACCAAAAGAGTAGCACTTTCAATTTCAGCGTAATCCCTTACTGCTACATTGGCAAATGAGTGGGGTATTCCAGAATAATAAGTAGAGTGATCAGGATAGATTCTTTCCAGAACCATCTTATGAACCTGATCTGCATCTTTATAAAATTTATCATAGGAAAATTCATTCTGCACAAATAGGGCTATCAGTAAACAACTGGCAATGCCTACTGCAAGCCCTACTATGTTAATAAATGTATATCCCTTTTGTCGCAACAGGGATCGGATGGCGAGTTTGAAATTATTTTTAAGCATTCGGTTGGGAGTTGGGGTTGACAGGAAACGCTAAGAATAAGTGTGACATACCATAAATCAATTATCTGAATTTACGGTAAACGTTACCTTAAGTTCTAATAATATTTCCCTAATTACCCAAATACGGATAGTATCAGCTCAAGAGACCTAAAAATGAGGTTAATTAAAGCGTTCCGGATCAAAAGCAGATAAACCTACATCTGGCTTTTTTCCATCCATGAGGTCAGCCACAACCCTTCCCGTACCAGGGCCCAGGCTAATACCCAACATAGAATGCCCTGTGGCCACAATCAGATTTTGGAGTTGTTTGCTTCGTCCAACATAGGGCAGTCCATCAGGGGAACAAGGCCTCAGCCCATGCCAAACTTTTTCTTTGCCAGGAACATCCACCTTCATTTCGGGATAGTACTTCGGTATCGATTCTACTATTCCACGTACACGGTTCATACTGATCTTATGATTAACCCTGGTAATCTCCATAGTGCCACCGAATCGCAGATTATTCTCCATCGGTGTCACTGCTACTTTTGCTTCCAGGAAGATTGAGGGAATTCGTACATTTTTCTGAATATTGTTCAAAGTAAAACTATATCCCTTTCCTGCTTGCATAGGTAATGAAAGCTGAAGTCGCTTGGCAACTGTTCCAGACCATGATCCCGCAGCCAATATTACCTCGTCAAATGAATAATTACCCAGGTTGGTTGTCAGTTCTTGTATCTTATTATTTTCAATTCTAAAATCGAAAACCTCACAATCCGTTTTAAACTCCACCCCAGCCTCTTTAAGGTAGTGGATCAGTCCATTGATAAAATGTTGAGGGGTAAGATGTGCATCTCCGGGAAAATAAACTCCACCCCTCACATCTACTCTTACGTCAGGCTCCATATCCTGCACTTGTTCTGCCGTTAGCACCCTGGCCTCTACTCCATAATGATTGGCTATCTCCGCTGTCTCTCTTTCTTCACTTTCAATTTCTTCAGTTTTGTACAACATCAACAAACCTCTTTCATGATAACCAAAATCAAATGGCAGTTTTTTTGCCATTTGTTGATACAACGATTTGCTATAATAACTCAATTCCTTCAATGCGGGAATCGCGTTATCTACGTTAGCCTGGCTGGAATTCCTATAAAATAGATAACCCCACTTAAGAAGATCCGGGTTTAGACTTGGTCTGACATAAAAAGGACTTTTCGAATTAAACATCCAACGGATACCTTTTGATATCATTCCGGGAGCTGCCAAAGGAATAAAGTGACTGGGAACTATCATTCCTGCATTACCAAAAGAGCAACCCTCTTGAAGGTTACCCTTTTCAATAACAGTAACCTTATGGCCCGCCTGGGTCAAATAGTATGCAGACGTAAGTCCTATTATTCCTCCTCCTATTATACCAACATTGCTCATAAGAAACTAGATAACCTGAAATCCATGCGCATAAGGATCATCATCATCTATGATGATCGTGTTGTATCCGGTAACCATCGCCCACCCTTCAATACTCGGGATTATGGCTGGCTTACCATCCAACTCGGTCACTTCCTCTATTCTTCCGATGAATTTAGAGCCAATAATACTTTCATGAATGAATGGCTCTCCTTGCTTTAGTTTTCCTTTGGCATACCATTGCGCAAGTCTTGCAGAAGTACCCGTACCACAGGGTGAACGATCTATCGCCTTGTCTCCGTAAAACACTGCATTACGGGCTGTGGCGTTCGGATCAATAGTGGCACCCGTCCAAAGAATATGACTGCATCCATTGATCGTAGGGTTTTCGGGATGGACAAAGTCATACTTATCATTGATGTTCTTTCTCAAGGCTCTGCTCCAACCTACCAATTGATCGGCCGTATAGTTCTCAATCCCTCTAAAATTTGATTGCACATCTACAATGGCATAAAAATTTCCTCCATAGGAAACATCTAAAGTAAGTTCACCCAAATCAGGACACTCGGCAGTAAGGTTTTCAGCAGCGAGATAAGCTTTTACATTTTTAAGTTTTACAGACTTTACTTTCTTTCCTTCCTGTACATATTCAATCAACACAAGTCCTGCGGGTGTTTCCAGTCTAAGCTTGCCTGGTGTCTTGGGCACAACCAATCCTTCCTCTATGGCTATCGTTACCGTACCTATTGTACCATGACCGCACATGGGCAAACAGCCACTGGTTTCAATAAATAAAACACCAATATCGTTTTGGGGATCTGAGGGTGGATATAAAATACTTCCACTCATCATGTCGTGGCCGCGGGGTTCAAACATCAGTCCTTTCCTTATCCAATCAAACTCTTTTAAAAAATGTTGCCGCCTTTCACTCATGTTAGCTCCTTGCAACAGGGGACCCCCTCCTGCCACCAGCCGAACCGGGTTACCACAAGTGTGTGCATCGATACAAAAGAATGTTTTTCTCATAAATAGTTATGCCCAGTAATGGATACTTAATTATTTTGTTAATTAATCAGCCCCAGTCTTATCATAAGCATCAAAAACCAGTGTGGCTCCTGCCAAATCTTCAAGTGCATGTCCCACAGATTTGAAGCAGGTAATTTCCATTTCGTTTTTTCTTCCCTCTTTCTTTGACTGACACAATTCAAATAAATCAGAAAGAATATGGTCTCTGGTGATTACACCTTCTCGCAATGGAATAGCCAGATCACCTGTTTCCGTTGTCGCTCCTTCATAATTATCAACATGAATACTTACAGTAGATATAAATTCATCATCTACCTCACGCATGTCTGGTTTGTAGGCCCCTACCAAGTCATAGTGCTGCCCTGCCTTGATGTTCTTACCAAAGATCAGTGGTGTTGGGCTTAAGGTAGCGCAGGAGATAATATCAGCCTCCTCCACATGTACAGTATAATCTTTTACGGGAGTGATTTTAATTTCAGGAAATCGTTGAGCAATCGATTGAGATTTTTCAAAGTTTCTTCCCCATAAATACACTTTTGTAATCGGGCGTACAGATGCATGTGCTTTAATTAAATCTGGTGCCAACGCTCCGTTTCCTATCATAAGCAAACACTTTGCATCCTTTCTGGAAAGATAGCCTGACGCCAAAGCAGATGCCGCTGCCGTTCTTTTGTTGGTCAGCACTTTGGCATCTAAGATCGCCTTGAGAGTACCTTTCTGCAAATCAAAAAGCAGGTAGCTTCCTTGAATAGTAGGCAGGTTGTATTTGCTGTTGTTGGGAGATACGTTAACTACTTTAACTCCTAAGTTCTCTCCATCATCCCAGGCCGGCATAAGTAACAGCGTAGACTCCACACCCTCTTTGGGGTTAGGATATTGATGATGATGTCGTTTAGGAATTTTATACTGTTTTTGAAAAGCCGACCTCAACGCTTCAATTAAAGCAGGATAGTGGGAATACTTTTCAATTTCTTCTGCATCGATAAATCGCATTGTTATATTCCCTTTCGTGTCAACTCCCCATTTACAGTTCTCCAAATACCTAAAGTATTTGCATTTTTAAGCTCTTCTGGTAATAATGAATCGGGGAAGTTTTGAAAAGATACGGGTCTTGCAAATCTTTTAATCGCATCAGTACCCACTGCGGTAAATCTGGAATCAGTAGTAGACGGAAAAGGACCACCATGATTTTGTGAAGGACAAACTTCAACACCCGTTGGAACACCATTGATGATTAACCTGCCTGCTTTCTCTATCAATATGTTCAGGAGGTTAGTATGTTTGGATATTTCTTCTTCTTCAGCAATAATACTGGATGTAAGTTGCCCATGAAGATGATTAACCACCTTATTAAGCTCACCCATATTGGCACATCGAATGATCAACGAAAAAGGACCAAACACTTCTTCTGCAAGAGAAGGGTTATTTAAAAAAACAGATGCTTGCACTGATGCTACTGTTGGCCTGCCTTGATTTTTGTCCCCAATTTTAGATTCAGTCTCTGACTGAACTTCCAGCTTCACCCCTTTTTGTGCAAGAGTTTCTGACAAACGTTTCACATAATTGGCAGCTATGCCTTTATGCAGCATTTCAGCAGGAAGTGCCTTGCTGATCTCAGCTGAAAAGTTTTTAATAAACTGTTCGAGGCCTTCTCCTTCAACTGCAAGTACTAGTCCTGGATTGGTACAAAACTGTCCTACCCCAAGAACTAACGAAGAAGCCATCATAGTAGCCGTCTTTTCAAAATTCTTTTTGAGCGACTCGGGTAACAATATCACTGGGTTGATGCTACTCATCTCTGCAAACACCGGAATAGGCGTAGGGCGTTGGTTCGCCAAATCAAACAATGCCTTACCGCCAACAAACGAACCAGTGAAACCCACCGCGCTGGTTTTAGGATGCTTCACCAAAGCCTGACCTACTTCAAAACCTGCACCGTGCAAATGTTGAAAAACACCCGCAGGCATTCCTGTTTTACTCATTGCCTTCATTATCGCCCCAGCTACCAGCTCAGAAGTTTTAGCATGAGCAGGATGGGCTTTTACAATTACTGGACATCCGGCAGCTAATGCTGACGCGGTATCACCGCCAGCTGTGGAATAGGCCAAAGGGAAATTAGCAGCCCCAAACACCACTACTGGTCCAAGTGCTACTGATTTTTTTCTGATATCTGGTTTGGGAGCCGGAGCTCTATCGGGAATTGCAGTGTCTACTCTCGCTTCTACCCAGGACCCTTCTTCAATGTAATCCGCAAACATGCGACAATGCCCTGTTGTTCTGCCACGTTCACCAATGATCCTTGCTTCGGGTAGTGCAGTTTCAGCCATAGCTGTTTTCACCAGCTCATCACCCAAACCCTCAATTTCATCCGCAATGGCGCGTAAGAAGGAAGCCCTTTTCTTTCCACTAAAATTTTTGAAAGAGAGAAAAGCAACATGTGCCTCATTCATGGCAGCATCAACTTCAGCTAGAGTAGCATCTTTAAATGACATAATCTGTGTTTGTTTTAATTCCTTGTTTACCTACAAAAATAACAATTTGAGATTGGCAGCATCCCGTGCCCTGAAATCAATAATCCAACATCCAGAATCCAGAATATAGTATCCAGAATCCAGATCATTCCATTTACAACTTCGGTCTGTTTTTAATTCCATCGCGAATTGTCTTTAAAACTCGCTCTCGTTCTTCTCCGATTAGAGGAAGACGTGGAGGCCTCACGTGCTCAGATCCTATTCCCTCCTCTGCTTCTGCCAGCTTGATATATTGAACTAATTTTGGATGGATGTCCAATTCGAGGATGGGCAAGAACCAGCGATATATTTTAAGTGCTTCCTGCAATTTACCCTCTTTCACCAGGTTGTACAACGCCATGGTCTCCCTTGGAAATGCACAAACCAGACCCGCTACCAATCCATCAGCTCCTAATGCCAATTCTTCTAAAGTCAATGTGTCTACCCCGCAAAGAATCTTGTACCGGTCGCCAAATTTATTGATCATTCGTGTGACATTGGAAACGTCTCTGGTCGATTCCTTCACTGCCTGAATATTTTTGTGCTTCGCAATGTCCTCAAACATTTCCAAAGTTATTCCTGTCTTATAGTCAATAGGATTGTTATAAATCATGATCGGCAAAGAGGTAGACTCAGCTACTGCTCCAAAAAAAGTAACAGTTTCTCTGTGATCTGATTTATACCTCATGGGTGGCAATAACATCAAGCCCGTTGCGCCATTTTTTTCAGCATCATTTGCAGCTTTTACCGCGTCTGCTGTGCTTCCCTCAGCGATATTCATCACCACAGGTATTTTACCTCCTAACTTTTCTACGGTAAACTTCACAAGATCAAGTTTCTCGCGATTTTCCAGAACACTGGATTCTCCAAGTGTTCCACCAAGAATAACACCATTGATACCTGCCTCTACCTGAACTTTCAGGTTTTTTTCAAACAAATCAAAATCGAGTTGATGATCACTTGTGAATTTTGTGGTAAGTGCCGGGAAAACTCCCTTCCATTGAATACTCATATGAACAAAATTTAAAAATTTGGTAAGGCAAAGTTAAGCCTTGCAAATGAGTACAGCGCAACTTAAAATGGTGGTTTCCGATATTATTTTGATAAAAATCAATAGGTTTGTAAACATCCTCAATCAAAATATAACATGAAGGTTGTTTCGTTTCAGGTACCTCATATCATGAGAGAAGCTTTCAAGATCCAATTGGACAGAATGCCTCACTTCTATGAAAAGCTCCACCAACACCAGGAAATACAAATCATGTGGATTGAAAAAAGTGCAGGCACCATGATTGCCGGAGATTATGTAGGCCGTTTCAATGCGGGTGATCTTTACATTATTGGAAGTTTTCAGGCTCATGTATTTCTAAATGATCCGGTTTATTTCAACACAGACAGCAATCTGGGAGCATCCTCCGTCTCTCTATTTTTTGATGAAAAATACTTGGGGCGTGTATTCTGGCAGCTGGATGAGATGGATGAAACCAGAAGGCTCGTTGAAAAAGCAGCTCGAGGCTTTAAGGTTCTCGGAAACACAAGAAATAGTATAATTTCCTTAATAAAGAAAGTAGTGAATCAAAAGGGTGTTGATAAACTAATCACTTTCTTTAGTATTATTAAACTGCTTTCAGAATCAAGAGAAATGGAAATTCTAAGCGTGATGGCCTCCAAAGAAAATTTCGGTAGAAATGAAGGAAAGCGAATGAATGACATTTTACAATTTACACTTCGTGAAAGTCATCGAAAAGTATACATTGATGAGGTAGCAAAAGTTGCCAACCTCACGGAAGAAGCCTTCTGCAGGTATTTTAAAACCAGAACAGGAAAAACTTATACCAATTTTCTAAATGAAGTAAGGGTAAGTCAGGCTTGTAAAATGTTGATTGATAAAGACCTGTCCATTCAGGACATTTGTTTTCAATCAGGTTTTAGTAATTTATCCAATTTTAACAGGGCTTTCAAAAAAGTAACAGGAAAGACACCGTCCAAATATCTTAGCTAGGTCAAGCTCTCTTTAAGGTAACAATGGTAATCTCAGGAGGAATGCCCACCCTACCAGGGTAACCCAGATAACCAAACCCACGGTTGACATAAAGGAATTGATCCTCTTCCCTGTAAAGCCCTGCCCACTGTTTATAAATGTATTGAGAAGGGCTCCATTTAAACCCACCTACTTCTACTCCAAATTGAAATCCGTGAGTATGTCCTGCAAACATTATATCGATGTCTTTATAATTTTGACGTACCTGAGCATCCCAATGGCTGGGGTCATGACTAAGCAAAAGCTTTACAGGCGCTTCTTCAGTTCCACTATAGGCCTGATCTAACTTGCCATATTTTGCAAAGCGACCCGCCCCCCAGTTTTCATTTCCTAAAATGGCTATCCTTTCACCCTCCGCTTCCAGCCACCTGTTCTCATTTTGCAATAAATCAAAACCCAGTTCTTTATGCGCTCGAATGAGATCCTGAAAGTTTTGAGCTTTGGCATTGGCACTCTCCCATCGGTGGTAGTCTCCATAGTCATGATTACCAGTAACAGAAAATACCCCCAGGGGTGCTTTTACTTTATTAAATACATCAAAGTAATCTTTTAATTCAGAGGTTTGATTATTCACCAAATCACCGGTAAAGAATATTACATCTGGTTTCTCCTTCAAAAGCATTTCAACACCACCTTTTACTGCGGTCTTATTAAAAAAACTGCCCGAATGGATATCTGACAACTGACCAATACTGATACCATCGAAAGCTTTAGGCAAATGAGGGAGTGTAACAGTCTGCCTCCTAATTCTGTAGTCATGTGCTCCAGAAATAATCCCATAGGTAAAAGCTCCAAAGGGAACTGCAGCTGCCATTAACGCAGCTTGCGATAAAAATTCAGATCTTGGAATTGAGGGTCCGGGAAGGCCTGTTGGCTTATTATTGTCAAACAAAGCAATCATATAACGTACACCTCGCTGGATATCCCCAGCAAAAATTAATAGTACAGCAAAAAACTTGGAAAAATAAACTGTGAATAAGCCCGTGATTACCCAATTACGAAGCGAAGCACTGTAGGTATATGGATCATCAAAGGCCCACCATACTAAAGCAGCAATGCTTACAAGGGTGGGAACCCAAAATGAGTAACGAAAAATATTTCTCCAGCCATCTGTCCAGTTCTTACTTACCAGTAAAACTGCCTGAAAAACGTAGTAATCGATTGCCAGAAAAAGCAAAATAAAAATAAAGACCATAAATAATTTTTGTGCTCTCATTCAAAAAATTAATCGCATCCTTGCTTGTAACAAGGATGCGACCCAAATGGTTTATCAAACTGGATCAACCGATGCCTAATCTTCTGTTTAGCTTTTCTACCAACAAGTACATTACTGGCACCACCACCAGAGTAAGGAAGGTAGCAAAGGTAAGGCCGAAAATAATCGTCCAGGACAATGGCCCCCAGAACATTACACTATCTCCTCCAATGTAGAAGTCAGCATTATACGTTTGGAAGAACTTAATAAAGTCGAGGTTGATACCGACAGCCAAAGGAATTAACCCTAATACCGTGGTAATTGCTGTTAACAATACCGGGCGTAAGCGAGTTTTTCCTGCTTCTTCAATTGCCTTTACAACTTCCTCCAAAGGCAAACGCTCCAAGCCCAGCTCTTCTCTCCTTCGCTTCTTCTTCAATTCAATAAAATCTATCAATACAATAGCATTGTTCACGACCACACCCGCCAGGGAGATGATACCAATCATGGTCATAATCACCACAAAGTCCATTCTGAAAATCAACAGTCCAAGGAATACACCAATGGTGCTGAATACAACAGAGGTCATAATGATCAACGGAGTGGTAATCTTGTTGAACTGTGCTACAATAATTAAGAAGATCAAAAATATCGCCAGCAACAATGCACCGCCCAGGAAGCCCATCTCTTCTGCCTGCTTCTCCTGTTCACCTCCAAAATTGAAAGTATATCCAGGTGGCATTTTGAAATCCTGTAGCAATAATTTGATCTGATCATTTATCTCTGTAGCGTTATAACCACTCAATACATTGGAAGACATGGTAATCATACGCTTCAAATCCTTACGCCTAACCGACCCATACGTTGACGTAAGTTCAGCATGGGCTACCGCGGAGATGGGAATTTGAGCGATCCGACCACTCGTCTGATCCCGGAAAGTAATACTCTTGTTCATTAATGCATCAATATCATAACGATACCTGTCCTGCAACCTCAATTGGATTTTATAATTATCTTCTCCCTGCTTGTATTTTGAAACTTCTTTTCCAAAAAGGGAGGTGCGCACTTCATTGGCTACAGAGTAAGTAGACAACCCAAATCTTCTTGCCTTTTCACGGTCAATATGCACAATCAATTCAGGTTTTCCTGTTTCCAGGTCAGTTTTTAGTTTTTCGATTCCCGGTATACCTGATTCGTTGATCAAATTTCTCATGTCTTCTGTCACCTTAATAAGTGTTTGAAAATCATCACCAGAAAGTTCAATCTGAATCGGTTTACCTGTTGGAGGTCCGTCCGCGTTCTTATCTACTGTAACAGTAACTCCAGGATACCCTTGAATACCATTGCGCACTTCATCCAGTATAGTATTGGTATCAATTCCGTCCCGGTATTTAAAGTCCACAAAATTGACTGTAATTCGTGCTTTGTTGGGTGTATCTGCCTGTCCAATGTTCGATGGGTCATTGGGATCTCCTGTGCCCTGGCCTACATTACCTATTATAGATTCTACAATCTTGTCGTAAGGCTTAACTAACTCAATTACCTTATCCTCTATCGTTCTGGTAAATTTGTCGGTCTCCTCAATGTCTGTACCAACAGGGAATTCGATAAAGACATTAATATACTTTGGTACGTTAACCGGGAAATAAATAACCTTTGGGGGAAATATTATCATCAAGGCAATAGAGATAAATAATGTTGCCACGGCTCCGCCAAAAAACCATCTCGGGTTCTTGCCCCTTAAAGCAAAGGCCACAACCCTGGAGTACTGAGCTTCTAATCTTGGTAAATAATTGTTTTGGAATTTACGTGATGCCGGAACAAAAAAGAATACGTTCAACAAAGTGAGCAAGGCAAGGGCAATGAAAAGATTGCCCAACCAGAAGACTTGCAACAATATAATCACCGTGCCAGCCACAACATATATAGCTACACGCTTCCACATTTTCTTTCTGTTAATACTATAAGCGTTTTCATGCTTCATCGAAAGTGAAGCAATCACGGGAACGATAATTAAACCAACAAAAAGAGAAGAACTGAGTACAACAATAAGCGTAATAGGAAGGTACTTCATAAATTCGCCCATGATACCTGGCCACATGGCCAAAGGCAGAAATGCAGCAAGGGTTGTTGCGGTAGATGCAATAATGGGCCATGCAATCTCACCTACACCCAGTTTAGCAGCACTCAACAAATCATACCCCTCCTCATAAAGGCGATACACGTTTTCTACCACTACTATACCATTGTCTACCAGCATCCCCAGTGCCATGATCATTCCAAACAATACCATCATATTGATCGTAAATCCCATCGCTCCCAGAATCAAAAATGATAAGAGCATAGACAATGGAATGGCAATACCCACAAACAATGCATTGCGTGTACCAAGGAAAAGCATCAATACTCCTACCACCACAATCACTCCAGATATGATGTTATTCTCAAGGCTACTGACCATTTCCTTGGTAAAGGATGATTGGTCGTTGGTGATGTTCACATTTAAGTCTGCTGGAAACACTTCTGCTTTGGCTTTGGCCAAAACTGCATTTACTTTATCAGTAGCAATCAATAGATTTTGCCCACTTCTCTTAATCACGTCTACCATCACTACAGGTTGTTTTGCCAACCTCGCGTAGCTCGTGGTTTCCACATAGTCAAACTCAATGGTGGCAATATCCTTTAGGTATACAATATTGCCTTTCTCGTGTTTCACAATTACATCTTCAAGTTGCCTGGGGCTAGAAAACTCTCCTACCACGCGCAATGTTCTTCTGATCCCATCATCCAAAATATTTCCACCAGAAAGTGTCACATTTTCAGCGGCAATGGCATTTTCTATATCGGCAAAATTGATTTTACGTGCTTCTAATAAATAAGGATCAACTTTGATCTTCACCTCACGCTCATCCACACCTCTGATTTCAACTTTGGATATTTCTGTAATACGCTCTATCTCGTCTTCAAGGTATTCACCATACTTTTTAAGTTGCTCCAAAGAATAATTGCCCGACAGGTTGATATTCAAAATAGGAAATTCAGAAAAATTCAATTCGAATACATTTGGATCACTTGGCAAATCATCAGGCAATTCTGGTTTCGCACGATCTACCGCATCCTTCACCTTTGTTAAAGCATCGCCCACATCAGTGTCGGTATCAAACTCTACAATAATGGTCGAATAATCCTGAACTGAAGTCGACTTAATATTATCAACTTCGGAGATGGTATTCAGTTCTTTCTCAATTTCCCTGGTTACCAGATTCTCCATGTCTATTGGAGAGTTTCCTGGATAAAGCGTGCCCACGTATACAATGGGTTGCTTTATTTCCGGATAACTATCTTTGGGCAAGCCGATGTAGGTTAATATTCCCATCACCGCAATAAGAAACGCCAGAAACCCTACCGTTGTCCTATTGGTTATGGCAAGTGTGGTGACCCCAAACTCCTTATCTACCTTTAGATCTTTTTTATTTTCACTCATAATTATTTTAGTATGAGGTTAAAATTATTTCTTTGCTACTCCAGCAGAGACAGCTTCCGCGTTGGCGATCATCACCTCCACACCCTCAGTAAGCTCTCTGAAACCCCGATCAACAATTTGTTCATTTCCCTGAAGGCCTTCGGTTATTTCAGTTTCTTTGTTTGAAGTAGTTCCTGCCACTACGTATACCTTTCTCGCGATTGACCCACTTTCTCGTTTTTCAACTACATATATGTACTGGCCGGTTTCATCTTTTTGAATTAGCCGTGTAGGAACTGCAAGTGCTTCTTCATTTACATAGTCAAGCAATTGAAGAACCACCACCTGATTTGGTTTTACCACAAAGTTTACCTTAGGTAATTTAGCCTCTACCTCAAATGTTCTGTTCTCCTCATTAATAACCTGCCCCACAGATGAGATTACAGTAGACACAGTTTTATTAATCAACGGGAAGAGTATGTCCACTTTGTCTCCTGCTTTGAATCGGCCAATGAAACGCTCTGATACATCCGTTCTCAAAAACATTTCATCTGTACTCACTATCCTGATCAACGGTACACCCGGGCTGGCCATCTCTCCTACACGGGAGGGCAATTGATCAACTGTTCCATCAAAGGGGGCTTTAATCATGGCCAGGTTCAACTGGGCATAAGCCGTTGACAATTTATTTTCCAGAGATACTTTATTATTTTTTGCCTGTAGGTACTGCACTTCTGTACCAATTTTCTGCTCCCATAGCTTGGATTGCTTTTCATATACAGTGGTAGCCAATTCTAAGGAAGTTTTCAATTCAGCAATTGACCTGCGAATCACATCGGCATCTAATTCAATCAAAGTTTGTCCCTGAGACACACGCTGCCCTTCCTTCACATTGATGCGTTTAATCTCCCCACCAGTCTGCGCACTTAAGAATACATTTTTTCTGGATTCAACAGCTCCTCTTACTTCCACCTTGTGCTCAAAAGGTTCTCTCTTAGCTATAAACGTAGAAACCAAAATTGCTTTGGTATTTTGCCTTGCAAATTCAGGATCCAGTTCACTGATCTCTTTTTCAAGCTGAATAATTTTGCCTCTCACAGTTTGCAATTGCGCACGTGCTTTATCGAGTTCCGTCTTTTTCGCTTCAAGATTCTTATCACCTTCCGATCCACCGCATGCGGCAACGATCAAAAGAATTATTGGTAATATATATTGTGTCTTCATGTATAGTGGATATTTCATTTTTTGTCTAGTAATTTTCCAAATGCTTTGTCCAGATCAGTTTTGGCAATTGCTGCGTCAAACAATGCATTGTAATAATTTATTTGGGTTTCTTTCAGCGATGCCTCAGCATCTACAACTTCCAGATTAGAGCCAACCCCCTGTTCGTACTTAATCTTTGTTACCCTAGCCACATTCTCCGCCAGCCCCATGTTTGCTTCCTGGGCCTTCAATGCTGATATGCTATTCTGATAGTTAGTAGTAGCTTGCTTAATTTCCAGGTCAATGCCTTTTTCAAGTGACTTAAACCCGTTTTCAATCTTCTTCAGTTCAAGTTTTTCTTGTTGCACTTTGTAAGTACGTTGTAGACCAGAAAACAATGGAATATTTAGATTTACCCCAAACGAACTGAATGAGTACCAACTATCTGGGCCAATAGCCCCATTATCTGAGATACTGCTGTTGGTTTTAAACAAGCCCCCAATATCTGGTGACTGTGTCGAGTAGCCCAGATTGGCATTGGCGGATAAGCTGGGCAATGCCGCAGCATAATTATTTTTGATATTCAAGTTCTGCAGCTTCCAATTTGTTTCCAGTACCTGATAATCCGCTCTGCTTTTATAGTCCCAATCCCTGAGGTACTCATCAAGATTTACATTCACAATTTCTTCATTCAACTCTCCCACGACATCCATTGGCTGTCCCAATGGGTAATTCATCTGAAACTTCAATAGCTCTACACTCAACTGTTGAAGCTTTTCGAATTTCGATTTTTCCGTGATAAGGTTATTTAGATTAACCTGAATTCTATCCACGTCTATGCTTTCCGCGAACCCATTCTCATACATTGCTCTGGTGGTTATTAGCAATGAGTCCACCCGATTGATATTGCTGTCAAAAAGTTTCATTCTTTCTCTATTGACCAGCACAGAGTAATAAGCCTTGGTCACCTGCTCTATCACTTGCTCATTGGTTTGGTTGGTCGTTTTAACAGAAAGTTCCTTGTAAGCATTAGCAGCCTGAAGACCCACCAGATAACTTCCATTAAAAATGATTTGGTTTAATGATAGGGATGCTGTTCCTGCGCTTTTCAACTGAAAAAAGTTTTGTGCAGCCACCACATTACCAGGCTGTATTCCTGGCACTCCACTTAAGTCAATAAATCCACCATTTGGATCATAGGTAGTAAAGAAACGTGCTAATTTTTGGTTGTGGGTAATACCCGCAGATCCGGATATTTGTGGGAGGCCAATACCTATTGTTTCCTTTACCTTGGCCACAGCAATTTGCTCTTCAAGTCTGGCATTGGAAATATCATAAGAGTTTTCAAGTGCATACTCAATACACTGGTCAAGGGTAAATGACTTGGGTTCATTTTCCTGAGCAAATGATGGTGCTGAAGCAAATAGTATAGATAGGATAAATAATATATAATTCCGACTCATAGTTAAATTGTTGTGTTTTCCTTTTTGCTTATTTCCTTTTTATGTTTCTCATACAGTTTCCTTCCTTTATCGGTGAAAAGCCCATGAATGAAGTGGTCGAAAATCTGGGTTTGTACATTGATTAAAGAATAGTCGTTTTTAGGATAAAGAATTGGATCGAATGGGAATTGGATTGTTTCCAATCTCATAATGGCCAAAATTTTTGTATCCAGTTCGGGTCTAAAATATCCCTCCTCTTTACCCTGATCAATTGAACGCTCTATCTGCTCCCTTATAAACTGATTCTTAAAAGCCAGCCATACATTCCACGCCTTGTGGTGATATTTTTGTAAATCAAATAAGAGGGAAGGATTCATATCCCTAAAGTTTTCCCTGAGGCAACCCGAAAGGCCTACTAATTCCTCCACTGCATTTTTTGCATTGTTGGCCACCTCTTCTAGCTGTTCCCTATCACGAAGCACATACATTTCGGTGACGGAAAACACCATTTCATCCTTGTCTTTAAAGTATTGGTATATTGTTTTTTTGGAGATTCCCAGGTGATTGGCAATATTGTCCATCGATACACTGCGGATACCATAGCGAACGAAAAGCTCCGCTGCTCCCCTTAAAATTTTACTTTTTGTATCTATATCTTCCATATGGGGCGCAAAACTATGGAAACTTTAGCCATATCCAAAGTTTCCATTGTTTTTCGTGTGTTATACGAAGGCCATTTGATTTGGTTGGGGGGAAATCTATTTTTTTATTGAAAAGCTTGTCTTTGCCCTACTGGTCTGTAGGTTGGGATTGTTGGTATGAACTGCCCCATCCACACTTCTCCTTCATCTTTTTGCGGAACTGGACTTTTTCTTCATCCGTCATACCACTCCATTTTTGCTTCCAGTGCACTCCATTTTGTCCTTTGCAATAAGGTCTTCCAATCGGCCATAACACTATTTTAGATAATAGCAACAAACCCAGTGCCTGCCAGATGGTAATCATGGGTATTCCAAAAAGCACCGGCATTAACCAGTTCCATAATAATTGGGTCACCAGCCCCAGTACACCAATGGCTATTGCACCCAGGAGCACCATTTTCAAAATCCAACTTCCTCGTTTCATATCTTTATGCATTATTTTTCAAAATCTTTTTTGTTATATCCTTGATGGATATTTAATCACCTGTCATCACATCATCGTAAAAGCGTTGCAGCCGCTTGCGCAAACTCATAATGGCATATCGCTTTCTTGATAAAAGCGTGTTAATCGACACACCTTCTTCTTCCGCCAGTTCCCTGAAACTTCTTTCCTCTATTTCGTTCTTAATGAAAATTTCTCTTTGCACTTTAGGCAGTTCGCTCAAAGCCTCAGTGATTTCATCCCAAATGGCCTCTTTCAATAGCACAGATTCTGGTGAATTGTCCAGATCGGGCAAAATCTCTTGAAGGGTGAGCGGTCCGTCTTCATCCGAACTACCTATAAATGTAAAATCAGTGCGTTTGGGTCGGGAGGCGTCTCTTCTGTACCTGTCTATTATTTTATTTCTGGCAACAGAGTAAAGCCATGAAGTGACCCTATCCAAAGAATTAATGGTTTGAAACCCTGCAACAAACTGGTAGAACACATCCTGAAGGATATCCTCTGCCTCCTCCAATGTAGATACTCTGCCCCTGATAAATCCTAGTAATTTATCTTTTTCCTTCAGAAATGTATTCTGTTTCAGTTGCTGTATCGTCAATTCAATTGCCTTTATCTCCATGTTGCTTTCGCTACAACGGGATAGTCGCTGAGATGGATGAATTTATTGTAAAACTCTTTCAAACTTTGGCAATGCATACCCATGTTTTATCATATTTGCCATCAATGGCTGGTCTTTATCATCAATTTCAATATCAGGGAGCTGTATTGGGTTATTTACAAGCAGGTAATGGCCCCGAACATTTACTCCTTTTTCATGGCTTTGGGCAAAATCACACGGCCTTCAACGCTTTAACCCGTGAATTGGATACAAAATTTACTTTGTACTGCTTCGATTTATTCTTTCATGGTAAAAGTCAATGGCCACATAATGAAACCCCTTTATCAAAAGCTTATTGGAAAGAGATACTAGGCCAATTTCTTGACGAAAAAGCAATTGTCAATTTCAGCCTGCTGGGATTTAGCCTGGGAGGAAAGTTTGTTTTGGCCAGTATGGAAGCATTTCCATCAAGAATATCATCAGTCTACCTTCTGGCTCCAGATGGGATCAAGAAAAATATTTGGTACAACCTCGCTACCTACCCCGCACCGCTGAGGTGGCTATTCAAAAGTATGATTGCAAAGCCCGGTCGTTTTCAATCCATTGTTAAAGGAGCACGAAAACTCAATCTAATAGACCGAGGGGTAATTAAGTTCGCTGAATCGCAAATGAACACTGAAGAACAAAGAAAAAGGGTTTACTATTCCTGGGTGGTCTTTCGGAAACTCAAATTTGATCAGGGCAAGATTGGCTCGATAGTTAATTCCAATGGGATCAACCTGTTTCTATTTGTAGGTCAATTTGATAAAATGATCACCGCCAAAAACATGGATCGTTTACTTAAACGAATACCTCATCATCACTTTCAGATACTACCAACCGGTCACAACGGATTGATCGAAAAATCAATTGAGGTCTTAAGAAATATAGGATCAAAAAGTCCCTAAAATCCTCTAATCATAGTATTTTTACGGCTTCCTATAACACCCGAAAATGATTCTATTTTTCCGTAAGCCATCCGCAACCACTTATGCGGTAGAGGCTGCTCATTCCCTTGCCCAGGAAGATATCCAAAAACTCATCTGGCTCTTTAGTGGAGCCAGTTTCGATAGTAGCCCTGCTCTCTCGGGATATTTTATTGGTCCCCGAAAAGAGATGGTTAGCCCCTGGAGTACCAATGCGGTAGAGATCACACAGACCATGGGCATCCAGGGAATTATCAGAATTGAAGAATTTATTCAGACTGGAGATAATGATGCCAGTCATGATCCCATGTTGCAGCGTATCTACAATGGTTTAGATCAGGAAATTTTCGCTATTCACCATCAGCCTGAGCCTATTATAGAAATTGATGACCTGGCAGCATACAGTACCAAAGAAGGATTGGCGTTGAGTGAGGAAGAAATCGACTACCTCAACGAAATCAGTAAACAGCTTGGAAGAAAATTGACAGACAGTGAGGTGTTTGGTTTCTCTCAGGTCAATTCTGAGCACTGTCGACATAAAATTTTTAACGGTACCTTTATTATTGACGACAAGGAAATGCCTGAAACGCTTTTCCAACTCATCAAAAAAACATCAAAAGAGAATCCTAATTATATTGTTTCGGCTTATAGCGACAATGTTGCTTTTATTAAAGGCCCAAAAATCGAGCAATTTGCACCTGGTCGCCAGGACATCCCCGATTACTTTCAGGTGGATGACATTGACGCTGTTATTTCCCTTAAAGCGGAAACCCACAACTTTCCTACTACTGTAGAACCCTTCAACGGAGCTGCTACTGGTTCCGGAGGAGAAATCAGAGATCGCCTGGCCGGAGGAAAAGGTTCGTTGCCATTAGCAGGTACTGCAGTATACATTACTTCCTATCCAAGATTAGAAAACGGAAGGTCATGGGAAAATAAATTCGAAGAACGCAATTGGTTGTATCAAACACCTGCACAAATTCTCATCAAAGCCTCCGATGGTGCCAGTGATTTTGGTAACAAATTCGGCCAACCACTAATTGGTGGAAGTGTTCTCACCTTTGAACACTTCGATGGTGATAAAAAATATGGTTTCGATAAGGTGATCATGATGGCGGGTGGTGTCGGGTACGGAAAAGAAAAGGACAGCAAGAAAGAGAAGCTCAAGGCGGGAGATAAAATCGTGATGATGGGTGGGGACAACTACCGGATAGGTATGGGTGGTGGTGCTGTGTCATCTGTAGCCACCGGAGAGTATGGCAACGCCATAGAACTCAATGCTATTCAAAGATCCAATCCCGAAATGCAAAAACGGGTAATGAATGCCATACGTGCGATGGTAGAGATGAAAGAGAATCCCATCATATCCATCCATGATCATGGAGCCGGGGGTCACTTAAATTGCTTTTCAGAATTACTGGAAGATACCGGTGGTACTATCGAGATCAACGAACTGCCCGTAGGCGATCCTACCCTTTCTGATAAAGAGATCATCAGCAACGAGTCGCAAGAGCGGATGGGTATTGCCATCAGTGAAAAAAATATAGAAATCTTAAAACAAGTGTCTGCAAGAGAGCGCGCCCCCATGTACGTGGTGGGGACGGCCAGTGGCGACAATAAATTGAAGTTCGTCAACAACGAGAAAAAAACCTTGCCTTTTGATTTAATGGTGATCCACCTGTTTGGTTCATCTCCAAAAACCATCCTGACTGACCAAACACCTGCAACCAATTACCCGGCATTAAGTTATGATGCCTCGCTTTTTAGCGAGTACCTCAACGCTGTACTTCAACTGGAAAGTGTGGCCTGCAAAGATTGGCTGACCAACAAAGTAGACCGCTGTGTAACAGGAAGGGTGGCGACCCAACAAACTTGTGGCGTCATTCAACTGCCATTGAATAACGTTTCGGTGATGGCCCTGGATTTTCTTAGCAACAAAGGTGTGGCTACAGGAATTGGACATGCTCCATCCGCTTCTTTGGTGAATGCAGCAGCCGGAAGTCAACTGGCCATTGCAGAAGCCCTGACCAATATCGTATGGGCTCCGTTGTCCAGGGGACTCAAAGGAGTTTCATTAAGTGCCAACTGGATGTGGCCAGCAAAAAATAAGGGAGAAGATGCACGGCTTTACCAGGCCGTTGCTTCCGTGAGCAGCTTTTCGTTGGCCCTGGGTATCAACGTGCCGACAGGAAAAGATTCTCTTTCCATGACCCAAAAGTATCCTAATGGTGATGTCGTGTATTCACCAGGTACAGTTATTATTTCGGCTGTAGCCGAGGTGGAGGATATCAGAAAAACTGTTTCTCCTGCATTACAAAATATTGAGGGCTCCAAAATACTTTACATTGACTTCTCAAAGACTGCATTAGTACTTGGGGGAAGCAGTTTCGCACAAGTGATCAATCAATTAGGCAATCAGGTGCCAGGTGTTAGTGATCCCAAATACTTTGCTCAATCTTTCGAAGCCATTCAGCAATTAATAAAACAAAAATTAATTCTGGCTGGTCATGACATTTCTGCAGGTGGGATGATTACAGCTTTATTAGAAATGTGTTTTCCAACCCCTGATGTGGGACTTGATATCAATATCAAAGCGCTTGGAAACGACCCCATCAATATACTTTTTAGTGAAAATCCCGGTGTGTTAATTCAGGTAAGCAACGATGGAAAGGCAGAAGAGGAACTTGCAAAACATGGAATCGCCTACGCAATACTTGGTACACTTACCACACAACGTTTCCTCTCACTACAAACTCAAATTGATTCACACCAATTAGACATTGATGCGTTACGAGATACCTGGTTCAAAACTTCCTTTTTAATGGATCAGATGCAGCGGCCAAAAGCACATGCTGAACAAAGGAAGAAGAACTATGCAAATCAGGAATTGGTTTACAAAATACAGCCAAGGTTCGATGGTAAATTTTCTTCTTACAATATTGATCCAAAACGGAGAAAACCATCTGGAATCAAAGCCGCTATCATCAGAGAAAAAGGTGTAAATGGCGATAGGGAAATGGCCTACTCCCTCTACCTCGCTGGTTTTGATGTAAAAGATGTACACATGACGGATCTGGTCTCCGGAAGGGAAGACTTGTCTGATGTGAACATGATCGCATTTGTAGGGGGATTCTCTAACTCAGATGTGCTGGGATCTGCCAAAGGATGGGCTGGTGCCTTTTTGTATAACCCTAAAGCAAAAGCTTCTCTTGATAATTTTTATGCACGCAAAGACACCCTTAGTCTTGGTGTGTGTAATGGTTGCCAGTTGATGATGGAGCTGGGCTTGGTGTATCCTGAATGGAAAGATCATCCAAAAATGCATCACAATGGATCGATGAAATACGAATCCAACTTTATCAACATCACCATCCCAAAAACAAATTCTGTGATGTTAAAGTCATTTGAAGGTGCACGACTGGGTGTTTGGGTAGCTCATGGAGAAGGTCGGTTTCAATTACCTGCCGATCAATCCAAATTTCAAATTGCTGCTACTTATTCACACCCAGTGTATCCGGGCAATCCCAATGATTCAGATTTTTCTGCAGCTGCACTTGCATCGCATGACGGGAGGCACCTGGCCATTATGCCACATATTGAGCGATCATTATTTCCATGGAACTGGCCTTACTATCCTACCCATAGAAAAGAAGACCAAGTTTCACCTTGGATTGAAGCCTTCACCAATGCATTGGACTGGGTAAAAGGAAAACAACAGTAGAATATTATTGGTCAATGATTCAAAATGTCGTGCAGGCATCTTGTGAGATCGGCCGATTTGTGGTAACTTTTCATATAAACTGAAAATTGGCACTGGGCTATGAAGTATATCTACTTACTCCTCATTATTCCGGCTTTTCTATCCTCCTGTTTGGGGTATAAAGAACTTCCCGTAGAGTACGACTATAGCTATTCCGGTACATTCAAAAAATACCGCACTTTTGATATCATGCGCCCGGTTGGTATGGAAGACTCCACCATGACCAATACCCTGATCGAAAAAAGTATTTTGTCCAGGATGAAATTTCTGGGATATCGGCAGACGGATAGAAGACCACATCTTATTGTAGGTTTTAAAATGTTTACCGACAGCCTTAATTTTAATGGTTATATCCAGCCAGATATTGAAGAGTGGGTTAAGGGTCAGGATCAACATCTTGAATATGACCCATTAAAATACAATATGAATTCCGGCACGCTCCTTATTCAACTTTTTGACAGGCGACAAAACAGATCCGTTTGGCAGGGTTATGCCACTACCCTTTATGGCGGAATCGACTTTCAGAATCAAAGGCACCTCAAAAACGCAGTAATCTCCATTTTGGACAAATACCGTTTTTGGGCAGATGGTTTTGTGGAAGGACGTACTGTTATTTCCGATGCCGATTTAAACTAGTCCCAAATCTCCTGAAATCTGGTTTTTTGAACTGAAAATGATTTAAAAGTCAGTTTTACCTTTTTAAAAAAAGTTCTACCTTTGCCCACCCAAAATGGGAGGTAATGCCCGATGGTGTAACTGGCAACACGCTTGATTTTGATTCAAGAAAGTCTAGGTTCGAGCCCTAGTCGGGCAACAATATCCCGGTTCCCTTGATAGGGGCCGGGATTAACATTTATTAGGTTTAAAAAATGGCAGTAAAAATTTTTTCAGGACAAGCATCTACCTATCTGGCTGAAAAAATTGCGCATGCCTATGGTGAACCACTGGGCGAAGTAAAATACCAGCATTTTAGTGATGGAGAAATGTCTCCATTTATCATGGAATCAGTGAGAGGACATGACGTTTTTATAATTCAATCTACTTTTGCTCCCTCAGATAACTTCATGGAGTTATTGCTGATGATAGATGCTGCCAAAAGAGCCAGTGCCAAAAATGTCAACGTCATTATCCCTTATTTTGGGTACGCAAGGCAAGACAGAAAGGACAAACCGCGCGTTTCCATTGCGGCTAAACTTATTGCTAATCTACTTTCGGCCGCTGGGGCCAGTCGGGTAATGACTTTTGACTTGCATGCAGATCAAATTCAGGGTTTTTTCGATATCCCGGTAGACCACCTGGACGGTAACTATATTTTCGTTCCCTACCTAAAGTCCCTGGGTCTTGAAAATATTATGTTCGCCTCCCCTGACGTAGGCGGGATAAAAAGGGCTCGAAGTTTTGCAAAGTTTTTTGATGCTGAACTGGCTGTATGCGACAAATACAGAAAGGAAGCCAATAAGATAGAATCAATGAGGTTGATAGGTGAAGTGGAAGGTAAAGATGTAGTCTTGGTGGACGATCTTGTCGATACGGCTGGCACAATTTGTAAGGCAGCAAAGTTGATAAAGGAAAAAGGGGCAAAATCAGTGCGCGCAGTATGTACGCATCCAGTATTGTCTGGTTCTGCTTATGAGACCATAGAAAACTCTGTATTAGATGAATTGGCTGTCACGGATACTATTCCGCTGAAAAAGAAATCTAAAAAAATTAAAGTGCTTACCGTTTCTGATTTGTTTGCCAAAGCGATCAGAAAGATTCATGATCATGAATCGGTTAGCTCTTTATTCATCCGTTTGTAACAATTTAACTTAAACAATAATTTATTATGAAAACCATCGAGATTATAGGGTATAAAAGAGCAAATCTCGGCAAAGTAGGTGCTCAACGCGCTCGTGAAGAGGGCAACGTTCCATGCGTATTGTATGGTGGTGGGGAGCAAGTGCATTTTGTCGCACCAATGATTTTGTTTCGTGAACTCGTTTACACCAACGATGCTCACTTTGTGCACCTTAACATTGAAGGAGAAGAGCATCAGGCTATTCTTCAGGAAGTTCAATTTCATCCTGTAAGTGAAATTATCCTGCATGCTGACTTCCTGCAAATCAGTGAAGGGAGAAAAATTAAAATGGAAATTCCAATCCGTTTGATCGGACAGCCTGCCGGTGTGTCTAAAGGAGGGACTTTGGTGCGCAAGAAAGCATCTCTAAAAGTGCATGGCTTCCCCAAGGATATGCCAGAGCATATCGATGTGGACGTAACGACACTGGACTTTCACCATGCCATTAAGGTATCGGACATGGAAGTACCGAACCTGGTCTTCCTTGATCCTAAGCGATCTCCAATTGCTGTTGTGGAAGTACCTCGTGCGGCTAAAATGGCTGCGGATGAAGCTGCTGCCGAAGCTGCTGCACCTGCTACTGAAGAGGCTCCTGCCGAAGATGAAGAGGCTAAGAAGGAAGCTCCTAAGAAATAATCAATACTTGATTTCAAAAATCCCGTTTCGGCATGTTCGGAACGGGATTTTTATTTTATTGCCATAGTTTAAATCGAAGAAAAGCCGGTAGTAATTTTATTCCATGAAGTACTTAGTCGCAGGTTTGGGGAATATTGGTGTTGAATATGAACTCACACGTCATAATATTGGCTTTCTGATTCTGGATCGAATTGCAGATAACAAGGGTATTACGTTCTCAACCAGCAGATATGCAGACAAAGCAGAGTTGAAGCACAAAGGACGCCAAATCCACTTTATCAAACCCAATACGTACATGAACCTCAGTGGCAAAGCCATTGCCTATTGGCTGCAGGAATTGAAAATACCGAAAGAAAACCTTTTGGTAGTGGTTGACGACCTGGCTTTGCCCTTTGGAACATTAAGAATGAGGGCTAAAGGAAGTGCGGCAGGTCACAATGGCCTTACCAATATAGAACAACTAACAGGAGGCCAGGATTATCCAAGGCTAAGATTCGGGGTCGGAAATGATTTTGGGAAGGGCCAGCAGGTGAATTATGTGCTTAGCAATTTCAATAGTGAAGAACTTGAAACACTCCCATCATTAATGGACAAGGCAGAAGAAATGATTCTATCATTTTGCACCATTGGAATTGAAAGGACAATGAGCCTTTTCAATAGCTAATCATTAGAAATCGGAAGTCAGACTCCCAATTGACCAATGCATAGGTCAAAAGTCCTAACTAATAGAAGAACCAGGAGATACAGGGTCTGAAGAACTTATCAACTTAAGGGCACCATCTTTGTCCTCAGCCATTAATATCATTCCCTGAGATTCAAAGCCCATTATTTTCCTTGGCGCCAGATTAACGAGGATGGTCACTTGTTTACCTACCATTTCTTCAGGTGTATAGTGCTCGGCAATTCCGCTCAGTACCGTACGCGTGTCAATGCCTGTGTCCACCTGCATTTTGAGGAGTTTTTTTGATTTTTCCACCTTCTCAGCGGCAATCACTTTGCCAATGCGCATATCCATTTTAGAAAATTCATCAAACGTAATTTCTGCCTTAGCTGGTACTGCTGACTGATTTTGTAATTCCATCTTTTTCTTATTTTCATTAAGGCGGGTGATTTGACCTGCAATCACCTCATCTTCTATCTTTTCGAACAATAACTCCGCGGCACTCACCTGGTGTCCATCTTGTAGTAAACTCACCGAGCCCGTTTCATCCCAATTGTGGGAATCAAGTTTTAATATCCCTTTCAATTTTTCAGCACTAAAGGGTAGAAATGGAGCCGATAGCACCGCCAGATTAGCAGCAATTTGAAGAGATAGATTAAGAATAGTACCCACCCTATTCATATCCGTTTTGGCCAGTTTCCATGGCTCTGTTTCCGCGAGGTACTTATTTCCTAAGCGGGCAAGATCCATAAGATGGGCAGTAGCTTCTCTGAACTTATAGTTTTCAATAGCATCACCAATTTTAGAAGGAAACCCGCGCAATGCCTCAATTACATTTTTATCCAATTCGTCCAGTGTGCCTTTTGCTGGCACCTTCCCTTCAAAGTATTTGTGCGTGAGCACCATCGCCCTGTTTACAAAATTTCCAAAAATGGCTACCAGTTCATTGTTGTTTTTACTTTGGAAATCCTTCCAGGTAAACTCACTGTCTTTTGTCTCGGGAAGGTTGGTGAGTAAGGCATAACGCAACACATCCGGCTTGTCAGGGAAATCTTCCAGGTATTCATGCATCTCAATTGACCATCCCCTGCTTGTAGACATTTTGTCTCCTTCCAGGTTCATGAATTCGTTGGCTGGCACATTTTGAGGTACGATATACTCCTCAGAGCTGTGCAGCATGATGGGAAAAATAATACAATGAAATACAATGTTATCCTTACCAATAAAGTGCACCAATTTGGTTTCCTCATCCTGCCAGTACGCCTTCCAGTCTTTTTCTTTTACTTTTCCAAAATCACGTTGCGGTGTGGAATAGTTATTTTTTCCGGTAGCCAACTCCTGAAAAAGAGCTCGTGTGGCTGAGATGTAACCAATAGGAGCATCAAACCATACATAAAGCACCTTCCCTTCTGCATCCGGCAATGGCACTTTAATGCCCCAGTCCAAATCCCTCGTCATGGCCCTGGACTGCAACCCAGCGTCTATCCATGATTTGCATTGGCCATACACATTCACCTTCCAATCTTTTTTATGGCACTCCAGAATCCATTTTCTTAACCATGTCTCGTATTGGTCAAGTGGTAAGTACCAGTGTTTGGTTGGTTTTAATACGGGTATATTCCCGGTAAGGGTTGATTTTGGATTAATCAACTCCCTTGGACTCAAAGAAGACCCGCATTTTTCACACTGATCTCCATATGCTTCTGCATGGCCACACTTCGGACATGTGCCAATGATGTAGCGATCAGCAAGAAACGCTTTGGCCTCATCGTCATAATATTGCTCCGAAGTTTCTTCCGTGAGCAATCCCTTATTGAACAAATTGAGAAAGAATTCCTGCGAAGTTTGATGATGAAGGGGGTCGCTGGTACGGTGGTAGACATCAAATGAGATTCCCAGCTTATAGAGACAATCACGAATCAATACATGGTACTTGTCTATGATCGCCTGGGAAGTAGTATGCTCCTTGAGTGCCTGATTGGGTATGGCCGTTCCATGCTCATCGCTACCGCATACAAAAATTACATCCTTTTGATTGAGCCTCAAATACCTTGAATACACATCTGATGGAATGTACGCGCCAGCCAAATGGCCAATGTGCTTAGGACCATTGGCGTAAGGTAAGGCTGCAGTTACTGTATATCTTTTGTAGATTTTCTCTTTTCCCATGTATACTTACAATTCCATTTTCGCAAAATGCAAAGATGGCGATTGAAGGGAAAATTAGGTGACCTTTAGCACTTTTTGTTTCTGCTTTTCTCTTCTCAGCTCCTCTTCCTTGCGCTTTTCAATAACGGGTACTAAATCTGGCGGAAAACAGACCTTGAAAACGGTATATCCTTCCACTGTTTTAGACACGTAAATATCTCCACCAAGCTTTGTGGTGGCAAGCTTGGACAGGTACAAGCCAATACCACCACTTTCCGAGCGTTCAGAAGCCCTCACGAACAATTGAAATATTTTATCCTTGCTTTCCTCATCAATTCCAATTCCATTGTCAATAACCTTAGCACATACCCGCTCCCCTTCTTTGGTTATTTCAATCCTCACAAAAGGGTTTACCCGCTTAGAATCATTGTGGTATTTTATCGCATTATCAATAAGGTTCTCGAGGATAATTTTTGCCATCTCTTTATCCGACCAAAAATTCAAATCGGGTGCTACATGGTATGAGATATCAATTCTATCGGGCAATTCTTTTTTCCTTTCCAGTTCCAGAATCTCCTTCAGCTGTTCTTCGAAATTGATCTTCTCGGGTGTTAAAATAGAATGGTTGATCTGATTGATGATCAGGAGCCGGCTGAGGATGGCATTAAGTTTTGCTGCAGAGGTATCCAGTTTACTGAGGTAGTCCAGCGCAGCCTCATCTGTTACATCCATCATGGCCACGTTACAAATACCCTTCAAACTTGCCAGCGGGCCACGGATATCATGAGACGTCTTGTAAATAAAGTTATCCATCTCATCATTCACCTTCAGCAACGATTCATTGGACTCAACCAACTCTCGTGTTCGTTCTTGTACCTCTCTTTCCAGCTGAAGGTTGGAATCGCTTAACATCTCGTTTTGCCGCTGTATGGTTTCCTTCGCCTTAGCCAATTCCTTATTGATCTTTCTTTGAGACTGGTTAACACGGTACATTACAAAGGCAAACCCGAGTGTAAGGAAGGTGATGGTGATGATAAAAGCGTATTGTACCTTTTGGCGTGCAATGATTTCTTCTTGAAGAGCCAATACCTGATCTTTCGCTGCAATGGTTTTAATGTTTTCCCGTTCTTCATGCTCCGTTTGAATTCTCGAAATATTTTTGATCAAATCACCACTAAATATTTCTCTGTTGAGTTCAATGTATTTTTGCTGATATTCAGAAGCGGACTGATAGTCCCCCAGGTTATTGTATATGGAGACATACAATAAATAATTATTTAATGTTTGATCCCTTAAGTTAGTTCCTACCAGGGTTGATTGACTTTCGTTCAGATAGTCTAAGGCCTGATTGGGTTTATTTTCTTTAAGCTCTATGACAGCACGTAAATGGAGTGCTTGCGATTCGTACATGTTAGAACCAATTCTTCGAGCAATTTTAATTGTTTTGGCCAGTTCATCGCGTGCTTTAGTCAACGCATTCTTTTCCATGGATATCTTGGCCAAAGCATAATGGGCTTCTACCTGCACCTCATCCTTACATCCCCCTTCACATATTTCTAATACTTTTGAAATATTATCCAATGCCAACTCAAAATTCCCCAAATTGAAATGAGCCAAAGCAATATTGATATAGGCTCTGTCCAGATCGTGATCAATCCCATTTTGTTCTTTTAAATCTTTGCATTGTATGAAATAGCTGAGGGCGTTTTCATAATCCTGTAAATTGGAATAGACGAGACCAATATTATTCATGGCAATACTAATGTCCAGTGGATCCCCCTCCATCTGTCTGAACTGAAGTGACTGAAAGTGATAGTCCAACGCTTTATCGTAATTGGCGAAGTCATTATGGGAAATCGCCAGATTGTTCAATAAAAACTTAACCTGTTCCCTGTAGCCATTTCTCTTGGCAATTTCTAATGCGTATTCAAAATCAGGAATGCAAAGTGAGCTTCCAAGCTTCATTCTGACAAACCCCTTCGCATTGTATGACTTTACAATAGAGAGACTGTCCCCTGTTTGACGAGCCTGCGTTGCCGCCAGCGATGAATAGTAGAGTGCAGAATCATAATTACTGTGCAAATTCTCACGAAACAGACCAAGAAGAACTTCGTATCGCTCTTTACCTCTTGTTTGCTTTAATTCTTTTTTCAATGAATCAACAACAGAGGATTGCGGGTAAGCCATCAGGCTCATTGTAAGAAGAACAAACACAGATATGAATCGCACCCAACTCATTTGTAACTAATTGATTTTTAAGTACATACGTGCTGTCAAATATTCCTTTACACTTTCGATCTCATTTGAAGTGCTCACTTTTGCTATAGTTGATTTAAAACAACAACCGACTAACTAAAACAATTTAAATCTAAATTATTAAACCATGAAAAAATTATTCTACACTTTGGTATTTGCAGTTGTTACCTCATTTGCCATTTCATCTTGCACAGAAGAAAGTATCCGTCCTCAGGATGGTGGAGGAAGTTCAACTGATCCATGTCAATGGGGCGGACCTGGTTGCAAATAATAAACACACCTAATATACAAAGACCATGAAAGTTAAACTTCTGTTCTTGTTACTTGCTATTGCTTCTCTATTTTCTTTTGTGTTACGTACTAACACCTCTGAAGTTAAAGTGAAAAAAGCGGCAATATCAAACGAAAGTATATTGCATGAGAAAGAACCAATGCAACCTTTTGCTATGACAGACAGAAACCAGTTTGATTAATTGAGATTTACATCACCCAAAACCCTTTCAGCTTATGGTTGGAAGGGTTTTTTTTTGCTCCAAATTAATCTGTGCCTCCTGGCATGCCGTTTAGTATCCTGACATTTCACTTCAACACAATTGACAAGATACAATCATTATTGTACAGTTACCAGAGTCCCTCCTGATGTATTGTTGCCCATAACCAAACAATCGATTGTCAGTGACTTCAGAGACGCTCAAAGCCTAAAAAGTAAAAACTCGCAATAAAAAATATTTTTACGTCAAAAAATGATGCTTTTTTACATTTTTGATACACTTTCTTACATCATTTTAAGTAAGATTTTGAAATATTTTTCGAAGGAAAAAGTATGATAATCGTAAAGGGTTAAGGATCTAAACCAAGTTGCGGGTATCCTAACCTGCCACTGTCATCACAGGCCGGTCTTCCAACTCCTGCTTGGCCAGGTTAGTCGAGATAATGAGCTTGAAAATAGTAGGAGCTGAAGAGCGCGCAAGGATAACGCGACCTCCCAGTCTGTTGGCAGCCATTTGTGCCAGGAACAAACCCAAACCACTTCCGTGCACATCGCTGGCTACATAAAACAATTGAAATATTTTTTCTCTCGCCTGATCGTTTATGCCTAGTCCGTTATCCTCCACAGCAATGGATGTGGTATCCCCCGATTGAGACCATGATACCTTGATGTACTTCTCTCGCTTGTTCGAAGCAAAATAATGAAACGCGTTATCCAATAATTTAGACAACACAAAACCAATCAGGTTTTTATCAGACAGCAGAGGTTTCTTCCAGTCTCCTCTTTCTATGCGCAATGAAATGAGCGGAAAGTGATTTAGGTTTTTAAAAGAACTGTATACTTCCTCTACTAAATTACCCATATCTACTTCCTCTATACAAATAGGAAGATTGCGAATGCGATTGGTTTCCATCAACTGGCTTAAAGTTTGATTTAAACCGTGCGCAGTAGACTCTATTTTTCCAAGATAATCCCTCACACGCAATGGTTCTTCATAATCCTGTTTGGCAATGTTGGTTAACCCCATCAACGTGGCCAGTGGACCTCTGATATCATGGGAAGCACGGTACACCAGTTGATCATATTCCTGCGTCATCTGTGTCAGATCTGTATTGCTTTTTACAAGTTCTCCAGTACGCTTTTCAATCTCTTTTTCCAGGATTTTTTTCATCCGATGACTGGCTCTGTAATTCCTATAAATAAGAATAGAAACAGCTACTAATAATATGGAAATAACACCTACAAGGGTTGTGATCAAACGAACCCTTTCTATTTCAGTATCCTTTTGTTGTATGATCACTTCAGACTGTTTTCTCTGGGCATCAAGCTGGATTTCCTTCAGGTTATTGGCCATTTGCTCATTGAAAATGCTATCCTTAATGGCCATATGCTTTTGCTGAAAATCTATCACCTTGTGAAAATCTCCTTTTGCACTATACACATCTATCAGCGCCTTATACAAATCTCTTTTAACCCGTCTAAGGTTCAATTCTTCAGCTATTTCTAATGCAGATTTCAGGTATTCTTCGCTCTCTGAATAGTTTTTATTTTTAAAACTAAACAAGCCAAAATAGTGGAGTGTATTGGCTAATACTTTACGATTCCCCGATAATTGCCCGAACTTATAGGCATCGTTTAAGTAAGGAAGTGATTTGTCATAGCTGCCTGTATGATAGTTGGCATAGGCCAGACTAAAATACAGGTCTGCCAATTGAAAATCACTACATTCATCACTATAAGATGTCTCAACTTCATTTAATAAAGTCAGGGCCTCCTTGTATCTACCCTGATCATTATACACTAGCCCAATATTCATGAGGCTGAGATGTAATGAGTTAATCTTAAATTTCTTTTTTATTTCAACCGAAGCCTCAAGATTCTGTAAGGCCTCTTTATAGTTATTCAAGTAATAAAAAACCAGGCCAATATTATTTAATGCAAAAGCTACATCCTCATTCATTTTTCGCTTTTTCGCATTATCCAGTGAGATGTGATAATACTTTAGAGCACTGTCGTAAACATCCTGATTTTCGAAGTGGAGCCCCAGGTCATTAGTTGTATAAACTAAAAGATCTATGTAGTTGAATTCTTGGCTGGTCTTAATGCCCTCATAGTAATAATATCTTGCTGAGTCCAAATTCTGTAGTCGGTTATTCAGCATTCCAAGAGCCCTACATGACTTAGCAAACAAAAAAGAATGATTATACTTTTTGCTCAATTTATAAGCCATCAAAGCATGTCCTTTCGCATCCTCCAAATCCCCATTACTATACAGGATAGACCTGAATAATTCATAATGCAGGCTATCGTGTACAACCTCATTTGAGGCTTTTAATTCACTCAATACATCTTCGCTTCTTGTCTGGCCAAAAGCCAGTACTGAAAACATACTGATAACAAATAATAGACATGTATGACGCATGTAATCTAGTCTAATCTATTTAAAATTCAGCTTTGGCCTTTAAATATACATTTGACACAAAGCTAGTAACTACATCAACCTGGAACCAAAAAAGGTAACAACTAATGAAGTTACTAAAAAAAACTTATTATTATCGAAATAACTTTAAACCAAAATTAAACATGAAAAAGCTTATCTACATCGCCTTGATCCTAATTACAACTGGTTTGGTGTCTTGTACCGAAGAAAACATCCAACCGCAGAGTGGAAACGGTGGAGCCGGTGAAACTCAAAAATATTAATCCAAAACCTAAAAAACTCAAACAATGAAAAAGCTTATCTATATCGCCCTGATTTTAATTACTACTGGCTTAGTGTCTTGTACTGAAGAAAACATCCAACCGCAGAGTGGAAACGGTGGAGCCGGTGAAACTCAAAAATATTAATCCAAAACCTAAAAAACTCAAACAATGAAAAAGCTTATCTATATCGCCCTGATTTTAATTACTACTGGCTTAGTGTCTTGTACTGAAGAAAACATCCAACCGCAGAGTGGAAACGGTGGAGCCGGTGAAACTCAAAAATATTAATCCAAAACCTAAAAAACTCAAACAATGAAAAAGCTTATCTATATCGCCCTGATTTTAATTACTACTGGCTTAGTGTCTTGTACTGAAGAAAACATCCAACCACAGAGTGGAAATGGCGGAGCCGGTGAAACTCAAAAATATTAATCCAAAA
>ERZ761609.47-NODE-47-length-185481-cov-50.577136_pt1 | contig 185481 bp, 154 predicted proteins | sample MGYA00511163_ERZ761609 | MGnify/ENA primary metagenome ERZ761609 (study PRJEB28899, sample SAMN02445070) | bioreactor sludge metagenome | biome: EBPR sludge | place: Australia: Brisbane, Thorneside Wastewater Treatment Plant | collected 2011-12-16 ... | reverse complement strand
AAAAAGTAAAATCCGTTTTCATATCGTTATTTTTAAAAAAACACTCTATTTTTTTAAGAGCGTTTACCTTCTGATTAATTTTAATTAAAGAAATGAAATTAAATTTTAATTACAAGTTAATTTTTATTGAAATTAAAAAAGAAAATAAAAAATCATTGTATGCAATACAAAAACCGCTGCGATTGGCCGCTGCTGTTAGGTAAGTGTCTGATTCACTAAACACGGATTCACGCAGATTAAAGGATTACACGGATTTTATAATAATTCTTTATATCATATTCAAAATTCTTTATTTCACATTCAACATTCTATATTTTGCATTCAATTTTATTTATTAAACATTCTCCTTTCATTATTTTCCATTTATCATTTACCATTTCCATTAATAGTTAGTAGTTAATAAATTTTGTTTACAACTTCTATAATATTTTTTACATCTTTTAATTTATGTATCGGAAAGTTTGCTATCCTTATTTGAGTGTCTTTTAGCTTTCCGTAACCGCTTCCTGCTATGTAGCCATTTTCGGACAAGGCTTTTTTGAACTGAGACTGTCTGTCTCCCATGTCAATAACCAATATTGTTTTTGATCTGTCCGCCGGAATTTTTACAAAAGGTTTGTATAAATTATGATTATCAAAATAATCATAAACAAGCTCCGCTTTTTCGTCAGTAGATTTACGGATATTTTCAATTCCTTCTTCCAGGTAATGATCACATACTTTCCCAAGCAGATAAATCCCTAATACATTCGGTGTCTCCGAAGTCTGATACTTTTTTGCATTTTCAAGAAGAGTAAGAAAATTATGATAACTGCCAATACCGGTTTCGCTGCCGTGAAGCTGTGCTGCTCTCTCAATACATCTTTCGTTTACCATTAAAACGCCGAGTCCCGCGGGAAGTCCGAATCCTTTCTGAACGGAAAAGAATGTGCAGTCGATCAGATTAAAATCTAAATTCACATACGGCGCTGATGTAACAATATCAACTGCAATGACCGCATTGGGATTGTCCTTTTTAAGTTTGTAAATATTTTCAACATCTATGGCAACACCGGTACTGGTTTCATTCTGAGTAATGCAGATCACTTCAGGATTATTCTCAATTTTGACATTGTCAAAATCAAATCCGCTGCCGTATTCCGCATCAGCTTTAACGGCATTGCGTTTCAGATCTATCGCTGTTTTATAAAATCTATCGGCAAATGCGCCGTTCACGAAATGGAATGTATCTTTAGCCGAACAGTTCATAATAATTCTGTCCATGCATTCTGTTGCTGAAGATAAAAAGAATATGTGAAAGCTGTCAGGAATGTTCATGAGATTTTTAAGCGAGTTTACTGTGCGCTTATAAATATCCATAAACTCCGGACTCCTGTGATTGAAAGAAAAGATCTTTTTATCAAGAGCTTCAAGAAGGTCTTTCTGCGCCCCGGGATATAATTCAGTCGGTCCGGGAGTGAAATAAATTTTTTTCATTGATCAGTAAAGTATTCTGAATTTGATTGTGTGAGGAATTTTCTTAAGATCGTGTATAACATTCTGCGAATATTTTTTCTTTATGTCGGTGATGACATAGCCGACCTGCTCATTGGTTTTTAAATACTGTCCGATGATATTTATATTATGTGATGCAAGTATGTTGTTTATCTGCGCGAGTATCCCCGGAACGTTTTCGTGAATATGAATAAGCCGGTGCGCATTCTGAAACTGCGGTAACTGTATCTCGGGAAAGTTTACACTGTAGAATGTATTGCCTGTATTTATGAATTCAATAATTTTCGACGGAACGAAATTACCGATATTCTTCTGAGCTTCTTCAGTGCTGCCGCCTATGTGAGGCGTGAGAATAACATTGGGAATATTCTGAAGCATTGAGACAAATTGTTCATCATTGCCGGAAGGTTCGTAGGGATAGACATCAACGGAAGCGCCGCTGATCTTTCCGTTCTTCAGATATTTTACGAGCGATTCAATATTCACTACATGCCCTCTGCTCAGATTTAAAAACACCGCACCGTCCTTCATTGATTTAAATTCTTTTTCACCGAAGAGATCAGTGTTGGATTTTTTACCGTCTATATGTAAAGTCACTACGTCGCATTTTTTTAGAAGCTCATAGAGAGAATTGCATTTTGTAGCGTTTCCAAGAGCGAGTTTGTCAATTACGTCATAATAATAAACATCCATACCGAGATCTTCAGCGAGCACGGAAAGCTGCGAGCCGATCTTACCGTAACCTATGATGCCGATTTTCTTACCTCTGATCTCGTAACTGCCTGATGCAGACTTGTCCCAGACGCCGCTGTGCAGCTGATTGCTCTTATCGAATATTTTTCTCATCAGAATAATTATCTCCGCAAGAGCAAGTTCTACGACACTCCGAGTATTACTGAACGGCGCGTTGAAAACGGCAATTCCTTTACCAAGAGCTGCACCGAGATCGATCTGATTTGTTCCGATGCAGAATGCGCCGATAGCTATAAGACGGTTTGCATTATCCAGAACTTCTTTGCTGATATGAGTCTTTGAACGGATACCGAGAATTGATACATCTTTAATTCTTTTGCTAAGTTCTTTTTCATCATAACTTTTGGAAAAAGTTTCTATCTGATATCCTTCATCTTTAAAAATTGAAACTGCGTCTGGATGAATATTTTCAAGGAGTAAAACTTTGATCCTGTTCTTCGGATATGAAATTGACATCGGCAGATTATTCAGATAAAGAAATTCATCAAGATTAGGAGTAACGTGATCGGCTTTGGAAGAAACTATTTCCCTTTCGACATTTTCAGTAAATGCAAAAAACTTATGAGCAATGCCGGCTTCCTTTAATTCATAATCAGTATATCCGTCTCCAATTACATATAGCTCTCCTTTAAGTCCCAGCTTTTTCAGCTGTTCGATCTTTCCGTTGTCTTTGCTTAGCGGATTTGATCTGTCGAATCCGGTAATGTTTCCGGCTTTATCAAAAGTAAATGTATTCGCAAAAACATTCTTTGCAGGTATCCCGAATTTACTGACAACGGGTACTATTATTTCCCTGAAGCCGCCTGATATTATGAAGATATCTTCTGAATATTTTTTAAAAAATAATTTATTGCGGAAAACGGAAGCTGATATTTTTCGTGAAAGTAATTTGACAAGCTTTTCTATATGAGATTTGTCAGCTTTTATAAGTTTCATTCTGCTGCTGAGAGAATCGCTGAAGGACATTTTGCCGTCCATTGATCTTGAAGTGATTTTCTCAAATTCCTTTAAAGCTTTTTTTTTGCCTTCGCCGGAAGACAGAGAGATGTTGAAGAGTTCGTCTAGCGCTTCGAGCTTTATGAAAGTGCTGTCAAAATCAATTATAAATTTTATCTTATTCTTATCCAATTACAGTTAAAAATAAATTCCAAAAAATAATTTTATAAATTCAGTAAAATATTCTCAAAACAAATTTATTAGCGAGCGGGAGACGGGGATCGAACCCGCGACGTCCAGCTTGGGAAGCTGACATTCTACCGCTGAATTACTCCCGCAGATTCTTAAGTTATAATATCGCTATCAGAAGCGCTACAATAACAAGCACAAGAATAATAGTTATCAGAGTATAGTGGTCCAGATCCATTGTGTTCTCTGCATACATCGCCTGATAATTATTGTTCCTTTCAGCAATTCCGAATATATCCAGATCAGAATCACTGTCAGCGTCAGCAAGAAAGACCGGCACAGGAATTCCCGCAGGCAGCAGCGTATTCATTTCGTAGTTGTCAAACTTTTTGTTCTCTAAAACGAATTCAGGCTTTTCAAGAGTCCCGGTGTTTTTATAATATTCGATATTCCCTTTGTCTGTATATTTCAAAATATCAAAATCACCGTCTTCATCCATATCCACCATAACCGGGTTATTTATATCCAGATTATTATTGACATAAACTTTTGAAAGTGTTTCAATCTGATACTTTGTGAATTTTTTTGAAGGCGCAATATCGTCTGAACGCACTTCAGCTCCGCAAAACATTACAGGGAGCAGCAATGTTAATATAAATTTTTTCATCCCGCAGTTAATTAGTTTAATTATTTAAAAATAGTTTAATTCTTACTGATTTAAAACAACATAGTATTTATACATTTCTATAAATTTTAAAACGTAAATTAATTTAATCATAATACTATGTCACAGAAACCGCAAAATTATGTCTAATATTTAAAAGAAATTAAATCAAAATTAATTAATTATACTTTTTATGAAAACTATAATAATATTGTCAATGGCGTTACTTTTAAACGGATGCACTGAAAACAATTCCTCCGATATTCAGAAATGGAAAGACGAAATAGCAAAAGCGGACACAGACATGAGCGACTATGCAACTAAGGAAGGTTTCAACGCAGCGCTGATAAAATACGCTGACGGGAGTTTTATAAAATTTGATGAAGGCATGCACCCAACAATCGGTAAAAATGCATTTGTTGAAAAAAGAGGAGCAAGCCCCGGTCCGAAGACTCTTACATGGAAGCCGGTGTTTACTGATGCAGCTGCATCAGGAGATCTGGGTTACAGCTGGGGAAACTGGAAGTTTGTATTGCCTGATACAGTTATTTACGGAAACTATATAACAATATGGAAAAAGCAGACAGACGGCAGCTGGAAGATGACATTTGACGCAGGAAATGCTTCTCCTGCGCCGTTAAACTAAAATGTTTTTAATATGGATCATATCTTTTCTCTATACACGACAATTATTTTTAATTAAGACAGCAAAATATTATTGATTTGAAAATCAAAACAATTATCCCGGAGGAATATGATATTGGTAGCAATTTATGATACGAATGTCATTTCAGTCCCGTCAGTGACGAAATATTTTCTTCAGGTTTATTACGTCCCTAACGCGACTAAAACTCTTACTCCCATTTTGTTACCAATATATAGTCCCTGACGGGACTTATCCCGTCTAATTACATACTAATAAAATTGACATGTACAGAGAAGTCCAGTGCTGTCCAAAACATTTTCTAAAATAAAATTATATGTGTGGTTTTTCATAAATTTAAAGTTTTCTGATAAACTAATTAGTATAACCGCCTTTGAAAAATTGCCGAAAGAATTCATAAGCAATTGCGACAATAAAATTTCCTTGTCTGAGAAATTTGCGCAGCAAATTTTGAGTTGGAAATTTTATAGCAATTGTGAAATGAATTCCGGCAATTATTCAACAGCAGAGATTTTTTTGGTACTTTTTTTGATCTCTCAAAAAAAGTACGCATAAACCAGTTTGACTTAATTTTTATACTAAATGTTTTGGACGGATGTGAGAGAAGTCTTTTATCAGAATAAAAATAAACTTTAAATTAGTTTGCTGATTGAATAACTTGTGAACTGATTTTTTAAACTTAATTACATTTTATTGAAAGGCATTATACTTGCAGGCGGCGCAGGATCACGGCTATATCCTGTCTCAAAAATTTACAGCAAACAGCTCACGCTTATCTACGATAAACCGCTAATATACTATCCATTATCAATACTAATGCTCTCCAATATCAGAGAGATACTTATCATTTCCAATGAGGAGACCATTCCATTATATCAGAAATTATTCGAGGACGGGTCGGATTACGGCATCAGAATAGAATATGCATTACAGACGGCTCCAAACGGTATCGCTGAATCTTTTATAATCGGGGAAAAATTCATCGGGAATGACAGCGTAACATTAATACTTGGTGATAATATTTTCTACGGTAATATAGATTTCATATACAGGGCGATGCAGAAGAATGACGGAGCGACAATATTCGGTTACAGGGTAAATGATCCCGAGCGTTACGGCATTGTTGAATTTGACGGAAGCGGTAAGGCAATTTCCATTGAAGAAAAACCGAAACAGCCGAGATCTGACTATGCAGTACCCGGACTTTATGTTTATGATAATGATGTTGTGAAGATCTCAAAAAATATAAAACCATCAGCCAGAGGAGAGCTCGAGATCACTGATGTAAATAATGTCTATCTTCAGAACGGAAAGCTGAGTGTAGAAAAGATCGGCAGGGGAGTTGCGTGGCTTGATACGGGAACACCTGAGTCGCTTTTGCAGGCGTCTAATTTTTTCGGAGTGATAGAAGACAGACAGGGACTAAAAGTCGCATGCATCGAAGAGATTGCATATTATAAAGGATTTATAGACAAGGGAAATTTTGAAAAGCTGATCGGAAAGATTCCAAACTCACTCTATAAGAATTATCTGGAAAAAGTATTAAAAGAAAATTAAAATGAAGATAATTAAGACAGACATAGATGGAGTATTAATAATTGATCCCGAAGTTTACAGCGACGACAGAGGATATTTTTACGAATCTTATAATAAAGAAAAATATATTGAAGCCGGAATTGACGCTGAGTTTGTACAGGATAATATTTCCAGGTCAGTCAAAGGAACAATAAGGGGACTTCATTATCAGGTTGGTGAATCAGCACAGGGTAAGCTCTGTCAGGTTTTATCAGGTCATGTTCTTGATATTGCAGTTGATATAAGAACAGGTTCGCCGACTTACGGAAAGTATGTTGCTGTGGATCTTACATATTTAAATCACAGACAGATATGGATACCGCCCGGCTTTGCTCATGGATTTTCCGTTTTATCAGAAGAAGCTGTTTTCTCATATAAATGCACGGCGTTTTACAGTAAGAAGGATGAAAGATCGATCCTGTATAATGACAAGGATCTTAATATTTACTGGATGACTAAAAATGAAATTGTCTCTGAAAAAGATATCAAGGCAGAGCTGTTTAAAAATATAAAACCGGAATTTAAATATACCGGCTGAACATTCCATGTTCCTGAAAAAAATTTCCGGCTTTGTTTAAATTACCTGCGCATACTTGTATTTTTATTTTATAAATTTCTGATTTATAAAATTCGGATCATTTCTGAAACGAACGGTTCATTATTTAAATAGTAATGAGTATGTTTTTAAAAATTTTTTTACTGTTCATCTTATCTCTATCATTAATTCCCGATTCATACGGAAGATCATTCTATGTAAGCACATCAGGAAACGATCTGAATAACGGATTGTCTGTAAGTTCACCATGGAGAACTCTTACCAAAGTTAATGCTACGGCGTTTTTACCGGGAGACACAATAAAATTCAGAGGAGGTGATATATTTGAATCAAATACTTCCTTTGCAGGCGCAAAACTTTGGATAACAAATTCAGGTGCGCCCGGATTACCGATAGTTTATACAAGTTACGGTACGGGAAAGCCGGTTATAAAAGCAGACACTGTAGGTATATATGTTGTTAATAAAAGTTATGTAAAAATTAACAACATCAGTGTGAAAGGAAATTTCAATCCGTTCAGTCAGAATAACACGGTTCACTTCAACAATACCGGAATATACATACTAAATACCGGCGCAACACTTTTAAAAGACATTACAATTGACAGCTGCAGGATCACAAATTTTCTTAGCAGTGCTTTGCAGGTCAGCAGCACAAATGCTCCGGCATTTGACGGAATTTATGTTACAAACTGCAGAGTGGATTCGATAGGAGATACAGGGATATTTTTTGTTACTGGAATATCTTACAGCTTTTCCGCATACCCTATAAAAAATATAACTATCAGAAACTGTGAGATATCCAGAGTAACAGGAATTGATACAAGAGTTTTTACCGGTGACGGAATACTTCTTATCAGCGTTGACTCAGCATTAGTAGAAAGGAATTTAGTATATGACTGCGGGGGAGGCGGACTGCAGGTAAACGGTCCGGGACCTTCTGCGATTGAAGCTACTGAATGCCGTAATATTATTTTTCAGTATAATGAAACATACGGGACAAAATCCAACACAGGTTCGGACGGACACGGTTGTCATTTTGACGAAGGCGTGCAGAACAGCGTGATGCAGTATAATTATTCTCACGGGAATGACGGACCGGGTTTCAGCTGTCATATGTATGCGGCTAATTATCCTCTCAGCGACAGCAATAATACAATCAGATATAATATCAGCGCCGGTAATTTAAGAAGGTCTGATTTTCAGAACGGCGAGATCACGGTTAGTTCTTTTCAGGCGACAATTTATGATATACATGTTTATAACAATACAATCTTTGCACAAAAGAGTCCTCAGAGTCCCGGCGACTGCGCAGCAATACTTATAGCAAGAAATGCGCGGAATATTTATATAAGAAATAACAGCATCATTACGGCAGATTCAAATGTATATCAGTGGTATCACTTCCCTCTGGAGAATTCCACCAATATTGTGCTTCAGGGAAACAGCTACTGGTCGCTCGACAATAAATTAAGATTCAGGGAAGGCATTAATCAGTATAAGTCTTTTTCGCAGTGGCAGTCTGCAAGCGGAAAGGAATTACTGAATAACGTTAATACCGGAATTACGGCAGATCCGAATCATATCAACGCCGGAATTTCAGGAGCCGTTAATAATCCATATATGCTTGATACTTTGTCGGCATATAAATTCAGAAGCATTTCAGCACTTAAAGATAATGCGCTGAATCAGGCTTCGCTGTTTGGAATAAATACAGGTGAGTTTGATTTTTACGGACTGAAGTTAAACTCAGGCGCTGACTGCGGCACTGATATTGGCGCGTATGAAAGCAACGGTATAAACTTAAAAGTAAAAATATATGCCGAAGGTTTGTATAATGAGTTCAGTAATTTTCATACGCCGGATACTTTTCAGATACAAACCGCTTCTGCAAATCCGCCTTACGAGATTTCCGGAACGTATAAAAGCGTTTCAGGTACTGACGGAAATGGAAATTACTATTTTGATTTTCTGAATGCCTCTTTGCCATTCGGGAATTATTACATAATTGTAAAACACAGAAACAGCATTGAGACCTGGAGCGCAGCTCCGGTATATCTTCACGCAGGATGTAATGCTGAATTTGATTTTACTTCCGATTCTGCTTCAGCTTTCGGAAAAAATCTTGTAAGAAAGGGGGGTAAGTATTGTATCTACAGCGGTGATATAAATCAGGACGGCGTAATTGACATAACTGATAACAGCGCTATTGAAACAGATATGTTCAACTTTCTTAAAGGATACAACCTGACAGATCTTAACGGAGATCTGCTGACTGATATCCAGGATATAGCCATTTCAGAAAATAACTCGTTTATGTTTGTTACTTCAGTAAAACCGTGATCTGTTTAGTAATTTTATAAATCTCAGGCGGTTTCGCTTTTTCCTACAATATTTTTAAAATACTCGAAAGTAATTTTCAGTCCTTCAGATCTTTTGACTTTAGGTTCCCATCCTAAAATTTCTTTAGCTTTAGTAATATCCGGCTGTCTCTGTTTCGGATCGTCTTTAGGCAGAGGTTTATATATAATTTTCTGATCGGTGCCGGTAAGCTTTATAATTTCTTCAGCAAATTCTTTAATGGATATTTCATCCGGGTTTCCGATATTAACGGGATATACATAGTCGCTCAAGAGCAGTCTGTAAATTCCTTCCACCAGATCATCGACATAACAGAAAGACCTTGTCTGGCTGCCGTCGCCGAATACAGTGATATCTTCTCCTCTGATCGCCTGACCGAAAAAAGCAGGAAGAGCTCTTCCGTCATCAAGTCTCATTCTCGGACCGTATGTATTAAAAATTCTGACAATTCTTGTGTCAAGTCCGTGATAAGTATGATATGCCATTGTAATAGCTTCCATAAATCTTTTCGCCTCGTCATATACTCCGCGCGGACCTATAGGATTTACATTTCCCCAGTATTCTTCATTCTGCGGATGAACCATCGGGTCTCCGTAAATTTCTGAAGTTGACGCTATAAGAAATCTTGCGTTCTTTTCTTTTGCAAGTCCGAGAAGATTATGAGTGCCGAGTGAACCGACCTTCAGAGTCTGTATGGGAATTTTCAGATAATCGATAGGACTTGCCGGCGAAGCGAAATGCAGTATGTAGTCAAGCTTTCCCGGGACATGAACAAATTTCGTAACGTCATGAAAATAAAATTCAAACTCCCTGAGAGGAAACAAATGTTCAATGTTTCGTTTGGAACCTGTAACGAGATTATCCATACCTATCACGTGATATCCTTCATTTATAAATCTGTCACTGAGATGCGAGCCGAGAAATCCCGCTGCTCCGGTTATAAGTATCCTTTTCTGAGTAGAGTGGTTTGATGACATTTAAGAATTTTAATTTTGAATGGGATTAATTTACTAAATATGGTCAAAAGTTTTCAGATATAAATTATTCTAACTTTTATCTTAATTAATCAATCAATAATTTGCGCTATGAAAAAAATCAACCCGATAAAAACAGATCCCGGAAAAGTCAGACTGCTGGAGACATTTGACAATTCCTTCCCGGACAGAAAATATCTAATAATTCACAGAGTTAATGAATTCACATCAGTGTGTCCTAAGACAGGACAGCCTGACTTCGGTATTCTGACAATTTCCTACATTGCAAAAAAGAAATGCATAGAATTAAAATCTCTGAAATATTATCTGCAGGCATTCAGAAATGAAGGCATATTTTATGAGAACGTTACAAACAGAATACTAGATGATCTTGTAAAAGCATTGAATCCGGTCTGGATGGAAGTAAAAGGCGAATACAGTGTAAGGGGAGGACTAAACTCTACGATAATAGCTTCTTTCGGAAAGAAATAATTTTAAAAAAATTAAGCTGAAACATAAGGACAAGCGGCAAAGTGTCCGGGTTCTTTCTCTTCAAGAGGTGGAATGAAATCAGCACATTCTGGTTTTGCAATCGGACATCTAGTTCTGAACCCGCATCCGCTCGGCTTATTCATTGGAGTAGGAACATCACCGGTTAAAATTATCCTTTCCTTATTTTTTAATTTCGGATTTGGAAGAGGGACAGCAGAGAGCAAAGCTTTGCTGTATGGATGAATAGGATGATGATAGATCCTGTAACCATCCCCGACTTCGCAGAAATTTCCAAGATACATTACAGCAATTCTCGAGCTGATATGCTCGACTACAGAAAGATCATGAGCAATAAAAAGGAGACTCAGATCAAATTCTTCCTGAAGGTCCTGAAGGAGATTAATTACCTGCGCCTGGATAGAAACGTCAAGAGCAGATACAGGTTCGTCTGCAATAATTATTTTCGGATTTGTTGAAAGCGCTCTGGCGATACCTATCCTTTGTCTTTGACCTCCGGAAAATTCATGCGGATATCTTTTAGACTGTTCCGCCTGCAGACCGACCTTTTCGAGAAGCCAGGCGACTCTTTCTTCGCGTTCCTTTTTATTCATATTAGTATGATAAAGAAGCGGCTCTTCGATAATCTGACCTACTGACATTCTTGCATTAAGAGAAGAGTAAGGATCCTGAAAAATCATCTGAATATTTCCCCTGTGTTTTCTCATTTCGCTTCTTGAAAGCTTATTAAGGTCGATCTCTCCTGTTTCAGTTTTCATCCATATTTCACCATCTATTTCCACATCATGAGAAGAAAATTTAAGAATATTTATCACAGCTTTTCCGATGGTAGATTTACCGCAACCGGATTCGCCGACAAGTCCGAGAGTCTCGCCTTTTTTTAAATTAAAGCTGACGCCGTCCACGGCTTTTACCTCAGCCACTTTCCGTAAAAAAAGTCCGCCTGTAACGGGAAACTTAACCTTAAGGTCTTTTATTTCTAAAATGTTTTCAGGATTCAATTATCTGATGATAAATAAATTTTAAATAAAAAAAATTACTTTTCGTTTTCATACAAATGACATCTTACAAATCTGTTTTTTTCAACCTCTAAAAGCTCCGGTTCTGTTTCAAAACATTTATCAAACGCTTTTGTACATCTTGTATTGAATTTACATGCTTTCGGTAATTCAAGTATATGCGGAATGTTACCGGGAATTGCTTTAAGCTCTTCCATAGGAAGATCAGGATTTGGAAGTGAAGAAAGCAGACCAACTGTATAAGGATGCAGAGGTTTTTCAAAAAGCGGATCCACTTCGGATATTTCCTGAATTTTCCCGCCGTACATTACAATTACCCTGTCGCAGGTTTCTGCTACCACTCCGAGATTATGAGTAATAAGTAAAATTGCTGAATCTTCTCTTTCTTTTTTTAGTCTGAGCATCAGCTCAAGTATTTGCGCCTGAATTGTAACATCGAGAGCAGTGGTAGGTTCATCGGCAATCAACAGCGACGGATGCAGTGCCAGAGCCATTGCTATCATAACTCTCTGCCTCATTCCTCCGCTGAACTGATGGGGGTAATCTTTCAGTCTTTTTTCAGGTGAAGGAATTCCTACCAGCGTAAGCATTTCAATTGCTTTTTTTTCAGCTTTTTCTTTTGGAATTTCTTCATGATTTAAAATCGCCTCCATAATCTGATCACCTATTTTCATTACAGGGTTAAGAGATGTCATAGGTTCCTGAAATATCATCGAGATCTCATTACCTCTGTACTTTTTCATTTCTTCAAAAGAAATCTTAAGCAGATCTTTCCCTTTGAAAATAATTTCACCGCTAACAATCTTGCCCGGCGGATCCGGAATAAGTCTTGTAATGGAATATGCAGTTACTGATTTACCTGAACCTGACTCACCGACAATACCAAGCACTTCGCCTTCATAAATATCAAAACTCACATCATCAACTGCCTTTGCCGGGACTTTATTTTTCAGATACTTATCAGTTTTATATAAATCCATCAGGGCAGGATCGGAAATTTCCTGATGAAGGGATTTTTGTTTCTCTGTGTCTTCTACAAAGAAATAAGTTTTAAGATTTTTTATTTCAACAAGCTTTTTATGCATTAATAAATTTTTTACCTCATTCTTGAATAGACTTTAGGATCAAACGCTTCTCTTATTGCTTCACCGATAAACACTATAGCAAGCAGAGTTAAAAACATTGCAAGCAGTGGAGTAGTAATAAGCCACCAGTATTCTATATTTACAACGCCCTGCTGCATAAGCTGACCCCAGCTTGGAGTAGGCGGAGGAAGACCGAATCCCAGAAAGTCCAGTGAAACCAGTGAAAATATATTTGCAACAATTGCAAAAGGAGCGAAAGAAATAACAGGAGTCAGAGAGTTCGGAAGAATATGACTGAAAATAATTTTTTTATTCTTAGCGCCCATTGAAACAGCAGCTGATACATAGTCCCGGGCTTTTTCTCTGTAAAATTCTCCCCGCATATAATAAGTAATGCTGATCCATCCGATAAGAGTAAGGATGAATGTCAGAAGGAGAAAATTCGGCTGTAAAATCGAACTGATAATAATAATTAAATAGAAGAAAGGAATCGTGCTCCAGATCTCAATAATTCTTAGACCAAACATATCCACTTTTCCTCCATAAAAACCAAGCATTGCTCCGATTGAAATCCCGATAATGTAAGTCAGAAGCGTTACAATCAGTGCAAATGAAAGTCCTATATTAAATCCGTAAGCAAGTCTTGCAAATACGTCTCTTCCCCTGTCGTCAGTACCAGCCCAGTGTTCTGATGAGGGAGTATGAGGAGGATTTCCTTCAAGTTCGCTCAGAAGATTTTCATTCGGGCTATAAGGATAAACAGGAAGTAAAACCCAGTTGCCGCTGTCTTCTTCCTTAAATTGTTTTTTCAGTAATCTGTAATTAGCTTCGCCCTGTATGTCTTGTCCGAAAGATTCTGCGGAATAAAATTTAAAGATCGGGAAAAAATAATCTCCGTTATAATGAACTATCAATGCATCTTTCCCAATGAATAGAGGAAGAATAAAAGAAACAGCGTAAAGGATTAAAATTATAATAAAAGAATAATATCCTCTTTTGAGAGTCTTAAATTTCTTCCATCGTTTTTTTAGAATAGAAGTAGATACTTGTTTTTGAGTTTTATCTTCAGACATTAAAAAAAATTTCTATAATAATACAGTTGAATTTTTAGTTTAAAAATTATTTGAATCTGATCCTCGGATCTACAATAGCATATAATATATCCGATAAAATATTTCCGACAAGAAGTAATAAAGTTGAAATTACGAGTATTCCCATAACAACCGGATAATCTCTCTGAATAATGGAATCATAGCTCAGTAATCCGATACCATTTATATTAAAAACTTTTTCTATCAGAATGCTTCCTGCGAGTACAAGAGAAATCGCATGCCCCAATCCTGTGGAAATTGGAATGAGTGAATTTCTGAGAGCATGTCCGAAAATGACTCTTTTTTCAGTAAGACCTTTTGAAAAAGCCGTACGGATATAATCCTGACTGAGATTTTCTATAACGGAATTTTTTGTAAGAATTGTAAGCGTTGCAAAACTTCCGATCATATAGCTTGCAACAGGCAGTATTGTGTGATGTATCTGATCCCAGATTTTTCCGGATAAGCTTAGAGTTTCATAATCCGAAGATCTGAATCCACCGAGCGGGAATACATCCCAGAAACTTCCGCCTCCGAAAAGTACAAGCATCAAAGCGCCGAAAGCAAAACCCGGAATTGCATAACCTGCAAAAACCAAAGCAGAAGTGATGAAGTCAAACTTTGATCCGTTTTTAACTGCTTTGTAAACACCAAGCGGAATACAGACTATATAAGTCAGTATAAATCCAATAAGACCAAAATAAATAGAAATAGGAAACCGGGAAGTTATTACATCCATGACAGGTTCAGAGTAAACATATGATTTACCAAGGTCAAGTTTTAATAAATTACCAAGCCATAAAATATATCTTTCGTGTATTGGTTTATCGAAACCGTAAAATTTCTGAAGCTCTTCAATGGCAGACTGCGGAATATTCTGTGTGCTTCCTGAGGTGCTGCCGGATTCGCTTACACCGTCAGAGCCGCCCATTCGAATCTTCATAAGCTCCATTTCAAGAGGTCCGCCGGGAACGATTTGAAGTATCAGAAAAGTAACTAATGTAATTCCAAGAAAAGTCGGAATAATTAAAAGAAATCTTCTAATGAAATAAGTTGTCATCCGGGATTATTTATTAATCATAACTACTTCGCCTTTTTCTTCTTTTCCCTTAAGATCGATCCAGAATTTTTCTTCAGTTTCGCCAACTGTCAGCATTTTACCTTTATCTTTTAAAGCTTCCTGATATTCAGCGTATCTTTCAGGATCGAGCCACCATATTGCAAAAATCCCGGGTTCAGATCCTCCGTAATAATCATCAAATCTGGAAAGATACCATTTCGGATATCCGAATTTATTCTGAAATAAAATTCTTGAATAATCAGCATACCATCCGTAAATATAAGGCTGCATTGAAACTAATATGCTGTCAACTTCTCTTACCTGTTTTATTCTTTCTTTTTTTTCAAAAGTCTTTGCATAAAGGTCTGTGATCTCATCAATTCTTGCATCTTTATGACCAGCCCAGTTAGTGCTGTTAGGATCGTCAGCAGTTTTTGATTTCACGCTGAATTCAAGATTTGGAGGATTCTGGCCGCCCCAGTTTGCAGGTATCATTGTAAAGCTTCTCTCATTACCAATTTTAAAAGCAGTAGTACCGTCCACCTGTTTCAAATTAAGTTTGACACCGGCTTTTTTAAGATCTTCCTGAAAGATTGTAAAATATCTTTCCTGGCTCGGTTGTGTAAAAGACATTTCAATTTCAAATACCTTACCGTCTTTCATTCTGTAACCGTCTTTATTTTTTTCTTTCCAGCCTGCTTCTTCAAGTAAAAGAATAGCACTGTCAAGATTATAGTTTACAACCGGATTATTGGGATTTTCATAGACCGTTCCTGAAAAATGAGATTTTGTAGGAGTATATGAATTAAAGAAAAGTTTTTCATTAAAGGTTTTTCTGTCATAGAGCATTGCAAAAGCTTTGCGTACTTTAATATCATCAAACGGAGGTTTTCTCATATTCAAAACAATTCCCGAAAGCCCTCCCGGATTTTGATTATAGATTTTTCTTTTCTGAACAATACCTCTTTTAACTTCTTCGAAATCTGTTTTTTCTGCCCACCACTGAGCTCTGTTTACGCTATAGACATCAATTTCACCTTTTTTAAATTTTTCATATGTAAGAGTTTCATCTGAGACGACATCAGTTTTGATAATATCAAAATTATAAAGACCTTTTGCAAATTTTTCATTTTCACCCCAGTAATCGCTTCTTCTTCTTAAAGTAATCGATCTTCCTTTATCAATATCTTCTTTTCTGATATAGTAAGGACCGCTTCCTGGAACACAGTCATAGTTATATTTTTCCAGATAATCTTTTCCGGAAATATTGCCTATAATGTGAGCAGGTAAAAGTCTTATTCCGGCAGCGCTTGCGAAATAAAGCCAGCCGACCTTTTTAGCTTTGACAGAAACAATATATTTACTTTCAGCAACAGGCATGTCAAAATTTTCTTTATAATATTCATCGCCTCCGGTAAGAAGACCAGGATCCAAAAGTAGTTTAAAAGTAGCTAAATAATCGTCAGCAATAACTGGTTTACCGTCAGCCCATCTTGCATTCGGATTAATTCTGAATTTGAATAATAATTTATCTTCTGAAATTTGCCAGTGAGTAGCGAGTCTCGGAGTATATTCTTCATTAACCGGATCTGAGTCAAGCATAGATTCATACATCATAGTCTGAGCCAATCTTGTATAATAGGAATTTTCATCTTTGCCAACCAGTCTGAGAGTTGCGGGAAAATCAGGAATTGACCAAATAATTTGTCCGCCTTTTACAGCTTTCGGATCACCGAGAGTATTGAAATCGTTATTGGTGGTCCATCCTTCACCGGTAAAACCATTACCTCCCATTTCAGCGGATACGGAAGGATCAGCGCCGGGCGGTGTATCGAATTGTTTTATTGAGATTGGCTGAGTATTCATGCCGGATGTAGTAGGTTTCTTTGAACCATTATCACCGCAGGAAAAAAGGAATGCGGAAAATAATAAAATAACAAAAGCACTTGCGAAAGTCTTTTTGGTCATATAAAAAATCTCCTTAGAAGTTTAAAAGTTTTTCAATATAAAAAATGATATTATAAATTAATAGTTTTTTTAAAATACATTTAAATTGAATAGAATAAATACGGGAATGATGTAAGGGTTAAGTAGGGTGATGCGGCAAACCGTTTTAACGGTTTGTTGCTCTTACTGTCTGACGTGACAGTAAGATTGAAATTTAAACTTACATATGTATGAATTTATTAAATGTAATTTATTTATAAATATGTCAATCGACTTTCAGATGAAACTACAAATATATAATCTCTAAGCTTTTGGTTTTTTCTGATTCTCGTTCTGGCATTAAAAGTCAAAACACATCAACCGTTAAAACGGTTGACTCCTCCTTAATCCAATCCATGTATTATCCCTTATTACTATTCTCAAATCCTGATTCCATTTATAATCATCGTAAATGTTTCAGGTGAAATTTTTTATTCAGAAAATAAGTTCTTTGACTCATGAAAATAACTATTTTCTTAAATATCAAATCAATATTTTAATTAACTATACAAATTTTAATAATCTATTGTCCTTCAATTAAATCTCATTTGATTTTTTCAGGACTATTAAACAGGAGATAAAATGACGCTCAGCAAAATACTTTTACTGCTTCTATTCTTTTCATTAACTTTGAAAAATGCAGATTCACAACCGTATGAATTTGTAAACGCTTTTCCGAATGTTTCTTTCGCAAGTCCTCTTTATGTTACTCATTCTAATGACGGCACAAACAGAGTCTTTGTCGTAGAAAAAAACGGCACTATTAAAGTGCTTCCAAATGATTCTCTGACAAATGACAGCAGAATTTTTCTGAATATTTCAAACAAAATTATTACCGGAAGTGAAAGAGGCCTTCTCGGTCTTGCTTTTCACCCTAATTACTCTACTAATGGTTATTTCTTTGTTAACTATACAAGATCAGGTGACGGAGCTACGGTTGTTTCAAGATTTAATGTAAGTTCTTCAGATCCTAATAAAGCGGATTCTTTAAGTGAATATCCGATTCTGACTGTATCTCAGCCGTATTCAAATCATAACGGCGGAATGGTTTTTTTTGGTTTGGACGGATACCTTTATATTGGTATGGGTGACGGCGGCAGCGGCGGTGACCCGGGTAACAGAGCTCAGACTCTTACCGATCTTCTCGGAAAAATTCTAAGAATTAATATTGACACTACTACCGCTTTAACTAATTACGGAATCCCGGCAAGTAATCCGTTTGTTTCAGGCGGCGGAAGAGCTGAAATTTATACTGTCGGTATGAGAAATCCTTGGAGAATGAGCGTTGACCCTATGACCGGTGAAATATATTGCGGTGACGTTGGTCAGGATGCATGGGAAGAAGTTGACATAATTGAAAATGGTAAAAATTACGGATGGAGATGTTATGAAGGTAATAATCCTTATAATTTAAACGGATGCTCCTCGCCGTCAGATTATACTTTTCCCATAAAAGTTTATCAAAATGTCGGCTCGGACTGTTCGATTACCGGTGGTTATGTTTACAGAGGAAGCAGAAGACCTGAACTCTACGGTAGATATATTTACGGAGATTACTGCAGCAGGAAAGTATGGAAGCTGAAATATGAAAACGGAACTGTATCTGAAGAAGAGCTTCTATTTACTGCGCCAGGAAGCATTTATTCTTTTGGCACAGATCAGCAGAATGAACTTTATATGTGCTCTGCAAATAATATCGTTTACCGATTTAATAAAAGCGATCTCGTGGGAATAAATAATAACTCTTCCCAAATTTTGGATTTCAGACTGGATCAGAATTTCCCTAATCCGTTTAACCCGGAAACTTCAATCAATTATTCTATACCTGAAATTTCTGATGTCAGACTTGTTGTGTATGATGCAAACGGAAAACAGGTTTCAACTCTCGTAAATACAAAACAGCTTTCAGGCTCTTATAATGTGAAATGGAACGGAAGAGATAACTATGGAAATAATCTTCCCAGCGGAGTTTATTTTTATAACCTGACTGCAGGTAATAATTTTAGTCAGAGTAAGAAAATGCTTCTTATTAAATAATTAGTATATTTCTTAAATTATATTAAGGAATTAATTCAATCCGTCAGATTTATTTTAACTTTCAAAATTTATCTGACGGATTTTTTTAATGAAATTTTGCCGGATTCTTTAAACTGATGGTTTGAATTAATTAAAATTCTCTTTTAATATATGATCAGGTATTTTTTAAATCAAACGTGAATCTTATTTAATTAACTAAATCAAATTCATAAATTGTTTCATCTCTCCCGTTCGAATAAACTTCCCTGTATTTTGCATCCTTTATGTTTGATTCCTCCTTTAAGTATTTTACAAAATCATTCAGCTCATTTTCCGTTTTACAGTAAAAAACGAACTTTCCGGCTTTGTTAAGTTCAGATTCAAATATTTTATCATCAGTTAATTCAATATCTTTATACCAGATGTTAAAACAATATCTGCCGGGAAACATAGTCTGTATTTCTTCAAAATATTTTTCCCTTTGTGTTCCTGAATATCTGGCTGCCTGATAATATGCTGCCTCCATGTAAGATGACAAATTTGTTCCAATCACTATTGAATGCTTATAATTATTATCAATATAATCTTCGACTTTATGCGACTCGGTCTGCTTGTAATATAGCGCTGATGTCGTGCTTTTGTAATGCTTCGCAGAATAAAAAGTGAAAATTAAAAATAATATTGGAATAATTATTGCTTTCTTTTTCTTAATATATTCGGGAATCAAATCTTCCGTTAATTTATATATTAAATATATCGCAGGAATGGAAAACATTAACGCAGGTAGCATATAGCGAAATGTAAAATGTTTGGCGACGATAATTAGCTGTATATTCATTGCTATGAAAATTCCCGACAGGAAATTATAATTGATACTTCTTTCTTTTTTGATTATTGTTTTTGGCAGTAAGCTTAATAATAATGTTACCAGTGCAAGTATATAAGCTAAAGTGAATACCGGTTCATTTAAAAAAATCTTTTTAATATTTCCGGCGAAACTTGATGCATTTACAATATCTTCCGTTCCCTGACCGTATAATCCGGTATGAATCATTATTGAATTTATCCATGCGGTAAATTTTATAATCTGTTCAAATGATATTACTGGCGATACAAATAATATGAATGCAGTAATCGATGACAAAAGAAAATAAACTTTGCTTCGAATGCTTTTTAAAATAATTAATGGAATAATCAGAACAGGAAAAAAAGAAATTTTTGTCGCTAAGCCGAAACCGCAAATCAATCCGAAAATTATTGAGTATTTAAAATTGCTCGGAGCTGAAGATTCTGATTCTACAGTGTATTTGAATAAAACCGTTATCAGAATTAAAGAAGTCAGTATCAGAAATATCTCAGGACTTATATTGATCAGATCAAAATATATTGTTGCTGAACATAACGGGGTAAGCTGCAGAAACAATGAGGAAAAAATATTGCCTGTCTTTTTAAAAATGACAATCCCCAAAAGATAAAGCGCGGCTGAGATAATTGTTACAATAACTATATTTATTTTTTCAAGATAATGCTCCGGTCTTTGAAGTACATCCTGCACTATATCTTCGCTCTGACCCTGCAGAAAAAAAAACACTTTGATTACTGCAGCGCCTGCCATCTGTAATGTAGTCCCAGGATGATCAATATGACCGACTCCGAATCCTGAAAATTGTGACAAATTTAGTGAGTTGAAAAGATATACATATGACGGATCGCGGTATAAATAATATTCTCCTATAGAATATTTTAAGTAACTCGAAATTAAAATTAAAATCAGAGGTAAGATCAGTAATATCAGAAACGGAATGATTTTTTTCAAAATCTTTTTTTGAAATATAAATATATTAAGATTTAATTATAAGTTTCTTCATGTTCGCAAAATAAAGTTTATTCAAATTCAATACCCGATTCAACTCCCCGTAAAATCATTTCTGAAAATGACTTTACACAATCTAACCGTAATTGAAAAATTTCTGAAATTATTTTTATAATTTAATCAATTAATTTTTATGAACTCCTCTTCTAAAATAAAAATAATACTTTATGTTTTATTTCTTATCTCCATTTCAAATCATGCAAATTCAGCAGTCAGATATGTAACTCCGACAGGCGCCGGTCTCATGAACGGCACAAGCTGGACAAATGCTTTCCCAGGTAAGTTTCTGCAGGCGGCTGTGACGTTGTCACTAACATCAGTCTGAATTTATCCGCAGTGATAGACGGCTTAAAGATCAGAGGAGCAAATGACAACAGAGCAGCGACTTTTACAATTATTTGTTAACTATCATTTATATTATTCTGATTGCCATACATAATATTAATTTTTCAATTTTCTTTGTCCAATTATTAAAATCTTCTTTGTATTACCTTTACTTTTTTGAAAAAGAAATATAATTTATCGGTAATAAAATTATGGCCGTCAAAAAACTCACATTATTTTTTCTTATTTTATCTTATTCCATAGCCCTTGGGCATAGTGTAGTGCCTCATCACCATCACGATAAAGATCAGGTAGTTTATTATGAAGACTCTCATCCGGCTGAAGACCACTGTCATTCAGACGATTTTCATTTGCCGGATATGTTTTGTAAATATTTTCATAGCAGCGGTAATGAAACTTTTACTGTTAACAAGCTATCAAACTTATCAAGTTTAAATAAAACTAAATTCCAGTTTAACCATTTTAAGGATGAAATTTTCGAATCCGGCGATATTATGCCTTATTTACTGATACCTCCGATAAAATCCGGTACGGACTTCAAAAAAATTCTCCTTAGAAATTCCTGCTTAAGAGCTCCTCCTGTTTCTTAACATTTCAATATGTAACTCTTCAAATTTTTAAGATCACCGTAATTTAAAAAACCATTTAACAATAATAGAATGAGATTACTTTCATCAATTCTTATTGTAATCTGTTTTACATTTATTTTATTTATTTCCGGATGCGGGAAAAAAGAAGAAGAAGTGAAAACAGATCAAAAAGAATCTAAAAATAAAACGGAAACACAATCGCAGAATAACACACAGTCACAAAGTAATACACTTTCTCAAAGCAACACTTCAACTTCAGAGACTGCAAAACTCTGGAATCAGATTGAGAAGATCAATGAGTCTATGGGAAAAGGAATAAACAGCGGAAAGTCAGGACATCTTGAAGAGCCGGTCGCGGAAATTATTTCAATGATAAAAAAGATACCTGCTGCAGCAGGCAATCTTGAACCTGCAAGTCTTCAGACAATAATATCAAAAACAAATGAATTAAGAAAAAGCGGTGAAATGCTGGATAAGTATCATCACGCAAATCAAACATCTGAACTTAAAGAAGAATACTCGAAATTTACATTAACTCTTAACGAAATTAAAAATGTGTTACCTAAATAAAACAAAAAATATTTTCGATTACTTTTCAAAATAAATTTCTAAAATGAAAAACATAGTATTTATAGCTGCGATAATTTTTAGTGTATTAATCACCGGCTGCAGCAGGGAGAGCCATAATGATATTTCCGAAGGAGATAATGAGGGTGAACTTGATGCTCTGGTATATACCCTTTATTCAGATAAAACGGAACTGTTTGTCGAATTCAAACCTTTGATTGCAGGCAATTTAACAAAATTTGCCGCGCACTTCACACATCTGGTAGAATCATTCAAAGCATATACTGAAGGCACAGTTACACTCAGATTAAAAACCGGGGATAAGGAAATAAGCGTAATTACAAATTCACCATCCTCACCGGGCATTTTCAGACTTGAACTTACTCCTGAAATGCAGGGTAAAGGTCAGCTGATTTTTGACATACAGACGGAATTTTTCCTTGATCAGATCATCATTGATAATGTTACAGTCTACCCGAGCGAAGAAGCTGCTTTCTTTGACCAGACAGAAGAACCGGATGTTGATGAAATAACATTTTTAAAAGAACAGGCGTGGAAGATTGATTTCGCAAATCAGCTGTTAATAAGACAATCATTTAATGAAGTAGTAAAGACATCAGGACAGATAACTTCCGCTCCGGGTGATGAATCTGTGATTGTTGCAAAATCTCAGGGGATAGTAAAGATCGGCAAAGGCAATGCTACTGCAGGCGCCCGCGTGAATTCGGGTGAATTACTGTTCACTGTAAAAGGCAGCGACGTGATCGGAGATAATATTGACGTAAGATTTGAAGAAGTAAAATTAAATTATGAGAAAGCACTGGCTGATTATGAAAGAGGTAAAGAGCTGGTAAAGGATAATATTATTTCACTTAAGGAATTTCTTGAAAGAGAAATTGAATTAAAAAATGCCGAGATAATTTACAATAACATTTCAACGAATTACTCCGGAGACGGTGAAAATGTGTACAGTCCGATGAGCGGCTATATAAAAAATATATTAGTAAGCGACGGACAATATGTTGCAGCAGGTCAGCAGTTAGGCAGCGTATCTAAAAATCGGAAACTTCTGCTTACAGCCGAAATATCACAGCAGTATTTTTCAAGACTTGGAAAATTTACTTCGGCAAACTTTAGAACGGAATATGATAATCAAGTTTACCGTACCGCAGACTTAAATGGAACACTGGTTTCTTTCGGAAGAACTGTAGAAAATAATAATTATTTTATTCCTGTAAATTTTGAAATTGATAACAGAGGAAATCTGATACCGGGATCTTTTGTAGAGGTTTTCCTTATTTCATCGGAAATTGAAAATGCGCTGATAATTCCTGTATCTTCTCTGATTGAAGAGCAGGGATTGTTTTATGTGTATGTGCAGACAGGCGGTGAAAGCTTTCAAAAAAGGGAAGTGAAAACGGGTCCAGGAGACGGTATAAATATAGAAATAGTATCCGGAGTAAATGAAGGTGAAAGAGTTGTGACAAAGGGTGCTTATAATATTAAACTGGCAGCAATGTCGGGAAGTATCCCTGATCACGGTCACGAACATTAATTATTTTTTAATCTTAAATTTTTATGCTTAACAGAATTATAGAAATATCACTTGAGAACAGGTTACTTGTTGTTGTATTTACAATCCTTTTGATTCTTTTCGGTTCGTATATCGCCGTTAATATGGAAGTGGATGTTTTTCCGGATCTTACAGCTCCTACTGTAGTCGTTCTGACTGAAGCTCATGGAATGGCTCCTGATGAAGTGGAAAAAATGGTAACCTTTCAGATTGAAACCGCTGTCAACGGCGCTACTGATGTAAGAAGAGTAAGATCGTCTTCATCAGCAGGAATATCCATTGTGTGGGTTGAGTTTGATTGGGGAACTGATATTTATATTGCAAGACAGATTGTAGCCGAAAAAATGTCAGCAGTTAAAGAGAAGCTGCCTGAAGGAACAGGTGATCCGACACTTGCCCCGCAGTCTTCTATAATGGGAGAAATAATGTTATTAAGCGTAACTTCTGATTTAACAAATGCAACTGATCTGAGAACCATTGCAGACTGGACAATCAGACCTGTATTGCTTGCGACAGGCGGAGTCTCTCAGGTGGTTGTAATGGGCGGAGAATATAAACAATATCAGATTTTAGTATCTCCGCAGAAGATGGAATATTTTAATGTTTCGATTAATGAAATTATAAAAGCCGCAGAAGAATCAAATGAGAATTCATCCGGAGGTTTTATGAATGAATACGGGAATGAATATATAATTACCGGAATCGGAAGAACAACCGATGTAAGCGATATTGGAAAATCAGTAATAAAAAATACCGGAAACTATCCGGTTAAAATAGAAGACGTTTCTGAAATAATGATCGGGACAGCGCCAAAAATTGGCGACGGTTCAATGAACGGCAAACCGGCAGTTATATTAACTGTTTCGAAACAGCCTTCTACAAATACGCTAGAACTTACCGGAAAAATTGATGAGGCAATTTCAGAACTGAAAAAAACTTTGCCAAAGGATGTTCTGATAAACACACAAATTTTCAGACAAGCCGATTTTATAAATGCATCTATAAGTAACATCAATAAAACCCTTATTGAAGGATCAATATTCGTAATTATAATACTGTTCATCTTTCTTATGAACTGGAGAGCAACTTCAATTTCTTTGATTGCAATTCCAATTTCACTGATCTTTGCAATACTTACGCTTAAATGGTTAGGAGTTACTATTAATACAATGAGTCTGGGAGGAATGGCAATTGCTATCGGTGCTCTTGTCGATGATGCTATTATTGATGTTGAAAATGTTTTCAAGCGGCTTAAGGAAAATTCATTGAAACCTCTGGAAATGCAACTGAACAAGCTTAAAGTCATTTTCAATGCTTCAGTGGAAATCAGGAGCTCCATTATTAATGCAACGCTGATAATTATAGTTGCTTTCATACCTCTTTTCTTTTTATCAGGGATGGAAGGCAGATTACTTGCGCCGCTTGGTATTGCATTTATTGTTTCCATCTTTGCTTCACTGATCGTCTCTGTTACGCTAACACCGGTACTTTGCAGTTATCTGCTTACCTGTGATGAAATGCTCAAAAAGCATTCTGATGAAAGTAAATTAGTAAAGTTCCTGCAGAAAAAGTATGTTTTGACTCTGGAAAAAATATTTCAGTTTAAAAAAATTATTTTAATTCTTTCTTCAGTGGTGTTTATTATAAGTCTTGTTCTTCTCTTTTCACTCGGTAAAAATTTTCTGCCTGAATTTAATGAAGGCTCCTTAGTTATAAGCGCTGTCAGTCTGCCGGGAATATCTCTTGAGGAAAGCGGCAAGATCGGAACCGAAATTGAAAAATCCCTGCTCACTATTCCGGAGATATCAGTAACAACAAGAAGAACAGGACGGGCGGAACTTGATGAACATGCTCTGGGAGTAAACACTTCGGAAGTAGAAGCTCCGTTTGCACTGAAAGACAGAAACAGAAATGAATTTATGACAGAAGTAAGAGAAAAGTTATCCGACATTTCCGGAGCAAATATTACAATCGGACAGCCGATCGGACACAGAATAGATCATATGCTGTCCGGTACAAGATCAAACATTGCAATTAAAATCTTCGGACATGATCTAAATAATATGTATTCAATTTCAAATAAAATAAAATCAGCTATTGAAAATATTGAAGGTCTTGTTGATATTTCCGTAGAGCCGCAAATTGAAATCCCGCAGATTAAAATTAAAGCTAAGAGAGAAATACTCGCTAAGTATGGAATTACAATCGGTGAATTTACAAAAATGATAGATGTCGGTTTTGCCGGAGAAAAAGTTTCTGAAGTGTTTGAAGGTTCACAAAGGTTTAATGTTGTGTTAAAATTTGATGACAATAACAGGGGCAGTCTGGAAAATATTCGAAATGCAATGATAGATACCCGTAACGGGGAAAAAGTACCGCTAAGCTATGTCGCTGATATTGTTTCCTCATCGGGACCCAATACTGTAAACAGGGAAAATCTTCAGAGAAAAACTGTAGTGTCCGTAAATGTAACCGGAAGAGATCAGAAAAGCGCAGTCGAAGAGATCCGCAGAAAAGTGGAAGAGTCAGTTGAATTACCTGAAGGATACAGGATAGAATTCGGAGGACAGTTTGAAGCTGAAGAAGAAGCTTCTAAAAGACTTCTTGCTGCATCAGTTTTGTCAATCTTAATAATATTTCTGATATTGTTTCAGGAATTCAAAAATCTGAAACTATCCGCGATCATTCTCCTGAATCTGCCCTTAGCACTGATCGGCGGCGTGCTGAGCATATACTTTACTTCCGGAATTATCAGTATTCCTTCTATTATAGGATTCATTACTTTATTCGGCATAGCCACCAGAAACGGAATACTTTTAGTATCGAGATATACTGCATTACAGCAGCAGGGAATTGGACTTTACAGGAGAATTATTCAGGGCTCCGGAGACAGATTAAGTCCGATACTGATGACTGCGCTTACTGCGGGACTTGCCCTTGTACCGCTTGCTATTGCAGGAGATATGCCGGGAAATGAAATTCAAAGTCCGATGGCGAAAGTAATTCTGGGAGGATTGTTAAGCTCTACACTTCTTAATTTACTTATAATTCCAATTGTATATTATCTTGTAAGCAGACACTCTGAAAAAATAACTTAAAAATTAATTATGAAAATTAACATAAAGATTTCAAAGTTTGCTGTAATAATCATTTTCCTTCTGCAGGCCGACGTATTTTCACAAAGCAACATAGGAAATGTTTTGAATGAGATATCAAAAAATAATAAAACTATAGTTACAAATACACAGCTGCAGGAATCGAGGAAACTTGAATTTCAAACAGGGCAGTCGCTTTACAATCCTTTTGTTGAAGTTACAAATTTATTCGGTCAGCCGGGTGACGACGGCAGTCAGCTGGAATTAAAACTTATTCAGCCATTTGATTTCCCTACGTCTTATTCCATAAGAAATAAAGTAACCGATTTGAAAATTCGGCAGACGGAATTTGAAAAGCAAAAAGTGCGGAGAGAAATATTGCTGGATGCAAAGCTGACATGCATTGAGCTTATATGTCTCAATAAAAAAAAGATCCGGCTTCAGAAAAGAACTGAAGCAGCCGGATCTCTTTTAAACTTGTATCAGACGAAAATGGAAAAAGGAGAAGGGAGTATTCTCGATGTAAATAAGTCAAAAATAAATTTGCTGAATTTAAAAACAGATCTTACGCTTATAGAAAATAAAATTGAAGAGATGAATGAAAAACTTACAGAACTGAATGCGGGAAATAAAATAGTTTTCGCCGATACATCATATCCCGTAACTCCTGATATCCTCCAGTTTGAATTATTAGAAAATGAAATTGAAAAAGACGACCCGGTCATTAAATCATTACTGCAGGATAAACTGATCTCACAGAGTCAGACAGAGCTCAGCAGATCTTTGAGTCTTCCGAAATTTGAGGTCGGATATTACTATCTTGGATTGCAGGACAGAAAATATAACGGAATTCATTTCGGAATATCGATTCCGCTCTGGGAAAATAATTACAGAACGGATTTTCACAGATCAAAGACGCTGCATTCGAATCTTGAAATTGAAGCTCACAGGATTGAGCACTTATATGAGATCAAAAAACTTTACGGAAAATATGAAACACTGAAGGATGCAATGACCGGTTACAGAGAAACTCTTGAGTCTTCTGATAATGAAGATATCCTGAAAAAAGCGCTTGTTGCCGGTGAAATAACCTCAATAAATTATTTCCTTGAAGCTCAGTTTATTTATACTTCGCTTGATAAATTTCTTGAACTTGAAAAGGAGTATCACATGGTAATTGCTGAATTGTATAAGCACAGACTTTAAAATATGAACAGGAAAATGTTATAATGATTTTCAATTACAGAAATTTTTGATTGCTTGAAAAAAGCTTTGCATTTAAAATCCATTTTTCATACTTTTATAATGTGATAAAAACATTTTTAAAATATTTTTCCATACTTCTTATAGCAGTATTAATCCAGTCTAATTTCAGTTTTGCATTGAACCACATGTTATGTAAGATGTCTGAGGTCCAAACTGCCTGTGAATGCGGAGTTCCCTGTGAGAATGAAATACGGTATTCTGCAAAGGAATCCGGCTGCTGTTCAGTAATTATCAGTGAAATTTCCAATAAGAATATTCTTGAGATAAATAAATTATCATTTATTAAAGACATTTATTCTCAGTTTAACGAAAGATTTTTGAATTTAGAATTACTTTCGGATTTCCCGCGGAATTTCAGTAAGCAAATCACTCACTTCAAACCTCCTGCTGATATACCAATTCTTTTCTCCCATATACTTATTTAGTTAATTTCATTTATTGTTTTTTAAACAGCAAAGTAAATACTTTGTCTGCTCATTTTTATTTATAACAAATAAAGATCAAAATGAAATTAATAATCATTTATATTTTTTTACTTTTCAATTTCGCATTTGCTCAAACTGATTCAAATATAAGCGCTAATTACCGGTACGGGTTAAATGATCTGATCAATTCCGCTTTGAAATCGAATGTGCAGCTTGAGCCCATTGAATATGAGAAAAAGATACTCTCCTCAAAAATTAATCAGGTCAGTTATCAGTCTTCACCAATGATTCAGCTAATGGCGGATGATATACCGGTAAATTTTAACAGCGCCGGAATGTATTCACTGAATTATTCACAGCCCCTGAAATTATTCGGTAAGCTTGATGAAGCCGGTAAACTTGCAAAGCTGAATTCATTATTGCCTGAAATAAAGAGGGAAGAATTACAGAATGAGTTAATAAAGTCAGTGAAGGAAAATTATTTTATGCTGTCTGTCAATGAAAGATTGTTATCCTTTAATGAAGAATTTAAGGAGATCATACTTTCAATAACCGGTTCGCTTGAAATAAATTATTCAGTCGGAAAAGGCAGCCAGTATGATATACTGAAAAGCAATAATGAATATCAGAAGCTTCTTTTAGAAGAAATAGAACTCAGGAATAATAAAAAAATATTCATCAATAATATCAGAACACTTACAAGTCTTGATCTGCCGGACGGATTTACTACAAAAAATCTGGAAATACTGTTAAAGATCACTCCTCCTGAGCTTGATACGGTTAGTCTTGCTGCAGAATTAAGGTCCGGAAATACCGGGTATAAATATCTTCAGCAGCAGAGTGAAGTTAATAAGATTGAAACTTCTGTCACAGAACTTGAAAGAAAACCTGATCTGAATATTATGTCAGGTTATAAGTATGCATCAGAAATGAAGGAAAGTTTTTTGCTTTTCTCAATTGAAATGGATCTTCCTTTTATGCCCTGGAATGAAAAGAGAATTGATGCTCAGATCAGCGAGAGAATTCTGATGGAAAAGAGAATTAATTCAGAAGTTAAATCGCTAGAAGTTAACTTGAAAAATGAATTAAGAAATATCATTGTGAAAATAAATTCTTCACAGGAGAAGATCATATATCTGAATGAAGTTTTAATACCGCAGACAGAGCAGACTTTTAAATCGTCTTTGATATCCTATGAGACTGCTGCAAATCAATTCATAGATCTGCTCGATACTTTCAGAACTTTAAGAGAGAATAACAAAATGCTTGTGGAAGAAGAAACAAACTATCTTATTCTTATCAGCAGTCTGGAAAAAATAATCGGTAAGCAAATTTTAACAGTTAATTAAAATGAAAAAACTACTTATTGGAATATCTGTCATACTTGTGCTGGCCGGAGTTTCTTTTGGCGTATACAAATTATTTATAGAAGACACTGACAGTAATCACGTTTCAAAAGCTGATGAACTGTATATCTGCCCCATGCATCCGCAGATACAGAGTAATCATCCGGGAGTTTGTCCGATCTGTAATATGGATCTGGTTTTAAAAGAGAAGTCCGATGCAGAAATGGAATTTGAGACTTTAAAAAATTCTGAAAATGAGATAGGAGATATAATCCTTTCACCTGCACAGCAGATACTTGCAAATGTTCAGACTGAAAAAGTTTCCATAAAGGAATTCAAAAGAAGTCTTACTTTTAACGGATTCATAAAAACATCGGAAAGTAATATGAGGCATATAGCTACTCCGGTTTCAGGAAGAATTATAAAAATGTATATCAGCTATGAAGGACAAATGGTGAGCAAAGGTCAGAAGGCATTTGACATCTATTCGCCTGAAATATACTCAACACAAAAAGAATATCTTCTTGCTTTAAAGAATCTTGAAAATGCGAAGAACAGCGGTAATGAACTTGTAATTGCGCAGGCGGAAAATCTTATAAGCTCTACAAAGAACAGACTGAGATTATGGGAAGTTAGTCCCGGGCAGATTGAAGAGTTTGAGAATACAATGGAAGTGAAAGATTATATATCTGTTTATTCAAAATACAGCGGGGTAATTACTAAGAAAATTGTTCATGAAGGTCACTGGGCTGTTGCAGGCGAAGATATTTATGATGTAGTGGATATGTCAACATTATGGGTAATTGCAAGTGTCCCGGAATCAGATATTAACAGCGTCAGGATAGGTCAGTCTGCAAAGATAACCTCTGTGTCTTATCCCGGTGAAGTCTTCAGCGCGAAGGTAAACTTTATCAGTCCGATGTTAACTTCTGATACCAGAACTCTCGAAGTCCGGTTTGATGTATCCAACAGGAATTACAGACTGAAACCGGATATGTATGTGAAAGCTGAAATTGGCTCGGCTGACTATGAATGGAATATAGTAGTTCCGAGAAATTCAGTTTTAAGAACCGGTAAGATGGATTTAGTATATGTAAAGAAAGATAACAATATTTTTTCGCCTAAGAAGGTAACAGTCGGAGGTGAGAGGGATGGATTATATTTAATAACTTCCGGATTATCCGAAGGTGATGTAATAGTAACAAGCGCCGGATTCCTTATTGACAGTGAAAGTCAGATACGTTCCGGATCTTCAACGGAAGATATAAAAGAAAAAGAGATTAAAGGAGATCCTGAATTTAATAAAGATCAGGATATAATGAAAGATATTGATCATAATAAACATTAATTTTTAAAAATAAAAATAACTGCGTTCAGCAGTAAAGGAGCTAAAATGATTTACTTAAATTTGAGAAACATAATGGTTCAAACATTTATTATCGTATTATTTTTTGTTTTGATAACAGGCTGCGGTAATAAGGAATCTGAAAATCATTCGGATAATAAAATGATGAATGAAAATAAAAACGGGAAAACCGGAATGACTCATTCAGATGAAATGACTGCAAAAGACGGTTATGAACATGCTATGATCAAATTGTCAACAATGCAGTGCAGTGTCTGTAAAGAAAATATCGAAACGGCAGTAAAAAAATTAGACGGAATAGAGAGCATTGATGTAGTCACGAAGGAAAAGATCGCTCACATAAATTTTGATAAATCGAAGACCGATATTTCAAAAATTGAAAGCTCTATAACTGCAGCCGGTTATGATGCAAATGATAAAAAAGCCGATCAGGAAGCATATAATAAACTTGATGACTGCTGCAAGCTGCCAAAAGATCAGAAAAAAAATAAATGAACTGTCTCTATTGATAATGTAAAATTTTATGCGGTCATTACAATAATTTTAAAGCACACTTTAATTAATTAATTAATATAAAAAAAAATGAAAATGAAAAGAAATAATCTGTCAGCTATTGTAATAATCACTCTTGCCATGTTAATGGTGAACATTAATAATGCTGATTCAAACGAAGTTCAAAAAAGTAAGACCATTACCATTGAGTTGAATTCTATGCAGTGCGATATGTGTGTTGAGAAAGTTACCGATGCAATTAATTCTGTAGAAGGAGTTGAAAAAGTATCAGTTGATCTGGATAAGAAAAGGGCAACTGTAACTTATGATACTGACATTACAAACAAAAAAGCCATAGAAAAAGCTATCACATTGGCAGGATATGATGCGAACAAGGCGCCGGCTGATAAAGAAGCATATGATAATTTAAGCTCTTGCTGTAAGAAACCATAAGTTAAGAATCAAAAGTGAAGCAATCATAAGAATTGCTTCACTTTTCGAAGTAAAGTCTTTTTTCAATATGAAAAGTAATCACAATCAACACGAAAACCGTGTTCATCAAAATACCGGATCGCATGATCACAGAATTGATCACAGCAAGATGGATCACAACAAGATGGATCACGGCAAGACGGATCACGGCGATCACGGCAGTGTTCCTATGGGAATGGCAGGTCATGATCATCATAAAATGATGATTGAGGATTTCAAAAAACGATTTTGGGTTTCATTAATACTTACCATTCCGATTCTTGTTTTTTCGCCAATGATCCAGATGTTCTTAGGCTATGAATGGCTGCTGCCGGGAAATGCATATATTCTTTTTGCTCTTTCATCTGTAGTATACTTCTGGGGAGGGCTGCCGTTCCTGAAAGGATTTTACGAAGAAGTGAAAGCTAAGAATCCAGGTATGATGACGCTTATCGCAATGGCAATCAGCATAGCATATTTTTACAGCACTGCAACGGTTTTTGGATTGCAGGGCATGGATTTTTTCTGGGAGTTAGCGACACTGATTGATATTATGCTGCTTGGACACTGGCTTGAAATGAAATCAGTATTAGGCGCTTCCAAAGCATTGCAGTTACTTGTAAGCCTGATGCCGGCTGAAGCACACCGGATTAATAAAGACAATCAGGCAGAGGATGTGAAACTTGATATGCTGGAGATAAATGATGTCATTCTGATAAAGCCGGGAGAGAAAATTCCGGCTGACGGAATAATTACGGAGGGAAGCAGTTATGTAAATGAATCTATGCTGACAGGAGAATCCAGACCGGTTAAAAAAGAAAAGGATAATAAAGTCATAGGCGGAGCGATCAACGGCAATGGCTCTCTTAAAGTGAAAGTAGAGCATACAGGTAAAGACAGTTATCTTAATAAAGTTATAACATTAGTTGCAGAGGCGCAAAAGACAAAATCCAAAATGCAAAATCTTTCAGACCGCGCGGCAAAATGGCTGACTTATATTGCTCTGACAATTGGTTTCGGAACTCTTGCAGTCTGGCTGATTGCCGGTTATCCGTTTGTGTTTGCGCTTGAGAGAATGGTTACCGTCATGGTAATAACCTGCCCGCATGCACTGGGTCTGGCTATTCCGTTAGTAGTTGCTATTTCAATTTCAGTATCAGCTCAGCACGGACTTCTGATCCGCAACAGAACAGCGTTTGAAGAATCGCGGAAGATCACGGTTTTAATATTTGATAAAACCGGAACTCTGACAACGGGTAATTTTGGTGTTACCCGTTTTGAAAGTATCTCAGAAATTTCAGCGGAAGAAATGTTAAGAATAGCGAGCGCTCTCGAACAATCATCCGAGCATCCGATTGCGGTTGGCATTATCGACAAAGTAAAAGAACTTGATTTATTAATTCCGGAGGCGGAAAACTTTAATGCAATAACCGGTAAAGGAGTGGAAGCAATTGTAGAAGGTAAAGCAGTGAAAGTCGTAAGTCCCGGTTATCTTAAAGAAAAAGATCTGCCGATACCGGATGGCGCGTTTTCAAGTAAAGCTGAAACAGTAGTGTTTGTAATAATCAATGAAAATGTAGCGGGATACATTGCCTTAGCTGACAATATCAGACCGGAAAGTGAAGATGCTGTAAGAACATTCAAAAAGAATGGCATTAAAGTTATGATGGCAACAGGTGATAATGAGACAGTAGCAAAGGCAGTTTCAGACGAACTCGGACTCGATGGATATTTTTCTGAAGTTTTTCCGCATCAGAAGGTTGAAATAATAAAAGATCTTCAGAGCAAAGGAGAATTTGTAGCTATGACCGGAGACGGAGTTAACGATGCTCCTGCATTGGCGCAGGCGAATGTAGGAATAGCGGTTGGATCAGGTACAGATGTAGCCGTTGAAACAGCTGATATAGTACTTGTAAACAGTAATCCAAAAGACATTGCAAACCTTATTCTTTTCGGAAAAGCTACTTATAAAAAAATGATTCAGAACATTGCATGGGCTACGGGATATAATGTTATAGCAATTCCTCTTGCTGCCGGAGTTTTTTATTCATCCGGATTTGTATTAGGTCCTGCAGTAGGCGCTGTTTTCATGAGCTTAAGTACTATAATTGTTGCCATTAATGCTCAGTTATTAAAAAGACAAATAAATTAATTTAATAAAAAAAATTTTATAAATTTCAATATGACTCATAAATACAAAGTTACAGGTATGACATGTAACGGATGTGTCTCAACAGTTCAAAAAACATTGTCAGAAATTAAAGGAGTAGAAGATGTCAGTGTAACGCTGACTCCTCCGCAGGTGGTTATAAAAATGCAGCATCATATTAATGTAAATGAAATGAATGCGGCTCTTCAGCAATCCGGAAAATATACGATAGAAGAGGATGCTTCAGTTCATTCCCAAATGATGAACTCTGCCATAGAAGATGAAAAATCAAAATTACAAATCTATAAACCGCTTATAATTGTCTTGGTGTATATTCTATTAGGCGTAGCATTGCTTCAGATAAATTCCGGCAGAATTGTCTGGATGGAATTAATGAATAATTTTATGGGCGGATTTTTCCTCGTTTTCTCTTTCTTTAAAATGCTTGACCTGAAAAATTTTGCTTTCTCTTACAGCTCATATGATATAATTGCAAAGAAGTGGTTTGGCTACGGCTATATTTATCCGTTCATAGAATTAGCGCTTGGAATATTATTTATAACAGGCTCATATCCGGTGTTTACAAATGCTGCAACAGTTATTGTAATGGGAATAAGCAGTATCGGTGTCATACAAAGCGTAATGCAAAAAAGATCTATACAATGTGCATGTCTGGGAGCAGTATTTAATTTGCCAATGAGTACTATCACGATAATTGAAGATCTGCTGATGGTTTTAATGGCAATGATAATGTTAATTTTTATGATATAAATATCTGTCTCATCATAAAATAAATTTATATGATTGAAAAAATAATTGACTTTTCAGTTAACAACCGGTTTATAATTCTGATCTTTTATCTGGGTGTGATTGGCTATGGGGTTTATTCAATGATGAATACTCCTGTCGATGCGATTCCCGATCTGTCCGAAAATCAGGTAATTATATGGACCGAATGGATGGGAAGAAGCCCGCAGATAATTGAAGATCAGATAACATACCCGCTTACTACTTCTCTTCAGGGAATGGCAAAAGTAAAGGCAGTCAGAAGTCAGTCAATGTTCGGCATGAGTTTTATCTATGTCATATTTGAAGACAATGCGGATATATACTGGGCGAGGAGCCGTGTTCTGGAAAAGCTTTCTCAGGTCCAGTCTTCATTGCCTGAAGGCGTAACTCCTGTTATTGGTCCTGACGGAACCGGAGTCGGACACGTTTACTGGTATCATCTTATGAGTGATAAATATGATCTCGGCGAACTCCGGGCTTTGCAGGATTATTATCTGAAATTAGGACTGCAGTCAGTCGAAGGAGTTGCAGAGGTCGCTTCCGTCGGCGGTTTCGTAAAGCAATATCAGATCGATATCGACCCGAACAGATTATCGGCTTATGGAATTGGAATAAATGACATTGTAATGGCAGTTCAGAGAAGCAATAAAGATGTGGGAGGAAGAAATATTGAATCTTCTGATATAGAATATTTTGTAAGAGGCAAAGGTTATATTAACGATGTCAGCGACATTGAAGAAATTACGTTGAAGACAGGACAAAGCGGAAATCCTGTCAAGATTAGAGATATAGCAAATGTTCAGATCGGCGGAGACATAAGACGCGGGATGCTTGATTTTAACGGAGAGGGTGAAGTCGTAGGCGGAATTATAGTAATGCGGTATGGTGAAAATGCAAATACTGTAATTGAGCGTGTAAAGGAGAAGCTTAAGGAATTAGAGAAAGGACTTCCGGAAGGAATAGAAATTATGACTTCTTATGACAGAAGTGATCTGATCTCAAAAGCAATACAAACTCTGCGCGACGCAATAATAGAAGAAGCGATAATAGTAAGTCTGATTGTGCTGGTATTTTTGTTTCATCTCAGAAGCGCTTTGAGAATACTTATTGAAATTCCTGTTGCAATACTTATCTCATTTATTCTGATGAAACAGCTTGGGATCACTTCAAACATAATGAGCCTTGGAGGTCTCATTATTTCTATCGGAATCCTGGTGGACGCTTCTATTGTAATGGTGGAAAATGCTTACAGGAATATTGCAATAGCTCAGGAGAAAGGACTCATAATTGACTACAAAGAAATCTCAGCCCGGTCTGCAAAACAGGTTGGCAGAGCTATATTCTTTTCCGAAGCAATTATTGTAGTTTCATTTCTTCCGGTGTTTATGCTCGAGGGACAGGAGGGAAAATTATTTCACCCGCTGGCTTTTACAAAGACTTTTGCAATTGCCGGTTCGGCATTAATTACGATCACGCTGGTTCCGATGCTTATGACATTATTTATGAAAGGGAAATTTTATAAAGAGAATCAAAATCCGGTGACAAGATTCTTCAACAGATTGTATGACCCTGTCCTCAGGCTGGCTTTGAAATACAGGAAAACTACTCTTGCAGTAAATGTAATTGCATTACTGATTACGATTCCACTGATTATGAAAACCGGCAGCGAGTTTATGCCTCCGCTGGATGAAGGAAGTATTTTATTTATGCCTACAATGCTGCCGAATGTTTCTGTCACAGAAGCAAAGAGAGTTTTGCAGGTACAGGATGCGATTATTAAAAGTATTCCGGAAGTCGAATCTGTTCTGGGGAAAGTAGGAAGAGCGGAGACTCCTACAGATCCAGCGCCTGTGAGTATGATAGAATCAATAATAATTTTAAAAGACAAATCCGAATGGCGGGAAGGAATTACAAAAGCTGAAATTGTAAAAGAGATGAATTCAAAACTGCAGATTCCAGGAGTCAGTAACGGCTGGACACAGCCGATTATTAACAGAATTAATATGCTTTCAACCGGCGTCCGGACGGATCTCGGAATTAAGATATTCGGTGATAATCTTGATACGCTAGAAAGGCTTGCAGTGAAAGCAGAAAACCTAGTAAAGAATATACAGGGAGCTGCTGATGTTTACGCCGAAAGAACACAGGGCGGATCTTATATTGATATTGATATCAACCGTGATGCGATCTCCAGATACGGAATGAGTGTCGGTGACGTTCAGGATGTAATAGAAACTGCAATCGGCGGTGAGAATATTGCGACGACAGTCGAAGGCAGAAGAAGATTTCCGATAAGAGTAAGATACATGAAAGATTTCAGGTCAGATGTGGAAGCATTAAAAAAAGTATGGGTGACTATTCCCGGCGGTGCGGTTAATTCAATGGGAACTATTACCGGCGCTGCTCAGGTACCGCTCGGTGAACTGGTTGATATTAATATAACTTCCGGTCCGCCGATGATATCATCAGAAAATGCATTACTCAGGTCAGTAGTTTTTCTGAATGTGAGGGACAGGGACATGGGTGGTTTTGTAAATGAAGCAAGGGAAGTGCTTGAAAAAGATTTTGCGCCTAATTTACCTCTCGGATATTATTATACCTGGAGCGGTCAGTGGGAAAATCAAATAAGAGCAAAAGAAAGGCTTCAGATCATTATACCAATAGTTTTCCTTGTTATATTTGTGATGCTTTATTTTACCTTCAAGAATTTTCTTGAAGCTGCGCTGGTAATGCTGTCAGTTCCCTTTGCGCTGATTGGAGGAATATATTATATGTCTGTTCTTGATTTAAATTTTTCTGTTGCAATCTGGGTGGGTTTTATTGCGCTGTACGGAGTTGCAGTTGAAACCGGCGTTATAATGGTAATTTATCTTCACGAAGCACTTGATAAAAAATTAGCTGAAAAAGGTAATGATATTTCTCAGCAGGATCTGGTGGATGCTACAGAGGAGGGAGCAATACTCAGACTCAGACCGAAATTAATGACAGTCGCAACTGCAATGCTTGGATTAATTCCGATTATGTGGGCGACTGGTACGGGAGCAGATCTGGCTAAGCCACTTGCTGTACCGATGATCGGAGGAATCCTTACCTCAGCAATTCATGTCCTGTTTGTAACTCCTGTTATATTTGTAATAATAAAAGAGTATTTCAGAAAAAAAGGAAAACTGAAGAAATCTGAAATGGCGAAGTTTGCGGTTCATTAATAAAATATGTTTGAAATATTCTGAAAATATACATAAGATTAATTCTCTATAATTAATTATAATTTACAATGGGATGTATTTGTTTAAATAAAAGTTTATGACATTTCTCATTTTAATGTTACAGAAATTAAGATACATTTGTCTGAGATTAATTTAAAAAAAATAATAATATTATGAAAAAGAATATGGGGTCATCTGATAAGATTATCAGAGTAATTATTGCTGCAGTTATTGCTTTTTTGTATTTTACCAATGTAATCACAGGCGTATTAGGTCTTATACTGCTGATATTTGCCGCCGTATTTGTGCTGACAAGCTTTATCAGCAGCTGTCCTTTATATTCATTGCTTGGCATAAGTACTGCGAAAAAAGATTCTTAAGCAGTTTAAACAAATAATTATAAAATAATTAATACTATTTAAATGGAACCGCATTTTTATAATGTAGATATAGTCTGGAATGAAGACCGCAAAGGTGTTTTATGTTCGCCGGAATTAAATAAAGAGAAAGACAGCTGTATTGAAGTTGCAACACCGCCGGAATTTCCAAAAGGGATGCCCGGCATCTGGTCGCCGGAACATTTATTCACCGCTGCCGTCAGCAGCTGCCTTATGACTACATTTTTGTCAATAGCTGAGAATTCAAAACTTAATTTCACAAGCTTCAGCTGCAATACAAAAGGAAAGCTTGAGCAGATAGATGGAAAATTTCTGATGACGGAAATTATTCTTGAACCGACGGTTACAATTACTGATGAAAAAGACCGTGAACGCGCTGAACGTGTATTGTTTAAATCGGAGAGCGCATGTCTTATTTCAAATTCAATCAAGTCAAAGATCATTATGCTTCCGACTATCATATTAAACTGAAATAAATATATTTGTATAAGAAAACCAGATGAGATTTAATTCCGAAGATCTTTTTAAAAAAATAAAGTTAATTTATTCTGTTAATAGCTATTTAATATTTAAATGAAAAAGCCGGCAGACATTGATGCATACATATCCGGATTTCCGGAAGATGTAAGGACAAAACTTAACAAACTTCGTGAGACGTTCCGGAAAGCAGCGCCCGGAGCTGCTGAAGTAATCAGTTACGGGATTCCCGCTTATAAGATGAACGGTAAAGATATTATATATTTCGCAGCTTTTAAAAACCATATCGGAATTTATCCTGCTCCGAGGGTAGTTGAAGAATTCAAAAAGGAGCTGGTTGAATACAAAGGAGGAAAAGGTACAGTGCAGTTTCCTCTTGAAAAGGAGTTGCCGCTTGGATTAATTTCCCGGATCGTTAAATTCAAAGTAAAAGAAAATTTACAAAAGGCAAAAGATAAGAAGAAATAGAAAACTATAAGTCTGCTGCGATTTCCGTTTAGTAAATATATTAAATATTTAAAATCAAATATGAAAAACATTTTTGATGCAGGAGTAACAGATGAGATCATCAGCCGCATTAACAAGCTCACTCCTGAAGACAGACCGCAATGGGGTAAAATGTCAGCGGGTCAGATGTTTGCGCACTGTAATGTCTCATATGAAATGATCTATGAGGACAGGCATCCTGCGCCAAATGCTTTTTTAAAATTTATTTTAAAGACATTTATAAAAAAGAAAGTGGTCGGCGATTCGCCTTATCAGCATAACAGCAGAACCGGTCCGCAGTTTGTAATGAAACATGATAAGAATTTTGAAGAAGAAAAAAAAAGACTTATTGATTATATAAATAAAACACGGGATCTCGGAGAGAAATATTTCAACGGTCGGGAATCAATTTCATTTGGTAAACTGACAACAGACGAATGGAATAATATGCTATACAAACATTTAGACCATCACTTGAGACAGTTCGGGAAATAAATTATATACAATACTTAAAAATTAAGTTAAGAAATCTGAATTACTTATAAAATCAGGTTTCATTAATTTGTATTGAAAATTAACATCGGGTTAACAAATTGCTAAAAGCAAAATATTATGAAAAAGAAAAAGTACGGAAAAACAGAATTGCCGGGATATCCGGATTATCCGGAAGGGCAGGATTTATTTGAACGGGGAATTAAAGTTGATAAAATAGATCCGGACGATATTACATCCGTCAAAGCTCCGAATCTGTATCCTGATGAACCGAATGAAAAGAGCTTTGAAGATGATGTCAGCGGTGATGACCTGGATGTGCCCGGATCTGAACTTGATGATAAAGAAGAAGCTGTAGGAAGCGAGGATGAAGAAAATAATTATTACAGTCTCGGGAATGACAACAATCTTGATGAAAAAGAAGATAAAACTGAATAGATAATTAAATCATTAAGTTTATATTGCTTAGTAATTTTACAAACAACTAATTTCTCAAAAATAAAATCCAATAAAATTTTTAATTATGAAAATTCAATTTAACACAGATAATAATATTAAAGGAAGCGAAAAATTCCGAGAACCTCTGATCACAATGCTTTCCGAAGAGCTAAGCAGATTCAGTGATAAGATCTCAAGACTGGAAGTATTTCTAACCGATGAGACCGGAAAGAAAAACGGACAAATGGACAAACGCTGTGTATTGGAAGCCCGCATTGCAGGCAGACAGCCGGTTGCCGTAAAAAGTAAAGCTGATACAATTCATAAGGCGGTCGATGTGGCTGTTGATAAACTCAAAAATTCTCTGACTACCAAATTAGACCGCAGGAAAAATCATGTGAAAAAATCTGAAAGCTGATTTAGAATTAGGGATGTAAGACTCATAGTCTCTAAAAATTATTTTATTTTAATATTTTACTCTTTTCCGATTACTTCGTCAGAACAGACAGCCTGTCCGAAAATGACTTATCTCCTGTTTGAAAATTATTCTGTACAATAATTCCTGCAGGAAATTTACTCTTTGTGATAAGAAAATGCATTGATACATTGCAATAATGTTCGTAATATTACGAAAATAAAATTCCTATGCCGGATAAAACAGAAAAATATACAAAGAAACAAAATCTTATAGCACTATTCGGGAATGCGCTCGGAAATCCGGTCAGAGTTGCAATACTCCAGCAGCTGTTAAAACAGGTACACTGCTATCACGGAGATATGGCTTTAGAATTACCGATTGCCAACAGTACGCTATCACAGCATCTGAAAGTGCTGAAAGACTCCGGACTTATTAAAGGAGAAATTAATCTTCCAAAGACAAAGTATTGTATAAACAGGACAAACTGGAAATTGGCTAAAGGATTATTTATGAATTTTTTTGAATAGAAAAATAGATTTAAAAGGATAATTAAGAAAAGTTACTTTTAATAAATTCTTACTTTTTTAAAATTATGTTTCAGTTATTTGAGGTAGACATAAAGAGTTTTAATATAGCCTGTATATTGCAGGTCAAATTAAAATGAAACACAGAAAGGAACATAGAATGAAACTGTTAAAAATTAATCTCATCATAGCACTGGTATTGTTTTTTGCCGGGAATATCTATCCGCAAAACGGATGGGGTCCCGGAAGTAAATATAACAGGATGTATGATGTGAACACAGTTGAAACAATTAACGGAATGGTTATAAGCATTGATCAGATTTCACACGGAAACAGAATGTCCAATGGTATTCATTTACAACTAAGCACAAAAAGCGGAAATATTACTGTTCATCTCGGACCATCGTGGTATATTGATAATCAGGATGTTCTGATAAATAAGAATGATGATGTAACTGTTACAGGTTCAAGAGTAAATTATGAAGGTGAAATGGTGATCATTGCAAAAGAATTAATAAAAGGCGATCAGATACTGACGCTCAGAGATGACAAAGGTTATCCATACTGGGCAGGCTGGCGTAAAAGAAATTAATTTGATTTAAATATCTCAATCTGAAAAAAATATTTCTGATTTGTTAATATACTGTTTTTCAGATTGAGACTTTTTTTTACCAAAGTAGTGCTTTGTTTTGGTGAAGAGGGGTAATCTATACAGAAATTTAATCCATTAAAAAATGGCATTCAGAATGAGTAAATTTGTTATTCTCTTTATATCTTTGCTGTTTGTTGTCAATGTTAATTTTGCGCAAAAAGATAATTTCAAATATTCTGTAAGCATAAAACCTGTCAGCATTCCAAACCTTCCCGGACTCCATTCTTTTGTAACTGCTCATAGCAATGGAAAGTGGCTGGTAATCGGCGGCAGAAAAGACGGCTCTCATGCAAGACAGCCGTTCAGAGCATTTCCGGGTGATGAAAATAATACTTTAATTTATGTAATTGATGTTAAAGCAAAAAAATACTGGAGCGCTTCTGTAAATGAACTTCCGATAAGCTTAAAAGAGCAGATGCAGTCCGGCAATATGAATTATTTTCAGGATGGTAAAATTCTGTATATAACCGGAGGATATGCTTACAGCGCCTCTGAAGATGATCATATAACCTTTCCGTATTTAACTTCAGTTTCAGTTCCTGAACTTATAAACTCAGTTATAAATGGAAATCCGGTAAGTCCATATTTTAAACAAATTAAAGATTATGTATTTGCAGTTACCGGCGGACAGATGGGGAAGATAGGAAATACTTTCTACCTAGTCGGAGGACAAAGATTTGACGGCAGATATAATCCGATGGGACACAGAACTTATAAACAGACTTATACTGACGGCATAAGGAAGTTTAAAATTCAAAATACGAAATCAAAATTAAGCTATTCTGAGTTTGAAATTATTACTGATCAGGCGCATTTTCACAGAAGAGACTTTAATCTTCTGCCTCAGATTTTCCCTGACGGAAGCTTCGGTTATACGGTATCTTCCGGTGTCTTTCAGGCAAATGCAGATCTGCCTTTTTTTTATCCTGTAGATATTACTGCATCAGATTATACTCCTGTTACTTCATTTAATCAGTATCTAAGTAATTATCACACTGCAAAAGTTTCACTGTTCGATAAAAAAAATAATCAGATGAATACTGTATTTTTCGGAGGAATAAGTCAGTATTATTTTGACGGAAATGATTTTGTAACTGATTTAAATGTACCGTATGTAAAAACGATCAGCAGACTTTCAAGATATGCTGACGGTACTTTGCGTGAATTTGTATTGCCAGTCGAAATGCCCATGCTTGCAGGAGCGAACGGTGAGTTCATTCCTTTAAATAATATACCTTCTTATTCTAATGGAATCTTAAATCTGAACAAGATCAGAGGAGATTCAGTAATTATCGGATTTATTTACGGTGGTATAATCAGTACAGAGCTCAACCCATTTTCAAGAAATAATTTAAATTCAACTTACGCAGGAAATTTAATTTTTGAAGTAAGTCTTATTAATTATAAAACGGTTCAGGATCGGGCTATTGACGGTAGTAATCCATTTTCTGCGGAAGTATTTTATGAAGGAACTGATCTTTTAAGTGCGGTGCTGAATATTCCGTATAATGGAATTACAGAATTAACTGTAACAGACAGATCCGGAAAAATTGTATTTCAAAAAACCTTTAAAGGTTTAAAAAAAGGTATGCAAACAATAGTGATTACCAATAATAAAATTCCTGCGGCAGGTGAATGCAGTTTTAATTTTATGTTTGATTATAAATTTGCATTTACAAAAAAAGTCTTAGTAGAGTAATTTATAATATCTTACTGCTTTTAAGATGCAGACCTTTACAATAATACTTTTTCATTTAAACAAAGATCAGAGTTTATAACAAATGTAATTGTGAATATCTGCTTACAAAAAAATCCGGATCATAAGACCCGGATTTTTTATATGAATTATAAAATGTGGAATACGAATTATTTAACGACTACCATTTTATTGACTGCTATGTCGTTACCTGCTGTGAGTTTGTAATAATATATTCCGCTTGCAAGATTAGATGCATTGAAGTTAACCGTGTAATATCCTGCTGTTCTGAAATCGTTAAGAACTGTCTCGACTTCCTTTCCCGTCAGATCATATATCTTTAGTATTACATTACTGTTATTTGGAAGAGCAAAGTCTATCCTTGTCGACGGATTGAACGGATTCGGATAGTTTTGTGACAGTTTGAATGTATTCGGAACTCCTATATTGACAAATCCTGAGAGATCATAGTACTCAAAATTTCCGTTGAAGTCTATTTGTTTGAGTCTGTAATTATAACTTCCAGGGTTTAGCTTTTTATCAATAAAAGTGTAATCCGACAGAACATCTGAATTACCTTTACCTTCTATGAATCCGATCTTTCCCCATACACTTTCGGTTTTCCTTTCAATATCAAATCCTGTATTATTCATTTCCATTGATGTCGTCCAGCTTAAAATTACATTTCCGTTATCTGCGGTTGCGGTGAATGAATTCAGTTCTACCGGTAAAGGTTTATCAAAATTCATTAAGCATGTTGCAGTATTTGGAAATGCGCAGGAATCAACGCACTGGAAAGTTATTAGTTCTCCGATGCATGTGCTGTTCCAGCAGCTGTAGTTATAAATAGTATCTCCGTTGTAACAAACATAAGGGACAAGCGGATCAATGCAGTTATCAACAGGATGCGGAGTCATAGTGACTTTCATTACAACAGAATCATAATACGTATTGTAAGTGTAGTCAAAATTGTTAGGATAAATTACTTCGAAATTAATATCCTGACAAGTGACTGTATCCCAGTTAATAAGAGGTTTGCTGACTTTTACCTGATCAGTTTCGTCATCATAAAAACCAACATACCATTCCAGAACCCATGGATTGCACGGATCTACAAATTTCATTTTATTTACTCCGCAGTGCAGCATTTCATATACATAGTGTTCAGGAAAGTCCGGACCATATACTTTTTCAAAGAAATACTGACCTTCATTATGTGTTACAGGATCGTTCGGGTGGTCATAAATTTCAATGTGAGGTACGCCCGGATCACATGCAACCTGTCCGGAACCTGTATTTGAAAGAAATGCTGAGATGGATATTACAAGAATGAGTATAAAACCTATTTTTAATAATTTGTTCATTGTTGAACTCCTTAAAGTAAATTCGAATTTTTAAAAAGATTCAATCAATAAAATTATTTTTCACCGGTCAGATTGATTATTTTTTGGGGACCGATGAAAATGTTCGGCCTGGTTTCATTCATTTATCCTCCTGAAATTTAATTTAAATAAAAAAATTTTTTCAGAACATAAAATCCCATACTCCTATATCAAAATATATTGCAAGTTCTATTCCTTTCAAAAACAGTTATTATATAACTGATATTTAAACTTTTTAAAACAAAATTGTAGATAATATACCCATACTTAACTAAATTAAGGCATTAATCAACAGTTTACATAACGATGATTATCAGTTTTATAAATCTGATATTAAAAGAATTTCTGCCCGGCGGAAAGCTGGAAATTTTTTTTAAAGCAGTATGCTTCTATGTATGGCAGATATAATCTGTTTTTTTAAATTGAAGGATTAATCAGAATGAAAAAAAAATTCTGCTATCTGCAGAAAGGGAAAGTGTTACGGCAGAAGCAGAATTTTAGCAGCATAGAAATGCGGCTTGTAAAATAAAAAACAAAAAATACAATTCTTAACGGACTGAGAAAAAAATTATTATTCCAATTCTTTCAGTATAGCTTTTTTTAATGCTTCCCTGTCAATTACTTTTTTTAGTAATACATTTTTCTTAGCTGCTTTTTTAACCACAGTCTTTTTTAATGAGTTTTTAACAGAATTTTTCTTAGCTGCTTTTTTAACCGCAGCTTTTTTTACTTCGTTTTTAACCTCAGTTTTCTTTAAAATTTTTTTCATTTCATTCATCTCCTTTTGTAAATTAAGGCTTTGTTTTAATTAGGATAAAAAGAAATAATATATATTTATTTCATATTTGCATAATCTTCAGATTAATATTTGTAAAGATATTTACCTGTAAAAAATATAATTTATTTGTGAGTATTCAAAACGAATGATTATCAGATATTACCCAAAATTTGATTTTTTATATTTCTGCTATTTTGTTTTTTATATTAAAAGGAAATTAGAATAATTGAAAAGAAAAATAAAATTTTTTAAGCTTTACGATACTTTTTCAGCGGAAGAGAGGAAGCAATTCAAATTATTTGTTTCTTCTAATTTATACAGTCACGGCAGAAAATATTTAAAAATCTTAAAATACATTGATATAGACAGAACTGTATTTTTTGAATTCGGTAATACAATTAAAGAACGAACTTTATGGAACAGATTATCTGAATTAACAAAGCTCGCCGAAAAATTTTTGGTTTTAATAGCCGCGGAATCTGAATCTGATGTTTACAATAAAATTCTTTTAAGTGAGTTAAAAAAAAGAAATTTAACTGATTACTTTGAAAAGAATTTCTCAGACTACAATTCTGAATTGAAGAAATCTCTTGCTAATGGTTTAAAACTCGAAGAATATCTCTCTGTAAACAATGAATATTTAAAATATTTAAATTCACTTCCGGATTCAAAAAAGTTCAGTTTGCGATTTATTGAGACAAATAATTATAAATTAGCATTTTTCATACTTTCAATACTTGATTGTTTAATTCAGATAAAGGATATGAAAAATATAAGATCAATAACTTCAAACGTCCCTCTGGAAGAAATTTTGCAAAAAATAAATTTCGGAGAAATGCTTCTTTTTATAAAAGATAAAGTAAGTGATGTTTATCCTCTGGTTGCATTTCACTATCATTTATATAATGCGGGTATGCATCCAATGAATCAAAATGAATATAAAAAGGCAGTTATGATTTTTGAAAAGAACTTAAAGCAGGTACCGGCTGAATTAAAACTGAACCTTTACAAAAAATTAATAGATTATAATATCGAGCTGTCAAATATGCTCGACGAATCAGCTAAACATGAATTGTTTAGATTGATAAAGAGTAAACTGAAAGAAGGAATATTTTCTGATCTGGAATGTAAAAATTTTGACAATAATGAATTCAGAAATTATACTCTGGCTGCGTATTCACTCAGAAAGTTTAACTGGCTTAAAAAATTTATTGATAGATTCGGTTCAAAACTACCGGATGAATTCAGAGATGACAGTATAATTTTTGGTAATGCACTTATTATGTTTCATAAAAATGAATTTTTAAAATGCATGGAGATCCTTAATAAATCAAAGAAAGCAAATCCATATAACTACATTGACATCTCGTTTCTGAAACTAAAGGTATTGTATGAGCTTAATCAATTTGATGATTGTTATTCTGAGCTCAGAAGAGTTGTTGATTATATGAGACATAACCGATTAGTTCATATTGATATGCTGAAGTTTATGAAATTATTTTGCAGATCGTACGGTCTTTTATTAAAATTAAATCAAAATCCCTCAAAAAAGAATCTCTTAAATTTAGAATTCCAGATTAATAAAAGTAAATTTATTGGAATTAGCTGGATAAAAGGGAAGATGTTGATATTAAAAAAAAGTATTTAAATTGTAATGACATCTCATAATCAAAATTCACTAATTTCAAATACATATATATACATACTGATAAATATTTTATGTTTAACCTTCTGGGTAATATAACAGAATTCACAGTTTGAAAAATATTGTCATTATAAATATTTTTAAATGCAAAATTAATTTCTCTGAAATTTAAATTGGTAATTTCAAATGGAAATAAATTAAATTAATAATTTAAAGAAGACTAACTGCATAAAACCAAAACTATTTAGTCTTACTTAAATGAGAAATTAATTAGCTTAAAAAAATTATTGAGAAAAATTCAGTATGAGCGGTAAAATAGAAAAGGATTCAGTTTATGACATAACCATACGGCTCTTTATCATTTCCCTTATTATTGCCTGGTGCTTTTTGATATTCTATCCTTTTGCAAATATTTTATTATGGAGTTTTATACTTTCGCTTTCTCTGCACCCTCTTCACGCCGGTCTGACAAAAAGATTAAAAGGTAAAAGGAAACTGGCATCTTTTATTCTTGTTTTTTCAATACTGATAATAATTTTTATTCCCGTCGCATTTATAACCGGATCACTCATTAACGAAATAAAAGAACTTAAATTGATGTATGACAAAGGTACTCTTAAAATTCCTCACCCTGATGAGAAAATCAAAGAATGGCCTGTCATTGGAGAAAAACTTTATTATGCATGGCAATCATCAACAGAAAATCTGCAACATACAGCCGAAAAGCACAAGGAACAGATTATAGAATATGGAGGCAAAGCGGTTAGGGGAATTTTAAGTTCGACCGGTGCCCTCTTCCAGATAATTTTATCGCTTATAATTGCAGGTGCAATATTAGTAAAAGGAGGAGCCGGGGAAGCAATCCGAAAAGTGTTAAGAAAAATTGCCGGAAACAACGGCGATAAATTTGCCGATTTGATATACAATACAGTAGGCAGTGTATTAAAGGGAGTATTGGGTGAATCTTTTGTTATGGCAGTTTTATTTGGAATCGTATTCTTTCTTGCAGGCATACCTTATGCCGGTATTTTGACTTTTCTGGTGTTTTTAATTTCTGTACTTCAGTTACCACTAATTCTGATTTCCCTGCCGGTTCTGATTTATATTTTTTCTGCGAATGAAACTACGCCGGCAATAATATGGGGTATTGCAATTTTGCTGGTCAGTTTGTCAAACAATATTCTAACGCCCTTAATGCTTGGCAAAGGCGCTCCGGTTCCGATGCCTGTTATATTTATTGGTGTACTCGGAGGGTTTATGCTTTCGGGTTTTATAGGTCTATTTACAGGAGCAATCGTTTTGTCGCTGGGTTATACATTATTTACTGAATGGGTAAATTCAAATGATGACAGGATTTAATAAATTCGGATTTTGTAATTTTTTAATGATCCGTATCATACTATAATATCTTAGATTTTAATATTTTAAGTATATAAATCATTAAAAAAAAATAAATAAGTTGTTTCACTAATTATAAAATTTAATTACTTAATCAGCATTTTAAAAATTTTTAAGACATGTTAGTTTTATACAGGCATATTTTTTTATAAAATTTTATTTGTTCAATGTGTTTTATTTTTTAATAACTTAATCTAAAAAATCATGAAAAGTAGTTACTTAGTTTTAGTTTGTTTGATTTTATTAACATTTGGTACATCTTTAAAAGCTCAGGACAATAACACACTTGAAGTTTATGGCTTTGCAATGACTGATGCAGGTTATAATTTTAAGACTATTAACCCTGATTGGTATGATGTACTCAGAGTTACAAAGCTTCCCTCTAATTCAAAAGAATTCTTACCTGACGGAAAAGTATTTTACAGCGTCAGACAATCACGTTTTGGTGTTAAAAGTAAATTTAAGACAGGAGCAGGTGATTTAAAGACAATTTTCGAATTTGAACTTTTCGGAGTCGGTCCAAATGCAGGGCAGACAGCATTTCGTTTGCGTCATGCTTGGGGAGAGATTGGTAAATTCGGAGCAGGTCAGACCAACAGTGTCTTTATGGACGGAGATGTATTCCCGAATTCACTCGAATACTGGGGACCATCAGGAATGATCTTTTACAGAAACATTCAGATCAGGTATACTCCGTTAATGACTAAGGAGAGCAAACTTGCCATGTCACTCGAGCAGCCGGGAGCAAGCGGTGATCCGGGAGTTTTATCGGGAAGGATCGAACTTGCAAATGTAAAACCTCTGTTTAATGTACCTGATTTTGCAGCGCATTACAGATATACCGGCAGTTGGGGATATGTTCAGCTCGGCGGTATTGTCGGAAGTATAAAATGGAGAGATTTAAATGATACTGCAACATTTCAGTTAAACGGTAGCGCTGTAAGATGGGGAGGCACAATCAGCTCAAACATTAATCTCGGTGATAAAGCTGTGCTCAGATTACAGGGAGTTTACGGCGAAGGAATCCAAAACTATATGAACGATGCTCCGGTGGATGTCGGTCTGCAGAGTAATCCCGGTGTCGCTAATCAGCCGGTAAAAGGAAAAGCTCTTCCTATATGGGGAGCAACTGCATTTGTGGATGTGAACTGGAGTAAATTATTTTCCAGTACATTCGGATATTCAGTTGAAAAAATTGATGTCTCGGATCTTATGTCAAACAATTCTTTTAAGCAGGGTCAATACGGTCTTGTAAACATATTATATTATCCGGTTAAGAATGTAATGGCAGGCGTGGAATACAATTTCGGAAGACGCGATAATTACAATGACGGATTTCATTCTACCAATTCAACAGTAAGGTTTGCGTTCAAATATAATTTCTCAAGAGTATTCGGTTGGGATTAAAATAAATAAGATCTTTAAAATTTAAATTGAAAATTGTAATACTATTCTTCCTGATTTTTAATTATGAGAATTTATTTGCACAGGAAAATACAAATGAAGTTGAATTGTATGGTTTCATAATGACGGATGCCGGATACAATTTTAATTCGATAAACCCGGATTGGTTTGATGTTATGAGAATCACAAAGCTTCCGTCATTTAAGGATGAATTTGCACCGGAAGGTAATGTTTTTTTTGGGCTGAGACAGACAAGATTTGGGATTAAGAGTAATATTGAAACAAAATTAGGAAGGCTGAAAACACAGTTTGATTTTGATTTATTCGGAGTAGGAAAGGATGCAGGACAGACCACGTTTCACGTAGTAAATGCTTACGGTCAGCTTGGTGATTTCGGAGCGGGGCAGACAGCTTCATCTTTAATGGACTTTGACGTATTTCCGGTTACTTTGGATTACTGGGGTCCTTCATCCAGAGTATTTTTTTTGAATCTTCAGGTTTTTTACCATCCGGTTCATACAAATACCCGGAGTCTGAAATTTTCTCTTGAACGTCCCGGAGGCAGCGCTGACGGCGGAGAATATGAGGACAGAATTGAACTTCAAAGCGTCAGACCATTTTTGAATGTTCCAAATTTTGTTTTTCATTATAAGCATGCCGGAAACTGGGGACATGCTCAGCTTGCGGGAATTATAAAAAGCATTAAATGGAGAGATGTGTCGGATACGGCAGTTAATAAATTGAGCGGAGGAGATATTGGCTGGGGTACAAGTCTTAGTACTGTTATTAATTTGAATAAAAATATAAAATTAAAAATGCAGGCTGTAATCGGAGAAGGGATACAAAATTATCTTGCAGATGCGCCGGCTGACATTGGGCTTGAAGAAAATTCATCTGACACTTTAAATCCCTTAAAAGGAAAAGCTATACCGGTTGCAGGATTTTTTTTATTTACTGAAATTAACTGGACCGGATTTTTGAGAAGCTCTATGGGATATTCCCTTGAGAAAATAAATAATACAAATAAGCAATCTCCGAATGCATTCAGAATGGGTCAATACGGCTTAGTGAATCTTCGTTATCATCCCGGGGAAAACATAATGGTGGGAATGGAATATCAGTTCGGCAGAAGAGATAATTTTAAAGATGGATTTCACTATATTGACAATAAGATTCAGTTTTCATTTAAGTACAATTATTCGAATATTTTTACATGGTAAAAAAATCATTCAATTTTAAAATTAAAAATTTAATCAAAAATTAAATAGAAAATGAATAATAAAGAATGGAGTACTCCAAAAGCTGTAGCAATTTCAAAGGACACAAAAGACTGGGAAAAAGGAAGGTACGGACCAGTCCCTCCGAAATCACCGAGCTGTTACGGCTTTTCTGTTATTGCAAAAGTAAAACCAGGTAGAGAACAAGTTGTACGTGATTATGGCAAGACTATTGAAGCAGCAATCAAGGGAGACCCGAATGTGCTTGCTCCTCTAAAACTACATTATTTAAAATGGGTATTGTTTGATGTAGGTTCAGGACTGCACTTTATGTATCAGGGAATATTTGATACGGACTTTGATAAATATGTTGAGGACGCTATTGATCTGTTTAATAAAACTGGTATCAGCACAGTGTTTGAGAATTTTGAAGACTGGCCTGAAGACTGGAGAACAAACGTTCCTGCTGTATCAAAATTTTTTCATGAGCACCAGCACAACAGTTTTCTAGAATATGGTGAATACCCTTTTGTTTCAGCAGATGAAATTAAAAAAGCGCTGAAGCTAAAAGCTTCATTTGAAGATATGCTTGACCAAATGCAGTAAAAATAATTTTAAAAATTTACCTTAAAGATGAAGTTGGAATTAGATGATATTCAGCATTACCTTTTAACGCGTCCGAATGCAAGAATTGCCCAGTATGATTTTCTTACATTCCGAAATCCGGAAAGCGGAAGAAACTGGATCTCAGCATTGCTGCATACAGTTGGTAATGTCGAATCAGTTTTGAAATCGGAAGATACAGATATGAGATGGGTTACGATTGCTTTCACATATAACGGACTGAAAGCACTTGGAGTGACTGAAGAATGCCTTTCAACTTTTCCGGATCCGTTTAAACAAGGGATGTCGGCAAGAGCAAAGATGCTTGGCGATACCGGTGAAAATCATCCGGATAACTGGCAGGATAATATTACAAGTCCTGATCTTCATGCTGTAATAATACTTTTTGCCCGTGACAGGATTGAACGGGACAGATGTGTAAAAGAGCACAGGAAATATCTGGTTAAAAATCCGGGTGTTGAGATCTTATCAACACTGCTGCTTGAAGCTATACCGCCGTTTGATTATGTCCACGAACATTTTGGTTACAGAGACAGGTTAACTACTCCTGTCATTGAAGGCATGAATGTTACACCTTCTCCCGGTTCGCATCCGCCAAGCAAACCCGGAGAATTTATACTTGGCTATCCGGATGAAACAGGAGAAATTCAGCCGTTACCAAAACCCGAAATTTTAACTAAGAACGGAAGCTATCTTGCCTACAGAAAGATGCAGGAACACGTAGGCAGGTTCAGAGATTATCTGAAATCAAACGGTAATACCATTGAAGAGCAGGAACTTGTTGCTGCAAAGTTAATGGGCAGATGGAGGAAATCCGGTGCGCCGCTTGTGTTATGTCCGGATAAGGATGAAAGTGAAGTCGGATGGGATGACAATAAAAATAATAATTTTGATTATGCAGAGATGGACCCGCACGGTTACGCCTGTCCTGTAGGAGCACATATACGACGAATGAATGTCAGAGATAAAAGCGTTTCAGGAATAATGAACAGAAGATTAATAATCAGACGCGGCGGGACATACGGTCCTCATCTTCCTGACGATGCGCCGGAAGACGGAGCAGACAGAGGAATTGCCGTATTTGCAGGATGTGCAGATTTATCCAGGCAATTTGAATTTTTAATTTCAGTCTGGTCAAATGATACGGAATTTATGGAGCTTAATGAAAGAGATCCGTTTTGCGGAACACAGGACGGCACACTGGATTTCGCAATACCAAAACGACCGATCAAAAGAAAACTGAAAGGAATTCCTGCGTTTACAAATGTGAGGGGCGGAGCATATTTTTTCCTTCCTGGCATTAAAGCACTTAAGTATCTGTCGGATTTAAGATAACATTTTATTTATACTTATAAAATAATTGAATGAAATCTAAAGAACAACTTGCACTTCGCACATACAATCAGGTTCATATTCCGCGTAAATATGAAAAAGGCAAGCGCAGAATTAGTGTATATATATCCTGGAGTTATCCCGGTGAATCCAACAGAAATCCGGCTGAATTGGATAACAGATTTTCTACAATGACTGAAGTTAAAAAAGTTTTGTGGCCTGATTACGAATGGGCGGATCTGAGTTCATTCTTACAGGGAATTTCCGGATCGCTTGAGTTATTTTTTGTTGCATGGGTTTACTTTCAGGAATTTTGCGGTGAAGTTTCCGGATATCCGGTTCCTGTTTATCAAAGAATTGATCAGGCAGGATATAAACTTCCTATTGATGAAAGAATTCTTGAAGATACAGATACATTATTCATCTTTGGTCTTGATCATATGATCACAGATCAGGAAGCTTCCGCAGGTGAAATTGAAGCAATTGAGAATTTTTTAAAAAGAGAAGGAACATGTCTGGTGATCGGACCTCATCATGATGTAGGGATTTCGGATGATTTAAAACTCAGACAAATGGAATATCTTCATCACGGCGATGCTTTAGTCCCTCGCCAGCAGAGGTTCGGTAAATACACAAGGTCAATTTTAAACGGGCTTGGAATTCCTGTAGAAAACAAATACGGTCTTAGACCGGCTGTTGTGAAAGGAACAAATAAAGTTGCTCCTTTTACACCAAACAGAGACCTTGACACAAAAGGATGGTTAAAAGGAGTTACCAGTTTTAATTTTCATATGCACCTTCCGCATTATGAAATTACAAAAAATGACGGTTCGATTAATTTACTTGCGACTCAGCCAATAGATTTGTCTAATCCGCATCCGTTTACAGAAGCAGGAAATACTGAATTTAATTCTTTCATCTGGATAAAACCGGATGGAAAGCGAGCCGGTGATGTGCTAATTGCAGATTCTACTATTTTCAGTACTTTATTCGGTGCTGATGAAAGTTTAGAGAATTTTTGGAGAAATATTTCAACATTATAAAATTACTGTCATATTAGTTTTTTATTTTGATGAATTAATATGATATTAAAAATAAAAATAATTCCAATTAATCTAATTTAAAAAAAAACATCATGAAAACAAGACAAGACTGGTTTAAAATTTTATTAACCGCTGTAATCTTTTTAGTTTCAATCTCCGGCATAACTTATGCCCAGCAGTTATCAAAGTCAACCATCGAAGCTGCCGTAAAGGAAGCTTACGATAAATTCAAAAATGTCAGTGAAGGTAAAAATGCTGATTACATCCCGGCTTTAGCTGAAGTCAACCCTAACATTTTCGGAATATCTGTAGTCACAGCAGATGGTGATGTTATTGAATTTGGTGACATAAATGACATGGTCTCTATGCAGTCCATAGAAAAAGTTTTTGCAATGGCTATGGTCATAGATGAATTGGGTGCAGACGCTTTGAAGGAAAAAGTCGGTGTTGATGCAACCGGTATGAAATTTAATGCTATCGAACCGATCGAATGGAAAAAAGGAAAGGAAATAAATCCCTGCGTTAATCCGGGAGCACTGGCAACAACAAGTCTTATAAAAGGTGCAAACTATGATGAGAAATGGAATAATATCATTACCAAATACAGTGAATTTGCAGGAAGGGATCTTACGGTAAATCAGCCGGTCTATGAAAGCGAAGCTGCAACCAATCAGAGAAATCAGGCGCTTGCATGGCTGTTGTTTGCTTATGAGAGAATGTATTTTGATCCGGTACAGACAACGGACATTTATACAAAAGCATGCGCAATTAACGTAAACGCTAAAGATCTGGGAATGATGGCTGCAACACTTTGTAATGGCGGCGTAAATCCTGTAACCGGCAAGACTGTTGTTTCGCCGGAGACAGTAGAACATGTTCTCGCTGTTATGGTTACCGCCGGATTATATGATGATTCCGGAATCTGGATATACGATACAGGTATGCCGGGTAAAAGCGGAGTAGGAGGCGGCATAATTGCAGTAGCTCCCGGTAAACTCGGTATAGGCGTAATCTCACCGCCTCTTGATGATGTTGGCAACAGCGTAAAAGCCCAGTATGTGATAAAGTATCTTTCCGAAAAACTCGGATTGAATATGTACAGCGTACAGCCGAAGAATTAAATTTATAATATTATTCTGATTCAAATTCAACTGTTATCTGTAATTGATTATTTATTTACCGATAACAGTTAGTATATTATTAGTGATTATATCTTGATAAATTACGAGTAAATCAATTTCAAATCATTATATGAAAAATGAATTCTTCACATCTGTTTTAATTTTTATTTTATTTATTTTTTCAATTTATTCGGAAAACACTTATGCTCAGGATACCGGAGATTTTTATATTAAATTAATTCTGAATTCAAATCAAAAACCGAGTTATTTAAAAGACATTTTTCAGACAAAGGATTCAGTAAAGCCAAAAACAGTTTATACTCCCGGCACAGGATTAAAAGTATTTGAATCAGATTTTGGCAGCGTAAACTTCAGTGTATTTTCGTATATCAGATATTTAAATCAGAAAGGTCTTGATTCCAATTATACAAATGCATTCGGGAAAACCAGTTCTATTAAAAGACGTCAGGACATACAACTCAATAAAGTCAATATCAAATTTCTCGGTTGGTTTATGGATCCAAAATTCCGTTACTTATTTTATGTCTGGACAAGCAATACTTCAATCGGTCAGGTAACTCAGGTAGTAGTAGCAGGGAATCTGCAGTATAAAATTAATGATAATTTCAATTTCGGTCTGGGAATAAACGGATTACCGGGTGTCCGCAGCACTTCAGGAAATTTTCCGAACTGGCTTCCTGTGGATAACCGCCTGATTGCAGACGAGTATTTCAGACCAAGTTATACAACAGGTGTTTGGGCAAATGGAAATATTTCTGAAAAGCTTAAATACTATATAATGTGGGGAAATAACCTGAGTCAGTTCGGAATTGATGCCGGACAGCTTGACGCAGGACTGAATACATTTTCAGGAATGATCAGCTGGTTTCCTACAACAGGAGAGTTTGGATTTAATTCTGAATACAGTGATTTTGGAATTCACAAGAAAGCTGCAGTTAGAATTGCGGGACATTTTACTTACAGCGAGGAGGACAGAGAAAGTCAGCCGAAGACAGATGAGTTTGAAAATGTTCAGCTTAGAGTTTCCGACGGAAGTCTCGTCTTTGCCCCGAATCTATTCGGCAATGGAATAGTCCTGGAAAATGCCACATATAAAATGGCAAGCGTTGATGCAGGCGTAAAGTATAAAGGATTTGCACTTGAAGGTGAATATTACCGGAGATGGATTAGTAATTTCAAAGGATCAGGACTTGACTCACTCGGATTTAAGGTTTTGACGGATAATGGTTTTCAGGCAATGTTATCTTATATGGTAATTCCTGAAAAATTTCAGTTGTTTACAACTTTTTCTCAGGTCTTCGGCGAATACGGTAATCCGTGGGATGCAAGAGCAGGGTTTAATTTTTTTCCGTTTAAGAACCGGTCGGTAAGATGGAATTTTGAATACATCCGGATTTTTAAAAGTCCTGTCGGTGCATTATCGCTTCCTTATTCCGTCGGAGCAACAGGAGGCATTTTTAATACAGACTTCATGGTGGATTTTTAAATAGTTTCAGGTAAAATCAGTAAAATATTTTTGCAAAATTATTTTTTTGTTTCCTTTTGTTAAAGTTTAAGTTTCATCTCGTTAATAGCTTAAAGAATTATAAACTAAATTCAGAGAATTTAATCTAAATGCTTTTTAAGATTTTAATACTTTATGTGATTATATTTTCTATTAAATTAATTTTTTCAGTCTCAATTTTGTCGCAGTCTAAAAATACTGTCAGTGATACATTAAAGTCTAATTTAAAAAGTTCTCTGGATTCGCTCGGCTCAAAAGATATTCATCCTCAGGATTCTCCTGAAAGCAGAGGATTAATAATTACTTCACAGGATAAAAAATTATCCGTACGATTGTACGGTTCTGCCAGAGTTTACGGATCATATGACTTTAACGGACTTGCAGGCGGAACGGGTTTTTCTTTGAGTGATATCCCGGTCGGAGATGATAAAAATTTTGACAAAACATTTTTTATGACAGCAAATGTTACGCGCATTGGAATAGAAGTAAAACGAAAAACCATTGTCGGAAATACTCTTGTTAAAATTGAAACTGACTTTAACGGATCTGATAATAATTTCAGAATACGTCATGCATACGGACAGACAAAGCATCTAATAATCGGTCAGACATGGACTAACTTCAGTGATATTGAAACTCTTCCTTTGACTGTCGATGCAGAGGGACCTCCGACTGCGGTTTCCCTCAGAACAGTTCAGATCAAATATTATCTTGACTTCGAACCCGGCTGGAGATTCAGAGCAAGCATTGAATCTCCCAGCACAGTTGTGTATGTACCTGATTCAATTTCTCTTGAAACTGTAACGCAAAAATACCCTGCAGTAGCGGCGAATATAAAAAAAGACTGGGAAAGCTTTCAGATAAAAGCTGCCGGAATTATTAATCCTGTTTCAGTCAGAAATCTTTCAGGTGAAAGGGGATCCTTATTCGGCAGAGGAGCTTTGCTAAGTGTGAATACAGATTTCTTTAAAGGTTCATCTTTAAAATTTCAGGGCCTTATAGGCAAAGGAATAGCATCTTTCCTAAATCTGTCTGACAATTCTGCTTTTGATGTTGTATTAAATCCGAACAGCGGTCAGTATCAGCTTACAACCTGCTACGGCGGTTTTATTGCGTTCAATCAAAGTCTTGTTAAAGAATTTCTTGATATTGATCTGGTATACGGATTAGTTCACCTTAAAATGGAGGACTACTTTCCTGATGATTCATTTAAAGCAGGTCAGTATGCAGCAATAAACGGATTTCTGAATTTACCCGGAGGATTCAGACTCGGAGCGGAATATACATACGGATTTAAGAAAACCAAAGACGGAAAGTCAGGTAATGCTAACAGATTTGCTTATACATTTTATTATGATTTTTAAAAATTAAAGTACTTACAACAGAATTAATTAATTATTATTAAAAATAAAAAATGAAAATAATTTTCAATGTATTTGTAATCTTAACATTTGCTGTATTAGGAATTTTGTATAATGCAATATCCGGGAAAGTTTTAGCTCAGGACTATCCTCCGCCTATTGATACAGTGAAAGCCGGTACAAAAACAGGAGTGGACAGCGTATATACTCCCGGCGACGGCTTTGATATTGTAAACGGTAAAAAAGGTTCACTGAATTTCGGAGCTTACGGATTATTCAGATATGTCAATCAGCTTCCTGCGAAGCAGAGTTATATTGATCACCTTGGAAATGTAAAAAATATAGATACAAGAAATGACTTTCAGCTTCAGAGAGTTATGATTTTTTTCCGCGGATTTTTACTGGATCCGAAGTTAAGATATAATTTAACTCTCTGGACTGTTAACGCAACCAATCAGATCGCCGTAATCGGAAATCTGACTTATAAATTCGGTAAGCAGTTAAATCTTAACGCCGGCTGGGGTGCTTTGCCCGGAACTCGTTCAAATCATTATTCTCATCCGTTCTGGTTAGCGCATGACAGGGTTTTGGCTGATGAATATTTCAGACCTTATTTTTCTCAGGGTATCTGGGCAGACGGTGAAATATTACCCGGTCTGATATACACAGCTATGGTCGGAAATAATTCCAGTAATCTGGATGTAAGCGCAGCCGAACTCACCCGTGATCTGGCATTAAGCGCAAGTTTAGACTGGAGACCTACGACAGGGGAATTCGGCAAGTACAGTTCATTCTCCGACTATGACGAACATGACAAGTTAGCCACTACTTTCGGAACAGCATTCACTCATTCAAGGGAAAACCGTTTCTCATTAAATATAGATGACGGTCCGGGAAATACCGGAATTCGTCTTTCAGACGCTTTGAATTTATTTGACAAAGGCTCGCTTGCAAAAGATGTAACAGTTCTGGAAACTGACTATAATATGGTATCCGCAAATGCAGGGTTTAAATATAAAGGATTTTTTCTGCAGACTGAATGGTATTCAAGGACTCTGAATAAATTCAGTGCAAACGGTCCGCTGCCGATCACAGCAACTCTCGATCAGGGATTTTATGTGGCTGCATCTTATATGGCTATTCCAAGATATCTTGAATTGTATTCAGTCGGATCTCAGATTTGGGGACAGTTTAATAATGCAAATGAAATACTCGGAGGAATAAATGTATTTCCTTACGGATCCTGGTATATGAGACTGAACGCACAGGTAATAGTCGTAAACCGTTCTCCGGTCAGCAGCTCATTCGGTTATTATGTAGGAGGATTAAAAGGAACAATAATTTCATTGGCAGCTAATTTTTATTTATAAGAAATAACAAATAATCCCGGGTTACAAAACCATTTTAAAAAAATACTTATGTTAAAACAAATTTCAATATTCAGCTTCAGAAGAAATTTTTTCATCGCAGTAATAATATTATTGACTTCAGGTTCAGGTTTTTCCCAGAAGGATGACATTTATGATAATTACGAAGTTTACGATGTTCATTATCATATTACAAATTATATACAGGAAGGCAACAGCATAGAAAAGCAGCTTGAGATAATGGGTGACAAAGTGGGCAGAAGCGTTCTCTTCGGAATTCCGCTACAGCAGATGTGGTCATACGGGAATTCAGGAGATGATGCTCCTAAATATTATCTGGATACAGACGCGCCGTTATATTACTATTCTTTCGGCGATGCATATATTGCTATGGAGTATCTTTCACTTTCCGAAGAAGATAAAAAGCGATTTGATCCGATGATAACGGCATTTAATCCCGCTGATATGTATGCGCCTGCACATATTAAAAGAGTGCTTCAGACATTCCCTGGAGTTTTTTCAGGTATCGGGGAATTTACAATTCATAAGGAATTTGTTTCATCAAAAGTAGCAGGTGAAGTTGCAAGTCTCCTGAACCCTGCTCTTGACAGTATTTTCAGTCTTTGCGCGGAGACAGGACTTGTTGCTATTTTTCATAATGATATTAACAAGCCGTTTCCGAAATCCTATACGCAAAATTATGTAAAAGAAGTGATTGACGTATTCAGAAGGCATCCCGGAGCAACATTGATCTGGGCGCACGTAGGACTCGGCAGAATTGTCAGACCTCTTAATGATCAGGTTGAAATTATCAGGGAAATGCTGGAAGACCCGACACTCAGTCATGTTTATTTTGATATTTCCTGGGATGAAGTTGCTAAGTATATTTTAAGAAATGATTCAACAATTCAGGGTGTTGCCGATCTTTTAAATCAATATCCGGACAGGTTTCTTTTCGGTAGCGATAATGTGGCTTCACCGGATCAGGAAACTTATCTAAATGTTTATTATATGTATGAGCCGTTGTGGAAAAAGCTAACTCCGGAGACAAGAGAGAAAGTAAAAAAGGGAAATTATAAAAGATTATTTGATGATGCCAGGACCAAGGTAAGAGCATGGGAAAAAGCAAATCCGAAATAATCATTTACTGATTCTCTGATAAGATTTATAAAAAGTAAATTTATTGTAAGCAGTTTATTTGTTACAAATAAGTGTTTTAAAATAATTTATAACATTATTTCATGAAATATATATTTATTGTTTTACTGGCTTTTCTTTCAGGAAGAGCAGCAGCTCAATATGATTCGATCGCAGTTTCAATCTTAGACAGCATGAGCATGGAAATAGGAGAGCTTGAATCATGCAGTTTCAGATTTTTTACGGAGTTTGACATTTCAAATGATGAATACGGTCTTATCACACATACTGAATCAGGAACAGCTTATATGAAAGCACCTGATAAATTGTATATCGAAAAGAAAGGCGATAAAGGGCATAAAAGTTTTTATTATAATGGAAATAGTTTTTCAATTTATTCATTTGATAAAAACCAGTACGCCAGCGTTCCGGTTTCGCTGAGTATAGTTGAACTTATTGATTCACTAAGCAGTCATTACGGAGTTGATTTTCCCGGGGCAGATTTATTTTATCCTGACTTTACCGATAACCTTCTTGAGACTTCAAATAATCTGATATACCTGGGACAGAATTTCATTGGAGATACTGAGTGCTATCATGTTGCCGGTGCAAGGGATGATATGACATATCAGCTCTGGGTTACTTCAGGTGAGAATTCACTGCCGAAGAAAATGTCTTTAGTTTACATCTCAAAACCGGATAATCCAAAATATTCAATAATATTCGCTGACTGGAAACTGAATGAGAACATAGATGATTCAAAGTTTGAGTTTACAATTCCCGCAGATGCGCGGTTAATTAAATTAATAAAATAAAATATTATAAAATTTATATTATGACTATAAAATCTTTTTCAATCGTTTTTTTATTATCTCTTTTTTTATTATCTCTTCTGCCCGAAGAATGTTTTTCTCAGAGAATGAGAGGAGGAAACAGAGGCGGTAACAGAGGCAGCATGAACAGGTCCGGTAATACAGGCAGAAGTTTCAACGGAAGCAATAAATTCAGCGGAAGTAAAAATTTTAATAAAAATACAAACAGAACATATAAAAACAGAAGCAATACAAACATTAACAAAAATAATGTTAACAGAGATAAGGTTAACAGAGATAATATTAACAGAGATAAGGTTAACAGAGATAATGTTAACAGGGATAATGTTACTAAAGACAGAGAGCGTCTGAATGACAGAGAGACGAGTAAAGACAGGGGAGACAGACAGGAGAATCGGGACGAACGCCGCGGGGACAGACAGGAAAACCGTGATGAACGGCAGGGAGACAGACAGGAAAATCAGGACAAACGGCAAAGCGACAGAGAAGAAAGAAGAGATAATTATTATGACAACTATAATAATATTTATCACGGATATCATTACAGCGGATACAATCCTTATTACTATCATAGTTATATGCCTTACGGCTGGGGTCCATACTGGTATCCTGTAGGATTTTTCATTACTACACTTTCAGTTTCTGCAATCTTATTATCTGATGATGACGATGATGGGGTTGTAAACAATTATTATTATGATGAAGGTGTTTATTATGAAAAGTCTGATACAAAGGAAGGTTATGAAGTGGTTCAGGCGCCGGAAGGTGTGGAAATCAAAACTCTGCCTACAGGTTATACAACCACAATCGCAGGTAATATGAAATATTATTATCACGGCGGTGCATTTTATGTGCAGACTGAAACGGGTTACAAAGTTACTGCTGCTCCGATAGGTGCGATTGTTTATAATCTGCCTGAAGGAGGAGAAGAAATTGATCTGCAGGGAAATAAAATTATCAAATACGGAGGAGCTTATTTCCAGCCGATATTACACGACGGACAGGATGCGTATGAAGTGGTTAAATATACCGGATAAAAATATTTAGAATATAATCCCTGAGATTTACTTAAGAATCTGTTTATCATAATATTCTAATGCTGATCTGATATCAGGGAAAAAATATCCTGAGTTATTTTTATTTTTAAAAAGCAGTTCGCTGTATTTTTTCTCAATATCCTGAACTGCTCCGAAAAATATCACTTTTACATTTGTTTTATTCAGTTCGGAAATAATTTCACACAGACTGTTTCCGCTTGTCACATCAATATAGTTAACAGGGTTTGCATCAATGATTAATAATTTAAGATCAGTTCTTCCGGAAATTCTTTCGAACAATTTTTTTCTGAAATAGTCTGAATTGAAAAAAAGCATAGACGCTTCAAATCTGTAGATAAAAAATTCATTGCGGCTTAAATTTTCATTATCTGCGCCGGCAGGTTCCGCTAAACCGGTATCGGGATTAAAAACAAGTTCAAACTCTTTTGGATTTGATGAAATTCTGATAATGTTTAAAAGTGACAGTACAAGAGCAATCAATATTCCGTCAAGCACGCCTATCAGCATAACTCCTGACATACATATCATGGATATCCTGAATTCAGTTTTACTGAATTTTCTTATATTATTCAGTTCCTTTACTTTGAAAATTCCTATGGCAGCATCTATTATAATTGCGGCAAAGACGGCTGCCGGTATAAGTGAAAATTCTTTAGAAAAAAACAAAACAACAACAATGATTGAAACTGCTGCGAAAACCATTGAATACTTTGTTTTCGCTCCCGAGTTTATATTCACCAGAGTCCTGGAGCTTGAACCGCTTGCAGGAAATCCTCTGAATATTCCGTTTACAATATTTACAAAACCCATTGCGTAAAATTCCCTGTCAGGATCGTAATTATGCCTGTCCCGTGAAATGGATTTCCCGACTAAAACAGTATTGGCATAAGAGATCAATACAATTGCTGAAGCATTAATCAAAATCTCATCATAATATTCTGACAGAAGACTGAAATCCGGTATTACAGGAACAGGCACTCCGCTTTGAATTTCCGGTGTGAAAATGATTCCAAAGTCCTTAAGATCAAAAAACGATACGGCGAAGACAGAAATTAAAATTATCATCAGTTGAGAGGGAAGTCTCCTTGATTTCAATCCCAGCAGCTGAATTATTAAAAGAGCAGTTATTCCTATGATAAAGGTCGGATAATGAATCCCGCTTAAGTTTCCTAAGAATTCAAACAAGCCTATGACTGAATTGCTGTTTATAATTTTTACGCCGGTAAATTTTGTGAGCTGACTTATGATAAGAACAACAGCAACACCGTTCAGAAATCCGACAAGTATGGGTTTTGAAATGAAGTTAGATATAAATCCAAGACGAAAGAAACCGCAGATAAAAAAAATTACAGCGGATACAATTGTAGTTAAGGCAATGAACCGGGAATTTATTTCATCGCTTAGTCCGCCTACTGCAAAAATCGATGCTGCTATTAATGCAATAGTCGCTGAGTCAGGTCCCATAATAAGATCTTTGGAACTGCCGAAAATGAAATAGCAGATAAGTGAAAATACTACGGTAAATATTCCTGATTCCGGAGGTAACCCGATCATTTCAGAATATGCAACTGCTATCGGAAGTGATAATGCAGCAACGGCTAATCCGCTTTTTAAATCATACTTTGTATCACTAAGTTTGTAGTTTATCTTCAATAGTAAAGTGAATTTTTACAAAATAATTAAAATTTAATTAATAGTTAATAGTTAATAGTTAATTGTTAATAGTTAATTTTTAATTTTTAATTTTTAATTTTTAATTGATGTTTTTTTCTTACCCGTTACTAATCTTCCGATTGAGAAAGTTCTTTTACCTTTGTTACCAAAATGCTTATCCCTAAATACAAAATCATGATTTCTTTCATTCTCAATCTCCTGAATTGTAAAAGTTCTCTTTCTTTTTGCTCCCAAAATATTGTTTTAAGAGTTTAAAATTTTAATTTAAAAAATTTTATTCTGTAAACTTGTTGTTGATTTTTAAAATAGTTTATTATAGTTTGCAAACATCCCGTTAACTAAACTAGCTCTGTTAATTTCATATAATAAATTTTGATCAGGAATCTGCGTTTCAGAGAAAGTACATTATAGAATGTACTTTAATCAACTCTAAATTTTATAAAACTTTATATAAAGTTACCGTATACAAAAAATCAAAAATTATTCAATATTAATAACCGGTAAAATTCTAATTCCCATTTTGTAAATTTTTCTAAACCTACAAATAAAAAAAAATATGGCAAGTAATGAAACAGGAAGAGACATACTTCCAATTCCTGAAAGAAAGCACGTAGGACTTACCACTTATGATGCTAAAGATCCGGATACAAAATTTCCGCCGATCACAGAGATCCGTCCGCCCAAAGGCGCGCCGAATATTCTTGTAGTGTTAATTGATGACGCCGGCTTTGCGGCTTCAGGTCCGTTCGGAGGAGTCATAGACACTCCTGCAGCGGATTCTCTTGCAAAAAACGGATTGAGATACAGCAGATTTCATACTACTGCTTTATGCTCTCCGACCCGCGCAGCAATACTGACCGGTAGAAACCACCATTCTGTAGGAATGGGAGGTGTAACTGAAATTGCAACTTCAGCTCCGGGATACAGCTCAGTCATTCCAAAGGATAAAGCTCCGCTGGCAGTAACATTAAAGCTTAACGGTTACTCAACAGCTCAGTTCGGAAAGTGCCACGAAGTACCTGTATGGCAGACAAGTCCTATGGGACCTTATGATCAGTGGCCAACCGGAGGCGGAGGATTTGAATACTTTTACGGATTCATCGGAGGGGAAACAAATCAATGGTATCCTGCGATTTATGAAGGAATAACTCCAGTCGAACCTGAAAAATCTCCTGAAGAAGGATATCACTTTACGGATGATATGACCAACAAAGCAATAAAATGGATGCAGCAGCAAAAGTCATTAATGCCTGACAAACCATTTTTTATCTATTTTGCTCCGGGAGCTACTCACGCACCTCATCATGTACCGAAAGAATATATAGAAAAGTATAAAGGTAAATTCAGCATGGGGTGGGATAAGATCAGAGAAGTAATTTTTGAAAATCAGAAAAAGCTCGGCGTAATTCCGAAAGACGCTGTTCTTACTGAAAGACCTAAAGAAATTCCCGCCTGGGATGAAATGCCAAAAGAACTTCTTCCGATACTTGAGCGTCAGATGGAATGTTATGCAGCTTTCATGGATCATACTGATCACAATGTAGGCAGATTATTTGACTGTCTGAAAAATCTTGAGATCATGGATGATACTCTTATTTATTATATAGTCGGTGATAACGGCGCATCAGCAGAAGGAACGGTGAACGGTTGTTTTAATGAAATGACAACTCTGAACGGCATGGCAGGATTGGAAAATCCGGAATTTCTAATGTCAAAAATTGACGACTTCGGAGGACCGGAAGCTTACAACCATTATGCAGTCGGCTGGGCATGGGCAATGGATACACCTTATCAGTGGACGAAACAGGTGGCTTCACATTTTGGCGGTACCCGAAACGGAACGATCATACACTGGCCTAAAGGAATTAAATCAAAAGGCGAGATCCGAAATCAGTTTCATCATGTAATAGACATTGCTCCGACAATTCTTGAAGCTGCCGGAATACCTCATCCGACGATAGTGAACAGTATTCATCAGTCTCCGTTGGAAGGATTTAGTATGCTTTATTCGTTTAATGACGCCAAAGCGGCTGATACTCATGAGACGCAATATTTTGAAATGTTCTGTAACCGCGGAATTTATCACAAGGGCTGGACTGCAGTTACACGACACGGGACACCGTGGTTAGGCGCGAATAAGAATGCATTCGATGATGATGTATGGGAGCTTTATGATACAAATACCGACTGGACGCAGTCAAAAGATCTTTCCAAAGAAATGCCGGAAAAGCTTCACGAAATGCAGCGTTTATTTTTAATAGAAGCTGCAAAATATAATGTGCTTCCATTAGACGACAGATCGTTTGAAAGATTCAATCCTGATCTTGCAGGAAGACCTCAATTAATTAAAGGTAAATCTCAATTGCTTTTCGGCGGTATGGGTAGACTGAGTGAAAATTCGGTTTTAAATATAAAAAATAAATCCATTTCAATTACAGCGGAAATTGAAGTCCCTGAAACAGGTGCAAACGGAGTAATCATTGCGCAGGGCGGAAGTGTAAACGGATGGAGTTTATATACTCTCAATGGTAAGCTGAAATATTGTTATAATTTTTTCGGTGTAAAAATATTCATCATCGAATCTACTGAAAGTATTCCTTCCGGCAAGCATCAGGTAAGAATGGAATTTAAATATGACGGCGGCGGACTTGGAAAGGGAGGAAATGTAACGCTTTATTTAGACGGTAAAAAAATAGGCGAAGGACGCATTGAAATGACTGTGCCAATGGCTTTTTCCGCAGACGAGACCTGTGACGTCGGAATTGAAGGCGGTTCAGTCGTATCTCCGGATTACAGTCCGACCGGAAACAAATTTTCGGGAGAGGTAAACTGGGTACAGATTGATATAGAGGGAGATGATCATGATCATTTGATCTCGCCCGAAGAGAGATTGAAAGTTGCTATGGCAAGACAGTAAGATCGTTATTGAAATTCTTTTAATATTTAAAAATAAATTCCCTTCTCATACTGCGGTTTGGGAAGGGGATTTTTTTTAATATTGAAAACTAAAATTGTTTTGAAAGGAAATATGCTTCTATATTCCAAGTAATAAAAATTCAGATGAAAAGCATATATAAGTTTCCTATCTTAACTGCTCGTGAACAATTCCCTTAAAAAATTGGAATCTCAAAAAGGTAATTTGAATAAATTTTTTTATGTCCGAAAACCAAATCTCAGTTTCTAATTCCAAAAAAGATACACAGAAAAAAAATCAATTCTGGAATGACCTTAAAAATGCAGTCAAAGGAACGGATTCTGATTATACAAAAATTAATATCAACAGAGCGGTATTTCTTTTAGCTGTTCCGATGATACTTGAGCTGGTAATGGAATCCACATTTGCTGTTGTTGATATATATTTTGTAGGAAAGATCGGAGCATCCGCCGTAGCAACAGTCGGACTAACGGAGACATTTATGTTTCTATTGTATTCAATTTCCATGGGATTTGCAACTGCAGTAACGGCAATTGTATCAAGAAGAATCGGAGAGAAAAAAAATGAAGAAGCCGGCTCTGCAGCAATTCAGTCAATAATCATAGGCATCGCCGCTTCTTTACCTTTTTCAATTGCCGGAATATTTTATTCAAAAGAACTGCTTGGTCTGATGGGAGCAGATCAATGGAGTATTGAACACGGTTATAAATATACGCAGTGGATGCTTGGCGGAAATGCCGTGATAATGCTTCTCTACATAATCAATGCAGTATTCCGCGGAGCTGGTGACGCGGCAATAGCTATGCGCGTATTATGGATCTCAAATATCATAAATATATTTCTGGATCCGCTGCTGATTTTCGGCTGGGGTTTTATTCCTGCTTACGGAATTGAAGGAGCGGCTATTGCCACTAATATTGGCAGAGGCACAGGCGTTATGATTCAGTTATATGTTTTGTTTAAAGGCGGTAAACATATAAAGGCGAAGTTTAATCAGATCCGTCTGAATGTTAAAATTATGCTGAACTTACTCCGCACTTCTGTCGGCGGCATAGGACAGATGTTCGTCGGTATGGCATCCTGGATTTTTCTTATGAGACTAATGGCTGACATCAGCAGCGAAGCTGTTGCCGGAGCGACAATTACTGTGAGAATAATGTTGTTTTCAATTATGCCTGCATGGGGATTGTCGAATGCGGCGGCTACTCTGGTGGGACAGAATCTCGGTGCGGGCTTTCCTGACAGGGCTGAAGCCGCTGTATGGAAGACCGGTTTTTTTAACATGCTGTTCCTGATTATTATATCATTAATTTTCTTTTTTTTAAACGATTCATTAATGAAAATATTTACAGATGATAAAGCAGTTATTGATATCGGCGCGGAATGGCTGCGAATTCTTTCTTATTCTTTCTTTGTGTACGGATGGTGGATGGTGGCAGTACAGGCGTTCAACGGAGCCGGGGACACAAAAACTCCCACACTAATAAATATTGTTTTTTTCTGGCTGATACAGATTCCGCTTTCTTATTTTCTTGCTGTATATCTCGGCTGGCAGTATTCAGGAGTTTTCTGGGGAGTGTTCATATCAGAAACATCTGTCGGAATATTTACCGTCTGGCTTTTCACCAGAGGTAAATGGAAAAATGTAAAGGTGTGATAATCTAATTAGGAAAATATCTTATTATATATAGTAATCATTTCCATACCATTTGAACAGATCATCTCGTTTTTCTTTTGCAGCTACAATCATTTTCATCTCATCTGACTCACTGTCCAATGGTATCTTTTTAATCAGTTTTTTAAAACGGACAATGCGTTCATTCACCACTCTTATCTTTTGCAGAGGACAATTCTGATTTTATTTTTTCTGATCGTGAATATTATTGTTAAATGTCTATGATTTGATTCACGGGCATTTGAAATCATTCTTCATCAAGATGTAGGCAGGTATAAATATTAAATAATTAAGGACAAAATTGTCCTTTATTTTTTAAATATAAAATGCTAAGTTTGTTAAGAAAATTAATAAACATAAAAAATAAATTATAACAATGTTTTCAAAAGCCTGTGAATACGGAATTAAAGCAGCGATCTTTATAACATACAAATCTAAACAGGGAGGAATGGTCAGCTTGAGCGAGATAGCAGCTGAAATTGATTCACCGGTTGCATTTACTGCAAAGGTATTACAGCAGCTTACAAAAAGTAAAATTATCGATTCTGTAAGAGGACCGGCTGGCGGGTTTCATATAAGTCAGAATAAAGCGGAAAAAATAAAACTGAGTAAGATTGTAAAAGTGCTTGACGGAGATTCAATTTATAATGGATGCGGTCTGGGGCTTACAAAATGTAATGACAAAAATCCCTGTCCGATTCATTATCAGTTCGCTGAGATTAGAAGCGGCTTAAAGCAAATGCTTGAAACTACTTCGTTATGGGATTTATCAATAGGTTTAAATAATGGAAATGCAGTATTAAAAAAATGAAAAATTATCTATCACATACAGTCAAAAATATAAATTAAAATATCATAAAATATGGAAAACTTAAAAACACAAAGTATCGGTAAATTTGTAGCGGATAATTTCAGAACGGCTTCGGTATTTCAGAAATACGGCATAGATTTTTGCTGTAAGGGAGGCAGGACAATAAACGAGGTTTGCGAAAGTAAAAACATATCGGCTGATGAGCTGCTTTCTAAACTGAGTGAAGTATCAGATTCTGAGTCGGATCCGAATACAAATTATCAAAGCTGGGATTTAGACTTACTTGCGGATCATATTGAAAAGAAACATCACAGATATGTTGAAAAATCAATTCCCGCCTTAAAGCAATTTCTTGAGAAGCTGTGTAAAGTACACGGAGAAAATCATCCGGAATTGTCTGAGATTTCTGAACAGTTTAATTTGTCTTCAGGCGAACTTGCAGCTCATATGAAAAAAGAAGAACTTATTCTTTTTCCATACATCAGAAAAATTGCTTTGGCGAAAAACAGTAATGTCTCATACGAACAACCTCCTTTCGGCTCAGTTCAAAATCCTATAAATGTAATGATGAATGAACATGATACAGAAGGGGAGAGATTCAGAAAAATTGCAGAGCTGAGTAATAATTATTCGACGCCGGCAGACGGCTGCACTACTTACAAAGTAGCTTATGATTTACTAAAAGAATTTGAAGAGGATCTGCATTTACATATTCATTTGGAAAATAACATTTTATTTCCAAAAGCAATAGAACTCGAAAAGGAGCTTACAACTGTAATTAATAATTAACTAGGAAAGTATGGGGATTTCAGACAAAATGAGATTAATTTTTTAATAAAAAATCAAAAGTAAACAGAAAATAATACTCAGGTTAAGAGAAAATAAAATGAGGGAAAAAATAAATTCAGAACAATTTAAACATATAACTAAAATATATAGTCATGAAAAATAATAGCATAAAATCCGGATTTAAGAGAATCATATATATATTATCAGTATGCCTGACATTAATATTATTAAACGCCGGTACTACACAGGCATGTCCTTACTGTAATAAAACTTTTTACGATGAATTACTTAATGACAGAGGAAATACTTTAGGCGGAAAAGAATTGCTTGCTTCCATAATGAATCAGGATGGAACAGCGGGAAGTCCTTCAATCACCGGAAGCGGCGAAAATCTGCAGAATATTACTCAGTCAGCAGGCGGCACACCTATTGTCAGACCGGAGAATTCAAAGATCCCCCAAAATTTTATAGATATAATCAAAAGGGATGAAAGTCTTCCGATTCCTCCAACCAGTTATGTCCCGCAGGATGTTACTCCGGATAAAAAAGTAACAATAGAACTTTCTGAGGGAGAAGCATATATAGGAAGAGGCGTAATGTTTAACGGATTTACTACAAGCGGTTCAATACCCGGTCCTACAATAATTGTTGATGAAGGCGATATTGTGGAATTTACGGTTGTGAATAAAGGAACAGTTCCGCACGGAGCTTCAATACATGCAGCATATACTCAGACATCGAAATACCTCGGAAAGATCGGATCAGGAGAAACCAAGTCAATGGTGTTTAAAGCAACAGTTCCCGGAGTCTATATGTATCACTGCGCTCCCGGAGGACATGCAATACCAATGCATATAATTTTCGGTCAGTACGGGATGATGGTTGTAAAGCCAAAGAAACAGTATAAGATGGAAGAAGTTATGAAAAAGAAACCAGATGTTGAAATATTTCTCATTCAGCATGAACTGTATTCAAGCGGTAAAGATGCAATTGAAGGAAAACCGATATATGTTTTATTCAACGGAAAAATTTTCAGATACGTGGATGAGCCGATAAAGGCAAAGCCGGGGGATTTTGTAAGAATTAATTTTCTAAATGCAGGACCGAATCTGGTTTCAACTTTACATATAGTCGGAATTATCTGGGATTATGTTTACTGGCAGGGTAATCCAAATGTAACAATGCCCGGAGGTCAGAGTGTAATTGCAGGTCCAACGGATTCATGGGTGATTGATTTCAGAATGCCTCCGGATGAAGGAGCATATACTCTTCTTACGCATGCTGTTGGTTCTACAGACAGAGGCGCCATAGGATTGATAGTTTGTGACAAGAATGCGGAGACCCCGCTTACCGTGAACTCCGACGGTCCGTCATATTCCAAACAAGAGATGCAGGAGATAAAATCCAAATTAACAAGAACAATTTCTCCTTTTGAGCCGGGAAGTCCGGATGTAGATCCTCCTGCAGTGTATGGTAAAGAAACAAAGGAAGTAACGGTAAAAATTATAGGTAATTCATTTTTTCCTAAAGTGCTTCATATTGCTCCGGGGACGTCAGTGAAATGGGTTAATGAAGATGTTTTTTCATTTATGGAAGGGGAGTTTTCCGGAATTCATAACGCTGTATCATATGAAGCTCCTGAAAATTTCTTTTCACCTCTGCTGTCTCATGCGGAAAGTTATACCCATAAATTTGAAACAGACGGAACTTATAAATATATGTGCGCTCCTCACCCGTATATGAAAGGAGTTATAGTCGTCGGCGAATCGGAGGACGTTGCTTCAGCTTCATCATTCGGCTGGATAAAATGGTTAAGTATTGTTTCAATAATTCTGATCTTTTTAATACTCTTAGTTCTGAATTCAATTAGAAGAAAATATCATTTGAAAACTGCATGAGATGTTATGCGATACCCTTAATTTAGAGTAGCAGATTATGCGAAATTTAATAATATAAATTATGAAACATTCAAAATTTAAAATTAAACATCTAAAAATCCGGATCATAAAAACCCTGTTTACTTTATCTATAGTATTTATTCAGCACTCTGCGTCATTTGCTCAAAGTAAACCTCCTGTAGCCGAATCAGATTCAGATTTTTATCCAACATTTTTACTGATATTTATAACATTAATTATATCATCAATTTTTATAGGACTGGAAATCTTAGGTGATCCGAAATATGAATCTGATGCTTCAGTTCAGGTTGTAAACAATATAAGAACTGTGCCCGATTCAATGAATGATTCGCAAATTGAATTATTCAATAACTCAAAAAGTGTGTTTAATTTTGCGTACTATTTTACTGTCCTGCTGTTAGCTATACATGTTATAATATTTTTATTGATACATTAATTAAAATGATTAGCCGCAGGCTTAAGCCTGCGGAATAATTTAATGATAAATGTAAACATTTAAACTTATTATGTATTACATTTATACAATGTATTTAGTAGATTAATATGAATAAGAGAATAAAAACTTTGACATATTAATAACTAAAAATGAGCATGCATTTGCTTAAAAAAATTTTGATTTCTGTGCTGTTAATTACATTAGTTTTATTTTCTTCGGTTTTTATTTTTTCAAAATTAAGTCCCTGGCCGAATGCTCTACTGATAAGATATGAATTTACAAAGGACGCTGAAAAAGTAAATAATGAACTTAAAAAATATGTGCCTGAAGGAATTACATCTTTGCTTAATATTCATTATGATGAAACTGACGAAGATGCGTTTCTTGATATATATTATCCTTCGAAAATGGAAAATTCATCTGTAAAATGTCCGGTTATAGTCTGGACGCACGGCGGAGGATGGATCTCAGGAAATAAAGAGCAGGTTTCAAACTATTGTAAAATACTTGCGGGAAAAGGATACATAGTTGTATCGATTGACTATTCCATTGCGCCTGAAAAAAAATATCCGTTGCCTGTGAAGCAGCTTATGAATGCGCTAACTTTTCTTAAAAATAATGCGGAACGGTTTCATATTAATTCAGAAAAATTTATACTTGCCGGAGATTCAGGCGGAGCACATATATCGGCTCAGACGGCAAATATAATTACATCTCCCGCTTATTCCGAACTTATAAACATAAAACCTTCATTGTCTCAGTTACAACTTGCCGGATTATTGCTTTACTGCGGACCATTTGACATAAGTAATGTAAATATAGAAGGAGATTTCGGAAATTTTCTTGAAACAGTCATTTGGTCTTACAGCGGAAGAAAAGATTATATGAATGATACTTTTTTCCAAACGGCATCTGTTATTAAATATATTACAAAGGATTTCCCGCCGGCTTTTATTTCCGCAGGTAACGGTGATCCTCTTGAACCCCAGTCAATATATTTAGCACGTAAACTTGACAGTCTCGGTGTAAATACGGATACTCTTTTTTTTTCAAAAGATTATTCACCGCCACTTCCGCATGAATATCAGTTCAATCTTGATACGGATGCCGGAAAACTCGCTCTGGAAAGTTCTGTGAAATTTTTACAGACTATAAGCCCTCCGGAATTTCCGGAACCTGAAAAAAGAAAGGATCTTACGGAAAGTATTAACTCAGGTAAATGAATTTTTTAAAAATCCTGTTAATTTTAACCGGTATTTATCAGATTTGGAAAAGGGGATTTCTGAATTTAAATATTTTATTTTTAAACTAATTTAATAAAAAAAAACAGCACAACATGAAAACAAAAAAACAGGCAGCTTTAATTTTGTCCGTACTTTTTATAATCTCTTATGCAAACTATTCCGAATCCTGCACAAGAGTAGTATATCAGGGACCGAATAACACGATTCTTACTGCGCGCTCAATGGATTGGGAAAGCGAGATACCGGCAAATCTCTGGATAATGCCGAGAGGAATCGAACGCAACGGTGAGGCAGGTGTAAATTCCGTAAAATGGAAATCAAAATACGGAAGTATTGTAACCAGTTCTTTCAATATTGCAAGTTCTGACGGTATGAACGAAAAAGGTCTTGTCGCCAATATGTTATGGCTTGTCGAATCAAAGTACCCCGAATTTGACAAAAGTCAAAGAGGACTTTCCATAGCTTTATGGGCGCAGTATGTGCTTGATAATTTTGCAACTGTAGAGGAAGCGGTTAATGAATTAAGCAAAAGAGAATTTTCAGTTGTGTCAACTGTAATACCGGGTACGGATATTTTTACAACTATTCATTTGTCAATATCTGATGCAAAAGGCGACAATGCTATTATTGAATACATTAACGGAGAGCTTACAATCCATCACAGTATGGAATATACCGTAATGACTAATTCACCTGTCTTTGAAAAGCAGCTGGCATTAGATGACTACTGGAAACAGATCGGCGGAACAGTTATGCTCCCGGGTACAAATCGCGCGGCAGACAGATTTGCAAGAGCATCATTTTACATTACTGCTATAATGCAGACGGATGATATACAGAAAGCACTTGCAGGAGTTTTCGGCGTTATAAGAAACTGTTCTGTGCCTTACGGAATTTCAACTCCGAACGAACCGAATATATCATCGACAAGATGGAGAACTGTTTCAGATCAGAAAAACCGTGTGTATTATTTTGAAAATGTGCTGTCGCCGAATACATTCTGGGTTGATTTTACAAAAGCTGATCTGTCGGAAAACGCTCCTGTGAAAAAGCTGATGCTTGAGAATAATGAGATATACTCTGGTAATGCTTTGAGTTCATTTGTAGAAGCAGAGCAGTTCAAGTTTGCGGGACTTGATTAATAATTAAGTAACTAAATCAGATACTATTGAATTTTATCCGGAATGAAAGTGCGTTTATTAATATTTACAATTTTGATTCCCGGATTTGTAACGGGGTACATTCCTTATATTTTATCAGGAGGAACACAGTATATTGATCTTGGATATTTAAAATATGCAGGACTATTATCCGTCTTTACCGGTATCTTATTTTATCTCCGGAGCGCTAAAAGTTTTCTCTTAAACGGTAAAGGTACGCCCGCAATCTGGTTTACTAAAAAGTTAAAATTTCTGATAGGCGAGGAGCCTTTTGAAATGGTTTCCACCGGACTCTACAAATACAGCCGAAATCCAATGTACTTGGGAATTATTCTTATAATAATTGGAGAAGCGGTATATTTTGAGTCTGAAAATATTTTAATCTATAGTATTTTGTTGGCGGTTTTTTTCCATTTGGTGGTAGTATTTTTAGAGGAACCGCATCTGAAGAGGAAATTCGGCGCTGAGTATAATGAATATCTCGGTAAAACTCCAAGATGGTTTGGGATACCAAAAAATTAATGTTCGCTGACTGCGTTTTTTCAATGATTGATAATTTCAAAACCTCAATTTTACCCTAAAAATTAACTTTTAAGTATACTTACGCTTAAAAAATGAGTATGTATACTCATATGAAATATGTGCTAATACTCAGGCACATTATCTCCGAAATTTAGTAATTTTATATTGCAAATAGAAAGAATTCTTTCTGACCGGCACAAATTAACTGCAATATTTAACCGATTAAAAACCTCATTTTAAGCAAGCCCTGTAAGAAACAGGGCTTGTCCTTTTATAGAAAGCTGAACTTAGAAATTGCCTGAAAAGATTAGTAAGTAAAAACACCTATAAAATTTCAGTAGCTGCCTTTATTCTATTTCCGGTACACAATAAGTAATTTTGAACAGTTGATTAATTAAACATTGCAGATCAAATGACATTTCAAAATTTCTTTTCAGGACCACACTGCAAAAACCCATTTCACTAAAAGCTCCGGAGTAATATCCGGGGCTGCTTTTCTTTTCACAAAAATTAAACATATAGAAATGTTTATTTATTTTTCCTCAAAAAAAGTTTATTATACAATAAATCATACTTCAAATTAAATTTCCTGATTATATGAAAAATGAATCAAATTTAATTTCAGCTTATTTACCCGTAAATTACGCATCCCCAATATCTTTAAAATTTATAATATTCAGACCGGATTCTAAATGTGTTTCTAAAGCAAAGTGATACTATGAAGCCGGAAAATTTATATCTGAGTAAAAATATTCAGAGAATTAATTTCTCAAATGCACTCTTAAATATTCAGGAATATATTTTTTAACATTAAAAAAAAATTATGGTAGACAGAGAAAAATTTTTCAGGAAGTATCCATACAAAGCTCTGAAGCAAACCGGAATAGAGACCATTGAAAATATTATAGAGCATTATGAAGATGACAAAGGATACAGAAATCTGCGGGAACTGGCATATGTTCTTGCGACGGCTTATCATGAATCGGCGCATACCTGGAATCCTTCTATCAGGGAATACGGCAGAGGCAAGGGACGCAAATACGGTATGCCGCATTCCAGGACAGGTCAGGTTTATTACGGAAGAGGATTGTGTCAGCTTACATGGTATTATAATTACGAAAGTTTTGCCAGAATACTCGGAGTGGATCTTGTTAAAAATCCTGATCTTGCGCTTGAACCGAGGAACAGCGTTGACATTCTTATGATCGGTATGCGGGACGGAATTTTTACTAGACATAAACTGAATATGTATTTCGACAGGGACACTACAGACTGGGTCGGCGCCAGAAAAATCATAAACGGAACAGACAGAGCAAATCTTATTGCTTCTTATGCAAAAGCATTTTACAAAATACTCGATTATAAAGAAGAGGATAAAGCTCAGGAGGAAGCTGAAATTGTTAATATACAAAATCCTAAGAAAGCTCTCGCCGACTCTGAAGCAAAACTTCCTAATAAAGTTGAAGTTGCAGGCGTATTTGTAAAGCCATAATTAAATAAAATTTATTTATATGAAAAAAATATTAACAATAGACGGGGGAGGAATCAGAGGCGTACTGCCTGCGAGGATACTGCATGAGATTGAAAAGCGGACTAAAAGACCAATATCCGAAATTTTTGATCTCATCGCCGGTACATCAACCGGCGGTATATTAGCATTGTGTCTTACAAAGCCGGATGCAAAAGGCGGTCCCAGGTTTAAAGCGCTGGATATTTTAAAACTGTATGAAGAAGAAGGAAAGAAAATTTTCAAAAAATCTCCATGGAAATCTACGATGTCAATCGGGAGTTTAATTGATGAAAAATTTTCAGTCACCGGAATAGAAGAAGTCCTTGAGATTTATCTCGGCGAGACAAAACTATCTGAAGCACTGACGGATGTAATCATCCCGAGTTATGAAATTGAACAAAGAATCCCTTTCTTTTTCAAATCGAGGAAAGCAAAAGATTCGGCTGATTATGATTTTAAAATGAAGGAAGTCGCGAGAGCCACAAGTGCAGCGCCAACATATTTCGAAAGCATGAAACTCAAAGCTTCACCGCCTGTTGATTACTTTGCATTGATAGACGGCGGCGTTTATGCCAATAATCCTTCGATGTGCGCTTATGCAGAGGCAAAAAAAGTTTACGGCGATAAGGAAGATATACTTCTTGTTTCTCTCGGAACCGGCGAACTTACGCGCAGAATTTCTTATGAAGAATCAAAAAACTGGGGTTTGATCGGATGGGCGAGACCTTTATTGGATGTTGTCTTTGACGGTGTGAGCAGAACTGTGGAGTATCAGCTGAGTCAGATTTTAAATCACGATGAAAGCGACAGAAAATTTTTCCGGTTTCAGACAAAACTCGAGACAGGGAGCGACAATATGGACGATGCTTCAGCAACAAATATCAGAGTATTAAAACTAAAAGCGGAAGAAATGATTAATAAAAGTAAAGATGATATTGAAGAGCTTTGTAAAATGCTGTAAACGGAAAAAAAATTAATAACAATAAATTATCAGATCATGCCGCCATTCTTTAATCTGAAAGGATTTTATAAACCTGACCCGCTGGATAAAGCTCCGGGACCGGCAGCTTATATTATTAATATTATTGTAACTTCGGTCATAACAGCAGCTCTTGTATATTTTATTACAGACTTTTTTAATTTGCTTGAATTTAAAAGTTTAGGAGTAGAGATTTTTGAAGTAGCTGTATTCGGATTGATAGCAGCACCTTTAGTTGTAATGTTCAGGAAGTCAAGTTCTCTGTTTTTAATGCTGCTGATCTTTGTGCCATTATTTATATTTGACATTTATCTGCAGGCGAATGTGAGGGACAAAGGCGGGATCGCGTTATGGTCGTATGTCCCCGGAACATTTATAGACGATGTAAAAATACTTCCGCTGAGATTTCTGATGACGCTTTCGTTTGATGCTTTGCTTATCGGTCCGGTATGTATCTGGATCAGCAGAATAGCAGCTAAAATTATTTACGGCAAACGCAAAGATATTACGGCTGATTACGAAAGCAGAAAAAAATTATTCAATGACGAATGGACAAAGGAATCTATTGAAAAGCCAAAAAGGGATTTTGGATTTTATGTTCTCAGGATACTTGGGTTTTCATATATCGCTTATCTTCTTATAATTATTATCGGAATGCTCGGTGAATCACCATGGCCCGAGCAAATCGGCAATCTTATTTCAATGACATACTCAAATCCCGCTCTTGCAGTGAATACATTTTCTAAAATCGGGATTATGATTCTGTTTACATTTATCGGAGCGTATAACCGCAGAGCAAGATATTACTGCTGCTGGGGATTGATAATAGGACATGCTGTTTCAACTTTTAGTTCGCTGGGATTTTATTTCTTTGCAGTCAATGAATCTCTGATTTCAGAATTTCTCCTGACATCGGCAATTGTAGACGGTGTGATGATTATTTTGTTTTTCATAATTCTTTTCAGCTGCAGTAAGGATAGTTATAAGATCAGCGATGAGAAAGACTTTCCTAAAAATTTTTCCGTGCCTTCGCAGCTTTTAAAAATAACGCTTTACGTAACATCAGCCGTTTCATTTCTGATGGTGCTTTTCGCGCTTTATTTCAGATTATTCGATGAAGGCGTATCAGCTCTGGGAGCGGTTTACGGTTATCCGGATCCTTCGCTTGGAAATACTCTTACTTTGTATTTTACAATTTCATTCATCGCATTTATTCTTGCAAAGAGTCAGGTATTGAGAAGATACTTATACGGAATACTGCTTTTCCCTTTCCTTGTCGGGACAATATCTGCGGTGATAATTTTTATTGTCAAAGACATTTTGACAGAACTGTCTATTATGACACGGAGCGGACAACCTGCAGATGCGGACTGGTATTTTATGATATTTATTTTTTTCAGCGCTCTGATATTTTTTATATTTACAGCGCTTAGGAAATTATCTTTTGATGTGGACTTTATGATCTCTTCTCTTAATCCTTCCAGCGCAAAAAATGTGCTTGCTCTCGGCGAAGCTTTTTTCGGAGAGGATCATAAAAAAAATTCAGGGATACTGAGGGCTATCGATTCATATATCAGCGGAATAAGGGGACGCAAAAGGGGACTGTTAAATTTTCCGTTCTGGCTTATTGAAAATTTTTTCAATATAGTATTTTGCTTTCACCCCGGATTATCTGTAATGAGCAGAACGGAGCAGAGATGGTTTCTAAAAAAATATATGCTCAGAGATCCTTCCGAATGCGCAAAAGCGTTTGTTCCTGTGTTTGCCGACTTCGCATATCAGATCGGACTTGCCGCTAATGCTATGATAATGTTTGCAAACTATTCTGACATTAATGAAAGAAAGAGGATCGGATATGTTCCTTATTATGCAAGAGACAGAATGCAGGGTGAGATCCCTGAAACAGGCGCGCCGTTTCAGAATATTTTCCCTTTGCCGAAAAATCCGGAAGACTTAAATAATTTCAGAACACCGGCTGATCTGACAGGTAGAAAATTTACGGCGCCGAGAATCATCACGCCTGTTTGTGAAAATGAAATTCCGGATGAAGCTGATTATGTTATAATCGGATCAGGAGCCGGAGGCGCTGTTATGGCTTACAGACTTTCCCGGAATGTTGCAGATCCCTCACGGATACTTCTGCTGGAAAGAGGAAGCAGATTTCAGCCGCTGCAGGATTTCAATGACAATGAAATGGAAATGATGAGAAAATTATATAAAGAAGGCGGCCTGCAGCAGACGAAAAAATTTTCCATGTCAGTGCTGCAGGGCGAATGTCTCGGCGGGACTACAGTTATGAATAATGCGATATGTATTGAGATGGATGAGGAAATAAAAAATATCTGGCAGAATGAATATGATATTGATCTGAGTAATTTAAATATCGAGTATGAAAGAATTGCAAAAGAAATTGACATACATGAACTTGATGAAATTGGAATTAATAAAATAGCATCAGAGAAGTTTAAAAAAGGTGTAGCGGGTTTTAATGAAAACTCTGCTGACATTCTGAAAACTATTTACCCTCTGAAAGCAAATTACCGGAATCTTACGGGAGATGAGAACTGGAATCTCGGGAATAAAAGACTTTCAAAAAGGACTATGCTTGAGACTTATATTCCATGGAGCGAAGCAGCGGGAGTAAAAGTTTTGTCAAATATGACAGCTCTGAAGTTTACATACACCGGCAGGATAGCTGACGGTGTTTTAGTCAGAACTGAAAACGGCGAACTTAAAATAGTAAAAGTAAAAAAAGCTGTCATAGCTGCAGGAGGTGTTATTGCCAGCAGTCACTTCCTGATGAGAAGCGGTATTAAAGGAAACGCCGGAAAAAGAATGAGCTGTAATTTTGCATTTCCTGTTACATTTCAGTTTGAAGATGTGATAAATGCATTTGACGGAAATCAAATCACTCTCGGAGCGCTTGACATTAAAAACCGTGCAATCTTTGAAACATATTTCAATCCGCCTGCTTCATTCGCATTGTCATCCGTACCTTTTTATTTTAATAAAAGAGATTTGCTTATGAATAATTACTCAAGACTGATGAACATCGGTGCGCTGGTCGGATCAGAACCGCTTGGTGAAATTCAGACTAAAGCTGACATCATTAACGGACAGCCGTTTACCTGGGAGCTTGGCGATAATGACATCAGCAATATCAGATTTGCATTCAATACATTACTTAAGATCGGATATTATGCAGGCGCGAAAAAGGCCATCCTGCCTATGAAGCCGGGCATAGAGATCATGCTGAATCTTGACAGTCTAAGTAAATTTGAAAAGCTTTTTAACGAATATCCTCTCTCAATAAATGATCTGCTGATTGGCACTGCGCATCCTCAGGGCGGGAATATAATGGCAGGGGATAATTCCTTACATAAGGATAAACGCGTTGCTGATAATAATTTCCGGCTCACGGGATTTGATAATGTATTCATAGCTGATGCTTCAGTATTTCCGGAAAGTATGAGACTGAATCCTCAATGGACAATCATGGCTTTAAGCTCTATGGCATCGGAAAAAGTGATGCAATTTTAAATTAATAACTGAACATATCTGACAAAATACTATGGATGAAATTAAAAGCGATTTAATAAAAAGGGATCAGAAAGATTATATTGACCTTTCAAGAAGCGAAGCTGAAAATCATTATAAAACCGAAGAGAGTAAAGTAGTCAAGAAGAAAGTTGTACGAAAAAACGTCGCTTTAAATAAAGTAGCGGATTTTTTTGAAACGAATATATTCAGCTGGGTTTACCACTATATAAAAAGCAGGTTCGGATTAAAGCATAAGTTTCAGACGTATGAACTGACTGATGATAAGGGAATTTACAAGATGGAGAAATCATCTCAGGACGGTAAAGAAGAGATCACGATCGCACTTGCTTCGGACTGGGCTACTGATACGGTTGAGTCGGATTTAATCGGAGATCTAATCGCGAATAAGGATCCGGACTATACAATTCATCTCGGAGATACATATTTTGTCGGAATGAAAGATGAGATCAGAGATAACTTTCTCGCAAAGAACTGTTCATGGCACAGAGGATCATCAGGCAGTTTCGCTCTTCTCGGAAATCATGAAATGTATTCCAGAGGTATTTCATATTTCAGGGATCTGCTGCCGTCTATGGGAGTTTATTCAAAGGAGAAAAAAAAATACACCGGACAAAAAGCGAGCTACTTCTGTCTTGAGAATGATCACTGGAGAGTTGTATCGCTTGACACAGGTTATAACTCAGTCGGCATTCCGCTGATTGAATATTTATTTAAGCCGAAATGCGATTTCAGAAAAGAGATACTGACATGGCTGAAGGATGATGTAAAAATAGATCAGGACAAAAGAGGAATTGTGATAATGACTCATCATCAGTACTGCACTGCATTTGAAAAGGAAGAGGAATATGTAAAACCTGCTGAGCAGCTTGCTGAAATTATAGGAAAAGACAGACCGGTTATCTGGATATGGGGACATGAGCACCGTCTTACTTTGTTTGGCAGGTATTCATCAGAAAAAGGAATTGCAGCTTACGGAAGGTGTATTGGAAACGGCGGAATGCCGATAGAATTTAAAAACAAGCTCATCCCGGAGCGGGTCAAAGACAGAAATCTGAAATTATATGACGAAAGAGTTTATTCAAAGATAAAGAATGTTGAAATCGGATTTAACGGTTTCTGTATCCTGAATTTCATGAATGATCAGCTTAAGATTGAATACTTTGACATAAAGAATGAACTGCTTGTATTAGAAGTTTGGAAAGCCGATAATCAAAGCGGAGTAATTACTAATACGGAAATTAATATAATTTCAAAAGACCCGGGTATGAAATACAATCCGTAATTTCAAATTTAAAAATTTTAAATAATATTCCGCAGAGATCAAATTCATTGCGGGATTTTTTTTAATGTAACTTCCGCACACAGCAGCGATTTCCGCACGTACATTACCAGTCTATGAATATGTACCGCAGAAAAATTTCTCCGCAGCGCTTGCAGGATCTTTCAATCTCCCCGAATAGATAATTTAAAAAAATTAACTTGATTTTTTTTTTTTTTTTCATAATTATATGCAAATCCAAAAAAGATATTCCCGCCCTAAACGAAAATATCTTAAATATAAATATGAAAAACTTTTAGTGAAGCTAATATGAAAAAACTTTATTTAATTCTATTCTTAAATTTATTTTATATTATAGAACCTTTAAGGATAAAGGCACTATGGAAGCGATATAGAAAAATGAATATTCAAATTATTTTTGACCCTCTCAAAATTATTCTAAACTGATTATGATTTACCTTAAACTAATAGTAATTTTTTTTACTTTCCTTTTACTTAATGAGATCAGTTTCTCACAGCCCCAGAGAGAATGGGTAAGTCAATTCAATTCCGGCGGTAGTGAGAATGAAATTGTCAGTGATTTGAAAACCGATAAGGAAGGTAACATTTACCTTTGCGGTTCAGTCCAGTATACTTCATCTCTGAAAGATGCGCTGCTTTTAAAATACAATAGTTCGGGTGTGCTTTTATGGAGCAGGACGTGGAGGGGGACAGGAGTAAACGTAAATGAAAGCGTCGGTAAAAAAATATTATTTGACAGTGAAGGATTCATTTATTTAATGGGAACGGCCAGTATTACAACGAATGTATTGGATTTTTTACTAATTAAATATGCTCCCAATGGTGATACAGTCTGGGCAAGAACATTCGATGGAATGAATAATAACTCGGATGAGGCGACTGATATTACAATAGATCAAAATGATAATATCTATATAACGGGTATACTTTACAAATTTTCAAATACAGATATAGGGGTCGTGAAATATGATAAATACGGATCGCTAAAATGGTACCGCAATTTTTTGGGAATAAATGATAATTATGCGGGTTCCGGTCAAATTTTAAATGACTCACACTATATTTTTGTAGTTGGGGGTTCATTTAAAGATTCGATTAATTTTTTTGATATTACTATACTAAAGTATGATACAATGGGTGTTCCTCTTGATACCTTCTATTATGGTTCCAAGATAAGGGAAGGGGCAGGACTTTTAGCTTTTGATACCAAAAAAAACTTAATAATTGGTGGAGGAGAAAACCCAGGTTTACCTACTCGAAACAACATCGTTACAATGAAAATTAATCAATCAGGTGAAGAAATCTGGTATGAAATTTTTAATAATAATTTTGATAATTTCAAGGAGATCCTTTATGATATGAAAACAGACAATGAAGGTAATCCTATAGTAGCAGCCAGAAGTCGAAATACACAAACTAACAGAGGAGAAATTGCGCTGATAAAGTACGACAATATCAGCGGTGACTCGATATGGTCAAGAAAGTTTAATTTAGTTCCTTTCAGTACCGATGAGCCTTCTAAATTTTCAGTAGATAAAGACAATAATATTTACGTCATAGGATCCACAGATTCAAATTTCATTTTCAACAGAATTTTAATTCTAAAATACAACCCTTCAGGACAACTGCAATGGCATCTTGTTTATCATCCATCTGTATTTTCAGTTTCAAATGGGGCGGTAATTTTAACTGATACACTTGGAAATATTTATGCATGCGGAACCACATCAACAAAGCAGACAGGTGATGATATAGTATTATTAAAATATTCCACGATGACAGAAGTTTATCAGGTAAATACCAATATTCCGGGAGTTTACTGCCTTTATCAAAATTATCCAAATCCGTTTAATTCACAAACTGAAATTAAATTTGATTTGATAAAGAGTGGACACTACAAAATTGAAGTTTTTGATATGCTTGGGAGAAGTGTTGATTTACTTTTTAACGAGTTTAAAAACGCCGGAAGTTATATAATAAAATTTAATGCATTTGATCTGTCGTCAGGTGTTTACTTTTATAAATTAAGTTCGCCGGAAGTTAATATTATTAAGAAATTTACTTTAGTTAAATAGAGGGTAGAAATAATGATGAGGGCACCATAAACCTTAAATTTATTTAAGAGTCATTAATATAAAAAGAGGGAAAGACTCCTTCTTGAACTTTACCTTGGCAGGAAAAAAACAAGATAATTTTACATATTATTGTAAAATAGGTCTTCCCTCTAATTTTTTAACAAAATAATTAAATAATAAGGAGATTAAAAATGAAAAATTTATCAAGAAAAATATTCGTATGTTGCTCTATTTTATTTTCTTTTATTGTTGTTAGTAAAAAATTAAATGCGCAATTAGCAGATAATATTATTTGCGATGAATCAACTGTTTCATCCGGAACCGTACCTGTATTCACACCAACCATAGGTCAATTTTTTCGCGTATTAATTATATATATTACTTTTCCTGACGATGCAACAGAAGGTCCGGAGGAAAATATTTGGCCGAGACCTTTAGTACCGAGTGATCCACCTGCACAAGCTACAAAACCGGAAAATCCATATCATACAGATGGGCGAATGATTGATACTTCCGAACATTCTTCATCAGTTAATTTTATGTCAAGATATAGTGAATACACTTATTCAGACTATTTTTGTCAAATGTCACAGGGAAATTTTGATTTTATTGGAGATGAAGTAAAGGTATTGCTTCCAAATCCCGCAACTTATTATGATGGTCAAAATACAACATATGGAACTCTTAACTCTATTGCAATTCAACGAGCAGATTCACAGGGAGTAAACTTTAACAGTTATGATAATTGGAATAATGCTAACGGTTCTTATGGATCAGATGGAGTTGTCGATTTTGTAATTTATCATTACAGATATGTTCCGGGGAATGATTATAATTGGTTTTACGGAAATCCAATGGTAGGAGGCAGCACCAATCCTGGTGTCTCAGTAACATTGGATGGAAAATCAATTAACAAAGGTGCGTGGGGAATTGGAAACCTATATAATACAACCAGAACACAACTTGTCATTTTACACGAGTTTGCTCATTTTATACAGGACTTCTCTCATCCTAATATAAATGGTGGACATGTAATTTTAGGAATGCTGACACCGGGGCATGGAAATTCAACTTACTGCATGACCCCGATGGAAAGATCTGCTCCCTGGTTAAATTGGGATACAGCAACTTACGTAGACGAAAATAATTTATCATCAAGTTACACTCTTAGAGATTTCATATCCACAGGAGATGAATTAAAAGTAAAAATCCCAAATACAAATCCGGCTGAATACTTTTGGATAAGTAATCATCAAAAAGTTTCTAAGTATGATGGAGTTTCACGAGGGAGTAATGAATGTTGGGAAATTAATAAATATCAGCAAGATCCTTATTGTCATGAAGGAAAAGGACTTTTTATTTTCCATGAATCTGCTGCAAATTGCTCCAATAGTATAAATGGCGGGGTACCTTATCCTTTTGATCTAATTAATTCCGAGGGAAGATATAAATGGGATTCTCTAAGGAGGGTAAACGATGCAAACTTAGGCAGCATTAAAATAATGACAGAAATTACCGGAAGCAGGGATTCAGGAGTTTCTGAATTTAACAAATACCAACTTACACCTTCCAGTTGGTCAGCACAATTAATCACTGACGACTTTTGCTCATCAGCTTCAAATGACTATTTCATAACGGGGGATTTTCATGGGGACGGATTAGATGGATTTAATATTGGATACGATGAAATATTCAGTCCTTATAGTAATCCTACGACACGTTCCTGTCAGAATCTTTCTAATAATGGCTTAACAATAGTTCTTCAAAGTCAGGATTCATATGGTGCAATCACATTAAAAATTTATTACGATGACGAAGATGCACTCTTCGATCTTCCTCCTTCAAAACCAAAAAATATAAAAGTTGGTAAACAATATTTTGGAGAGCCTGAAAGCAATAAATTTTATCCGGTTGTAACATGGGATTCAAATATTGAACCTGACTTTTATGATGCTCCCGCTGTTTCACCAATGCTGATTACCCCCGTTTATGAGATTTACAGAGCTGACACAACAGTATGTGATATTGAACCTGTGTATTCACTTATAACAACTGTGAGTTCGACAACTATTCAGTATGTTGACAGCAATGTTACATTATATGATAATATACCTGCGATTCCGGATTATTGCGAATATACTTTATTAACTTACTCTTATAAGATACTTGCAAAAGACAATCGCGGCAGCAGGTCGTTAAAATCAGAACGCGGATTGGTAAACGGATATAATCAGGAATGCGGTCCGGAGACAGAAGATATAATTGTATCAGAAAATAATATTTTACCTGATAAGTTCTCAATAACTAATTATCCAAATCCATTTAATCCTTCTACAAACATAAAATTCAATGTGCCGAAAGATGTTCAGGTATCTATAAAAATATATGATATGGTCGGAAGGGAAGTAAAGACTCTTGTAAACGAATACAAAACAGCCGGCAGGTATTCCTTAACTTTCAGCGGTTCTGATTTTGCAAGCGGAGTTTATTACTATAAAATAAAAGCAGGAGAATTTGAACAGGTGAGGAAGATGATTCTTTTAAAGTAATTTCAAATTACAAAATACAAACAAGTAATTTTATAAATGTATTATCCCGCAGAAGGAAATATTCTTTGCGGGATTTTAAGTAAGTGAATTTTTACATATAATTATTTGCAACATGGAAAAAAATGCAGGTTAACCTATGAGAGATAAACTTATTTCAAGTCTCATCAGTTTTACGGAATGTGTAAAAAAAGAGATACAGACTGAAAATAAAAATTATAAATTTAAAATTTATTATTAAATATTATTTAAGCAGCGACATCATCTTCACTTCATTAAAATCCCCGGAAGAAAGCCTGTAAAAATAAACTCCGCTCGGAAGGTCAGCCCCGTTAAATTCCGCTGAATATTTCCCCGCATTCAGCTTTTCATTTACTAAAGTCTTTACTTCATTTCCCAGAATGTCAAAAACTTTTAAAGAAACAAATCCGGAGTTACTTAGCCGGTAATTTATTATTGTAACGGGATTGAAAGGATTCGGATAATTCTGACTGAGAGAAAAATCATCGGGGGTGAGATTAGACTCTTCTGAAATACCGACAGCGCTCTGCGTCAGTTCACGTATTCTTCCCGGCACAGTAAATGCGAAATCAATTCCGATTGTATTTAAATCCACGCTAACGGAAGGGATAACGTCTTTGACAACCCATACGTTTTGAGCGATGTAAGTTGTATCGGGAATACTTACGATCGGAATATAAATCAGCGGAGGCAGCAGACCGTAACTTATTGTAAAAGTAGTTATGAATTTTTTCGAGAGATAGTTACCATTCACAGTGGAAACAGTCTGATCATTTAGACGCCTTCCGGTTGCGGAGATTCTGAGCGGAAATGTAAGCGAATCAAATGATACCGTAGTATCGCGTGAGAATAATGTATAATTCGTATTTACATTCTGCGAGAATCTGTAATAACTGTACCACCCTTCGAATGATCTGAGAAATGCAATGAATGCAACTGAATCAAAGATCGGGATCGAGGTAATGAAACTCAGAGGATTAAGATAATAAAATGCATTCGTTGACTGAAAATTAAAATAAGAAGAATCAGTATAAGGCGCGTTTTGACTTATGCTGCTGAGTCCGGATTTTGAAAGTACCAGTGAAGACAGAAGACCGTTATAAGTTACATTGTTTGCGAATGAATCTATCTGGAAAGTTGATTCGGAATTTACGGGATTATTTAAAGAATCGAGAGGCGTATTTTTATAATACCATTTATAACCCGGATTTGCGGGGAAATAAGTTGATGCAAGCTGTGAATAAGAATCAGTAAATATATTTGTGAATATAAAAAGTATGAATAGGAGCTTTAACTTAGATTTCATTTAATAATTATTTTTGATGTCAAGTTAAATACATTATATCTTAAATTAAACTCAATTTTATTTTACATATAAAATTAAAATCATATTCTTTATAATGACAAAAATTAATTCAGTAAATGAAGATAGGCGAATATAAGTTATATCCGGTTCAGACCGGATTATTTAAGCTGGACGGCGGAGCGATGTTTGGAGTTGTGCCGAAAAATCTATGGCAGAAAACAAACCCTTCAGACGAGCAAAACAGAATCGATATGTGCACCAGAGCTTTACTGCTTGTAAGCAGTTCAAAAAAAATTCTGATTGATACGGGTATAGGTTATAAGCTTTCCGAAAAAGTAAATAAGATTTACGATGTAGATTATTCCGAATACACTCTGGAAAAAAGTTTAGCAGATTTAGGATTTAATAAATCGGATATTACTGATGTCATACTGACTCATCTGCACTTTGATCATGCCGGCGGCAGTACTGAATACAATGAGAGCAAAGAACCTGTTCCTGCATTTCCTAATGCAGTATATTATGTTCAGAAAAAGCAATACGAATGGGCGCTAAATCCCACTGAAAGAGACCGTGCTAGTTTTTTCCCGGAAAATTACAAGCCCCTTGAAAATCATAAAGTCTTAAATCTCATTGAGGGAGAAAAAAAATTTGATGAATACATAACTCTTTTACCGGTAAACGGTCATACCAATCACATGCAGCTTGTAAAAATTTCCGATGATATTAATTCTTTATTATATCTTGCTGACCTTATACCCACTGCCGGTCATATACCCGCTCCGTATATAATGGGGTATGATCTTTTTCCGCTCACTACTCTTGAAGAAAAAAATAAATATCTTGCAGAGTTAACTAAAAATGAAACAATGATTTTTTTTGAACACGACCCGCATAATCTTTGCGGAAAAACGGGAATGAATGAAAAGGGATATTTTCTTAAGGAAAAATTTTACGAGCTGTAAAAATGTGTGATTTACTTTTAAATTAATAATACAGAATTATTTGGAGCATTTTTCTTCTTTAGATTACGCTATAGTAGTATTTTATTTAATAGCTGTCGCGGTATTCGGAATAATATATTCAGGAAAGCAGTCATCAGTAAAGGATTATTTCCTGGGATCAAAGAATATACCCTGGTGGGCTGCGTGTTTCTCAGTAGTAGCGACAGAGACAAGTACGCTGACCTTTATCAGCATACCGGGTCTTGCATACGTTTCCAATATGAATTTCCTTCAGCTCGCGTTTGGGTTTCTGATTGGTAGAATAATAGTTGCTATGATTTTCATACCAAGATATTATTCAGGAAATATGGATACGGCGTATCAGTTCCTCGGAAAAAGATTCGGTGAGCCGATGAGGAAATACGCATCGGTAACATTTATTTTATTAAGAATATTCGCCGACGGTGTAAGATTATTTACAACGGCAATTCCTGTCAAGTTTATTACAGGACTGGGATATCTTGAATGTATTCTGATTGTAGGGATTATAACTGTGATCTATTCGTATATCGGCGGTATCAGAGCAGTGATCTGGACTGATGTTATACAGATGTTTGTTTATACGTTCGGTGCTGTAGCATCAATGATAGTAATCTTTAATCTTCTGCCAAACGGCTGGAATGACGTGACTGCATTTGCTTCGCAGGGCGATAAGTTCCAGATTTTTAATTTCGATAATCTTCTCTCATTTACCGGAGGTTACAGTCTTATCGGAAGTTTTATTGGCGGCGCATTTCTTGCAATGGCTTCACACGGGACGGATCAGATGATAGTACAGAGACTTCTTACTTGTAAAGATGTTAAGTCCTCACAGAAGGCAGTAGTATTCAGCGGAGTAATAGTGATAATTCAGTTTACAATATTTCTTGTGATCGGAATTATGCTGTATGCTTTGTATGAGGGAATGGATTTCAAAAATATGATAATAGACGGGCACAATCTTACAAAGTCTGATGAGATATTTCCGATGTTTATAGTGAAAAGTCTTCCCATCGGACTTGCTGGATTAATTGTAGCCGGTTTACTTTCTGCTTCTATGTCAACATTATCTTCGACATTTAACTCACTTGCATCAACGACAATACTTGATCTGTTTGAAGGACTGAAAATATTTGAATCTGAAGAAGTTAAATTAAAGTATTCTAAACTGGCAACGCTTTTCTGGGCGGCTGTAATTATGGGAACAGGTCTTATGTTTCAGAGTGAGACAAATCCTGCTGTTGATTTCGCATTAAAGATCCAGTCGCTTATATACGGCGGTCTGCTCGGCGTATTTCTTCTGGGAATTGTAAGTAAGAAAGCTGTGCTTAAGGATGCTATAATTTCATATACTTTTGCAATTGTCACACTGTCGCTTTTATTTGTGCTTCCTAAGTTTAACATAATTCCCGCGTTAAATCTTACATGGTTTACATTTTCTGGAGTTGTCATTACTTTTATAATTGCAAACATCACAATGCTGTTCGGAAAAAGCAAACTGAATCAGGTATGATTTATCAAATGCATTTAAGCATCTTATTTATTTGATTTTATTTTTTAAAGTTTTAAACATTAAAATTAATTGAGTGAACTGTTTGCTAACGTCGCCTTTAATCTTCCTATAGAAAATCTGTTCACTTACAGTATCCCGCGGCATTTATTTCCTAAAGCCGCCGCAGGCAAAAGAGTGATTGCCGGTTTTGGAAAAAAGAAAATTACCGGTATGATTGTCAGTATTTCAGACAAAACTGATTTTAATAAACTTAAACCAGTTCTGGATATACTTGATGAAAATGTATTGATGGAAGATGAGATGCTGGAATTCTGCAAATGGATTTCTGAATATTATTCCGCACCGATCGGCGAAGTGATTTTTTCAGCAATTCCGGGGAAGATGAATATTAATTCTGATAAATATTATTTTCTGTATGAAAATTATCTTAAGGAGCTTGATGAATCGGATTTAACGGATGAAATATATTTGAAAATAATAGAAGCTCTTGAACGAAATGAACCCTCATCCGAAAAACAACTTGAAAGAAAATTAAAATTTGATGATCTGTCAGCTTATCTCAAAATACTCGGGGGAAAAAATATAATTTATTCCGAAAATCATTTCTCAAAACCTGTCAGTGAAAAAAAGATAAAGCTTGTTCGTCTGAATTTTGGTAAACAGGATATTGAAGATGTAAGAGCAAAACATAATCTTCGCTCAGAAAAACAGATTAAATTTCTGAAAGGACTCAGCAGCAGTGAGTTTGTAAAACTGAAGGAAGCGGCGGATGTCTCCGGAATAAGCGCTGCTTCGGTAAATTCGCTTTTGAAAAAAGAACTAATAGAGATTAAGGAAGAAAGAGAATTCAGACAGACGGATGATATTTACAGGGAGGAAACAAAGACGCATATGCTGAATCCTGATCAGGTAAATATTGTCAGCGGAATTTCTGAATACATTGAAAAGGAATTATTCAGAGTGTTTCTGATATTCGGAGTTACAGGCAGCGGCAAGACTGAGGTTTATATTAATCTTATTCGCAAAGTTATATCGAAAAATAAAACAGCGATTGTCCTTGTACCCGAAATATCACTGACGCCGCAGCTGATACACAGATTTAAAGCAGCATTCGGAAACATAGTCGGCGTAATACACAGCAGACTTTCTGAAGGCGAGAGGCGTGATACGTTTGACCGGATCATCAGCGGAAGCATAAAGATAGTGATCGGCGCAAGGTCAGCGGTTTTCGCTCCGCTCAAAAATATTGGGATAATAGTAGTGGATGAGGAACACGATAATTCTTTTAAGCAGGAAAATTCTCCGAGGTATAACGGCAGGGACTGTGCTGTATTCAGAGGCAGCATAAATAATTCTCCGGTAATCCTCGGATCCGCTACACCTTCGATGGAAAGTTATTATAATGCAAAGTCAGGAAAATACGGCCTTTATAATCTACCACTTAGAGCATCTAATATTAAAATGCCGGAGATTAGAATAGTTGATCTGCAAAAAAAGACTGATGATGATTATGACGAAGATGAATATAACAAAAAAAAGGTAAAGGATTTTTTTGAGACTATAGATAATGTCAGAGTGAAGTTTCTTTCCAAAGATCTGGTTTATGAAATCGGGGAGCGGCTTGAGAAAAAAGAAGGAGTTATTATTTTACAGAACAGAAGGGGATATCATTCTTATCTTGAATGTCTGAGCTGCGGTGAAGTGGAAATGTGCATTCGATGTAATATCGCTTTAACATTTCACAAGGCGATCGATATGCTGAAATGCCATTACTGCGGTTATACAAAACGAAAGGGAAGAGTATGCCTTTCCTGCGGTTCGGATAAACTTGTTCAGAAAGGCGCCGGTACGGAGAGAGTGGAAGAGGAACTGAAAAAAATATTTCCTTTAGCTGTTATCGAAAGAATAGATTCCGATTCACTGAATTCCGGAAAGAAATTTCAGAAAATTCTTAAGGATTTTTATGACGGAAAAATAGACATACTTGCAGGAACTCAGATAATTTCAAAAGGTCTGGACTTTCCTGATGTAACGCTGGTAGGAGTAATTAATGCTGACATTGGACTTTTGAATCCGGACTTCCGCGCAACTGAAAAAACTTTTCAGATTCTCACACAGGTGTCAGGAAGAAGCGGAAGAAGCGAAAAAGCCGGAATGGTGCTGATACAGACTAATCATTCTGAGTTTTATGTATTTGATAATGTGAAGAATCATGACTATGAAAAATTTTATGAGAGGGAAATAAAAGTGAGAAGTCAGCTGAACTATCCTCCGTTCAGCAGATTAGTGATTATTGAATCACGGTCCGCGGATAAAAATCTTTGCGAGTCGAAAATTAAAGAAGTGTATAATCTTATTACAGCTTTAGACAGGGAAAAAATTCTTGATACGTTTTCACCAAATCCGCCGCTGTTCTCAAAACTGAAAGACAAATACAGATTTCATTTGTTGATAAAAGCGTCAAAAGAAAAAGATCCGAAAGGAACTTTCCTGAGAAAAATACTTAAAGAAGTAAAAAAATATGTAAACAGTAACGTTCCGAAAAAGGTAATGATTACTATTGATGTGGATGCGATAAATCTTTTGTAGATGCGAGTTACGAGTTATGAGTTACGGGTTACGGATTGCGGGTTATTAGATTGGTTAATACGGGAAATGTTCGGGATTCTTAATTACAAAATTAAAATTGTTACAAGTAATTAAAGCTTGAAATATGAAACTTAAAACTAAAAAAGTACCCCTGCAAGGACTCGAACCCTGACCAAAGGTTCCGAAGACCTTTGTGCTATCCGTTACACCACAGGGGCAAGATAAAGAACAATTACAAATTACGAGCTACAAATATTTATTGAGTTTAATATTTTTTGAAAATCACTCAGCATTAGTTTTTATTTGTGAACAATGGTTTTACCAGGGCATACTTTCTTACAATTGAAGCTATTCTGTCTAAGTCAATCATATCAATGCATTCCAGATTATTAGGACAGACTTTATTCCAGCAGGGAGCGCATTCCAGTCCGGTCGGAATCAGTTTTTCTCCGCAGTTGTACAGTTCAATCTCATTCCAGCAGGAGAGACCGAACCAGGCAATGACATATTTTTTCAAAGCTATTGCCAGATGCATTCCGAAACTGTCGCCGGTGATTACAACATCACATACATCCATAAAGCAGGCGCCGTTTCTTAATCCAAGGTTAGTCGGAGTATAAATTACTTTATTCTGAATATCCTTGTCAAGACTTTCATGAATCTTCAGATTTCTTTCAGTGTCCTCTTTCCCGCCCAGTAAAAGTATTTTAAATTCACTTGTCTGTGCAAGATCGTTTATAAGTTTTACATGCTGCTCGACAGTCATTTTTTTATTCGGAAATAGATTTGAACACCCCGTGTTGAATCCGACATAGAGATAACTCCTGTCATATTTAATCTGCTCTTTATACTTTTCAATAAAATCCTTTTCTTCTGCAGAAAAAGAAAATACATATTCGTCTTTTCTGTATTCAAGCTCAAACGTTTCGTGAATGATCTGACTTCCTGACTTCAGATTTTTTCTGAATTTCAATTCATCATCGATACCCATATTATAATTATACATTGCCGCGTCATTGACCGGAATTATCTTTCCGTTATCATTTAAAACAAATCCGAATTTCTCATCCGCTTTTACTTTGCCTGCAAACGCGCATGCATAAAAGGATTTGTCGCCGTTCAATAAAACATCATACTTCATTCCGGATAATATAAGTTTATCATCATCATCCCATACAAAAATTTTGTCAATAAAATCATTATTGGATAATATCGGAGCTGCATTTTTCATTGTCAGCCAGTGAACCGTACTAACAGGATATTTTCTTTTAAGAGCATGAAGTACAGAAGTATTCAGTAAAACATTTCCGAGAGCATCAAGAGAAATTATCAGAATTTTTTTTCCCATTCTGTGAGAAGTATCGCCTGACAATTCCATTTTACATCCGTCTTTCAGGCAGTCATATCCGGGGAAGCAGGGTTTATATCCCGAGTAAAATTTACAGTCAGGTATTTTCAGATTATTTATTAAATCATTTTGCATTAGCTCATTCTATTTGATAATAGAATCAATTATAGTATTTACAATTTTCTTCAGATCTTTTTTTCTGTTTACGAAATCCAGATTATTTGAATCAACGACTATACATTTTCCCGAATTGTATCTGCTGATCCATTCATCATAACTCTCGTTAAGATTCTTAAGATAACCCGGATCAATATTTTGCTCGAAATCTCTGCCTCTCAGACTAATCTGTTTCTGAAGTTTCGGAAGATCAGATTTCAGATACAGCAGCAGGTCAGGAGCTTTTAAAAACGCAGTCATTTCTTTAAAAAGATTTCTGTAATTATCATAATCCCTTTTGCTCATTTTTCCCATTTTGTATAAATTCAGCGCAAATATTTCAACGTCCTCATAAATGCTTCTGTCCTGAATAACGGACTTTCTTGACTTAAGAATCTCAATATGAGTTTTGAATCTGTGAGATAGAAAAAACACCTGAAGATTAAATGACCATCTTTTCATATCAGTGTAGAAATCTTTAAGATAAGGATTATTGCTGACTTTTTCGTAATAGGGTTTCCATCCGAATTCGGACGAAACAAGTTCAGTCAGCGAAGATTTACCGGAGCCGATATTTCCTGCTATTGATACAAAATGTTTTTTGTCTGAATTCATTAAATAAAAAAACCGTCAAACAATATTGACGGTTAAATTAAAATTTATTTTTTAAATAATTGAAAATTAAGAAACAGCTGCTTCTTCATTTACTTCAACCGTTTCAGCTTTCGGTGTTACTGGATCCGTAACCGGTAATATATCTTCAAGTACCTTTGCAGTTCTCTTTTTTTCCTTGATCTTTGTAGCTGCTTTGCCGGTAAGATTTCTCAGGTAGTAAAGCTTGGCTCTTCTTACGCTGCCGTGTTTAGAAATTTCAATCTTTGCGATCCTCGGAGAATTTATCGGAAATATTCTTTCCACTCCTACACCGTTTGAGATTTTTCTGACCCGGAAAGTCTTGCTGATGCCGCCGCCTTTAATTCCCATTACAATACCTTTAAATATCTGAATTCTTTCTTTATCTCCTTCGAATACATTCACTGAAACTGAAATTGTATCTCCGACATGAAATTCCGGTATGTCATTCCTTAACTGTCCTGCGGTTACCAGATTTATTTTTTTTTCCATGATAATAATTCTCCTTATCTGTTGCTGTTATTTTTCTTATTTAGTTTATTTATTCTATTGTATTTTGCCTGAGCTTTTTTTTCACGCCATAAATTAATTTTTGCGTGATCGCCAGAGAGCAGTATTGCCGGAACTTTCATTTTACCATAGACTTCCGGTCTTGTAAACTGCGGATGATCAAATCCTGTTTCCACCTGAAATGAATCAGTAATAGCTGACTCCCCGTCGCCGAGCACGCCAGGTATAAGTCTTGCTACTGCATCGATAAAAACCATTGCTGCAATATCTCCGCATGAAAGAACATAATCACCGATTGAGATCTCTTTAGTAACCAGTTTCTTTATTACCCTCTCATCTGTACCCTTATAATGACCGCATATTAGCATAAGATTTTTCTTAAGGGAAAATTCATTAAGCATTTTCTGATTAAGTCTGATACCTTGCGGAGAGAAATAAATTACATCATCATAATTTGTTTCACTCATCAGCTTTTCAGCGCATCTGAAAATCGGTTCAGGTTTAAGTATCATTCCTGTTCCGCCGCCGTATGGAAGATCATCTATCTGTTTATATTTACCTTCTGCATAATCACGGAGATTATGAATGTTGTAAGATATCAGATTCTTATCTGACGCCCGTGAAACTAAACCGTTTTTCAAAGAACTTTCCAGTATTCTGGAATTGGCGCTTAGAATATCAAACCTCATGATTAAGTATTCTATTCTAAAAAACCTTCAATTAACTTAAGTTCAACTTTTTTATTTTTTACATCCACTTTCTTAACAAACTCTTTTCTGAAAGGTATCATCACAACTTTACCTCCTACATTTATGTTAATAAGATCACCGCTTCCGAAATCTGTAAATGATTCCACAATGCCAAGCCGTTTCCCGTCATTAAAAACTTCAGAACCTATAAGATCATAAAAATAAAAATTATCATCAGGTAACTTTACTCTTTCAGATTCAGGTATCATAATTAACTGACCGATAAGCTCACTGACTGAATTTTTATCTTCATAACCTTCAAATTTCAGATTAACATAACCAATCAATGGTTTGCACTCTGAAATATAAAATTCAAAATCAGAATAATTTTTTTTGAATTCTTCCTTTCTTTCATCAAAAAGAAAAACTTCCGAGAGAATTTTAAATCTTTCAGGAAAATCAGTTAAGTAAATCGCCTTTACATTTCCTTTTACGCCGATAGGTTTCACTATTTTACCTATCGCTATAAAATCATTTTTTTCAGGCAATATCTAAATTTATTCAGTTGATTCTTTTTTAATCTTATCAGGGATTTCCATCGAAGCTCTTTTGCCCTGCTTAGATGCAACAGCTGAAAGCAAAGTTCTGATTGCCTTAGCTGTCCTTCCCATTTTACCTATTACTTTTCCGGTTTCGTTATCCTGAACGTGAAGAATGAATTTAATTTTGTTTTCACCTTCATCCACTTCTTCAACGCGCACAGCGTCAGGATTGTCCACGAGATTTTTAGCTATAAATTCAATAAATTCTTTCATTTGGGATCTCCTTTTTTTAATTAAGAATATTGAATGATATTGAATAATATAATATAAAAACTTTATTCAGCTAATATCTTTTCTCTTCCGGAATAATTCTGCTGATAAGAAATAATTCTTATTCAGCCGGTTTTTCATTATTCAATTCTGCAGGAGCTTCAGCAGATGCTTCTACAGGCTTCTCAGCCGGAGCTTCAGCCGGTTTCTCTTCAGAAGAAGCGGCGGACTTTTCAGCCACCGGTTCAGCAGGTTTATCACCTTCAGCTTTCTTGTTCTTTTTGCTGATTTTTCTTCTGATCTTTTTTTCTGCAGATCTTTTCAGCTTTGCATCTCTTCCGGATAAAAGTTTTTCAACTTCCGCTTCTATTTCACCTGCTTCTTTTCCTTTTTTTGTCAGATGAAATTTAAGCATCAAACCTTCACTTCTTAAAAGACTTCTTACTGTGTCTGTCGGCTGGGCACCGACATTAAGCCAGTATAACACCCGTGATTCATCCAGTGTAACTTCCATCGGATTCATATTTGGATTATAGAGACCGACTGATTCAATAAATCTGCCGTCTCTTGGAAAACGGGAATCAGCGGCTACTATCTTGTAAACCGGATAATGCCTCTTTCCCATTCTTTTTAGTCTTAACTTTACCAATGTTTTTTAACCGCTCCTTAAGTTTATTAAAGTTTATTATTTTTGATTTATTATTTTAGCTGATTCATAAAATTTGCAGGCAGTTTCATTTTTTTCATAATGCCGCGGCCTTTATCTTTACTGAACTGCCGCATCATCTTTTGCATATCTTCAAACTGTTTTATCACTCTGTTTACCTGCTGTATTGAGTTTCCGCTTCCGTCTGCAATCCTTCTTCTTCTTGTTCCATTCAGTAAATTCGGATTTTCTCTTTCCTTTTTTGTCATTGACTGTATTACGGATTCAATTTTAACAAGCACTTTATCATCCACTTCCTGATTCTTTAGCATTTTACCCGCTCCGGGGATCATCGAAAGAAGACCTGACAGGGAACCCATTTTTTTTATTTGAGCCAAGTAAGCAAGAAAATCATTGTAATCAAATTTATTTTTCCTTAGCTTTTCTTCAAGTTTTCCGCTTTCTGAAAGATCAAACTCATTCTGGGCTTTTTCAACAAAGGAAACAATATCTCCTTTTCCAAGAATTCTTGAGGCCATTCTGTCCGGATGAAACTCTTCAATGGCATCAAGTTTTTCACCGATACCTGAAAATTTTATGGGAACATTAACTACTGCTTTTATTGATAATGCCGCGCCGCCTCTTGTATCTCCGTCTAATTTAGTAAGAACAACACCGTCAAAATCAAGTTTGTCATGAAAAGCTTTGGCAGTATTCACAGCATCCTGACCGGTCATAGCATCCACTACAAAAAGTATCTCTTCAGGATTAAGCGACTTCTTAAGAGCAGCCACTTCATTCATCATTTCCTCATCGATTGCTAAACGTCCGGCAGTATCAACTATTAATGTATCACGAGCATTTTCCCGTGCATACTGAATTGCCGCATTAGAAATTTTAACGGGATTTTTTTCATTATCATCTGTATAAACCGGAATGCTGATCTGCTTTCCAAGTATCCTTAACTGCTCAATCGCAGCAGGTCTGTAAACATCACATGCAGCCAGCAGCGGATTTCTTCCTTTTGATTTTAAATGCTTTGCAAGTTTTGCGGAAAATGTTGTCTTTCCGGAACCCTGCAATCCTACCATTAATATAACCGAAGGTATCCTGTCGGAAAATTTTATTCCTGATCTTTCCGCTCCCATCAGCTTTATAAGCTCGTCATTGATCACTTTTACAATAAGCTGACCGGGTGTAATGCTGTTTAAAACATTCAGCCCGATGGATTTTTCCTTTACGTCATTTATAAATTTGGTAACGACTTTGTAATTAACGTCAGCATCAAACAATACTCTTCTAATTTCGCGAAGAGATTCATCAATATTAGTATCCGTAATTTTTCCCTGACCTCTGATCTTTTTTAGAACAGTTTCAAGTTTATTTGTTAAGTCGTCCAGCATTATACTATAGTTAGAGTATCAGGCAGATATAGTTTTCCAAATTAGAGTGCTAAAAATACCAATATTAATAAATTTTATCAAGGTATATTATTCAATAAGTCTGTTTCTATTATTGTGATTTAAAGATATTTTACAGCCGGTTTTTGAATTAAACAAACTTATGTTAATTTGCGGAATAGATGAAGCCGGCAGAGGTCCGCTCGCCGGTCCGGTAGTAGCAGCTTCTGTAATATTTGAAGAAGGTTTTACAATTAAAGGAGTAACTGACTCCAAAATGCTCACATCTTTTCAAAGGGAAACTCTTTTTCCGGTAATCATCGAAAACTGTCTTGGGTATAGTATTCAGCAGATATGCAATTTAGTCATTGATGAAATTAATATACTTAAAGCTACAATGCTGGCTATGTATAAATGCATTTCAGAATCGGATATAAAAGCTGATAAATATTTTATTGACGGGAATTATTTCCGGCTTACTGATAATTATCAGAATAATATAAATTATGAAACAGTTGTGAAAGGTGATTCAAAAATATTTGCAGTTTCCTGCGCTTCAATTCTTGCAAAAGTTACGCGCGATATGCTTATGAGAGAATATCATTCGGTTTATTCAGATTATGATTTCAACTCAAATAAAGGATACGGTACAAAAAAGCATATAGAAAAAATTAAAGAGATTGGTGTTTGTGAAATTCACAGAAAGACTTTTTGCAGAAAATTTTTATGTGACATATGAAAAGTCCCGTTAATTTAAAGCCGAAATGCGTTTATAAAAACAGATTAGGAAAAAGTGGCGAGATTATAGCCATGAATTATCTTAAAGAATCCGGTCTGAAATTCCTGAAAGCAAACTATAGATTTCAAAGAGCGGAGATTGATCTTATTTTTGAAGATGTATCTAATAAAACTCTGATATTTGCCGAAGTGAAGACAAGAAAGAATAAGAATTTCGGCGAACCGGAAGAGTCTGTTACTCCTTTCAAAATGGAAAACATCAGAAAAGCTGCATTAGGTTTTATTTTTGAAAATGAATTATACTCTGCACACGATCTGCGTATTGATATTGTCAGCATACTTTTTACTGACGGCATTCCTGATATCAATCACATTAAAAACGCTTTCTGATTAAAAGACAAAGGTCATGCCGAGCTTAAAAGTCTCATATCTTAATGGAGCCGAACTCACAAAAGGCCAGTACATCTGATCTTTTTTCAGCTGATAGAATCCGTATTCATATGCGTTAAGTAAAATAAAATTTACAAATGTTCCTGCCACTGGAGAATTTTTCATTACTGCTTTTGTAAAAGTTTCAAGTAATCCAAATCCTGCATATTCTATTGCCGAGCTCATTAATTGTTTACCTGCCAGATGTCTCGGAAAAATATCCGCAGTCTCATATTTCGGCTGGATGGAAAATCCTTTTGTAATTTGTAAATTTATTCCCGCTTCAAATGAACTTCCGAACCGGAATACACCTGACATATTATCAAGCTCGGAATAGTAATTTTCATCAGATAATGCTGACGAGTTATCAGTTTGTTTGTCGTATTTGAAATTTGACCAGTTGAATGTCCGCGAACTGTAAGGAAGTATCGCTGCAGACTTACCGATAGAAACTCCGTAACCGCTTTTGTTGCCTAATCCGAATTTCCATAAATTAGATTTAATGCCTGAGTTGTTACTTTTTACGGAATTTTCTTCCGAATTAAAACTGAGAAAAAGGAATCTGTTTTTATAACTTACAATATTTTTTCTGAATTTTGAAGTATTATTTGAAGTAAATCCGAGATTTAACTCAATCAGACCCGTCGGTGAAAAATTATAGGGTGTACCGCTGAATTTAATATCTGAAACACCATATGATACTTCAATGGAAGGTTTACTTTTAAGTAAACTTTTTAAAGAATAATCATGGTCGCCGGAAATTGTTTGCGCCAGTGATAATGAAACGGATAAGAAAAAATACAGGAAAAAAAGTATTAATATTTTCATGGCTGTGTGAATTATTTTTAAATAATCAGTTTGAGTTTTTATTTAGACATTTATAGGCAGCATAAGGTTTCATGCCTGTTTAAATATTAAAATTGGTCCAAAAAAAAAAGACGGTATATTTAAAATACCGTCTTTAAGAATATTAGATGAAACCGGAATTTACTTCAGCAGCATCATTTTTTTGATGTCCGTAAAATAATCTGTCTGAATTTTGTAATAATAAATTCCGCTCGGGAAGTTTCCGGCATTCAGTGTGAACTGATATGATCCGGGAGTCAGATTCTGATTTACAAGTTTCGATACTTCCTTTCCAAGCATGTCATAGACAATTATAGAGGCGTAAGTTGATTTGGCAATATCAAATTTAATTATTGTCGATGGATTAAAAGGATTCGGATAGTTCTGGTACAATGAGAATTTATCCGGTACAAGAGAACTGTAGTTAGAAATACCTACATCTATTGTGTCAAATACAGCTTTCTGCACTATAACTGAATGCATATTAAACTGAGCTGAAGCATTCGGTCCGGTATAAGAGCCTTCGCCCTGACCTTCCCATCTGTTAAAGTAATATGTCTTGCCGTTATGACTTAACTGCAATGCAGATAAAGTCAGAGTAACAGCAGCGGCGGAATCAATATAATTTCCTATACCTCCGGAAATTGTTACCGGAAGTCCGGCAGGCTCTGTCAATCCAAGGAGTCTGAACTGAACATCATTAATTACTGCGTAGGAAGTTTCCGTTGTGTTTACATTAATTGTCTGAGACTGCGGACCACCGTTTGTCCAGCTGTTGTAAATATATCTGAAGTTTCCGATTGTCTGCGGCGATACTGCTTCAAGAGTGTGTGATGAATTTAAGTCCCATGTGAAAACTCTTGGAGTATTATAGCTTGTCCCGTCGACTTTATAAGAAAGACCTTTCCTGTCTGTGCCCGTTACAATGTAACTTCTGCCGACAAGATAGTTAATGATAGTTTTATGAACTTTGCCGTTAGCGCTTGTTCCGGTAAGTAAAATCTGATATTCGCCTGCCGGTACAGATCCGTTTGAAGCAACATTAACATTGAGTGAATCAGGGAAACTGCTGATAACATTCCCATTGGGATATTGAACAGTTATACCCGGAGTACCTGACAGAACTTCAGATGTGAATGTTACAGCTGAATTAAATCCGTCTGCTACAGAGGGGATATGAACTTTATAATCTGCATTCTGAGTCTGTCCCTGATTTACTACTCTGTATGAAGGAGCAGAGAATAAATTGAAATCAAGCGTCAGCGTTCCTGTATTATGAATCTCAAGCGGAGCGCCCTGTACCATTACTATACTTTCGATTTGTGAAGCATTCCATGTAGGATCGATCTGATATGTATAATTCAGAGTTATCACTTTCCCCGGAAGTAAGGTTACTCCTGTGCCGATGCCGTTTGGAAGCATTTTCCTCATAACATCGTGAAAATGCATTTCGCCGTTTGTGCCGGGCGGGAAAGGATATGAAACCAGTTTCTCTGAAATTACAAAATGAACAGTTGCGCTTGGATTTGGAAGCATTGTTTCGCAATAAATTTTTACAGTAGAGTTAACGGTACTGCCTGTTCTGGTTTCAGTCAAAATGACAGTAACAGGCGAAAGGACGTTTGTTCTTTGATTAAAAATGCTATTCACCGTAGAACTGCTTCCGCCGGTAATGCTTGTTACTCCGTCAAAGATCCAAGTAGGAATTGCATTAACGCCGTAGTTGGTTCTTCTTGCAGTATTATCAGCAGTATTTGCTAAGTACATCGGGTCATTTCCCGGAGCAGGCCAGTTCATATGATAACTGATCGATTTTACTTTTGAAGGATCTGCTGTGCTTAAAAACGCTTCAAGATTCGGATTGTTTGAAGCGCATGGTCCGCATGTAGAGCTTGTGAACCTTTCGATAATTACCTTTCTGTCACCTGCGTCCGCCGGCGTTACAAACAGCGCAATCATAAATGACATGAAAAGTAAAGAGTAAATTAATTTTTTCATATTATTTTAAATTAATTAAATAAGTCTTTGAGGATTATTAAAATATAACTTTTTTAATTTTTATTTTAAATACAACATTTTAATATTTTGAATATTATCGCCTGACTGAAGTCTGCAGAAATATATTCCGCTCGGATAATCCGCTGCATTAAAATTAAATTCGTAAGAACCGGTCTGCACTGCTCCTTTATATAAAACTTCTGTTTCTTTACCATTAATGTCAAAGACAGATAATCTGATATAACCGTTAATATTACTTTCAAATCTGATTATAGTAGATGGGTTAAACGGATTTGGATAATTCTGTAAAAGTCTGAATGAAGCCGGCAGTTCTGTATTTACATTATAAACCGAAGATACTGCGTCATTTCTGTAAAAAAATAAACCGCCTTTTATATTACCGGTAAACAAGTCAGCGTCATTATCATTATTTATATCAACAAAAAACGGCGCGGCATTCTGATGTACATTTACTCCTGCGAAAGATGTTGTCTGCAGCACAAACGAAGGGCTTTGCGGTGTGCCGTCATTTCTGTAAAAAGAGATCTGTCCGTTCAGTCTGCCGATGAAAAGATCATAATCTCCGTCATCATCTATATCATAAAATCTCGGGACGCTGTCATCTCCGGCGTCAATTCCTGCATAAAAATTTGATACAAAACTGAAATTGAAATTTTCAGGAGTTCCGGTGTTTTCATAAAAAATAAGCCTGCCGTTTGTTCCGCCGATAAAAAGATCAAGATCATTGTCTCCGTCAATGTCAATAAGTGCAGGTGTGCTGCTTTGTCCGAGAGTTGTAAGACCGATCTGATAACCGCGAGACTCAAGCGTGAAAATAAAATTATCAGGTGTACCGGTATTTCTGAAAAACCAGAGTGAATCTCTTAAGTAACTTCCCAGCAGTAAATCCTGATCTCCGTCATTATCCAGATCAGCAAAGCAGGGCGCATAGTTAAAGCTTTCTGAGATTACCGGAAGGGAATCAGTAATCAGAGTAAATGCCGGTGCGGAAACTGTTCCCGTGTTTTTATAATAAGCAAGTTTTGAATAATCGCTTCCGATCACAAGGTCTTTATCTCCGTCATTATCAAGGTCGGCAAATACAGGATTACTGCTGCCTCCTACATCTACATTCAATAAAAAATTATCCGTGATCCTGTTGAAAACAGGATTGCCTGTGCTGCCGTCATTTCTGTAAAATGTAAAATTATTGTTATTCTGAGAAAGGTAAAGTACTGATATAAACATATCCATATCCCCGTCATTGTCAATATCTACAAATCTGGTAGAGTTGTAACCCAGAGAAGAATAAGGAGAATTTCTCGGATATATGGAATCAGCGATTACAACATTTGGTTCTTCCGCAGTGCCGTCATTCCTTATAAAATAAATTCCTTTTGAAAAAAGATCGCCCCAGAAGAGATCAAAATCATTGTCATTATCTATATCCACAAACTCCAGCGCATTTGCACCGTGTCTGTTATTCAGAGCCGGTGAAATAATCAGAAGATTCTGCCATATATCTGATCTGAAAGTAAATATAAAATTATTCGCCGTTCCTGTATTTTCATAAAAAGTAATAGTGCCTAAAGACTGACCTGTAAAAAAATCCAAATCACCGTCATTATCAATGTCACAAAATATCGGGACGCAATTCGCTTCGCTGTATATAACAGTATCTCCGGAAGAGCGGAGTTCCTCGATTTCCAGAATAAACTGAGGCGAAATTGCGGTTCCTGTATTTTTAAAGTATGATACAGACTGAAGCGGTCCTCCCGTAAAAAGATCCATATCTCCGTCACCGTCAATATCAGCGAAGTAAAACCAGTTTTCAAATCTCAGATCCTGAAATCTGGTTGTAACTAATTTATATTGAGGAACCTGTGGATTTCCCGTATTTAAATAGAAATATAAGGAAGTGTCTGCATCATAAGAAAACAGATCCAGATCATTATCGCCGTCAATGTCAACGAATTGTATCCTGGCATTATTCTGACCGCCGTTAAAGGGTGCGCTTGAAATTCCCGAAGGGAGAGAAAAATTAATCCCGTCATACTGCTGTATGAAAGGCTGTGAATAAATATTGTAAACAGAGATGAATGATATAAAAATAATTACCGCTGAAAATTTCAGCAGTTTAATTTGTGATGCCATGTCCTAATTTAAATTCCGAACTTATTGATACAGGTAATTTCCCTTTGAACTTAATAATTCCGTTCATAGTGTTTATTACTGAATTAATAGAAGTCTCTGCATCGGCATAAGCGCAAAGATAAGAGCTTACTTCGGGAAATCCCCGGATCAGATATGGATTGCCGAAAGATATTACAATTACATTTTTACCAGAAGCAGCAAGTGAATTAATAAGCGAAAGCTGTGAAGAAGGCAGCCCTACTGTGCCTGTCATTATTTTCACTTTTGCATAGATGGGTATTATGATAACATCTGCGTCAGCGGCGTCGGAAAGTATTTCACTGCTGTTGCCAATATCGCCGGAGAGATCATAGAAATAAGATTCTTTGAAACTATTATTACTTTCAAATTTTTCAGCGAAATAATTTGAATTGGCAGTTTCATTTCCGTTATTGAGTGAAATTACAAGACAGGTTTTTTCCGAAGCATTCTTAAACGGCAGAATGTCACCGTTATTTTTTACAAGAGTAACAGATTCATCTGCAATTTTTTGCGAAATAAGTTTTGCAGTTTCGGAATTTACTACCGATGAAACATCATTGGGATCTGAGAATTTATTTTCGTTAAGTTTCAGCCAGCTTTTGGCGTCAAGTATTTTTTTTACCGATTGATTAATTCTGTCTTCGGAAATGCTGCCGTTTAACACTGCATTTTCAATTGCATTTATTGTCTTAGTTTCGCCCTGCGGCATAAGAATCAGATCGACGCCTGCATTCACGCATTTCAAAGCAACCTCTTCCGTTGAAAAATGTTTTACGATCCCTTTCATATTTAGAGCATCAGTCACGACCAGACCTTTGAATCCCATTTCCTTAATTAAAATACCGTCTATTAATTTTGCAGAGAGCGAAGCGGGGAGAAAGTTTTCGTCATCTACGGTAGGAAGAGACAGATGCGCTATCATTACCGACATAACGCCTGAGTCAACAGCGTTTTTAAAAGGTATGAACTCAAGATTATCAAGCCGGCTTCTTGTAAAATTTAAAACAGGCAGATCGCTGTGTGAATCAATGTCTGTATCTCCGTGACCGGGAAAATGTTTTGCAGTCGCTATCACTCCTGCTTCCTGCATTCCTCTGATAAAGCTAAGTCCGAGACGCGATACTATGTTAGGATCTTCTCCGTAAGATCTTACATTGATAATTGGATTATCGGGATTATTATTAATGTCAAGTACAGGTGCGTAATTCTGATGAATGCCGATCGCCCTGCATTCCTTTGCGATCTGCATTCCCATTTCATACGCAAGATCAGGATTATTTGCAGCGCCTAATGCCATATTGCTTGGGAAAAGACTTCCGTCATCAAGACGCATTTTTGTGCCGCGTTCAAAATCCGCTGACATAAGCAGAGGTGTTTCAGTCAGGGATTGGAGTTTATTAATAAGTTTTGCTTCTTCGACGGAGTTTCCTTTAAAAAAAATAAAACCGCCTATTTTTTCAGATGTAATTAAATCACTCATCCGCCGGAATTCAGCGGAGCTTTCTGAAGGAAGATATCCGTCTGAATATGAAATTATCATCTGAGCTATTTTTTCCCTTAGACTCAAAGACGCTAATTTACTTTCTGTCCACTCCTTATCAGTTTCAGGAAATAAATTATCCTTATTATAAGCTGAAGTATAAACTGCTGACATTAGATTTGATACTTCCGCCGAACTGAAAAATATGAGTATAAGTGAAAACGTAAAAATTTTTATTGTCGTGTAATTTCTCATTTAATATTTATTCTTTATCTTTTTTATTAAGATGATCTGTCATCGCAGTAAAATATCTCATAACTTCCATCGGAAGAGGGATGATCATTGTAGAGTTTTTTTCGGCTGCGATCTCCGTCATCACCTGCAGATATCTTAGCTGCAGCGCGTTGTGACTGCTTCCGAGAATATCAGAAGCTTCAGCAAGTTTCTGAGCTGACATAAATTCACCTTCCGAATTAATGATCTTCGCGCGCTTGTCTCTTTCAGCTTCCGCCTGCCGGGACATTGCTCTTATCATTTCCTGCGGCAGGTCAACGTTTTTAAGTTCTACATTCAAAACCTGTATTCCCCAGGGTTCGGTTTCCCTGTCTATCAGTTCGCGCAGCTTGCTGTTTACCATATCCCTGTGAGTCAGCAGATCATCAAGGTCACCCTGACCTGTTACTGTTCTTAAAGTTGTTTGAGAAATTAAAGAAGTGGCGTACATAAAATCTTCCACCTGAATAATAGCTTTATTCGGATCGACCACTCTGAAATAAACAACGGCATTTACCTTCACGGATACATTGTCTTTTGTAATAATATCCTGCGGCGGCACATCAAGAGCAATTGTTCTCAGACTGAGCTTTACCATTTTATCCAGGATAGGAATTAAAATAATAAGACCCGGACCTTTTACCGCAGAAAATTTTCCAAGTCTGAAAATAACCCCCCGCTCATACTCATTAAGAACCCTGAAAGCGCGCAGAATGATAATGAATAGAATGAATCCAATGAATCCCGCGAATACTACAAATACACCGGCTAATGCATCCATAATTTTGATTTAATTTTTTAAAATTATTTAATTAAATATTTCCTTTATTTCTGTTTCATTATAATTTTCTCTGAAGTCAAGTATTTTTTCCTTAATGGATTTAAAATCATTATACTTCATAAGCTCTAATCTGAATTTGCTTATATCTTTCAGATTCCTTAGATATCCGGAATAATGTTTCCTGAATTCTCTGACACCGAGATCTTCGCCTTTGAGCTCACACGCAAGTTTCAGATGTTCGAGACAGATATCAGTCTTTTGTTTTACTGTCGGCTCTTCAGGTACGTTGCCGTACTTAAGAAAATATTTTGACTGTTCGAATATCCATGGATTTGTAATTGCAGCCTGACCGATCATAACAGCATCTGCTTCATATTCAGCAAATGCATTTTTCACATCTTCATGATCCTTAATATTACCGTTGAGGATTACCGGTATCTGCACGCCGGCGTCTTTAATTCTTTTGATCCAGTTCCAGTCAGCTTCTCCTTTATTACCCTGATTTCTCAGACGGCAGTGAACTGTCAGCGCCTGAATGCCGATGCTTTCAAGTATTTTTGCAACTTCAACAATTACAATCGAATTTTCATCCCAGCCGAGTCTTGTCTTCAGAGTAACGGGAAGTTTAACATTAGTCAGAACAGCTTCCGCAATCTTCGCCATCTTTGGTAAATCCTTTAACAGTCCCGCTCCTGCTCCCCTCATTGCTACATCTTTTACCCAGCAGCCGCAGTTGATATCAATGAAATCAGGTCCGGCTTCTTCTGAAATCTTAGCCGCCTGCACGAGCACTTCATCATTTCCTCCGAATATCTGAACGGCTACCGGTCTTTCCTCTTCATAAAAAAATAATTTCGCGCGTGCTTTTCTCGCATCGCGTATCAGTCCTTCGGCTGAAATGAATTCAGTATATACAATGTCAGCTCCGAGTCTCCTGCAGATAAGTCTGAAAGGCGGCTCGGTAACATCTTCCATCGGAGCAAGAAGTATCTTACCCGAAAACTGTTTCTGAAATTCATTCATACTTTAAATTTAGTCATTGCAGTATTAATTAGAAATAAATAAAAATTGATTAGATAGTAAAATATAATTGTAAAATCAAAGAGATCGTGACTGATACAAATGAGAATTTAGAACAGGGAATTTAAAGAAGTACAATATTATTGATTGAACAGAACAGAACTTACAAAGCAGTATTCATTTCACGGGCGGAATAACTTTCTGAGAAGGATTGCAAATGTAATTAAACAAACTATTGAATCTTTTATTTGAGCAAAACCATTCTCTTCACTTCCGAATAACTCTGATTTTCAGACAATACATTTAATTCATAGAAATAAATACCTCCGGGCAGATTATCTGATTCAAATTTGTATTCATAACTGCCGATGTTCATTGAGCTGTTAAATATACTGGTAATCTGCTTTCCAAGAATGTCAAAAATTTTTAATGTTACATATGAGTCATTTGAAATTTCAAATTTAATATTGGTAGATGGATTGAAAGGATTAGGATAATTCTGATGAAGCCTGAATACAGAAGATTCATTAAAAGTATTAATCTGTGTTATTGTCTGCGAATACTTAACAACTGCAAGTTCAAAAAATCCCTGAACCTGCTGCATTCTGCTTCTGCCGGCTACGAAAATACTCGCGGCATTGTCCATTGCTAAAACTTCAGCAAAATCATTAAGATCCGAAGGTCCGTTGTAGCTCATTGCCCAGAGTGAATCTCCGTTAGTATTATATTTAATTGTCATAAAGTCATTGCTTCCTCCCGTTACATATACATTGCCTGCATTATCAGTTATAATGTCCTTTCCTCCCTGACCGTTGTTTATATTTGAATAATTTCTTTCCCACTGAAATTCTCCAGCGGAATTATATTTAATAGTAGAAAAGTAAAATGAAGACTGCGCCTGAATCTTCCCGGTTAAAAAAATATTGCCGGCATTATCAAGACTGACTGCGCTGATTTCATCGTGATTTGTCAGTGTATTTCCCAGACCGTTATATAACCTTGACCACAGCGTATCACCTGTTGAATTTAATTTGACAACTGCAAAATCGGTGAAAGTAGCTGTGAATTTTTCCGCACCGAAATAAATATTCCCGCTCTTGTCATTTAACAGAACTTTATTTGACTCTGCTGCATCAAACGGATATACTCTGTCCCAGATTATATTCCCGTTTTGATCATATTTTATTAATGTAGTGCCTCTTCCATACACAAAAATATTTCCGTTTTCATCAGCAGTAATATCTCTCGGAAGATTCGTGCCGCTCATCGGATATCTTGCTACCCAGAGAGAATCCCCAGACGGATTATATTTTATTGTAATATAAGTCATTGGAGTATTACCGAATGAATATCCGCAGACATATATATTATTGTTTGCATCCGCAGTAAGTGCAACCGGCTGATCCATAGCAAACGCAGTTGCACCGTTAAATCTTTTAACCCAAAGGGAATCGCCGAATGTATTATATTTGATTGTTATTATATCATAAGTGCCTGTCTGATTTTCCGAGAGACCAGTAACGCATATATTTCCTTCGCTGTCAATAACCATATCAATGAGTCTGTCTTCGATCAGTCCTGTATATGTGCTGACCCACTGCTGAATTCCCGCAGAGTTATATTTGATTAAAAAATAATCTGAAAGAGATGCGCCTTTAAGAGAGCCGCCGATAAACACATTGCCGGAATTATCAGTTGTCATACCGGAAATTTCATATATCTGATTCGCTTCCGTGCCGAATCTCTGAACCCATTCCTGTTTTACCTGAGAATATCCGCAAACATAAGTGATCAGGATTAAAATTGTTACACGAACAATGGAAATAAATTTCATAAGTAGGTTAAGTAAGTTTAACAAAATTAAAAAATTTTTTACAGTTATCACTGCACAGAATTTTATTATTTGTAGTATTCAAATATCTTTCAGTCAATTTACCTTCATGAGGAAAATCTTTTTTTAAATCCATAATATTAAATCTACTAAAAGGCTTTTAGAAATTTATTTTTAAAAAACATTTTCCTTAGTGTAATCGAGCTTTAGCGGTATGAAAATAAACATTGAGATTTTTTCAGAACAGGATATACTTTTTCAGATAAATCGGACAATCTGTTATAAACTAATCTAAATAGTAAATTCAATTCGCAAAAGTGCATAAAACATTAAAAAAATAAGTTTCTTGATATTCTTTCCTGAACTGTCTGACTAAGAATAAACAATTTTCGATTTCTTATAATAGAATATATAGCATAATTTTGTGCAGTTCAAAAATAAACCATCATCCCGGTCAGAACTTTCACATAATATTTTCTCAAATTCCTGTATCGGGGCAGGCAGACTATAAAGCAATTTTTTGAATTGCAATACTTTGCTTAAATTTTAAATAATATTATAAATTAAAACAAATAGGAAAAAATGAAATCAAAAATTTTCTTTAAAGTATTTTTTATCATTGCAGTATCACTTATCAGTCAGAGGAATTCTCAGGCGCAGATGTTCTGGAATCAGGCTGCATCTTTCAATGGCACAAGCTCCAGCTATATTTCAGTTCCTAATTCATCTGATTTAAATATTACCGGTAGTTTTTCGGTCGAAGCGTGGATTAATCCTTCGACATTATCCGGATCTTCAAAAGGAATTGTAGCAAAAGGCGGAACGCTTGGTAGTACAATGCGATACGCAGTCAGACTGGGAAATGACGGCAGGATAAATCTCATTGTTAACAACACAGTGAGATTAGTTTCAAAAGTATCGACGCCAATTCAGATTAACAGATGGTCTCACATTACAGTAACTTTTAATTCATTAAATAGTTTTTTCAGAATCATAATAAACGGTCAGTCTGATACGACAAGTTTTATAAACGGTGTTTTACCTGATTCAAATACAGATTCACTGTTTATCGGAATAAGCGGAAGCACAACGCCGTTCAGCGGTCAGATGGATGAAGTCAGAATATGGAACAAAGCATTAAGCGTACCCGAAGCATCAGAATATTACAGGTCTTCAATGGCAGCGAATACAGGTATATACAGCGGATTGATTTTTTCTATGACATTTCAGGATGAAAACTCTTCGGGTATGGATTTTAATACTAGGGATATGACGGGAAAAGGAAACAACGGCAATGCAAGAAATATTACGGCTGTAAATCAAGGCAATGTTCCGTACAGTAATATTCATAACAACGAATCAATAAAACTTGATGGAGTTAACAGCTATCTTGCGGCAAACGATTCTCTCACGCTGGATGCAACAACCGCAATTACTCTCGAATGCTGGGTATATCCAGTTTCAAACACAGCATGCACATATATTTCAAAAGGATCCGCCGCTCCTGTTTATTTCTTAGGATGGGACGGCTCTAAGATCATAGCTAAAATAAATAATGCCAATGTCATAAATACTGGCAATCCCGTTATTCAGCTTAACAGATGGTCACATCTTGCTTTTGTATATCAGAATACCGGCACTTATTTTTTATACATTAACGGAGTACCTCAGATTGCCGGAGTTAATCCATTGGGAAATATAAGTACGAATAATGATTCGCTTTATATCGGCGGAGGACCTGGTTCGCTGGGTGAATTAAACGGATATATAGATGAAGTCAGAATTACGAAGGATCATTCAAAATCTGAATTTGAAATATTATCCAACATTAATAATTCTATTGAAGAGACAAACGATCCCTCGCCCGGTCAGGTAAACGCTGCATACAACTTTGACGGACTGCTTATTGACAATGCAAACAACGGAGGAACAAAAATGAGATTTGTGGGAAATGCAAAATTCAGTCACCCTGCTGTAATAAATAATACGCCTGTTTCTCCGATGACACGAGACAAAGGAAATCTATTCTCAAAAGGATATTATATAAAGCGGGTTTCAAAACCGGTACCGCAGACCGGAACATCAGGAGTAACTCTTGATACAATCAGCATTAATCAGAACGTCGAAATAAACGATCTGAATTTTTTTATAGCAATAAACCATCAGAACACATCAGAGCTTGATATTGTTTTGACAGCGCCAAACGGTGATTCCGTAAAAGTTTTCGCCAATACTTCTTCTAACAGTACTGATGATGCTCTTATTGCAGTTTTTGACGATCAGGCGGACAGCGTGCTTTCAAATTCCAGATTTACAACTCTTTCACCATTATTCAAACCGGCGAATTCTCTTAACGGAGTATTTACGGGCAATGACCGGTCACAGGGTAACTGGAAACTAAAGATTACCGACAACGGCGGAAGCTCTGCAGGATTATTATATGCATGGGGATTTCAGATTAATAATCAGAGTGAAACAAGACTTAATCTTTTTGTCAGCTCGCTGATACAGGGATTCTATAATCCGTCAACTCAGCTAATGGTAAGAGATACAATGAGAATTTATGCCAGACAATCCGTCAGTCCTTACAATGTGGTTGATTCTTCTATTGCTTTTTTAGGCAATACAGGAACAGGTTTTTTCAGCTTAAAGGCAAGTTTGCTTAAATCAAAAATACTTTTACAGCTTAAGCACAGAAATTCAATTGAGACCTGGTCTTCAATTGACGGTTTAAATTTAAATTTTTTCAGTATGGGTTATAATTTTATTCCGGATGTATCGAGAGCATTCGGGAATAATCAGATACTTGTTCATTCTTCTCCGCAGCGTTTTGCGATTTACAATGGAGATGTGAATCAGGACAGGACGATTGACATAGCAGATATGACAATGATAGATAATGATGTCTTCAGCTTTTCTTCAGGATATTTAAAAACTGATGTTACGGGCGATAATTTCATAGATTTAAATGACTATTCATTAGCTGATAACAATGCCTCGAACTTTGTAAGTGCGGTGATACCTTAGTTTTTTAATCAAAAGTGAATTTTAAGAATAAGTAACCTGAAGTAGTTACTTATTCTTTTTTTTATAAATCAATTTAAGTTAAGATCTCGTTTTAAGATTTTAAAATTATGACGGTTATATAATTGTAATTTAAATGACCTTTCCTTATTTTTCGTATAATTCACGGAGGTTATTTATGGAAAACATAATTAAGGTTAAAATTTTATTAATTGTTTTTCTATTATATTTTTTCCCAATAGAAAATATATTTTCTCAGTCCGGAAACAACGACACTTCACACATACTTCTCAGCTCTTCTGACTTTGACTACAAAAATCCGCAGTTTGATAAGTCAATGGCAACGATTAATTATTATATTAAAGACTGCATTTTCGCTTATGAAAAATGGAGCAGTCCTGTTTATTCAAAAGTTTGTGTAAGATTGATGAGTTTTAATTCTCTTGGAGCAGAAAGTGAATTAGGAACTGAAAACTTTCTGAATATAAAACCCGCAGTTGCATATTCTGAAGGACAATGGCCGCATCATTCAAATAATGAAGGAGCTGTTATCTATCAGACGAATCAGAACGGTAACTTTGATATTTATTTTTCTCTTTATGATACGGTCAGCTGGAGCGCACCGGCATCTGCCGTATCCGGTCCGGAGGATGAAACGGATCCGGTTATTGTTTCTTTTAACAGAAATAATTTTTTTAATATTGTGATAGCTTATAAAAGAGGCGGTGATATTTTTATGAAAAGCTATTACAACGGAATATGGAGAGATGAAATAAATATCACGGCTGATGACAGTCTGAACTGCTTTTCACCTGCTTTGATGAAACCTACTATAAGCGCAGGAAGTTTTTTTATCGCTTATCAGAGAAAACAGGACAGTCTTAGAAATTCAGTATCTTACAGACTGTTTCAGGTAAATTCAGACGGAAACATAATTTTTACTTCAGCTTTAATAAATATATCACAACCAAACTCTCAGGATAATATCAGATTCTCAAGCGGGATTATTTACCCCATGCTTAATTATGATTATGATACGCTTGGACACAGGCATTTTTATTCTGCTTTGATTAACGGAAGTACATACAAACTTTTTAATCTGAGTTCAGATCAGCCGGGAGATAATTACGGAGGTACAGGTTCATCACACGGAGATATAACTTCTGATTTTCCCGGCGGATATAGTTTAATCGCCTGGACATCAAAGATCGGTGATTCTGTAAAAACTGTTGTGAGAAGTTACCCTTTTCAAAAAATCGTCAGATATTATACAGGAGACAGTACATTAAAATCATTTGTTAACTCCAGTACAAAATTAATCCATGGTACTAATAATTTGTACAGAATAAGAATTCTCTGGCATAAAGAAATTAACGGGAGGATTGCTTTAATGGAAACATTCCGTGATGATTATCTTTCAACTGTTTCCGGCATTAACGGGACTCCCGCAGGTTTTAAGCTTCATCAGAATTATCCGAATCCCTTTAATCCCCGGACAGTTATAAATTATGATATCGGAGCGGCAGAATTTATAACCATAAAGATTTACAATATTAAAGGAGAGGAGATATTTTTGCTTGTTAATGAAAGAAAGAATGAAGGAAGTTATTCCGCGGAGTTTGACGGCAGTAATCTTGCGAGCGGAATTTATTTTTACTCTCTGACTATTGACGGAAAGACAGTTGATTCGAAACGGATGATACTTTTAAAATAGATTTGCAAAAATTCAGATTTTCAATTCTTCATCATTTAAAGCATTTCCATAGTTAAGAAACACAATGCTAGTCATCTAACTTTTTAATTTGAACTGTATTAATTAAATTGTCCTCAAAAAATTCTATGAGAAAGTTTATACTCCTTTTTATATTTTCACTCTGCTTTTTTCATCCAATAATATCCAGTGCTCAGACAATAGAAGAGAAGGAATTGTTTGATCTGAAATATGAAGGTAATGCTGATATATATAATTTTATATATGACGAAAAATCCGGAAATTACTGTTACGCTTATAAGGTACCCGATCAGGATAAATTTTTTCTGATCTCACGTGAAGGTGAATCGGAAAAGTATGATTATTTTTTTCCGATTGATATAAAATTCGATACCCGTGGAAATTATTTTGCGGTAGCTGTAAATAATGTGCTGGACTATGGCAGTGATAATAATTTTCTTATTGTAAACGGTAAGACATTGAAGGGACTTGAGTATATTGAGACATACAGCAGCTTTATAAATAAATCAGATGAGTTCGTTTTTGTATTTAAAACCGGAGATAAGTTTTTTTTCGGATATGTAAAAGCTGACGGAAGTTTCAGGCAGTCGGAAAGTTATGATAATATAAAGACGATGTATAACTCTGTTCAGGAAAGATATTATGACGGAGAAGACAGAAATACTGCTGCTGATTATTATTATTATAATGATAAAGGAGAAAGAGGATTCATAATTATAAAAGACGGAAAAGCCGGGTTAAAATTCGGTGATGATATTACGATGACGGAATACTCGGATATTAATGAATCCAGCGTTACATATAACAAGAATAATGAACTTTCCTTTATTGCAAAGACCGGCGGAAGATTTTATGAAAAAGCAGGAAATGAATTTGCTGTTTCGGGAAGTAAATCTTATAAAAGTTTTGATTATGTATATCCGCCTTTACTATTCAGCAATGAAAACATTCCTTTATATTCGGCAGGAGATTCGACCGGCGAATATACGAAAAGTGTTTTTTTTGTATCAGGCAGTGAAACTCTTCCTGTAAATATGATGTCAGGAGAAAAGCCGGTTGATTTTATGGATATGTATGATATTAAATTAATTCCCGGAGGAGGATATTCTTATTATGCAAATCAGGAAGTAATTATGAAAGCTAAGAGCTTAGATCCTGATCAGTATGATACTTATTATAACAAGACTTACTATGTTAAGAACGGAAATGCATTCCTGCTTGGATACAACATTGGAAAAATAGTTTATGATGCTGAAGGTAATTTATTATATTCAGGAATTGCAGACCTTGATAAAAAAGAAAACATTCTGATGAAGAGCAATGGTCAGAGCATAATTGTAATAGGACAGGGCGAATATAATTATATCGCTGATTACGGAATTACAAAAGACGGTAATGTATATTACTTCGGACAGAAAATCGCCGAACCTGAAAAGGGAATTCCCGCAGTGATGAGTTTTTATTTAGGGAATGAACTTAAAGATAAATTTCAGTATGTATCTTATCAGGGCATTGGGAATGAACTTTCTATGCTGCAGGTAAATCCGGTTACCGGAGGATATGCAGTATGCGCTGAAGAAAATATCCGGGATAATATTTACAAAAGTTATATAGTAACTGACAAAGGAAAACTTGATTTCCCCGCAAATTATCAGACCGGAAACGGCTTTTTTTACAGAATAGGAAGTATGTTTTATACTAAAAGCGGAAAGCTGTTTTATACCGGTACAACGGAAATTGATACTTCTTTCTATTATAATACAGATGAATTATTTTCTGATGACAAATCTTTAGGAAAGCATTATAATTTTATTAAAGACCTGAAGTATGACAGCGTAAAGGATGAAATTACTTTCCTTGCTGCAAGAAAAAATAAAATATATGCTGTCAAAGTAACGTTCTGAATCTGCTGCTTTAAAAAATATTTCCAAAAGTTTATTAATTAAATTTAAACTGTCATGGAAAATAAAATAAACTGCCCCCGGTTTAAACAGTCCTTATATATTCTCTTCTTTTTACTAATCCTGTCTGTCTCTTCAGACTCAGTGTATTCTCAGCAGGGAAGTAATAATTCTGCAGATACAAATACAGTCAATCAAAGAACTATTGTATCCGGAAACATTGATCCGCAGATCAAAAAAGGAGGGTCCGGAAAAATATTCGTTGAAGAAGTTATAAGCGAGAGCACCGGATTTAATGAAGGTAATCTAGGGGATTATATTACATTGAAAGTAAACAACATTCAGGATCTTCTGGATGAGAGCAAAGCAAAAGACAAACCCCTTATACTATACATTGACGGACTTGAAGTAAAGAATGTCAGCGCAAGAGTGATAAGGGATACTACTTCAAAGGGCTGGCTGAAATTTAAATTAAAGATGAAAGGCGCAGAAGAATCCTGGCTGGAATTGCTGAGAAGACCGGAGCTTACAACAAGGTCTGCAAATCTTGTTACGATCAGCACAGGCATTTCCGGCGAAAAGGAAATTGAAACAGTTAAAGATAATTTTTCTTTGATAATATATTCCGAAAATGATTACTTTGTGTTTATTGCTGTATCGATACTTCTTCTTATTATCACGATCTATCTCGCAGTTAAAACCGATATGCTGAGAGAACCTGCCGTTGATTTTACTTCAAATGAAAAAAGACCATACAGTCTTGCGCTGACTCAAATGGCTTTCTGGTCATATCTTGTGATCTCTTCATATCTGGCATTATACATTATCACAAAAGAATTTCCCTCAATTACTAACTCTGTGCTGGCTCTTATCGGGATCAGCTCTGCGACAGCACTAGGATCGGTTCTCATAAATTATAAAAAGATCAATGAATCGAAGGAGAAAATTATATCACTGAATTCAGAACTGAAAGCAATTGATGACAGAGTGGAAAATATCCGCCGGCTTACGGAAAAGGAAAAAACTCCGATGCGCATGGAAGAATTCAGAAATGAACTTGAGCATCTGAATAAGAAACAGTATCAGTTAAATGACACGATCAGGGAAACCAATAAGTATCAGGACTATCACTGTAAGGGATTTATAAATGATATACTTTCTGATTCGTGCGGTGTAAGTCTTTACAGATTTCAGATCGCTGTCTGGACTTTAGTGCTTGGCTATATTTTTATATTTACTGTCTGGAACAGTCTGATGATGCCGGAGTTTGATAATACTCTCCTTGCTCTGATGGGGATCAGTTCCGGTACTTATCTCGGCTTTAAATTCCCCGAGCAGAGACAATAGTTATTTGATGTTTGTAATATTAATTTCGAAACCGTCAGTTTCAAGAATTACAGCTCCGTCGATATCCGTTCTGAATACTTCTGCGCCGGTTTTTTCCAGACGGTTAATAATTATATCCGAAGGGTGATTGTATTTATTGAATTTACCGCAGGATATAACTGCAGCTTCCGGAGAATTTTTTAAAATAAACGGAATGGTTGTGGATGTAACGCTCCCGTGATGCGCTGCTTTCAGCACATCTGATTTTAGAAATTCAGAGTAATGATCTCTGATAAACAATTCGCTTTCGCCTTCTATATCACCGGTGAATAATATTTCCGAATCTTTGTATTTCAGCATAAACGTCACCGAGCCGTTGTTCAGATTTCCGAATTTCGGATGTACGCTCGCTCTGGCTCTTTCCTCAGTCGGAAATAGAAAATACAGCCGCATATCCTTTATATCATCTATCATATCTCCGCTGCGGACAATAATTCTGTTGACTTTTTTTGCATCTGAAAGACTGTCTGTCTGTTCCGAATAAATTGTTCTAACCTTCTGACCGCTTTCGATTATGTTTTTTACCTGAAAATGTTTCAGCAGATAATTTACGCCGCCGATATGATCCTGATGCATATGCGTCAGTATAATGATATCAATCCCGGAAACTCCTTTTCTTCTTAATAAAGGAGCAATTGTTTTTTCACCGCTGTCAAATGTATCGGTTGAATTTCCGCAGTCGACGAGTATACTTATGCCGCATGGAGTTTCAATGAGCGCGCAGTCTCCCTGACCTACGTCAAGAAATGTTATGATTAGTTTTTTTTCAGGATCGGGAATACTTAAAAAGATCAATGTTGCAATTAGAACAGTGAATGTTAAATTTCTGAAAAGAACTCTGAAATTTTTACTGAATAAAATTATCAGACAGATAAAATAATATGCGGTTACTGAAATTATATTTAACTGCTTTACATAAAAAAATGAAAAATCCGGATCAGCTGAATACTTTATAAAAGCAAGCTGAATGCTCAGCAAAATATTATTTGCTTCTGCAACTGCTGAAGAAATTCCTGTTGAAATTATACCGGACAATATCTGAAGAAAACCCATAGCAAGAGATAAATTTGCCAGCGGAACGGCTGCCATATTTATGAAAAGCGAAACGACTGAAACTTTTCCGAAATAAATAGCTGTAAGCGGGAGAGTCCCGATCTGAGCAGCGAGAGTTGTAAAAAAAAGCACAGCAGCCCACTTCAGAGCTTTACTGAATTTAGATCTGTCAGAATATATTGAACCAAGAAATTTATCTTCAAACCTGCTGTAGATTATTACCATTGACAGTGCCGCGGAATAAGACAGTATGAATCCCGTGTCAAAAAGGATTCTCGTGTCAGATAAAATTATACAAATTGCAGAGATGCTGATGATATTGTAAAAGAAAATTTTTCTTTCAATTATAAATGACATAAGCACAAGTATTCCCATTAAAGTCGCTCTGACAATTGATGCAGGACTTCCTGTGAACATACAATAGAAGAGCAGAAATATACACGTGATAAAAATTCTTTGTCTGAAAGGGATTCTCAATATTGAAAGACATATGGTCACAGAAAGAATTACATAAGTGACGTTCAGACCGGAAACGGCGATCAGGTGCATAACGCCGGCATTGATAAATGCTTCTTTTGTTTCCTCTGAAATGTCGGATCTCTCTCCGGTTACAAGTCCTTTTAAGTAAGCGGCGTTGTCCCCGCTGAGATGCCTGTCAATATTTTCCAAAGCAAAAATTTTTGCGGGAAAGATTATTCTTTGTTCAATAAATCCGAGATTACCTTCTGATATAACTTTTACATTCTTAAAACCGGTTGTATAAAATAATTTATAAATATCACGCAGTTCAAGATATTCCCTGTAATTAAATTCTCCCGGATTCCTTCTGCCTGTTGGTTCTGACAGTCTGCCTTTAACTGAAATTTCATCGCCCGGATTAATCACCGGAAGAGATTCTTTGTGTTTTGAATACAGATCGCGATAAACTGTTACAATTACTTTTCCTCCGGTAATAAATTTATCGCTTCTGGCTGAGATGGTTTTACTTTCAACTGTAAACCTTATTCCTGATTTATCAATAACCGGTATTCCGGTTACAATACCTGTAAGAGTAATGTTTGATCCTTTTTTCGTATCGGGGAAATTTCTTATGCCGAAGTCATTGCCGGAATTGAAATCAAGCTGAGATTTTATTGCACCGGTAATAAATATCAGCAGTATCGTTAGTATGTCTTTTAGAATAACTGCTTTCCCTGTTTTGGTAAAAACAATTATTAAAATTAATAAAAGTAAAACGGAAACAGTCAAAGATGTGAAAGGAAGATCCGCTCCTGAAAATCTCTGAAAAAGTATTCCTGAAATTAATATCAGGACATATTTAAGAGCAGGCATATTTGAAAATACATTCATTATATTTACGCTGAAGGATAAGAGAAATTAATCCGCTGAAATTTATTGATGACAGTCTGAATAAGCAAGATGCAATATTCACTGTTTGTGAAAGTCTGATAATATGAGACTTTTATTATCAAATGTATTTTTCTAACTTGCAAAATGAATCCGGTAGAAATTATTAAGCAAAAACGTAACGGCATACCTCTCGGAAGAGATCAGATAAAATATTTTATAGAAGGTTATTTGAAAGGTTCGGTGACTGATTATCAGATGTCAGCTTTTCTTATGGCTGTATATTTCAGAAGTATGAACGAAGATGAGACATTTTTCCTGACGGAAATTATGCTTGAAAGCGGATTAACGCTTGATCTCAGCCATATTGACAAACCGAAAGTTGACAAACATTCAACAGGCGGGGTGGGCGATAAGACTTCAATAATTTTAGCGCCGCTGGCTGCATCATGCGGGATTGCAGTTCCTATGATATCAGGCAGGGGACTCGGTCATACAGGCGGGACACTTGATAAACTGGAATCCATACCGGGATTCAATGTAAATTATCCTGTTAAAGACTTTAAAAGAATTCTCGAAAAAGCAGGTCTTGTAATGCTCGGTCAGACATCCGAGCTTGCTCCTGCTGATAAAAGAATCTATGCGCTTAGAGATGTTACAGCAACTGTCGAATGTATCCCTCTTATTACTTCAAGTATAATGAGCAAGAAACTCGCCGAAGGCGCGGATGCATTTGTGTTTGACGTAAAGATCGGCGTCGGCGCGAATCTGCCTGACAGGGATGAATCAATTCAGCTGGCAAAAAAACTAATTTCCGTTTCAAAGAAGTTCGGCAAAAAAGCCGTCGCTGTCCTCACTGATATGGAACAGCCGCTTGGTATGAAGATAGGCAACTGGCTTGAGATAGAAGAATGTATTGAAGTGATGAACGGAAAAATGGTTCCTGATCTTTTTAAACTTAATAACGTCCTTGCCGGAGCAATGCTGTATCTGGGCGGAGCGGCAAGCAGTATAGAAGAAGGCGAGAAAACTGCTTTGCAAAAGCTTTCGGATAAATCGGCATATAAGAAATTTCTTGAAATGGTCGAGATACAGAAAGGTGATGTGAATTATGTAAAAGACTGGGCGAATTTAAAGCGGGCAGAATTTTCTAAAAAAATAACTGCTGAAGAAAACGGATTTATTATAGAGATGAATGCTTCTGATTTCGGATACGCCGCTATTGAGCTCGGATGCGGCAGAAAGAAGACAGATGATAAGATAGATTATCTTGCAGGTATTATACTTCATAAAAAAACCGGAAATGAGATAAAGAAAGGTGATGTGATTTGTGAAATTTTTTCCGGAAAAGAGGAAGGTCTGATTTCATCTGAGAAAAGACTGAAAGGCGCAGTTAAAATATCGGAAAGAAAACCTGCTCCTGTTCCGCTTATTATAGATATACTATATTAGAAATAAATTAAACATTTTATTTGAAATGGAAAAAACCACGCCAAAAAAATTTGACAGTTTCTTAGCAAGGGTAATACTGTTCATAGTTATTCTTGCTACAATTTTTTCGGTATATATGACTATAAAGCTTGTTTACCGTGGATTTACTTTCAGGTGACAGTTGTCTAAGTTTAGTTATAAAAGTTCAGCTTTAAAAGTCTCCAGATATTTTTCTTTAAGCAGCGGAGTGATTCTGTATCTGTCGTCTCCGAATTCTTCCGACATTGCGAGCAGTATATTATAGACTAGCGGAATCCCGAGCTTTTCACTCCATTCTATCGGACCGTGCGGATAATTCGTGCCGAGTTTCATTGCAGTATCAATGTCATTTTTAGACGCCGTGCCTTCCTGCAGGACGAGATATGCTTCGTTTATGATCATAGAAATGATTCTCATATTTATCATGCCGGTGCGGTCAGTCACTTCAGTGACTTTTTTCCCTATGGATTCGAAAACCTGCCTGCACTTCAGGAGATGCTTCTGTGAAGTGTATTTTGATGAAGCGATCTCAATTCCTTTTGATTCGGAAAAAGTCGGATAGATACCCGCGCCGGTAAGCCGTTCAGGATATCGTGAATTTACCGCCTGCTCGAGTACAGATGTTGTAAGTGAAGTAGAAATTACAGTTGCTTTTGAATTTTTTTCATCAATAAAATTGAGGATCTTGATTTTGAAATCTTTATCTGAAGATGACAGCTCAAATATAATTTCAGCAGTTTCGTCAAGTTCATCTGCTATTTCATAATCAGTTTTCAGGAGCTCTGATAATTCACTGAGAAGAGATTCATTGTCGCCGATTAAAAAAACTTTTTCCATTTAAGATTTGTATTTTATTTTTGCATTCTTGGTTCGCAGGATATGAACGAAAAGAAATTAAAAAAATATTTAGATTCACTTTATAAAAAATATCACAAAAAATATTCTTCCGGTGATCCCGTATGGATTCTTCACGGGCTTAAACAGGAAGACATAGAGATCAGCGCCTTTATTACTTCCTGTTACTGTTACGGAAGAGTCGGAGCCATCTGCAATTTTATTTCAAAGTTTTTGGATATTACAGGGAATAAAGTGTACGAATTTACTTCTAATTACTCAGAACGTAAAGACAAAAAATTTATCGATGAACTCAAGTACAGATTTAATTCGGCAGATGACTTTTCAATCCTTTTATCCAGGATCAGAAATATTCTGATAAAACACGGTTCGCTGGAAAATTATTTTATTAAAGGATATTCTGAATCACATGTAAACGTTTTACCGGCACTCAAAGAATTTTCATCGGCATTTCGCTGCGGCAGTTCTGACCCTTTCTCATTCGGGTATCTCGTTCCCGACGTAAATGCCGGATCCGCCTGTAAAAGACTTAACCTGTTTCTCAGATGGATGATCAGAAAAGATAATATTGACTTCGGTTTATGGAAAGGAGCTGACACGTCAAAGCTGATTATGCCTTTGGATACTCATGTATTCAGAGTTTCCCGGATGCTGTCTCTTTCAATACGAAAATCCTGCGATATGAAATTTGCAGAAGAAATTACTGAGAAATTGAAAAAGTTTGATCCCTGTGACCCGGTAAAATATGATTTTGCATTATGTCACATTGGAATTGAAGGTGAATTACTCGGATAACGGATCAGTTGCAGTTTACATTCGCATCGAATTTAATAAACCTTGTTACAACAAATACAGTATCTGAGATACTTTCACTGTCCGGTGATTTAGTCGATTTGAATGATTCAATTTCAATGTAGGCTTTTCCCGAAGGCAGCCTGCCGGAAAATTTGCTGTATAATTTTTTTAACTCTTCAGTTTCACCTTCAAGCGCATATATTTTTCCTGATCCGCATTCGTTAAATTTTACGGAATCATTTATAACGCTGAACATACCTCTTCTTTGCTCAGCTCCGATTACTTTCCGGCTGAATTCTATTTCTTTGCGGATCTCAGCTTCGTCCTTTTGAATGACTTCATCTTTGCCGCAGCCGTGCAGCGTAAAAATTAACAGTATAAGCAGCAGAACTGATTTCATAAATTAATTTTGATTTTAATTATAAAATATAAAAAATTTAAATGATCAGATATACTATAAAGACGGTTTCGAAAATTCAAATTATGTGTTGTCAGTTACATTTCATAAAATAAAATTATATGTGAGATTTTTCAACAGCGGAAATTCTTTTTTAGTACTTTTTTTGATCTCAAAAAAACGTTAAGCTCAGCTATAATTTAATTCCTAAATGTTTTGACGGTTGTTGTTTTCTTTTACCGTCAACTTCTAAAAATAACTTTAATAAACCTCCTTATAGTATTATATTTACAAAATTTTTTATGTCAGTATTGTTATTAGGAAATTCAGTTCAGATTATTGAAATAAACGAAACTCTGAAACAGGTTGCTCCTACCGATGTCAGTGTATTGATAACGGGTGAAAGCGGATCGGGTAAAGAAATAGTTGCAAAGTCAATACATCAGCTGAGCAAAAGAAGCGAAAAGCCGCTCATCACGGTAAACTGCGGTGCAATACCTGAAGGAATCATCGAGAGTGAATTATTCGGTCATCAGAAAGGCGCATTTACCGGTGCTATAGAGGAGCGAAAAGGTTATTTCGAAATGGCTGATAAGGGAACGATATTTCTGGATGAGATCGGAGAAATGCCGCTGTCGACTCAGGTGAAATTTCTCAGAGTGCTGGAGACAGGAGAATTTATGAAAGTCGGCGGGAATAAAAATATTTCAGTCGATGTGAGAATTGTCGCCGCTACAAATAAAGATCTCGCAACAGAAGTTTTAATGAAGCATTTCAGAGACGATCTGTATTACAGATTAAGATCAATAAACATTTACATCCCTCCGCTCAGAGAAAGAAAATCAGACATTAAACTATTATTCAGTCACTTTACGGAGTTATACAGTAAAGAAAATAATATTGACTTCAAAGGCATTGAAGACGATGCAATGGACTATCTGATAAATTACACCTGGCCCGGAAATGCAAGGGAGCTTAAGAATTTCTGCGAAAGCATAATCGTTTTAAACCCCGGCAAACGACTGTCGCTTCACGATGTAAAGAAACATCTTAAGACCGATCAGAAAGAGATCACGGGTTCTCTCCCTGTCATAATCGGAAAGTCCAGGGAAAATGCCGAGAAGGATTTTTTATTCAGAGCGCTGCTTGAAATAAAGTCAGATATACTTGACATAAAAGATCATCTCACGGATCTGAGAAGCTTCGGAAACGAAACTGAAAAGCGCGATACGGATTTCAGGATCAGCGAAGAGAGATTTTTAAAAATGAATATGGATGACATTGAAAAGGAAGTTCTTATATACCTGCTTGACAGAAATTACTGGAATGTTGAAAAGACTTCGGAAATCCTTGATCAGACACCGAGGAGTATTTATAATAAAATAAAAAAGTATAATATCAGCAAGGAAATATTAAGACGGGACAGATGAGAAAAATTTCTTTTATAGTGATTGCTGCGTTAATTTATTATCCCGTAACGGGTTGCGGTGTTTACGGATTCCGCGGGAATAATCCGCCAAAAGGAATAAACTCAATTGCTGTGCCGACAGCAAAAGACATCAGCGGATTTTCTTCCCCTACGCTGCCTGAGACTTTTACCGAAAGACTGAAGTCAAGGATCATTAACGACAATACTTTCAGACTGGCTGATAAAAAAATTTCCGATGCCGTTCTGAACTGCACTATAACAAACGTAGGCGACGATGTATCCGTTATTACGACAGGAGATAACGTCACTCAGAGAAAAATCATCCTGACAATAAAAGTGACTTTTGAAGATCTGAAAAAGCAGAAACTAATATGGGAAAAGAATTTTCAGAATTACGGAGAATATCCTTCAAGCGGAAATGATTTCTCAAGAAGGGCTGACGGAGTAGCTATAGCGATAGAAAAAATTTCCGAAGATATAGTTATAGATCTTACATCAAACTGGTAAACAAAATCAATTAATGAATATAGAAAGTCTGATACTCGCAGCTTATATCATTTCTCTTTCGATACTTTTCTTTTTCGGATCGCATGGGTTTAATATGGTTTATTATTATTTTAAAACATTCGGTAAGCGTACTGTCGATCTGGATGTGAGTGAATTTTATATGGAAGAGTATCCGGTAGTTACGGTTCAGATCCCGCTTTATAATGAGCAGTATGTAATCACACGTCTTATAGATTCAGTCTTGAGAATGGATTATCCCAAAGACAAACTTGAAGTGCAGATACTTGACGACTCCACTGACGAGACAACGCAGATAATAAAGGATCATATTAAAAAGTATGAGGATACGGGGTTTGACATAAAGCATATTCACCGTACAAACCGCGAAGGTTTTAAAGCCGGTGCTTTAAAGGCCGGACTTGAGACGGCGAGAGGCGAATTCGTTGCGGTCTTTGACGCTGATTTTATTCCGAGGAAAAAATTCCTGAAGAGAACCATTCCGTATTTTTACAAAGAGGAAAAGCTCGGACTTGTGCAGACGAGATGGGAACATCTCAACAGAGAATTCTCGCTTATGACTAAGACTCAGGCGATAGCGCTTGACGGACATTTTGTGATAGAGCAGGCGGTGAGAAACAGAGCGGGCTTTTTTATTAACTTCAACGGAACCGGAGGAGTGTGGAGAAAGGAATGTATCTTTGACGCGGGAAACTGGGAAGCTGATACGCTTACCGAAGATCTCGATCTTTCCTACAGAGCACAGATGAAAGGATGGAAATTCCGGTATCTTGTCAATTTTACTTCACCGGCGGAGCTACCTTCGGATATCGGTGCATTGAAATCGCAGCAGTTCAGATGGACAAAAGGAGCCATCGAAACTGCAAAAAAAGTTTATCCAAAAGTCTTGAGATCAGATATGTCTTTAAAATTAAAATTTCAGTCGTTCATACATTTATACAGTAACCTTGCTTATCCGTTCATACTGATGGCAGCGCTGCTGAATCTTCCCGTTATGCTGATAAAGCTTACCGGTGAGTATGACACAGTTTTTAAATTCATGTCGCTGTTCATATTTGCATTTATAAGTTCATTTATGTTTTATCTGTATTCACAGAAAGATGTCTATCCTGACTGGCAGAAGCGCATAATATATTTCCCCGTTTTCCTTGCGGGAAGCATGGGCTTTTCAGTCAATAATACTAAAGCTGTGTTTGAAGGATTACTTGATAAGAAAAGCGAGTTCGTCAGAACGCCGAAGTATCAGATAATGAATAAGAAAGATTCATGGGAAGGAAAGAAGTATGTAAATAAAAAACTTTCTTTCACAACATATATAGAAGCGCTTCTGGCAGTGTATTGCTTTGCCGGAGTTGTAATAGCGGTTGCAACGGCGCAGGTCGCAGCAATTCCTTTTCAGCTTATGTTTTGCGGAGGATTCAGTTTGATTTCTTATCTTTCCATAAGGCAGGTTATAATTGCAAACAGATCAAATAAAAGAAAATTAGTGCTTGATGCAAAATAGTTTTGATAAATATATTGAAGAGGCGAAAGCCAGACTTGATAAAAATTTTTTATCACCTGAATTCATTCGTCTTGCTAATATGTATTATCTGTCTGAACAATATGAGGAATGCATCTCCGTATGCAGGTCGGGATTAAATATTTACCCGAACTATCTTACAGCAAAACTTATACTGCTAAGAGCGTTATTAAAAGCTGAATATCTTAGCGAAGCTGAACAGCTTTTCAATGATCTGAAATCCAAATTGCCCGTAAAGGAAGTGCTGACCTCGCTCAGCAATAATATACAGAATCTAAAGTCAATCTCGGGACAGGAAAAGATACAGTATCAGAAAGAGACTAAGAATAAATTTGATTTTAAATATTTTGAAAAGAAATTTGATCTGCAGGAAACTCTGTTCACGGAATACAATGTAAGTGATCTTTTGAATGATGATGAAGTTAACTTACCTGAGACTGAATTCAGAAATTTTGAAAGTAAATATTTATCGTTTCATTTTAATCCTTCAGAAAAGTCCGACAAAACAGCAGCTGTGAAACAAAAGAAAAGCGAACCTGAAACAGGTTACAAATTCGTAACTGAAACACTTGGTGATCTTTATGCCGGACAAAAGAATCACAAGGAAGCTTATGAGATATACAGCTTTTTACTCAGAGCCGGATCACCGAATTCCGCACGAATAGAGGAGAAGCTTAACGCTCTTGAAAGGAATATGGTAAAGTATGACAGTAATTAAAGGTCCGGAGGCAGTGAAGGTTTTACAAAAATAACTTTTTCTCTTTCCATTATGACAGTCCCTGATTTAAATCCCTTTTTTTTCTTTACATATTTTTTTTCACAATAAGCAACAGGTACGCTTCCCGCATTTCGCGCTTTGCTGTAATAAGCCGAGATCGAAGCTGCAGTATGAATGATCTCCTTCGGTACGTCTTCTTTGAAATTTTTTTTAAGTATAGTATGAGACCCGCTCGCACCTCTTACGTGAAACCACAGGTCATTCTGTGATGCGTATTTAGTAGTAAGCAAATCATTGGAAATGCTGTCCTTTCCCACCCAGACCTGATACTTGTCATTGAGAATAAACTTTCTGAATTTATTTGTCTCGTCATTTTTTGATTCCTGCATTAATTTATCCTCTTTAATAATTTTCTTAAAATTATCAGAAGCTTCGACTGAAGCCATTTCATTTTCCAGAGATGCAATATTTTTTTCAAGTTCAGAGATCTTTTTAAGTATAAGACTTTCGGAATTTTTCAGTCTTTTATATTTATCAAAATACATAGCTGCATTCTCAGCCGGGGAAAGGTCTTCTTTTAATTTTATCTCAGTAATATCATTACCCGCTTGATCATTGCCGGTTTTAAGTACAGTCTGACCTTTGCTTATCAGATGAATATTCTGAAGTATCAGATTTCCGTATTCTTTAAAATTTCCTGAATTACGGGAATGCGCAAGATTTAGTCTGAAGCTATCCAGTTTTTTTTTATTGTGTGTAATATTTTTTTTCAGTTCAGAAATTCTGTTATTCTTTGCATCGTGAAATTTAACGGATGAAGATGAGAGTCTTAAATAAGTGAGAATTAGTTCGTTAATGTTTTCAAATTGTTTTGCGGTATATTCTTTCAGATGTGATAAGGTTGCAAGAGAAATTTTGAAGTCTTCATCTTTTTGATAGAGAATGTAAACAGGATCTGAGATCTCATTTAAAATGGAGTTCATGGCAGAGTCGGCGGAGGAGATTGATTTGGATTCGGCGGGTGAGGAATCGCTGAGACCTGAACGGAAGAGGGCTTCGTTTATGTATAGCGGTCCGGATTTCGGGTATCGGGATTTGAGATAGCGGGAGATGTTAGCGGGGGTGGTTTGTATGCCGGAATTGTATTCCGGCGCTGTCTCCGAAATGTCTTTACCGCTGTATATCCCGCTGTCTTTAAATGCACTTACAATATGATCATAACGAAGTAAAAAGCAGTTGGACTTGTTTGTAAAAAATGTAAACAATATGGAATAATCTGCTGCCAGAGAAATCAGGATCTTACGGTCATTGTCTAAAATTTTAATATCGGTAATTTTCATGCCGTATATGTCTTTAAATATATTTACCGTATTTCTTCTGGCTTTTGAATATTTCTCCTTTAATACTATATACGGTGATCTTCTCTGACAGGAATATTCAATGGTCTTTGATTCATTCTCTTTAACTGCAGCAATGCACAACTTTTCTTTTTCCTGTGAAAATATTTCGGAAATTTCTAAACCTGTAAATTCTTTTGCGAGAAATTCAGATACATTCTTAATTGTGTAATAGTTATTCATTAATCGATTTAATTTTTAAATTCATGCTTAACCGCCTCTGATCTTATATATCAGATACATTATTAATGAAATGATTAGACTAATGACAATAGAAGTACCGATTGGAAAGTAAAATTCAAAATTCTCTCTTTTAATTCTTATATCTCCGGGAAGCTTTCCTAAGAAAGGAATCTTATCTGAATAAAAAATTAAAAAGCCTGCTGCTGCTATTATCAGCCCTGTTATAATCATTATTTTTCCAGCCTGTTGTGTAAAAACCTGATTCAAATATATTTTAATTTATAATTTAAAAAATATTACATTGAGATACGGTTTCAATATTAGTAATTTACATAAAACTTACAATAAAATATTCTTAATCTCTAAACTAATATCTTACTTATTAAATGAAAGAATTTGACGTCATTGTGATCGGAAGCGGTCCCGGCGGTTATACTACTGCTATCAGGGCTTCTCAGCTCGGATTTAAAACTGCAATTATTGAAAAAGACAGACTGGGCGGCATTTGTCTGAACTGGGGTTGTATCCCGACGAAAGCGCTCCTGAAAAACGCTGAACTGATGAACGGTATTAAACATCTTGACGAATTCGGGATCACCGTAGAAAATGTAAAATTTGATTTTGAAAAAATTATCGCAAGATCAAGAGGCGTAGCAGACATTTCTGAAAAAGGCGTTAGATATCTTATGAAAAAAAATAAGATTGAAGTACTCGAAGGTGCTGCTGCCATTAATAAGGACGGTTCAATTTCCGTTAAAGATAAATCAGGAAAGGAACTGGAAAAAGTAAAAGCCGGATATAATATAATTGCCACCGGAGCAAGAGCAAGAAGTTTAGGCAATTTAAAGTTTGATGAGAAAAGAATATTGTCTTCCACCGGAGCGATGATCCTAAAAGACCTGCCTGAAAAAATGACAATTGTCGGCAGCGGTGCTATCGGAGTTGAATTCGCATATTTCTATAACGCATTCGGAACGGAAGTTACTATTGTAGAAATGCTTCCTAACATAATGCCGATCGAAGATAAGGATATTTCTGATGTGGTCGCAAGAGAATTTAAGAAAAGGGGGATAAAATTACTCACCGGCACAAAAACAGAAAGCGTTGAAGTAAAAGGTGATAAAGTTTATACAAATGTATCTGGAAAGAGTAATGAAGTTCTGGAATCTGATGTCGTATTAATTGCAATTGGTGTGACAGGAAATGTCGAGAATATCGGACTTGAGGAAATAGGTATTGCGATAGATAAAGGTAGCATAAAAGTTGACAAGGATTACAAAACAAACGTCGATGGATTTTATGCTATCGGTGATGTCATCGGACCTCCATGGCTCGCGCATGTCGCTTCTTCAGAAGGAATAAACTGCATTGAAAAAATTAAAGGGATGCATGTTCCGGAAATTGATTATAACACAATCCCCGGCTGTACTTACTGTCAGCCCCAGGTTGCTTCCGTCGGACTTACAGAAAAGAAAGCACTTGAAGAAGGATATGAGATCAATGTAGGAAAGTTTCCTTTTTCCGCCAGTGGCAAGTCGCGGGCATTAGGTGAAACTGTCGGTATGATCAAGGTTATATTCGATAAAAAATATAACGAACTTATAGGAGCGCATATTGTAGGAGTAGAAGCCACTGAATTAATAATGGAATTTGTTCTTGCGAAATCTCTTGAAGCTACGCACGAACAGATTTTAAAAACTGTTCACGCTCATCCTACTTTAAGCGAAGCGAATATGGAAGCTGTTGGCGTTGCATACAATGAAGCGATAAATATCTGACAATTACATTTAACAATAAAATTCTAATTTGCTAATAAAATAAAATTAGTATATATTAATATTAATCAAATAAATTTAAATAAGGAGATATAACAATGGACGACAATAAAACAACAAAAGGATTATTACTCGGATTTATTACAGGAAGCGTCGTAGGCGCTGCAATCGCACTTCTTTACGCTCCGAAAAGCGGAAGAGAATTCAGGAATGATATCAGACTTAAAAAGGATGAATTAATGGAAGACACAACTGAATATCTTCAGGTCGCAAAATCCAAAGCTACAAATCTTATCAATGAAGGCAAAAGAAAATCTGAAGAACTTATCTCTGATGCAAAGAAAAAAGCAAGTTCGCTTATTGATGACGCTAACAATGTCCTAAACGACGCAAAAATAAAAGCAACCGGTACAATTGATTCTACAAAAGATATGATCACTTCAGAATCAGGAAAAATAAAGGATGCTTTTAAAGCAGGTATAGAAGCTTATAATGAAGAAAAAAGAAAAAGCTAATAATTAATTAATTAATATAGCATTGGAAGAAACACTTCAGATATCGCAGATTATCGTCAATATAATTATTGTAGTTCTTTTTACCGTGATCATCTTCTTTCTTGTAAAGATCAGTAAATTGTTTTTGGTAATCAGCGAGAAAATAAACTCGATTGCTGATGACAGTAAAGAACTTAAACCTAAAATTATCGCAACTTTTGAAAAAATAGAATCGCTTGCTGACAGCGTTACTGAAATTTCCGGTAAAGTGAATGACAATATGGATGTCCTCGGTTCGGTTGTAGATAATGTAAAGGATTCTACGGAAAGAGTTTTAAATCTGCAGAAGAAAGTTATGGATGAAATTGAACCGCCTGTATTGGATACTGTCAGTACTATTTCTGCTGTATCTGTTGGCGTAAAAACTTTTTTTAACGCTTTAAAAAGCAGAAATAATAATTCCGATCATTGATCATTATTCCGGCGTTTTAAAATAAACTTATTCCAAAAAGCTTTTTAAACTTAATGCTGAATCGAAAATAACCGGTTTAAAAAATTACCGGAATTTGATTCAGCTTATTTTTTTCTTTTTTCTATAATTGCATCAATGCTGTACTTACCGGCTCCAATGAAAATTAATGCTATAAAAACTGAAAGCAATTCTAAAGGATAAAAAACTCTATTCCACGGATCTAAATTCGTCAGATGTCTTGCAGCAGCGACTAACATTGTAAACGCCATAAAAGCTGAAGTCGTCCGCGTAAATAATCCGAGTATTAAAAGTATTCCTCCCGCGAATTCGGTTATCGCTGCCATAAAACCCCAGAATAACGGTGCAAATGTTACTCCTAATGAAGACATTGCTCCTCCGAGCCTTGTCCATGTTTCCGGTCCTCCGAACATTTTATTCCAGCCGTGAATGAATATGAAACCTGTTCCAATTCCAATTCTGAGTATCAGTAAGCCGATATCTTTTTTTGTCTCAAAAAATGTTTTTAACATAGTGTAAGTTTTATAAGGTAAATTATTAAATTAAATTTTTTAAAAATTGAATTTTAAAAGGTCAGATTACTACTGAATAAATTAAGAATAGTTAAAGTTCCTGCTGAAACGGGGACTATTATAAGGATAAAAACCACATTAAAATTACTTTGCGAATTCAAGAACAATCTTTCCGAATTGTTCTGAATTTTTCATTCTTTCAAACGCTTTCTGATAATCCTGAAACGGAAAAACTTTATCTATTACAGGCTTAATCTGGTTTGAATCTGAGAATTTCAGCATATTGCTGAAATCAGTTAATGTTCCCATAGTCGATCCTGAGATTTTTAACTGCTTCCAGTATACTTTATGCAGATCCAGTTTGTCTGCTGATCCGAGTGTCGCTCCGTATGAAACAATTCTTGCGCCGTAGCTGCAAATGTCAATGTATCCTGCAAAAAATTTTCCGCCTGATCCGTCAATAACAATATCAATTTTATTTTCCGTGATGTCTTTCAGTTTATTTTGCCAGTCAGCGCTTTTATAATTTACTCCGCCTTCTGCACCGAGAGAAACAGCATTTATTATTTTATCTTCGTTTCCTGAAGTTACAAAAACTTTTGCACCGGTCTCTGCGGCAAACATCAGAGCGAATGATGCTACGCCGCCGCCAATGCCGGTGATAAGAACATTATCGGTTTTTTTAATTTCTGCTTTGACAAAGAGCGACCTGAAAGCGGTAAGACCTGCAAGGGGAAATGCTGATGCCTGTGCAAAGCTGAGATGTGCAGGAATTTTAAAAACCGCAGAAGAGTGTACTTTTACATATTCTGCAAATGTGCCGTCTTCCGGCATACCGAGGATTTCGAAATTCCTGTTCTGAAAATTCTCACTGCTTCCCCAGTTTCTGCAGGGATAAATTAATACTTTATCACCATTGGAAAAATTGTTTGAATTTTTTCCCTTATCATAAATTATACCTGCGCCGTCTGATCCGGGAATCACCGGAAAACGGATCTTTGAATATGCGCCTTCAGCAATCCAGAGATCGCGGTGGTTTAGTGATGCGTTAAATATTTTTATTAATACTTCATCCTGTGAGATTTCCGGAACCGGTACTTCTTCAACTCTGAAAAGATCAGTATACCTGCTCTGTTTTCCTGTCTGATTTAAGACTATAGCTTTCATTAAACTTCAAGAGTAATTGAGATCGGGCAGTGGTCGCTTCCCGTTATTTCAGAATGAATCTCTGCTTTTAAAGTTCTTTCTGCAATGTCTTTGGTAACAAGAAAATAATCAATGCGCCATCCCACATTTCTTTCTCTCGCTCTCGTTATCTGATCCCAGTAAGTGTACTGTTCAGGTTTGTCATTGAACTTTCTGAATATATCTATGTATCCGAGATTTATGAGACGGTCTATCCATTCTCTTTCAATTGGCATAAATCCGGAAGTTGTTGTATTTTCTTTCGGACGGGCAAGATCAATTTCCTTATGGGCTGTATTAAAATCACCTACTACAATAATGCCTTTTCTGTCACGGTATTTTTTTTCCAGGAAATAAAAGAGTTCATCATAAAAATCTAATTTGAATTTTACTCTTTCAGGACCTCTGCCGCCGTTTGGGAAGTAAACATTTGCAAGAGCAAACGAATCGTATTCAGCAATAATTACTCTACCTTCTTTATCAAAATCCGGATTGCCGAATCCGGTCAGAATTTTTTTAGGTTCAGTATCTGTATATATCGCCACACTGGAATAACCTTTTTTCTCAGCTGAAAACCAGTGAGATGTATATCCTTTTATATTTTTTATATCATCGGATATCTGCTCCGGCTGCGCCTTTGTCTCCTGAAGACATATAATATTTCCTTTGCATTTTTTAAACCAGTCCATAAATCCCTTATTCTGTACCGCTCTTATTCCGTTCACATTCCAGGAAAATATCTTAATTTTATTTTTACTCTTTGCCATTTAATACCTTTAAGTTATATAGAAAAATTGATAACATAGAATTTTTTTTACGAAGTTAATTAACTATTTTGAAAATTAATATTCAATTTACCCATTCTGAATTGATATGATGAACAAATCCAGAAGTATCACTGAAATTTTTGACGAAGCGAAAGACTTCGGTCTTGTTATTACTAGTGATGCCCCTCTTGCAACTGCTCTTAACAGAAGCGTTGATAAGCCGCGTCTCGGTCTGCTTGCAATGACTCCCCGCCAGCTTGCATTAAAATTCGGCACGCTTTATTTCAATAAATTATATTCAAAATCCGAACTGATACTTGAGATCACCAGGCATTCAGGAAAGTCGCTAAAATATGTTCATCAGAGCATAGAAAAAATTCTCGAGATCTGGAATCATACAGGTCTGCTTGAAAGCTGCGAATTATTTCTCACGCAGGAAAAAGACTTTCTCAAATATCTGGAAAAATATAAAACGGTTGAATACGCGATGGAAAAATTTGATGAGAAATTTTACGGTGATTTAAAAATTGCTGTTGCAGGATATGAACTTTTCAATGAACTGGATAAACAAGTCCTGCCGAAGATCAGAGCATTTCCGCATAAAATAGAATTAATGAAAGTTGAAGAGCTGAAGTTTAACAAAACTTTCCTTTTTAATTCGACAAAAGATCTTATAAATTCAGTCACAGCTTTAATAACTCCTGAAAATCAGAATGAAACTGCGCTGATCTTTAATACAGACAGCGAACTGAAGGATCTATTAAAATCAAGTTTAAGTAAAAAAGGAATTAAGCTTGAAATTAAAACCTATTTAAAAGAAGATATTTCTGTTAGCAATTATCTGTCATTCATCGAATCATCATTCAATGTCTCTGATCATCTCTTAAAAGATATATTTTTTACCGAATCAATGTTCGGAATTAATTTAGACAGAAAATATTCTGATTTCAATCTGAACTCATATATTTTAAATTATAATGAAAATAAAATTCTCAAGAGTATTTTTGGACTGATGAAAGAGATTGAAAGATTAACTTTTTTCGAACTATATAATAAATTAGAATCAATATCGAACAAAAATTTCAGTAAACCTCTGAAGGATGTTCTTGTAAACACTGAATTAGGCGATAAAAAGATTAACCCCGAAAGGTTAAATACACTAATATATTTTATAATAAATATTGAAATTGAAATTGACAGGTTAAATGAAGGAGTGCTGTTTGTAAATGCAGGCAGTTCGGCATTTGTGGACAGGCAGATCACTGTATTTATCGGATTGGATGAAAGCTGGACAAAGCTCAGTCCGGATAAAGCTTATGTTGATAAATCCGCTGAAGAAAAAAAGAATCTCGAAAAATTTCAGATACTTTTATCTCAGGGAAATGAAAAAATTTATTTTGCGCAGAATATCAGGAATAACACGCCGGTAATACCATGTTACTATTTCAATATTCTTACCGGAAAAAACATAAAAAATTTTGAAGATATTTTTTTTTCACCTGTAACCGCAATTCATGAATCACCTGTTAAAATACCGGATTCAGACTTCCGGCATGATTTAAAATCCGGTCCGCCTGTTCAGATAGTATATATTTCACCTACATCCTTAAATTCTTTTTTTAAGTGTCCGAAAAAGTATTCATACGAAAAACTGATAAAACCAACTGAAAAAAATTATTTTCTTAAAGGTACGCTGCTTCACTGTTTTGCTGAATTTTATTTCAATCATCCGGAATATGCAAAAAGTAATTTCGATAATCTTTTGGATCTGATAATGGAAGAGTTTTCCGGATTTGTAAATGAAATAAATTCGGATGCCGAAAGATCTGAGTTTAAAGTGGGAATGTACGTGATTATGGATTTTCTCGATTCACTTAAAAATAAAATCGAATATGAATTTGCAAAAAGAAAAAAAGACAAAATTGCTGAAAACAATTTTCTTTTTAAAAAAACAAAACTCGAAAAAAAATATCTCAATACTGAGAAATGGCTGAAAGCTCCTTATTCATGTATCATAGGTAAGATTGATCTCACTTCAGGAAGGACGATAGTTGATTACAAATCTTCCAGATCAGGCAAGAGCTCAGAAATGCTCATAAAGGAATTTAATTTGAGCCGAATTAAAAAGGATAAAGCTGATGATGCAAATTTTCAGACTATTTCCTATATCACGGGAAAAAGAGAAGATGTTCCCGATTCTGAAATAAATTTTATTTACCTGTATCTTCTTTTGAATTTCAATGAATATATAAAAGGTACTGCTGAGTCAGGTAATTCGCAGACTGAAGTAGTTTATATACCGGAGACTTTTAAAAGATTTATTATTTCTCCTGCGTTTTATGATAAGCTCGGACATGATATCAAGTCTGATCTGACTTTGGGAGAATATAGAAAAATTATTCTGGATGTTTTTGACGAAATAAATTTTTATGATTTAAGCTCACTAATCGAAAAGCTAGAAACAAGAATTCATAATTTCATGATATACGAAAAAAATATTCAGTATAAAAAATTTGGAAAGAAAAAAGAAAATACTTTTAGAAATGATATTATACAGCCGCTTCTTAAAAGTATAAACTCCGCCAGAAAAGGATCAGCTGATTTTCCATTTATTTACAAAGATGATGCAGACAATTTCCTAAAGTATGTCCGTGAGATAATTGATGAAATAAATACATTTAACGTTTCGGATTTTCCAAACAGACCTGTAAATGACCTGAGGAGCGTCTGTCAAAAATGCGACTATCTGAATATTTGTCCCGGAAATAAATTATTAACGGCTGATGAACAGTAATGAAATGAAAATAAATCCGCAGGATACTTTTGCCGAATCTCTGAAAGGCATATACCTGGTCGATGCAGGCGCAGGTACCGGAAAGACTCATACTATTATCAGAAGATATATAAATCTTATTAATACCGGAGTACATCCGAAAGATATTCTGCTGATAACTTTTACAAGAAATGCAGCCGACCAGATGAGAAATGATGTTGTAACGGCTGATTATAAAAAAGAAATTAATGTCACTGAACTTCTTGAAGCGCCTGTGCTGAATTTTCATGCTTATTGTCTTCGCTTTCTAAAAAAATACGGTCTGAAAGCTCCTTCAATTATAGGTCTTGATGATATTCTTACCGGAAATTTTAACATAGCTGAAGAGTCAGAATATGAATCAGAGCTGTTCAGAAAATTTTATCAGAAGTTCAGAAAAAATACTTTCAGGAAATATGAAAACATTTACAAAAGTCTGAAAAATGATTTTAGTTCTGTTCTGAATGCAATTAAAAAACTATGCAGCATAGGTATATTTCCGACAGATAAGGAATGGTTCGGTTCAGGCGGTGAATTTTTAAAAGGAAACAGAGCTGAGTTTTCAGAATTGTTTGCCGAGTTAAATAAAGAATGTATCGGCGCAAAAGCTGAAAATCAAAATGAAATGTACAAGATACTGAATGGATTAAAGGAAAAAATATTTTTTGATTTTAATTTTGAAGAAAAGATTGAAGGGAAAAGAGCAGCGGAAAGTCTGAAAGAAGAGATCTTTGATGATAAAAATCAGATTGAGCTGATTGATTTTATGCGCGAAGTTTATTTCTCGTATATTAAATTTATGCTGAGCAAAAATATTCTGAATTTCGATTTTGTAATAATGTTTGCTTATCTTGTTTTATTCACAGATGAAAAAATCAGAAGCTCTTCACAATTTGAATATATAATGGTGGATGAATTTCAGGATACAGATGAGATTCAGTTTCTGCTGCTGATGCTGCTTTGCAGGGAAGTAAACGGCTCTGTGAATTTAGGTGTAGTAGGAGACTGGAAACAGGGGATTTACGGATTCAGAAATACTACTATAGAAAACATAACTCTGTTTTCAGAAAGACTGTCAGAATACAAGGAATTATTGAATAAAGACAGGAACAGAATAAAATTTAATGCCGGAGCCGACGTGATTAATAAAATTACTTTTGAGTATAACTACAGGAGTTCGCAATTAATACTCGATTTTAGTATGCATACTTTACTGTGCAGGGGAAAAGAAAAAGACGAGCCGGATACGGAATTCATATTTAAAAATTTCAGCAATCCTCTGACTGCAAAAAGAAAATTAGATGACTTATCGGAAATTGCATTTTATGTATCCAAAGATAATGACTCGGAGAGTGAAACAGAACTTATACTGAAAAAAATATCAGAGCTTACAAATAATGAAAAATATTTGCTGCGGGAATTTGATAATAAAGGTAAAGTAAAATCAGAAAGGAGAATCCGCTATTCGGATATCTGTGTGCTTGCAAGGACAAATGAATTCGGACTTAAGCTTCAGAAAAACGGAATTCAAAAGATGATCCCGGTTAATTTCAAAGGCGGGCTTGAGCTTTTTTCTTCACAGCAGGGGATTCTTCTTCTTGCCTGGCTTAGAGTAATGCTCAATGAAAAATCAGCGGAAGGCTGGATCCCTATTCTGGAAAAAGACGGCAACAAATTTAATGAGTTAAAATATCTTATAGATTTAATTAACAATTCTCAGACAGGAACAGAACCTGAATATTTTAAAGAGTTGATGGATTTCAGGAATAGACTCGCATCAGAAAAAAATAATCTGCTCGGAGTCATAGAAAAAATATTTACCCGATACGGTTTCGAAGATGAATACAGCAATGCAATACTGACGGAATTCAGCAAACGTACAAAAAATGAATTGCTGTCGCCGGGAGATCTTGCGAATCTAATCGATTCGCTAAAGCTTGATAAATTTAAAACAGAGATTAGCAATACGGAGAATGCTGTTGTATTTCAGACAATTCATGGTTCAAAAGGTCTTGAATATCCGGTAGTTATTCTCGCAAATATGAATACATCAGTATTCCCATCGTCAAAAAATGTAACAGGAAATATTTACTTTAACCCCTTAAGCGGTATCAGACTAAGAAAGCAATTCGGAAGTATTGGAGAATATTCAGGGGTTTTTGATAACTGGAGAAGTGAAGTATTACTGGGTATGCTGAAAACCGGAAATTATGATGAGGAAAGAAGATTATTGTATGTAGCAGCTACAAGGGCGAAACAATATCTATATTTCACATCAGGCAGACCTTCATATTTTTTTAAGGACCTTCAGGTATTGTCAGGAAAAAATTCCATAAGTGATTTTGAATACGATATAAAACCTGTTGAATTTAAAACTGATATTGAGAGTGTAAAAATTTCCATTCCGGAAGTTGTAGCACATGCAAAGAAATTTGTATCCGTACATACCTTAATGAAGGAAGTTTCAGATAATGCCGAAACTGAAAAATTTGACACGGAAAGTGTTTCAGATTTAACATTCAGCAATGATGAAGCTCTTAAATACGGAATTGAAATTCATCTTGCGGCGCAGAGAATAGCTAACAGAATTGATCCTGATAAAGAGAGCGCAGAAGTTAAGAATATTTTTAAATTCATAGAAAATTGCGGCGCAGACGAAATAAAAGCGGAAGCAGATTTTTTATATCCTCTTGATAATGAAATAGTCAGAGGCACAATTGATCTTCTTCTTATATACAAAGACAGAGTTGAAATTGTTGATTACAAAACAGGCACAGGGAAAATGTATCTTGAACAATATAAGAAACAGATAAGCATTTACAAAGAAGTTATTGAAAAAATATATCCGGGGAAAAAAGTTTTTGGAACAATTTACTTTACCGGACTTAACGAATTCATAAAAATTTGAGAGCTGTGCTGATTTTAGATTTTTCAGTTTAACTTAGAAATTAATTTGTTATTTTGCGTAAATTTTTTTTAAAAAAACCATTTTATCAAAATGAAAAAGTATGTTCTCCGGTTAATAGTGTTAATATTGTCAGTTCAGTTATCATCATGCTGCATTACAAAAAACGATCCGCCGGATCTTAAGCAAACTGCGCAGGAATTTCCTTCTACTGCCGGAGTGAATCAGACATTTACTTTGAGATTTACGGTTCAGAATTTTTCATCCGGCGACTGCGGAGCTGACCGATCCAAGCAATGTCAAGTTGAGCTTAGAATGGTTAACAGGGCTACAGGATATCTTCAGGTTAATAATTTTTACAACATGAACGAACTTGACAACAATGCAACACAGCAGTTTACATTTACTGTTACGATCGGAACAGCAGGTACATACGACCTTTCATTTATTATTGATCCTTTTAATACTTCAGGTGATGCGGTACGTGAAAATAATACTTACACAAGCGTAGTAGTTATTAATTAAATTTTTAAACTCATACAAAGAAATATTTATATGACTGATATAACTTAATTTAAACTGATTGATTTTTTACCGGATGTATAATGGCTTTGAGGTAAAACACCGGTTCAGTATAAAAAAAACTCACCGAAATATAAATCAAAAATTTCCAAAATCCCGCTAAAGCTGAATTGATTTTACAACACATTTTAATTAAGTTTGTAATCGCAAACAAAGTTTTATGAAAGATCCAGAAGACGCTCAGGAGAAGAGTGAAAGTTCTTTAAAAAAGATACTTACAAAGCCAATATTCAAGGCAGATTCTAAAGTAGCTCAGTATTCAGGTTTGGGAGTAACTTTAGCTGTAACGGTCATGATTTTTTTATGGGCAGGGATGTGGCTTGACGGTAAATTTCAGACCGGGTTTCTGTTTACATTATCATTGACTTTCATCGGATTTGCGGCGGGTTTTTACAGTTTCTATCTGAATATTAAAAAGCTCACGGAAACCGATAAAAAAGAAAATCCTAAATACAATAAGTTCTGAATACCGGAGAGTTTAAAAAATTCATAAATAAGATTGTACTTGTAAGTGCAGTAATATTAATTACTGCTTATGTAGTGTTAAAGATAAGTAATCTGGATAACTACTTATTGCCTTTATTTCTCGGCTGGCTGATTAGTTTTGTAAATGTAATGACAGGAAGTTTCATTATTACAAAAGCTTTCAAAGATAAGGGCAAAGGATTTTTCAATACGGTTCTTTTAAGCATGGTAGTAAGAATGTTTGCTGTTGCAGCGCTTGTTTTCATTCTGATCTATTTTTTAAAAATAGATAAAATCGGATTCAGCATAGTTTTATTTTTCTTTTATTTTTTATTCATGATATTAGAAATAAATTACATGTCATCCGGCAGAAAAAACTCAATCAATTAAGTATAATAAAAATTTTTAATAATTTGCATCATACACCTCCGTTTAAAACCGGTTCATTCTTAAAAAGGTTAGCCGGATTATTTTTAATCCTTTTTACATTCACATTCTGTACCAATCTTTCATTCGCTGCGGACAGCAACGATGATAAGTCAGGAATATCATCTGATATCAAAGCTGCTGAAAAAGAAACGCTTGATATTATAGACAAAGTAGTGGATCATGACTACATAGATTTTTATTTTCTTGGAAAGCTTTACCTCCCTAAATTCGAGCCGGTCCATTTCCTCGGAATGACTTTTGATTTTTCCATTACGAAGACGTTATTTATGATGATACTATCAGCAGTAATTCTTATTATGGTACTGCTAATAGCTGCGTCAGGAAATAAGAAAAACAAATATCCCAGAGGAATCGGTAATCTTGTTGAATCGCTGATAGTATTTGTAAGAGATGACATTGTCGTACCGAATATGGGAAAAGAAGGTCTGAAGCTCATGCCGTTTTTTCTGACACTCTTCTTTTTCATAATGTTTGCTAATCTAATCGGACTGTTCCCTTTCATGGCTCAGCCGACAAAAAACATAAATGTAACCGCAGGCCTTGCTCTTGTTACTTTTTTTATAACACAGATTAAAGGTATCCAGGCGCACGGATTCGGAGGTTATCTGAAAGCGCTCGTTCCTCCCGGAGTTCCGGTTTTTGTATTGCCGATCATGGTGATAGTTGAGTTTATCGGATTATTTACAAAACCGTTCTCGCTGCTTATGAGGTTGTTTGCAAATATTACAGCAGGCTCGATCATAATATTTTCTCTTATCGGTTTGGTATTTGTAATGGAATATGCCGGCTCTGTGATAGCAGTGCCGTTTGCATTGTTTATATATTTTCTCGAAATTTTCATCGCGCTTCTGCAGGCATATATATTTACCATGTTGTCAGTTCTTTACATTAACATGGCAATGCATCATCATTAATAGAAATTTTAAAGAAACATAAAAAATAAATTAATATAAATTAAAACAAAAGGAGACTAATCTAAAATGGATTTAGCATTTTTAGGAGCCGGTATTGGTGCCGGATTGACAGTAATAGGTGCAGGTATCGGAATCGGCAGACTTGCAGGATCTGCAATGGAAGCCAGCGGAAGACAGCCTGAAGCATTAGGCGAGATCAGAACATCAATGATCATTGCTGCAGCGCTTGTAGAAGGTGTTGCTCTGTTCGGTCTTGTGATCTGTATTTTGCTTGCAACAAAGAGCTAAGAAAAAACCGTTTACAGGGAAGTAAAATTATTATTTCCCTTAAAATAAATTTAAACAATTCAGATAATGATATATTATCTTTCATTACTTTATAATTATTCCTTTATATTTTTATTCAGCGGGGATGAAAAGCCGATGCTTTTATCGATAAATCCCGGTCTTATAATCTGGCAGCTGATTATTTTCGTATTGCTTCTTTTAATTCTTAAAAAGATAGCATGGAAACCGCTTCTGTCAGCTCTTAATTCAAGAGAGCAGTCTATCAAGGATTCAATAGAACAGGCTGAAAATCTCAAGAAAGAAGCTGAAAATATGATAGCTGAAAATAAAAAAATAATGGCTGACGCAAATGCTCAGTCTATGAAGGTTATTAATGAAGCAAAGGAAATGTCCAATAAGATCGGCGAAGAGATCAAAGCCAAAGCTGCTGAAGATTCCAGAAAACTTATTGAGCACGCAAAAGAGGAAATTAAAAAAGAGAAAGAAAGCGCAATGGCTGATCTGAGGAATGAAGTTTCCGATCTTGCAATTAAAGCTGCTGAAAAGATACTTAATGATAATCTCGATGAAGCCAAGCAGAAGAAGATCGTCAATGATTTTATTTCCCAGATACCGAAAAATTAAGTTAACAATATTTTAGAAGATTAATTAAAAATGATTTCAAAAGCCGCAAGAAGATATTCGTCCGCATTGTACGCCATCGCCGAGGAAAGAGGTAATGCCGATCAGATTTCCGGGGATATTGAAAGATCGCTTGAGCTTATCAATGCAAACAGAGAGCTTGAATTATTTTTTGTAAGTCCCGTCATAAGCAAAAACAAAAAACTTGCCGTAGTAAAGGATGTTTTCGGAAAAGAAGTATCCGAACTGATTATGACATTTCTTAATATTATAATTGACAGAAGAAGAGAAAGTCTTGTAAAGGATATCTTTACAGATTTTCTAAATCTTAAAAAAGAAAAGCAGGGGATTGTGGATGTGTATGTTAAGACTACTGTAGAGCTGAATGAGCAGGAAAAGGAGAATATGAAAAAAACAATTGAAGCGTTTACAAAATTAAAAAGCGATATGAAATTCGGACTGGATAATTCTATTATCGGCGGTTTTGTAGCAACGATCAGCGATACTGTCCTTGATGCAAGCATCAGAAGACAGCTTGATTTACTCAGAGACAGATTCAGGACAGGAGATATTTCACTTAATTAATTTATCAGGATTTAATAGTTTTAAAATTTCAATAAAAAATAATCTTAACAATAATACAGGAGATATAAATAATGGCAGAGGTAAAATCAGACGAGATTTCCGCGATACTCAGAAAACAGCTTTCGGGCTTTGAAACGGAAGTCGATGTATATGAAATAGGAACGGTGCTGTATGTAGGTGACGGTGTGGCAAGAGTTTACGGTTTATCAAAGTGCGAAGCAGGAGAATTAATAGAATTTCCAAACGGCGTATTCGGCATTGCGTTAAATCTTGAAGAAGATAACGTCGGTTGTATTTTATTCGGAGATTCATCGCTTATAAAAGAAGGCGATCAGGTGAAGAGAACAAAGCGTATCGCTTCAATGCCGGTAGGAGAGCAAATGCTCGGCAGAGTTATCAATCCGCTGGGACAGCCGGTGGACGGTAAAGGTGAAATTCATACTGATAAATATCTTCCGCTTGAAAGAAAAGCACTTGGCGTTATTCAGAGACAGCCGGTGAAAGAGCCGCTTCAGACTGGATTAAAAGCTATTGACGCTATGATCCCGATCGGTAGAGGTCAGAGAGAATTGATTATCGGTGACAGACAGACAGGAAAGACGGCAGTTGCTGTTGATACAATTATCAATCAGAAAGGTAAAGATGTATTTTGTATATATGTCGCTATTGGTCAGAAAGGCTCTACAGTAGCTCAGGTTGTAAAAAGTCTGGAAGAGTCAGGAGCCATGGAATTTACAACTGTCATAGTCGCAACCGCTTCAGATCCGGCGCCGCTGCAGTATATTGCTCCGTTTTCCGGCGCTACGCTCGGCGAATATTTCAGGGATACAGGAAGACATGCGCTTGTAGTATATGATGATCTTTCCAAACAGGCGGCTTCATACAGGGAAGTCTCACTTCTCTTGAGAAGACCTCCCGGAAGAGAAGCATATCCCGGTGACGTTTTCTATCTCCACTCAAGACTGCTTGAAAGAGCTTCCAAACTCTCTGATGATCTGGGAGGCGGAAGTCTTACAGCTTTACCGGTAATCGAAACTCAGGAAGGCGACGTGTCAGCTTACATACCGACAAACGTAATTTCCATCACGGACGGACAGATTTATCTTGAACCGAATCTTTTCAACGCAGGCGTAAGACCTGCTATCAACGTGGGTATCTCAGTATCGAGAGTAGGAGGTAATGCTCAGATCAAAGCAATGAAGAAAATTGCAGGAACTCTCAGACTTGAGCTTGCTCAGTTCAGAGAGCTTGAAGCATTCGCAAAATTCGGATCAGATCTTGATAAAGCCACTCAGGCGCAGCTTAGAAGAGGTGAAAGACTTGTAGAGATTCTTAAGCAAAAACAATATTCTCCTATGGCAATTGAAAATCAGGTATTGGTAATATATTCAGCAACTAAAGGTTATATGGATGATATCCCTATCCCGCATATTCAGAGATATCAGAATGATCTGCTGCAGGAAGTGGAGAATATGCATCCCGGAATTTTACAAAGCATCAGGGAAACAAAAGATCTTGTGAAGGAAAATACTGACAAGATGGATGAGGTTTTAAAAACATTTACGGAAAGATTTAAGTCAACCATTAATTAATACAGCGGACAGGAATTGGCGACATTAAAAGAATTAAAAGTTCGGATAGGCGGGATCAAAAGCACGCAGAAGATCACCAAAGCAATGAAGATGGTGGCTTCGGCAAAACTTAGAAGATCACAGGAAAGAACCATAGCTTCCAGACCCTACGCGAAAAAAATCAATGAACTTCTCACGGATCTTGTGAGCGCAGCCGGAGAAGGCGCTGATGAACTACTCGAGCCGAGAGAGATTAAAACAAGATGCGTTGTCGTTGTATCTTCTGACAGAGGACTTGCAGGTTCTTTCAATACAAATATTATAAGATACGCATACAATTACATTAAAAGTCTCGGTGAAAATACAAAAGTAGTTATCATCGGTAAAAAAGCTTTTGACGCTCTTAAAAAAAGAGACATTGATATTGTTTACAGCAAGACGGGTATTTTCAGTGATCTGACAATTGAAGTTTCAAATGAAATTGTTAATTTCCTTGTCGAAAATTACAAGAAGAAAACTTTTGATTCTGTGGAAATTATTTACAATGAATTTGTAACTATGGTAAAGCAGCTGACTGTAAAAGATCAGTTTCTTCCCCTTAAAAAAAATAATCCAAAGAAGTCAGTAAAATCCGATAAAACGGAAAACAAGGAAAAGAAAACTGCGGCTGATTATATTTACGAACCGTCTGAAATTCAGATCATTAAGGAGCTCATTCCGAAGCAGTTAAAAGTTCAGATGTGGAAAGTGCTTCTTGAATCAAATACATCCGAACACGCAGCTCGAATGACTGCAATGGAGACAGCAACAAAGAATGCGACTGAGCTGCTGCTTGAACTGCAGCTGTCATACAATCAGGCCAGACAGGCGGCGATCACTAAAGAAATTCTCGAGATCGTAGGAGGAGCAGAAGCGCTTAAAGACGCATAGTAAATTTTAGAATAGGTTATAAAAAGGAAGCTCTTTTATAAGAGCTTTTTTTTTGACCTTATTCATAATACTATTAAAAAGAGAATAAGAGAATAAGATTATTTCTTAAAATTATTGATCATATCGACGAGCCAGAGTTTTATCCCGAATTGATTTTGAGAAGATCTGTCTGCCGCATGTCTTAACCTGTTTAATTCTGATTCAAGCTGCTTTTTATTGTTGATATGAACTGACTGCCTCAACCGGACTAGATCGCCTGTAATTTTTAAAAAATCCGAAAACGATTCTTTGTAATTATCCTTAATGGATTTTTCCCGGCTGAGAAAATGTCTGAATGAATCTATTCCTGCAGCCGCCTGATCATAAAATCCTTCTTCATAAAATATCTGCAGCATAATAATTTTTACCTGCAGCTTAATAATGTAATTCGGAAAGTTAGTCTTAGATAAAAGTTCAAGAGCTTTACTCCTGTTGCCTTTTATAAATTCAATATAGCCATAACAAAAGTTAAGGGTGCTTTCCTTTTCTTCGTTTAAAAAATCCTTATACTGTCCGATATAATTTTCAGCCCATTCAAACTCACCTACACGCACAGCAATTTTCACATAATTCAGAAAATCGAGATACATTATTTTACCCATTAGTATCGTTCCGTTATCAAAGCTTTCTTTTGACAAGTAAAAATGCTCTTTCATAAAATCTTTTCTGCAGTATATATTAAACATCTCAGCGCAGAAACCGGACATGTGCAGATAATACATATATTTGTGATAGTCATTAAGGCTGCCGGAATGATTTTTGAAAATATCCTTCAGCTTAAAAAAAATATTCTGATCATTATTTATCAAAAGAAGCGCAATATAATAATACATCTGAATTACGGGAGTAAGCGTATTTAAATTCTTTTCCAGATATACCATGACTTCATCAAACATTTTTAAATCAAAGCTGCAGTTATTCTGCTTGATCTCATGAAGCATAGTTGTATAGAGCTCGAGAGCGTTTATGAGAAAGTGATTCAGTTCATTATCCAGCTGATCCTGAAAAAGTTCAAAATCAGAATTAGGGTTCTTTGGAGAGTAAAATGATTTCAGCTCTTTTGACATATCAGACATTTTAAGAAAATATATTTCATCTCTTACGGGATCGCTGTTTAAGGTGTCATTATATGATCTGAAAAGCTGTTCATGCATTTTATCAAGATTTCTGTCTCTGAACTGTTCCAGCAAAAACTTATTATTAAGATGATCATTTTTTTGAAAATAACTGATCTTTAGAAATTCCTTACTGATAGCTAACAGATCAGATGAAATATTTTTTATTTTAAAGTAATCATATTTTTCATTTGGGAACAATTCCTTAAACACTTCTTCAGATTCTAATTTTTTATTGTCAAAATCAGGATAGTATTTTCTTAATACCTCAAGCAGCGATATGACATTTTTATTTTTATTAAAATATGGAGAGGCGGTAAATTCCCGGAGTTGTTTAAATTCAGACTGAGAGAAAGATTTTAAAAGCTGAATTAATTTTGACTTATACATATAATATTCTAAAAATCGGATTCCCTAAAATGTGTATTTTGCGTAAAATATTAATAAATTATGAAAATTATATAAAAAAATATACTCCGGTTTTTCTAAAATGCAAAATAATTTTCTTTGCAAAGAAAGTTTGAATGATATAATTTTGTACCACTTGGCGTATGATGACAATTTCGATTTTAAATACTTTCCGGAGTTTTACTTATCCTTTCATCGTACGCCATACGTTTCTCGATAATAATTAAATTCCGGAAAGTTTATTTTAATACCAATGAATTTAAAAAATATTAATATAATATAACGAAAGGTAGAAAATGAAATCATTAATTTCACTTGTCTTTATCTGCGTTTTTTCAGTAATACTCTCGGCAGGAAATGCAGTATCGCAATTAAAGTCTAACGACAACCCCAAAAAAGTAAAAACATCTTCAATTCACAAAAAAGGAAGTAAGATCATTGACAAAAAAGTTGTAAATGAAATTATTTCCAAAAATCAAAAATCTTTTAAAAAGAATTTGCAAGGTAACTGGCTTCTTGAGGAAGATTTTGAATCAGGAAATTTCCCACCAGCAGACTGGTCAGTTACATTCGGAGCAACTGAGTGGGAGCAGGCATATGTAAGCGGTTACGGCATCGGAAATTACAGCACGCTTTACTCTTGCTGGCAGTGCAATTACTCGGACAATGAAATCTATTCAAAAGATTTTAATTCATTGACTCAGTTTGGTGATAAACTTGTATTTGATTATGCATATGCACCTTATGATGACGGCAATACTTATTATGATGATCTGGAAATTTATTATTATGATGCATCAGATCAGAATTATTACAGTCTTATTTATTATTACGGATGGGAATTACAGACTGCAAACGGTACTGATCAGTACTTTCAGCCGCAAAGTAATGAATGGGGAACAGTAATTATTGACATCCCTGAAAACGCTTCAAGCATATATTTTAAGGTATGGGAAAACTGCGGAAATAATTTTTATATAGATAATATTAAAGTAGGAAATGTCATAAGCGGTTATGATGCTTCAGTTGAATTCCTCTGGGGAAAAGGTAAAATTCCATTGTCTTATGGTGTTCCGGATAAAATCCCGGTACTGATTAAAAATCTTACTATAGATCCTATCAGCAACCTCATGGTCTATCTTGATATAAGCGGTGCAAATAATTTATCGGATTCAATTGAGATACCGTATATCGGACCTTTGGATACATTTCAGGTTGACTTCCTGGGTTTTACTCCTGTCTTAAACGGATTCTCAGATATAACTGTATCAATACCTGATGATGATAATAATGGTAATAATGTAAAAACTTTTATAACTCAGGCAAATTCAAACACAATCAGGTACGTAGATTCAAACTGCTGTAACAGCAGCGTCGGCTGGGTTGGACAGAATGCATTTCTAAATAAGTATTATATGTCAGGAACCGGTCAGATAAGAACTGTAAATATTAAACTTCCTGACTGGAATACAAACCAGATAGTTTACGGAATTGTTTTAAACAGCAGCGGAACTATAGTTGGTAAATCACCGCATTATAAAATCAAAGATTCTGATCAGAATACATATAAATCTTTTCAGATCACAGATCCCAAACCTATTATTGTAACAAACGATCATTACTACGTCGGTATAGCTCAGACAGAATTTGCAGGAGATGGTTTTGCATTCGGATCTCAGCAGATGCAGTATGAAATTCCGGCAAGACCTGATGCAAATTATTATTCCGGTCTTGCTCCTGTCGGTACAAACGTCGGCGCCTATGAATTTCCGAGAGAGTATGGGCAGAATTACGCAATTGAAGCAGTAATGGGAAATCAGGCAGCAACAGATGCAGGAGTATCGGATCTTGGTTTGACATATGATCAGTATTTTAACTCATTAACTTTCACTCCGACAGGAAAAGTATTTAATGCAGGAACAGGATCAGTTTCTTTCAGCGTAAGAAGAACAATTTCTCCGGGCGGTTATACAAGCACAAAAACAGTTACAGGATTAGCCGCCGGCGCAAACGCTTTTGTAAACTATGACCCGTGGACATTTACCTCAGGCACAGTATATACTGTAAGGGATTCCATACTTATTTCCGACGGAAATAATTCCAATAATGCAATGACTTCAACTATCACTCCGAGAATTGCAAAAGAAATGGGAATTATCTGGCAGCAGCAAAAAGATCGAGACAGTCTTGTAAGAGCGGTATTGAGCGACGGAAGATATGCTAACAATTTTGATACTGTTGGAATGAATTACACGGGATCATACAGACCGTGGAAAGTATTGATAGTGAACTTTAAGGAGGAAGGAAGTTATTCAGCCTGGGTAAGAGATTCATTAAAAAGTTTTATTGACAATTCAACAGCCGGTAATAAAAAGTCAATGATAGTTTTCAGCGACAATACGGCTTTACCTAATGATCCGGAGACAGGTTTTATGGCGCCTGCAGATACAATTTTTTACAGACAATATCTTAAAGCAAGAACAATCAGCGATGACTGGATCGGAAGTATTCCGTCGAGCGAAAGCAGATTCAGGGGAATAGGATTTTTCAGCGGTATCACGCAGGATTCCGTATCAGATCCTTACACACCGGAGTTAATCAGACCAGTGAACGGCAGCAGCGCAGCATTCAAGCCGCAGTCAGTAACGGGTAACGGATCTGATTCATGCATCGCTGTAAGTTTTGCCGGAGCGAATTACAATACTTTCTTTATGACAAATCAGTTTTCAAGTCTGAGAGCTACCGGCGGATCTCCGTTATCGCTCGGACCGGTATTAGTTTATACAAAGATCATAGACTGGATTCAGAGCGTAAATACAAATGCAAAAGTGCTTGATCTTACAGCATTGTTTGAAGGGCTTTATGATAATAATCAGAATACAATGATCGGAGATACGGTAAGAGTATATCTAAGGAGCTCGGTAAGTCCGTATGCAAAAATTGATTCAGCAAAAGGATTCTTAAGTTCGGCGGGATTCGATTCTTTCATATTTAACAACGCTTCAAACGGCGTAAATTATTATCTGCATTTAAAACACAGAAACGGACTTGAGACATGGAGCAAAACGCCGCAGCAGTTTTCATCAAATTATCTTAACTATAATTTCACAACGAATGCTAACAAAGCGTTTGGTGATAATATGATTTTAAAAGGATCAAAGTGGACGATATACAGCGGTGACGTGAATCAGGACGGAGTAATAGATATTGCGGACAACTCGCTCATAGATAATGACGCATTTAATTTTGAATCCGGTTACATCAGAACAGATCTAAACGGCGACGGCATAGCTGATATCAGTGATCAGGCGATAGCTGATAATAATGCGTTTAACTTTGTATCAAAAGTAACGCCCGGAGGCGCACTGATAAATCCTGAAGATCCACAGGATATTATTTCGGAAAATTCTTCTGTTAATTCCGAAATTAAAATTGATCATGATATTTATAACAGAACAAAAAATCAGTCACCGGTAATTAAACCGTCTGAGATCAGAAAGCAGTTAATTATAAAATCAAATTAAAAAAAGACTCTGTATTTATTTCATAGGAGATGAATATTTTAAAATAACATTTGTTTCATCGTAATCCCCAAAGAGACCGGTTGTAATTTGCCGGTCTTTTTTTTTATTCGCATATACCTTCTTAAAATTATTTTGATTAATTTACAAAAAACATTTTTAAATTTTTTTCCGCTTATGAATAACAATTTTTCCCTCCGGTATTTAATTTCATTTTCAAATAAATTAAAATTTTCAGTTGCAGCGTTTATTATGCTGATCTCAGTAAGCGCCGGTTCTGCAAAAGCAGGTGACACAACCTGGGTGACTACATTTAATCAGAACTTTCAGAACTGGGCGGATACGCATTACGGTAATTTTTTATTACCGGACACCAGTAACAGTTATGAAAAAATTTTAATGTATTATACTATCGGCTGTCCGGCTGCAGGCTGCGATCCGTGGGACAGGATCGGCTGGATAAAGCTTTATACTGATTCGACAACAAATTATGAAATAGCAAGAGTAGTGACTCCTTATAATATTGTAGGCGGCGGATATCCGGGACAGTGTGTTTTTGAAATTGACGTAACGGATTATATGTCTCTGCTTCATGACTCAGTAAGACTGGGAAGTTACATCGAAAGCTGGATAGGCGGAGCGCGGGGCTGGCTTGTTACCGTAAAGTTCGCATTCATTGAAGGAGTTCCGGAAATGAAACCTTACAAAGTTATTAATCTGTGGCAGGATAACAGGGTAGTTTACGGCGATCCGTCATTAAATCCGGAAGATATTCTTGTCCCGCGTAATGTTCAGGTCGATCAGGATATTTCTAAAGCGAAAGTAAAAATAATAACTACAGGTCACGGACAGGGAAGCACGGATAACGCTGCCGAGTTTTCACTGAAAATACATACTCTTCGCGTCGGATCACAATCATTTGATCATCTGCTCTGGAGATCAGACTGTTCCATCAATCCCTGCAGTCCGCAGGGCGGTACATGGCAGTTTGCGAGAGCCGGATGGTGTCCGGGAGCAGGCGTTATTCCATGGGATAATGATGTAACGGCAAATGTAACACCGGGTCAGAATGTTGTTATAGATTATGATTTGTATCCGTATGAAAATTTCTGCAGACCTAACAATCCTTTGTGCGTATCAGGTCAGACCTGCCCTGACTGTAATTATAACAATAACGGACATACTGAACCTCATTATACAATTCAGGGGCAGTTAGTACTGTATAAACTTAATCATATAATAAATATAACAAACATAAGTAATGAGATACCTGAATCTTTCAAGCTTCATCAGAATTATCCGAATCCGTTTAATCCTACCACTAAGATAAAATTTGATTTGCCGGCAGGCGGAATTGTGAGACTTCTGATTACGGATATCAGCGGAAAGACACTGGATACGCCTGTTCAGGGTAAATTAAATCCCGGCTCATATGAAACGCAGTGGGATGCGGCCGGACTTCCGAGCGGAGTTTATTTTTACAGGATTGAAGTGCAGACTGAAAATACGGAAAATTTGAAGTTTACGGAAACTAAAAAAATGATTTTGTTAAGGTAAAATTAATTTATTATTTTATTCTAATTCAAAATTAAATGAAGTTTTTAATTATTCAGATTTATATAAATGATATTATAAAAAAACAGAAAGGAGGTCTCTCTGATAATTTTAATTAACTATTTTTTAAAATTAAATTTCTGTAGAAATGAAAAATTTTAAATTTACATCAGCAGTTTTAGCACTGGCTTTACTTTTTGTAGTTACATTACATTCAGAATCAAATGCAGGTACATACAGTATTAGCGAAACACTTTCAGGACTTGAAGAAGTCCCGCCAAACGTATCTCCGGCATCAGGAGTACTCATCGCAAATTATGATGATGTTACAAATACGTTAATCTTCACAGTCTCCTGGCAAAATTTCATGGCAGGTACGACAGCAGGTCATTTTCACGGTCCTGCTCCGATAGGAGTAAATGCAGGCGTACAGATTGGTTTTGTAGGTTTGCCTTTAGCTGTAACTTCCGGAAGTTACTCAAATACTTTTGTTCTGACGGCAGCACAGGAAACACAGCTCCTGAGTGGATTATGGTATGTAAACATTCATTCATCAGCTTTCCCCGGCGGTGAAATCAGATCGCAGTTAAATCCGGTTGTACCGACCGGAAACATTTTCGGAATCAATGAAACTCTGTCAGGACTTGAGGAAGTCCCGCCGAATGCTTCCCCTGCGACAGGAACTCTTGTAGGTACGTATGATGACAATTCAAATACAATTGTATTTACTGTATCATGGCAGAATTTCGTAGCCGGAACTACAGCAGCTCATTTTCACGGACCCGCCGGAGTAGGAGTCAATGCACCTGTACAAATCGGCTTTACAGGTTTTCCTGTAGCGGTAACATCCGGAAGTTACGGTAATATATTTGTATTAACCGCTGCGCAGGAAACACAGCTTCTAAACGGTCAATGGTATGTAAATATTCACTCAAGTCAATTCCCCGGAGGTGAGATAAGGTCACAGTTAAATCCTGATATTGTCTTACCTGTTGAGTTAGCATCATTCGTTTCAGTAATTTCCGGAAATGACGTTACGTTAAACTGGTCAACTTCATCGGAAATAAATAATTCAGGATTTGAGATTGAAAGATCTTCATCTTCCGAAGTCTGGGAAAAAATCGGATTTGTAAACGGCGCCGGAAATTCGAATGAAAGTCAGTCTTATTCATACACAGACAAAGGACTTAATGCGGGAGTTTACAATTACAGACTAAAGCAAATTGACTTCAACGGTAACTTTGAATATTACAATCTGTCAAACGAAGTTGTGATCGGCGTTCCGAACGCATTCGAACTGTCTCAAAATTATCCGAATCCTTTTAATCCTGAAACAAAGATTGATTATTCAGTTCCGGTAAATGAAAATGTAAAGCTGAATTTATATGACATGTCCGGAAAATTAGTAAGGACTCTTATAAACGAATTCAGGTCTGCAGGATATTATTCATACAGACTAAATGCATCAGATCTTTCGAGCGGAATTTATATTTACAAACTTGAAAGCGGATCAGTAAGCATTTCCAGGAAATTAATGCTGGTAAAATAAAATTACTGACTCATATAAACAGGAATATTTATAATAAGCTGTGAGATAACTTTCACAGCTTATTTTTTTGTTTTAATTTCAAAATCCGCATACCTGTTATATTGTTTAAATTGTAACTCTTTTTTAATTTGATTAATTTGCACACAAAAGAAAAGTTTTGAATATTTGTGTATTTGCATCAGGCGCCGGTACAAATTTTAAAGCATTAATACTTTCAGAAAGGCGAAAAAAAATTAAATCCGGTATATCTCTTCTTATAACAAATAATTCTTATTGCGGCGCAGTTCAGACTGCAGTTAAATACGGTATAAAATTTAAAGTGATTAACCGGACACTGTATCCGGATATTTCCGAAGAGACTTATGATAATTTATTTTTGTCAGCTGTGAAAGAGCAAGGCATTGACTTTATTTTACTTGCGGGATATATGAAACTGTTAAGCGTAAAATTATTAAAAGTTTTCAGACATAGAATAATTAATATTCATCCTGCATTACTACCGTCATTCGGAGGTAAAGGAATGTACGGGATCAATGTTCACAAAGCTGTAATTGAAAGCGGAGTGAAGGTGTCGGGAATTACAATTCATTTTGTTGATGAAAAATATGATGAAGGTAAAATTATTTTTCAAAAGTGCTGCGCTGTTTCTGAAGAAGATGATGAATTTTCTCTGATGCAAAAAATCAAGAAACTCGAACATAAATATTATCCTGAGATTGTGAGAAAGTTTGAAGAAAAGAAAATAGTTTTTTTAAAAAATAAAGTAGTGGTTTATTAATTTGGTAAAGAGAGCGCTGATCAGTGTCTATGACAAGGAAGGCATTACGAAAATAGCGGAAAGCTTAATTAAATTCGGGGTGGAAATTATATCGACCGGAGGAACATTCAAATTTCTTTCTGAAAGCGGATTTGACGTAACAGCAGCCGAAGACCTGACAGGATTTCCCGAGATGCTTGGAGGCAGAGTGAAGACACTTCATCCGAAAATATTCGGAGGAATTCTCAGTAACAGGGATAATGCTGAACATAATTCTGATCTTGAAAATCATAATCTTAAAGCAATTGATCTTGTAATTGTTAACTTATATCCTTTTGAAGAAACAGTTTCAAAAGCAGGTGTAACTGAATCTGAAGCTGTTGAGCAGATAGACATCGGCGGTGTTTCGTTAATTCGCGCAGCAGCAAAAAATTTCAGACATGTAAATGTGCTTGTCAGTAAATATCAGTATGAGGAATATATCAGAATACTAAATCAAACCTCAAATAAAATTCCGACAGAGTATTCTAAAATGCTCGCCTATAAAGCTTTCAAGACAACATCTGCTTATGATCATGAAATAAAAAATTATTTTTACGGAAGTATAAACGGTGATGAAAATAAATTTCTGAATATTCCGGATATAGGGTCTTTTACCGGAATGAGTCTAAGGTATGGTGAGAATCCGCATCAAAATGCTGTACTGCTGAAAGATGACTTTGACGAAATTTTTGAAGTAATACACGGAAAGGAACTGTCTTACAATAATTTGCTTGATATTGACGCGGCATATTCTTTAGTATCGGATTTCCGTGACGGGGAGCCATTCTGCGGAATCATTAAGCACGGTAATCCATGCGGAGCGGCATTATCTGACAATCTGCAAGAGGCATACTCCAAAGCGTTTGCAACCGATACAGTCTCTCCATTCGGCGGGATAATTATTTTTAATAAAAAATTAGACTTTAAAACTTCAATAGATATTGATAAATTGTTCACTGAAATTATTTTAGCCCCGGATTTTGAAGATGATGCCCTGGAACTTCTGAAAAAAAAGAAGAACAGAAGGCTTATCAGATTCAGATATAAAGATGATAAAAGCGATTTCAGAAAAATATCCGGCGGTGTTTTACTGCAGGATAAAGACTCGGTTAAAACAGAAAGCGGCAGTTTGAAATTTGTAACTGTAAAAAAAGCTGACAGGAAGACTTCTGAAGATTTGATTTTTGCCGAGACAATTGCCAAGCATGTAAAGTCAAATGCAGTTGTATTTGTAAAAGATCTGAGGACGCTCGCAATCGGCGGAGGTCAGCCGTCAAGGATTGATTCGACAAGGATAGCTGTAATGAAAGCAAAGGAGTTTGGTCATGATCTGCGGGGAAGCGTTACTGCATCAGACGCATTCTTTCCGTTTTCTGACGGACTTCTGGAGCTGGCAAAAGCCGGAGCCACAGCGGTAATACAGCCGGGAGGATCTGTCAGGGATGATGAAGTTATAAAAGCGGCAGATGAAAATGAAATTGCAATGGTATTCACCGGAATAAGACATTTCAAACATTAAAAATTTTTTTAAATTTATCATAGTACTTTAAGGATTATTAAATGCCATTTTTAGGAATGTTTTCCAATGATATAGCGATAGATCTGGGAACTGCAAATACTCTGATCTATATGAAAGGGAAAGGAATTGTTTTAAATGAACCGTCAATTGTCACATATGATGTAACCTCGAGAAAAATAATTGCTATAGGTGAAGAGTCAAAGAAAATGATGGGAAGAGTTCATAAGGAGCTCAATACCATTCGGCCTATGAAAGACGGAGTGATAGCTGATTTTGAAATTGCCGAAGGCATGATAAAGGAATTTATAAAGAAGATCAGCTCAAGCTGGATGCCTTCGAGAAGAATAGTTATCTGCGTGCCGAGCGGCATAACTGAAGTTGAAAAAAGAGCTGTCCGAGATACGGCAGAGCATGCAGGCGCAAAAGAAGTATGGCTTATTTCAGAGCCGATGGCAGCAGCGATTGGCATCGGACTTGACGTAATGGCTCCTTACGGTAATATGATAGTCGATATCGGCGGAGGAACGACAGAGATTGCTGTTATCGCTTTGTCAGGCATTACTAACGGAACTTCTATAAGAATTGCCGGCGATGAACTTACGGAATCGATAATAAGATTTTTCAGAAATAATCATAACATACTCATCGGGGAAAGAACCGCAGAAGAAATCAAATGTCAGGTCGGTTCGGTAATGCCTCTTAAAGAAGAAGTAATAATTGAAGTAAAAGGCCGGGACCTGGTAGCCGGAGTGCCGAAGATCACAGAAGTCAGTTCAATTGAGATAAGAGAATCTCTGAACGCTCCCGTTACTCAAATGATAGAAGCGGTTAAAGTAGCTCTGGAAAAGACTGCTCCGGAATTATCTTCTGATCTGCTGGACAGAGGAATATTTCTAACAGGAGGCGGTGCATTGATTAAAGGATTGGATGAAAGAATCAAAATGGAAACCGGAGTGCCGGTATATGTAGCTGAAGATCCGCTTACTGCAGTTGCACGCGGGACCGGAAAGGTGCTTGAAGATCTGGATCATTACAAAAAAGTTTTACTCAGAAGATAAAAACAATATTCAGGTATCTGCGGTTATTATGTATAAATGATTTTCACTTCTTTAAAAAAAATTTAATAAAGCTGAATTATTGAATAAGTATAAATGAAAGCCATCGGATTATTTTTATTAAACATTAAAGAATATCTGATATTTTCATTACTGATAGTGTTATCCCTCATCTTAATTTTCTCTAATGACAATTCGCAGGTAAGATTTTTCAGAGCTATTGCGGTAGGGTTTATAGGAACCATACAGAGCGGAGTATCCGCTGTACCCAATGTATTTGAAATACAAAAAGAAAACCAGTTTCTCAGAGAAAAGAATATAGAATTGTCAAATCAGTTGTCAGAATTAAAGGAAGCAAAGCTTGAAAACATCAGATTATCAAAACTCCTTGGTCTTAAAAATCAAAACCTTTCCGGAGTAATAATTGCAAGCATTGTTAATAAATCTCTTGTACAGGCGAGAAATACAATCACTCTGAATGTAGGCGAAGCAGACAGCGTAAAAATAAATATGCCTGTGATAACTGATGACGGATTAGTAGGACGGATAGTGTCCACCAGTTCGAGATATTCTATTGCTCAGATACTCCTAAACAGAAATCTTAATATATCCGTTAAAGTGCAGCGCAGCAGAGTGGACGGAATACTTAATTATGACGGTTCGGAAAATGTTATCATAAGTAATATCCCCAAGAGCGCAGATGTAAAGCAGGGAGATATTATTTTAACTTCTGAATACAGCAATTATTTTCCTGCCGGTATCCCTGTGGGTATTGTTTCAGAAGAGGGTAACCTTGATAATTTATTCAAGAAAGTTATTGTAAGACCTCTTGTAAATTTTACAGCACTTGAGGAAGTATTTGTATTGAAGCATTTGCCGGAAAATGAAAGGTTAATACTTGAAGAGTATTACTCCAAAAAATAAAGTTTAAATTGTATTTCTCAGAATATTTAAAATTCGCGATTATATTTGCGGTTCTGATAATCGTTCAGGTATCTTTTATCTGGCTGATTGCAATTTCAAACTATAATATTACTCCCGATCTTGTTATACTTCTGGTAATTTATATCGGAATTACAAGAGGACAGATACCCGGAATGATATCGGGATTTTTAGCCGGTCTTACAATGGATCTTCTTAACGGATCTTTTATAGGACTGCTGGCATTGTCCTACAGCATTGCCGGATTTATTGCCGGATACTTTTCATATACGGACAGTTCAAAAAGTTCTGTAAAAAGATCAATCATAGGAATTATGTTCTTATGTACTGTTGTTGCTTACAGTATATTTTTCTGGATATATTATCAGGGCGTTTCGATTTCATACGGAGAAATATTTATGAAATTTGTTCTTACGACATCAATATACACTTTAGTATTTGGAATTTTGTTAACTTTATTTTCAAACATAATAGAAACGAAAAAATAATATCAGAGCTTAATTGGATCAGGATAAAAAAAAATATATAATCTTTGTAATCTGTCTGTCGATACTTGCAGTATTTGTTATTCGGCTTGCATATCTGCAGCTTTTTACTTCAGATGAACTTACAAAAGAGTCTGACAAAAATTCCATCAAGACAATCACAGTTACTCCGCCCCGCGGAATAATGTACGACAGAAACGGCAATATACTTGTAGATAATAAACCTTCATATACAGTTACAATCACTCCAAATCAGTTTGATAAAAATATTCTCGAAGAAATATCTTCAGTACTTGAGCTTTCAGCTGATACTCTTGCAATGAATTTGAAGAACATAAAAGGTACTAACAGATTTAATCCTGCAAAAGTAAAAAGGGATGTTGATTTCAAAGTAATTTCATACATCGCAGAAAACAGGGAACGTCTGAACGGCGTGGACTATCAGGTGGAAGCTATAAGATATTATCCGAACAATTTCAGGGGATCGCATTCGTTCGGATACTGCAATGAAATTTCACCCAAACAATTGGAAAAGCAGATCGGTGATTATTACAAACAGGGTGATATGATCGGTGCAAACGGACTGGAATCAACTTATGAAAATCATTTAAGAGGCGTAAAAGGATATAAGTTTATTACTGTTGATGTTAAAGGAAGAGAGATAGGCAGTCTTAATGAAGGTAACAGTGACATTGCTCCTGTTAACGGAGCTGATCTTGTACTCGGTATGGATAAAGATCTTCAGGAGTTAGCTGAGAAGCTGATTTACGGAAAGCAGGGTGCGATCATTGCAGTCGATCCGAGGAACGGGGAGATACTCTGCTTTGTCTCAAAACCTGATTTTGATCTTTCATCTTTTTCAGGAAAAACTGATCCGAAAATTTTTTCTGAGCTGCTGAATGATCCGCAAAAGCCGCTTTTTAACAGAGTGATTCAGACAAAATATCCTCCGGGATCTACATGGAAAATGATGATGTCACTGGCTGCTCTGGAAGCCGGAATAATCACGACTACTTCAACGATATCTTGTCCCGGATCTTTTGTGTACGGAAACAGAAGTTTCGCCGATCACGGAGCATACGGAAGTATAAACGTAGTAAGAGCATTGGAAGTATCTGCAAATGTTTTTTATTACAAACTCGGCCTGCAGGTCGGAATTGATAATTACTATAAATACAGCAAGATGTTTGGCTTCGGAACAAAGACAGGGATCGACATACCCAATGAAACAGTAGGTCTTCTTCCTTCCAGAGAATATTTAGATAAACGTTACGGAGAAAATAAATGGACTCAGGGATTGCTTGTGAGTCTTGGAATCGGACAGGGTGAGCTCGGAGTTTCGCCGGTTCAGATGGTAGCATATACAGCGGCAATAGCAATGAACGGACTTTACTGTCAGCCGCATTTTGTTTCGAAAATTAAGAACAGTATGAATAATGAAGAGGAAATAGTTAAGTATGAGCAAAGGCGAATTGATCTGCCGCTTAAATATTATGAAGCGGTGAAAAAGGGAATGTATTTGGTAGTTAACGGAAACGGTACGGCATCAAAAATCAGATCAAAAGATGTTGTCCTTTGCGGAAAGACCGGCACTGCTCAGAATACTTCAGGAAAAAATCATTCATGGTTTGTTGGGTTTGCGCCTTATGAAGATCCGAGGATTGCAATATGCGTACTCGGCGAATTCGAAGGCTGGGGTTCTTCTTTTGGAGCGCCGACTGCCGCAGCATTAATGCTTAAATATCTCGGAGCTTCATATAATGAAGCAGATCCGGAAATAAAATCCGTCGGAGATAATCATTATGATTAATAAAAAAATATTTTTTGATATTTAATGAATAAAGGTTTACTGGAAAGAGTTGATCTGATTCTTATCATAGTTACGCTTGCTGTTATAGTTTGCGGACTGATCGCAATATTCAGTGCGACATATACCAGCGGTACGGATTACTTTTCGAAACAGCTAATCTTTGCAATCACAGGCATAGTAATGATGATCTTCATCAGTTATATACCGCCGAGACATATCGCAAAAGCTTCTTATATATTATATTTTATTTCACTGGTGCTTTTAGTACTGGTTCTTTTTTTCGGAAAAAAAATATCCGGATCCAAAAGCTGGTTCAGTATCGGGAGCTTCGGAATACAACCGTCTGAATTTGCAAAGATTGCAACAGTACTTGCACTTGCGAATTTTCTTTCGAAGTCGGAAGAAGGCTTCAGGAACATTAACAGACTTCCGGATTTTCTGAAAGCTTGCGCAATTGTTTTAATCCCTGTGGCATTGATAATGCGGCAACCCGATATGGGTACATCGCTCGTTTTCGTTTCAATGATCCTGCCGGTTTTATTCTGGGCAGGATTATCTCCGTTTGCGCTGTTTTGTATTTTATCACCAGTAATAGCAGTAATTGGCGCATTTCTCGGTGTGAATTATTTCATTGGATCGCTTGTGATTATTGGGATAATTCTGCTGATGTTTAAAAGGAATATATTGCTCTCTGCCGGCGCGCTTATTATTAATATTATAATCGGTTATTCGGTCGATACTCTTTATGATAAGCTGATGCCGTATCAGCAGGCAAGAATTAAAGCTGTGTTCAATCCCGAGACTGATCCGCTCGGCAGCGGTTATAATGTAATTCAGTCAAAGGTAGCGATCGGATCAGGCGGACTTACAGGTAAAGGATTTTTACAGGGGACACAGACACAGCTCAAATTTATACCGGAGCAGTGGACGGATTTTATATATTGTATGATCGGAGAAGAATTCGGTTTCATAGGATCTGTAACAATACTTATTCTTTACATGGTTATAATTCTCAAGCTTGTCACCAATGCTAATATTACAAGGAATAATTTTCTGAGCGCTGCCTGTATCGGATTTGCTTCAATCATTTTATTCCATCTCGTTATTAATGTAGGAATGACTATCGGCATTATGCCTGTGATTGGTATCCCTCTTCCGATGATGAGTTACGGAATATCATCGCTTATATCATTTCTTGTAATGATTGGAATCGGAATGAGTGCTTACAGATACAGAAATCAATATTAAATCAAAAAGTTTTTTTAATACAAAAATATTAACCGGATAAATAAATGATATTATCAGATAAGCAGATACTGAAAGAAATAAAAAATAAAAATATTCTTGTAAGACCTTTTGACAGAAAATGTCTGGGATCAAACAGCTATGATGTTCATCTGGGCGAATGGCTTGCTGTATATAAAGACGAAGTACTTGATGCCAAAGCTCACAATAAAGTAAATTATTTTAAAATCCCGAAGGAAGGACATATACTTCATCCTACAAAATTATATCTCGGAGTTACACTTGAATATACTGAAACTTACAAATACGTTCCTTTCCTCGAAGGAAAATCAAGCATCGGCCGGCTCGGCATAGATATTCATGCAACAGCCGGAAAAGGAGATGTAGGATTTAAAAATAACTGGACGCTTGAGATATCCGTGAAACAGCCGGTGAAAGTTTATGCAGGTATGCCGATCGGACAGCTGATCTATTTCAAAGTGGAAGGCGATGTGCTCGTACCTTATAATAAAAAGCAGAGCGCAAAATATAATCGTAAAACTAACAAACCCGTCGAATCAATGATGTGGAAGAATTTTTAATGAAATGCTTAACTGATATTATTTCATTGATCATAAAAGTCAATAAATGAATTTCACTCGCAAGTCGGAGCTGATCAGGGAAAAAAATAAATCGAATCTTGTAATTGGTCTTGATACCGACATAAAAAAAATCCCGTTATATTTTCTGAGTTTTAAAAATCCTGCGCTTGAATTTAACAAAGCAGTTATAGAATGCACTAAGGATATCTGCGCGGGATATAAACTCAATATAGCTTTTTACGAATATCTCGAAGAGTCAGGCATTAAGGCAATGAGAGAAAGTCTCAAAGAAATTCCGAACGAACTTCTGAAAATATGCGATGCTAAAAGAGGCGATCTGGATAATACAGCTGAGAAGTATGCTGAAACATATTTTGACAAATATAATTTTGATTCAGTAACCATCAGTCCGTATATGGGATCTGACTGCATAAAGCCGTTTATAAAAAGGAAAAACAAGCATGTATTTGTACTGGCGCTTACCTCGAATAATTCATACGCTGATTTTGAAATGCTGAAATCAGGGGAAAGATTTTTGTATGAACACGTAACTGAAAAAATTTTAGCAGCCGGCAGTGAAGATAATATAGGATTTGTTTTCGGTGCGAATCATCTGCATGAAATTAAAGATTTTACTGAAAAATATCCGGGAGTATCACTCCTTATACCGGGCATAGGAGCACAGGGAAATGATCCGGGGATATTAATTGAGAATATTAAGACGGAAAATTTTGTGATAAACTCAAGCAGGGAAATTATTTACGCTGCCGGAAATGAAGATAATCTGAATCAGATCATGGAGAAAATCAGAAATGAAGCGATTAAACTGAATAAAATTATCAGTTTAAATAAAAATTAATACAGAGTTACGAAACTTAAACCTATCCGCATCAGTTTTCATTTCAGTATTATAAAAACCATTCTTTACAAAATCTTAATGCGATTTTTACTTATATTTTTTTTAATAATCATTTGTCCGGGTATTTATGCTCAGACAATTTCTGACACATCCAGGGCGGTAATTACCGGTAATGTTTACAGCGAAAAGGAGAACAAGCTTTCCGGTGTCACTGTAGAGATTAAAGGAGAGGTAAATACATATTCAGTAAAGACAAATGAATCCGGAAAATACAGCATAGAATTGGAATCCGGAAGTTATGAAGTAACAGTAGTTTACCCGGGATATAATTTTTACTCCTACAAAAATCTCAACGTTAGTGCCGGAGAAACAAAAGTGGTTGATATATTTCTTATTGAGAAGTCTTTCAGTACGGAAGAGATTGAGGTTTACGGTATATTCAGGCAGAGACAGGACGATCTGCGGACTTCATTGTATAATATCAAACCAGAGAACGTGAAAATGCTTCCCGGTGCGGTGGAAGACGTGCTCAGAACATTGCAAACGCTTCCCGGAGTTACTTCGCCAAACGATTTTACTTCACAGCTTGTCATCAGAGGATCGGGTCCTGATCAGAATTTAATTGTAGTAGATGATGTTGAAATTTTTAATCCTTACAGACTTTACGGACTTGTGAGCATGTTCAATCCGGAAACACTCAGTGATATTTCTCTTATCACGGGCGGATTTCCGGCGAGATACGGTGACAGACTTTCTGCAGTGCTTGACGTAACAAACAGGGAAGGCGACAGGCAGAGAGATTTTTCTTCAATGATAAATGCAAGCATTTCAAATGCAAATGTTATTTTTAACGGCAAGAATCCTTTTAACATACCCGGTTCCTGGTTAGTCTCATCGAGAAGAACTTACTATGATCTTGTAATAGGACCGTTTGCAAAAAAAGCCGGACTGATTACGGAAGATTCTTCCTTTCCTTCCTTCAGGGATTTACAGTTTAAAATTGCTTTAGGAAATTTCGGTAAAAGTAAGTTTTTAATAAACGGCGTTTTTTCAAGAGACGGTGTTGATATTATTCCCGGAGCAGAAAATACAAATCCGGACAGCGTGGCTGTGAATGATGTTTCAAGAAATGAAATGCTTTCTGCCGCATGGCATTTCACCCCGAAAAAAGACTTCATATCAAAAACAACATTCTCATGGTACAGAAATACAGGTGATAATGATTTTAACAGTGAGCTGCTGGATCCGCTTATCGATGAAGAAAATTATACACCTGAGCAAAGAGACAGTCTGAGACAGATTGGAGCATTGTTTGGTTTGAATTTTGATTCCAGATATTCTTTCAGAAAATATTCTCTGAGTAACAATAATATTATTTACGGTAAAAATTCTTCTTTTGAATTTGGAGCCGGAGTTGATGTGGTTAGAACAGATCTCTCATATAATTTAGTTGTAGATGACCAGTTAAGATCATTATTTCAGAGTCTTCCTACCGCTTCGGCATTTCTGGATGATTTTAATCTGGAGGGAGAAAATAATACAAGACTTCATTTATACGGTCAGAGCATGTTTAAAGCCGGCAGCAGGTTTTTCATTCAGCCATCATTAAGACTCGATTATTTTCAGATAATTAAGAAACCATATTTTGCGCCGCGTCTAAATCTCGGATATGCGCTTGATCCTGTTACGACTGTCAGATTTTCCGGAGGTGTTTATTATCAGTCACCGGGGCTGGAAAAACTGGTGGACGGCAGGACTTTTTACGATCTGAAAGACGCCGATAAAAAAAATCTTAAAGCAGAAAATGCGTTTCATTTTATACTCGGTGTTGATAAATGGCTGAACAATGAATGGTTCCTGAAGTCAGAAGCTTATTATAAAAAATTTGATAACCTTCTTGAACAGGAAATTCTTACAGGATATAAATATCAATATTCACTGAAAGACCCATCCAATACAGATCCCGAATATATTAAAAGTTTTTTCAACTGGGAGAGATCAACTGACAAACTTCCTTATGATTCAGTTACGACAAACCCGGTAAATATCGGCAGCGGAAATGCATACGGTTTTGAAGTCAGCATTGAAAAAAAATATGTAAATCCGAAAAGTAAATTGTACGGCTGGGTAAATTATTCTTTGTCTTTTTCTGACAGAGACAAATACGGAGTAACAACACCATACAGATTTGATCAGAGACATACTGCTAACATAGTTTTGAATTACCGGTTTAATAACTGGTTTGAACTAGGTGCCAGATGGACCTTTGCAACAAACTTCAGATATACGCCGCCAGTCGGAATCACACCAAGACTTATCGGTGACTCAATCGCAGTAAATCCGCTTGCGCAGGAGGTGCTGTTTAATCTTGACTTTGGTCCGGCCGGAAATGAATTCAGCGAAACCAAACCTGATTATCACAGACTTGATCTTCGGGCTACTGCATATACAAACTTCTGGTCAACTGACTGGTCGTTTTATATAGATATAATTAACGCTTACAACAGAAAAAATATTCTGGGGTATGATTATTCGCTGGATGAAAATCTGAATATTAAAAGAAAAACAGTGGGAATGTTTCCGATACTTCCCACCATAGGTCTAAGCGCAAGATTCTGAGATCAGATCTTTCTGTAAACAGGAAATTTTGATTTACTGTAAGTAAATCTTTGAATTAACTCAAAACCTTCCTGAAAAAAAATTTTATCAATAAGTTCATCAGTATAATAGGTATAAAATAAATTTCCCTTTTCAGATTCTTTTATAAAATAATCCCACCCTTCCGGAGAGTCATATGTGAAATAATCAAACACGCATATGCCGCCGGTTTTCAGTACTCTTGAAAATTCTTTAGCATAAAGATAAATAACCGGAGGTTTTAATTCCGGTAATACTCCCTGTGAAAATATTACATCGAATGAACTGTTAAAAAACGGCAGGCTGACGCCGTCATTTTGTTTTACTTTCATCAGATCATTGTCCTTGAAATATTCACTTAGAAAATTTACAAACCAGGGAGAATGATCAACGAGAATGTATTCGCGGCAGTTTATTTTTTTTGCAAAATCAGCTATATATCTCGACCATCTTCCCGTACCCGGACCGAGTTCCAAAATGGAAGGTGAATTAAGATTCTTAATAAACGGAAAGAAAGTATCTTCAAGCACAGGCAGAGGTTTTATCCAGCCTTTATTATTATCGAGATAATCATTAACGTCAAGATTCAGTGCAGAGGCTTCTTCAAGATATTGAGGATAACCTTCTGCATTTGTTTTTTTAACGCGGATTTTTTCCAGTCTGTAACCGGAAAATTTGAGAATGGAGTTAAGTAAATTTCTGAGCATGAAAATAAGTTTATGTAAAATATAAATTTTGCAGGGATAAAAATATTGTTTTATTGCTGTATTGCTGATGTGAGAAATAAGTCGGGGAAATTTTGGTAAAGGGGGGTTATGAAAGTGATGGGGAGAAAGGATGGCTGGAATGGAGGAAGGCTGTATCGCGGAATTGTATTCCGCGGCTGCCTTAAAAACCACTTAAGTGGTTTTTAAGGCAGCGAAATTCATTTTTAACTGATTCATTTTTATGCAGTATGAATTTAATTTTAAAAGAATGTTTATTTGTTTAATTTAAATCCAATTTTAAATTAACTGAAAGGTTTTTCTTTTGAAAGATGTATTTATTGTTGATGCTGTCAGAACTCCCATTGCAAAGTTTGCCGGCGCTCTAAAAAATGTCAGACCTGATGATATGGCTGCATCGCTTATCTCGGAAATTGTGAAAAGAAATTTTACTGATAAGAATATTTCTCCTGAGGAAATTGAAGATGTTATACTTGGAAATGCAAACGGTGCCGGTGAGGAAAACCGTAATGTCGCAAGAATGTGCGTGCTGCTTGCAGGTCTTCCTGTAACTGTCGGAGGAGTAACTGTTAACAGACTTTGTGCTTCAGGAATGCAGGCTTTTACAGACGGTGTAAGAAGTATTAAAAGTGGTGAAGGAGAATGCTGTATTGTTGGAGGAGTTGAATCAATGACAAGAGCACCGTTTGTCCTCGCGAAAAATCCTGACGCTTTCGGCAGGAATACTGATATGTTTGATACTACTATCGGTTGGAGATTTGTTAATAAAAAACTTGCGAAAATGTATCACCCGTACTCAATGGGTGAAACTGCAGAGAATGTTGCCGAAAAATTTAATATTTCAAGAGAAGATCAGGATGTGTTTGCATATAATTCACAAATGAAAGCAAAAGCTGCTGTCGAATCAGGTAGATTTAAAAATGAAATTATTCCGGTTGATATCTCTTCCAAAAAGGAAAAAATATTATTCGAAACTGATGAATTCCCCAGATTTGATACTACTGTTGAAAAACTTGCTGGACTTAAACCTGCCTTCAGGGAAAATGGCTCTGTCACAGCTGGAAATTCCAGCGGAATTAATGACGGCGCAAGTATGATGTTGATAGCTTCAGAGGATTTTGTAAGTAAACATGACCTGAAACCAAGAGCAAGATTTATTGCGTCTGCAGTAGCCGGTGTCGATCCTTCCTGTATGGGTATTGGCCCTGTTCCCGCTGTGAGAAAAGTGCTGGAAAGAGCGGGTCTTAAAAAATCAGATATAGATCTTATTGAACTTAATGAAGCGTTTGCAGCTCAAAGTCTTGCATGCATTAATGAACTTGAGCTGGATACAAATATTATAAATGTAAACGGTGGAGCAATTGCTCTCGGACATCCGCTCGGCAGCAGCGGTTCACGGATTATTATTACTCTTCTTAATGAAATGGAAAAAAGAAAATTGAAAACCGGACTTGCTACTATGTGTATCGGAGTCGGTCAGGGAATGGCTACTGTTATTGAAGTTTTATAAAAGATAGTTTGTGAATATAATTTAATTCTTCATTATAATTAATAATGACACTGCCAAATCAGTTATCTTTTTTAAGAATTCTTTTGACCCCTGTATTCCTTTTTCTTTTTTTATCTGAAGATCAGTTACAAAGAGAACTTTCAATTCTTATCTTTCTTCTTGCTGTTTTTACTGATTGGTATGACGGCTGGCATGCGAGAAAATACGGACTTGAAAGTAAACTGGGAATATTCATTGACCCCTTGGCTGATAAGTTACTTACTTCTGCTGCGTTTGTAGGTTTTTATATTAAAGGATTTATGCCCGGCTGGATGGTAATTATTATTGTTTCAAGGGATCTTATAATAACTATGCTGAGATCATATCATGAGATTAAAGGATTTACGATGAAGACTTCATTTATTGCAAAAACAAAAACTTTTATTCAGATGTCTTTCATATTTCTGATTGTTTTACTCATTGGCATACAGACTTATTCTGAAAGTGAAGTTGTGAAAAATTCAATAAATGATTTTTTATTCTCAGGTATTAATTTTTCTATTATGCTTATTGTAACTGCGCTGACGCTCATTACAGGAATCACTTATTTTTTTGAAAAAAATACCGGAAAAACTAAATGAGATTTATTAAAAAGAAAAAAGTAGTAAATGAAGATTTTCATCCTGATACTTTCAGTAAAATATTTTCAAGCTGCTTTTTTATTGGATACATCTCAAAAGCAAGCGGTACTTTTGCCAGTCTTTTCGGAATTCTTTTTTTTCTTATTCCGGGTTTTCAGAATTTGAATATTCTTTTGCCTGCAATTGTTATTTGTTTTGCAGCCGGTGTTTATACATCTGGGAATATGATGAAAAGATTCGGAGATGATCCTTCTGAAGTTGTGATTGATGAAGTGGTCGGTATGTGGATCACTGTAATGATATTCCTGCTTTTTAATGCTGATATTATGGCTCTTAACTTTTTACAGTTTTCTGTTCTGTTCTTCTCTTTCAGATTTTTTGATATCGTTAAGATTCAGCCTGCAAAATATTTCGACAAACTTGATTCAGCTTTCGGCGTGATGATGGATGATGTAATAGCGGGGATTTATGCCGGAGTAGCTGCTGTTTTTTTTCTGAAGTTATTTAATAATTTTTAGAGAATGTTTGAATGAAAACAAAATTGATCTCTGTAGGTGACGAAATTCTCATTGGTCAGATTGTTAATACTAATGCCGCTTTTCTCGGTGAAAGATTATTCTCTTCAGGATTTCCTGTTGATAAAAATGTTGTGATAGGTGATGAGGAAGATGTGCTTTTGTCTGAACTGTCAGATTCGGATAAAAATTATCAAGTTACAATCATTACGGGTGGACTCGGTCCTACGCATGATGATATTACAAAGCCGGCGCTTGTAAAATATTTTAATGACAAACTGAAAACTGATTATAAAGTGCTTGATCATGTCAGGAATATTTTCTCATCTAGAAATATTGTAATGCCGCATGTAAATAACGGTCAGGCTTTGATACCCGAAAACTCAGAAGTTATCTGGAACAGTAACGGTACTGCTCCGGGTATCCTGATTAAAAAGAAAAAAAAAGTTTTTATTGCTTTGCCTGGTGTACCTTATGAAATGAAACCTATGATCGATGAAATAGTTCTGCCTTTTCTTAAAAACTATTTTGCAGATGAACTGAAATCAGTTTATATGCAGAAAACAATTCTTACTACAGGTATTGGCGAATCAAGTTTGAATGAATTGATCGGTGATGTAAATGATGTAATTGGTGAAAGTAAACTTGCTTTTCTTCCTTCATCCTCAGGAGTTAGATTAAGAATTAATGTTACGGCAAAAAGCAGTAAAGAAGCCGAAAGTAAAATTGATACGATTGAATTTAAATTGAAAGAAAAAATTGGTGATTATATATTTGGTTACGGTGAAGAAGATCTGGAAAGTGTAATAGGGGATATTCTCAGAAAAAATAATTTAACTTTATCAGTTGCAGAATCCTGTACAGGAGGCAGAATATCTTCAAGAATTGTAAGCGTACCCGGAAGCTCTGAATATTATATAGGAGGAGTCTGCAGTTACTCAAATGAACTGAAAATGAGTTTGCTCGGAGTTAAAAAAGAAACGCTTGAACGATTCGGAGCTGTCAGCAGTGAAACAGCTGTCGAGATGGCCGAAGGTATCCGTAAATTGACAGATTCTGATGTAAGTATTTCAACTACCGGAATCGCAGGTCCTGACGGCGGCACAGCTGAAAAGCCGGTCGGTCTCGTCTGGATAGGACTTTCAGACAAAAATAATTCCTTTGCAATGAAATTTCTGTTCGGTGATAACAGGGAAATAAATATTCAGAGAAGTTCACAGAGAGCTCTTGAAATTTTAAGAAGACATTTACTCAACATAAAAATCATTTTTTAAAATTTTCTTAACAGTAATTCTGATTTGAGTATTATAAAAGAAATTTATGATGTGACAAAAGACCTTGCTACTAATAAGGTCGCCCTGAATAAAATTAAAAGAGCTTTGATAACAGAATCAAAATTGAATAACAAATTTCTTGAAGATATTTCTTTTAAAGAAAAAAGACCCGAGAAGGACAGAATGGTAGCAATTGTTAAAAATCTTGAAACAGATGAATTAAAAGCTGCAAACAACTGCGGTATCCCAATGGAGTTGATAACTCTTAAAAAAGTGTCCGCCGAAATGCTTGACGGTCTTGATTATATTAAAGCAGACGGGTATGACCTTGAAACTGTGATTGAAAAATTATTTATTAAAATTGCATATCTTAAAAAGGATTTTGGATCAGAGAATATTAATCTGTTCATCAGACTGAGAAATATTTACAGTTACAATATCCTTTTACTGAAAATGCTGGAAAATAAAAATACATAAAAATTATGATAACAGATATAGTACTGTATGCTTTCGCAGGTTTTGGAGTCGCAGCCGTAATATTTTTGTTCTTCAAATTTGTTTTCGGAAAAAATGTCGAAACTATTAATATGCAGTCGCAATCTCTGTCCGGCAAAGTTGGTTCAGTCAATGAAAGAATTCAAAAACTGAATCTGCATGGAAAGAGCACTCAGGCGGCTGAACTGATCCAAAACTCATCGAAATTAAGCAATTCACAAAAAGAAAAACTTACTCAGATTCTGTCCAAAGCAGGAAATATTGAATCGAATGTTTCAGGATCGGGAAACGAACTTATAGAAAATGTAAAAAAACTCATAAATGAAAATAAAAAAATCCATGCGATAAAGTTAATCATGGAATCAGGTGTCCCATCTCTTAAAGATGCTAAAGATATTGCAGACAGAATTGAAAAAGGAAATTAATTTTATCTGTTTGTATAATTTGAATTGTAAACATATCTAATATGACGGAAACGAAAGTATTATTCCTTTGGAAAGCTGACATTAAATTAATAAATCATCTTAATTCAAGTCTCAAAAAAGCAGGAAATGTTAAAACAATATTTCCTAAAAATCTATCAAAAACAAATCTTATAAGACATGCTAAAGATGCTGATGTAATCGTTGGCTGGAAACCGGATATGGAGCTGCTGCTCAACGCTAAAAAGTTAAAGCTTTTTGTAAATCCCGGCACCGGTGTAAAACATCAGATTAAAAATTTCAGAGAGCTTCGTAATGTAAGTAAAGCAGTTTTAGTCAACGGACACGGACATTCTTATTCCACTGCTCAGCATACAGTCGCTATGCTCCTTTCGCTGATGAACAGGATCGTCATTCATCATAACAGAATGAAGGACGGCATTTGGGAAACAAGTGATGATGAGGATATTTACGGTTCTTCCGTAAAGTTAAAAAACAGAAATATCGGTCTGCTTGGCTACGGCGCAATTAACAAAAACGTCCACAGATTTTTGTCAGGTTTTGAAAATAATTTTAACATTCTAAAATACAGCTGGAAAGGTTTCCAAGGTAAATTTCCCACCCCAGTCAGGAAATTCAGTTCAAAACAGCTTCATGAGTTTCTTAAAGAATCTGATATACTCATTATTGCAATACCGCATACTGATCTTACTGAAAATTTGATAAAAGAAAAAGAGCTGAAACTTCTCGGAAAAACAGGGCTTCTTGTAAACGTAGCACGGGGAAAGATTGTAAATGAAATTGATCTGTTTGCCGCGCTTAAAAATAAAACTATAGCCGGTGCTGCGCTTGATGTGTGGTATAATTACAAACCTGAGAAAGATAAGGTCGGGAAAATGTTTCCGGCTGCAAAGCCTTTCGGAAAACTTGAGAATGTAATCCTTTCCCCTCACAGAGCGGCATCGCCGTTTGAAGATCTCTCCAGATGGGATGAAGTTATAGAAAATATACTTAAAGTTTCAATAGGGAAAAAGGATTTTATAAACATTGTAAATCTTGACAGAGAATATTAATATAACAATATGGATGAAATAATAATCAATACTTCTTATACAATCAGCATTTTGAGTCTTGTAGTGATTGCTTACGGATCAGTGCTGGCAGTTCTTTATTTTATAAATAATGAACTCGGCCGTTTCAGCGGAAAGTTCTCTATGAAGAGACTTAATTTCGTAAAAATAAATTTTGGTTATTATTTATTGCTTGGGCTTGATTTCCTGATTGCAGCTGATGTAGTGAGAACCATATTGGAAAATACAATGCAGGATCTGATGATACTCGGGTTAAGTGTTGTAATAAGAACGCTGCTTTCTTTTTTCTTAGGTCGCGAGATTAATGAAGACGAAGAATTCAGACAAAAAATAGATGAGGAAATAAAAAAAGAAGGGAAAGATTGAATTGGTAAATTAGCTTTTTAATTATTCATTTTACCTGCTTCAAGCACAGCGTAATCTGCAATGTATTTTCTTTCTCCGATCTGCTGTCTCCACATTGCATAATATAAACCTTTCTGTTCCAACAGATAGTCGTGTCTTCCGGATTCAATTATATTACCTCTTTCCAGAACATAAATTGTATCGGCATGCATTATTGTAGAAAGTCTGTGAGCTATCATAATTGTAATATGATTTCCGCCTGCTGAAATATCACGAATTGTTTTGTTGATGCCTTCTTCAGTTATTGAGTCAAGCGCTGATGTTGCTTCATCAAAGATCATCAGGTTTGGTTTTCTCAGTAATGCGCGTGCAATTGATAATCTTTGTTTCTCTCCTCCGGAAACCTTTACGCCTCCTTCTCCTATAACTGTCTCAAGTCCGTTGTCAGCTCTTTCAAGAAGCGTCTGACAATTCGCTTTATACAATACATCAAAACATTCTTCATCGGTTGCCTTTGGATTTACAAAAAGCAGATTCTCTTTTATTGTACCTGAAAATAACTGGGAATCCTGAGAGACAAATCCGATTTTTTCTCTTAAATTGTCAAGATCAATTTTCTCAAACGTAACTCCATTGTATAAAATATTCCCTTCCAGCGGTCTGTATAACCCCAGTAGAATTTTAACAAGCGTAGTCTTTCCGGATCCGGAAGGACCGACAAATGCTATTGTGTTTCCTCTTTCAGTTTTAAAAGAAATTTCCGAAAGAGCGTTAGTAACTGATGACTTATGTCTGAATGTTACGTTTTCAAATTCAAGTGTAGTAACTTCACCAATTCTTACCGGGTTCAAAGGTTTTGGATCAGCCGGAGTGTTTAAAATTTCCTGGAAATTATTCAGGGATACTTCAGCTTCTTTGTAAATATTTATAATATTTCCAAGCTCCTGAAGAGGACCGAATATATAAAAGGAATAAATAAATAGTGTAAAAAATTGTCCCGTTGTGATCGCCTGTGTAAAGATCAGATACATCATCAGAAGCAGTATGCTTGTCCTCAGAAGATTTACTGTCGTACCCTGTATGAAACTCAGACTTCTTATGTATTTAACTTTTTTAAGTTCCAGAAGGAGAATTTTGTCAGTTGTATTGTTGAGTCTGTCAATTTCCTGCTGCGAAAGTCCAAGACTTTTTACAAGCTCTATATTTCGTAATGATTCTGTAGTGGATCCCGCAAGCGCAGTAGTTTCAGATACAATAGTCTTCTGAATAGTTTTTATTTTTTTCCCGAAAGACGAGCTGAGCAGTCCGATGATAGGAATTGCGCAAAGATAAATCGGTGCTATGATCCAGTGAACAGTCAAAGCGTAAACACCCACAAAGATAATTCCTACAATTGAAGTAAAAAGAATATTAACAAATGAAGAGATAAGTCTTTCGGAATCAGCTCTTACTTTTTGTAAAATACCGAGTGTCTGACCGCTGCTCTGATCTTCAAATACTGAATACGGTAATTTGAGCGAGTGACTTATTCCGTCAGAATATATGTCAGCTCCGAGTCTTTGCGTAATTACATTTAAAAAATAATCCTGGAAATTCTTTGCGATCCTTGATACAAGCGCTGCTCCGACAGCCAGCATTAATAAAAATCCCACTCCTTTAAAAAATTCTGCTGTAGTGTATTCCTTAAATTTGGTTGCATAGTCATCGATTACATATCTGAATATCGCCGGATCCAGTAAAGAAAAAACCTGATTAACAGCCGCAAGTAATAATGCAAGCAGAAGAAGTTTTTTGTATTTGATGAGATAAGAGTAGAGAAGTTTCATAATATGATTAGCAAAATAAATCTATTAATAAGTTAATTCAATACAAACTTTCAATTATAAAATTATTTAAGTCATGAAACTATTGCTAATACCAAAACTTACATTGATATTACTTCAGCTATTGAGTATTTTTATCGTTATTGTAAATTTACAACAAATGTCACGATTAAAAAAAATTAAAGACAGTTTTGCCGCGATTGGAGCTGATTCTTTTCTCGTAAAAAGTCTTCCGAACATAAGATATATTTCAGGGTTTTCCGGCAGCGCCGCAAATGTCCTGCTTACTAAAGACAAAAATTATTTTATAACTGATTTCAGATATAAAACACAATCAGCAAAAGAAGTTTATGATGATTTTGAAGTGATAATTTATGTCCAGAATTCTATGGGTTTTCTTAATGAGCTTTCGAAAAAACACGGTCTGAGCAAAACCGGTTTTGAATCGAATATCCTGACTTACGCGGATTATCTGAATCTTAAAAATGATTTTGCGGAAATTGAATTTGTTCCGGCTGATTCTTTGATTGAAAATATTGTATCTCAGAAAAATGAAAAGGAAATTGAACTTACCAGGAAAGCAGTTAATATTACGGACAAAACCTTTTCCGAACTGCTGAATATTATTAAACCCGGCATGACCGAACGCGAGATATCAGCGGAGATTTCTTTTCTTCAGAAAATTTACGGAGCGGACTGCGATTCCTTTGAGCCGATAGTTGCTTCAGGAGTAAGAAGCGCATTCCCGCACGCAAGACCTACTGATAAAATAATTGAAAACGGAGAACTCCTTAAGCTGGATTTCGGATGCACAGTTGAAGGAATGAAATCAGATATGACAAGAACGATTGCTGTCGGTGAGATCAGCGAAGAGTGTAAAAACATTTATAAAATTGTAAAAGAAGCTCAGCTGCGGGCGCTGGAGAAAGTAAAAGCCGGTGTGCCGGTGAAAGAAGTTGATTCTGCCGCAAGAGATTATATTACTGAAATGGGATTTGGTGAAAATTTCGGGCATGGACTCGGTCACGGACTCGGTTATGATATTCATGAACGGCCGTCTTTAAATCAGAGAACGGATTTTATACTCGAAGTGAATAATATAATTACAATCGAACCGGGAATATATGTCGAAGGATTGGGCGGCGTGAGAATTGAAGATGATGTGGCGGTAACTGAAAACGGTTGCGAGATTTTAAACAAATCTACTAAAGAGTTAATTACTGTATAAAATATTTAAGACATTTCTATTGATATTTCATAAAATAATTGAATAAAGTACTTATCATATCTTACTATTTCCCTCCGATGGGAATGGGCGGCGTGCAGCGTACTCTGAAATTCGCAAAATATCTCAAGGACTTCGGATGGGAACCTGTCGTTCTTACGGACAGTCCTAAAAAATATTTTGCAGTGGATGAAAGCCTTTTGAAAGAAGCAATATCAAACGGAATTATCATTGAAAGAACCGGAGAAGAAATTAATGATATCAGTAAGATTATTATAAAAAATCCAAATGAAAAATTAAGAAAACTCCGAAGCAGAATAGGCCAGTTTTTTTTGATGCCTGATAATAAAAAATTCTGGAGAAAGAAAGCTTACAGAAAAGCTGTAGAAGTATGGAAAAAATACGGTGGATTTGATGTGATTTACGCTACAGCTCCTCCTTATACTGATTTTCTCGTCGGACAGGATATAAAGAAAAAGTTTAAAGTGCCGCTTGTAATTGATTACAGAGATGCCTGGGTTGACAGTCCTGTGCTTAACTATTACGCTACTCCGTTTCATAAGATGTCAAATATGAAACTTGAGAAAAATGTTTTGAAAGACGCCAATAAAATCATTACAACGAACAGAAGAGTAAAGGAGCTTGTGATCTCAAGATACGGGAATATAGAATATAATGACGTAAAGATAATTCCTCATGGTTATGATCCCGAGGATTTTGAAAATGCATCCAAAGGAGAACTGCCGCTTACCGATAAGATGAGAATTACTTACTCCGGAAGCTTTTATACAAGAAATCCGAAATATTTTCTTGATGCTATAAATAAATTTTTTATAAAATATCCGGAATTGAAATCCGAAATTGAATTCTGCTTCATCGGTGCAATGTCAAAGGAGAATATTTCCATACTTAACGGATTTAATCTTGGTAATTCAATTAACATGCTCGGCTATATTGAGCATGTTGAATGCGTAAAATATCTGCTAGCCTCAGATGTTCTTTTTTTTATGATAAGCAGGGGAGAGAATGACGATGCTGCAATGCCCGGAAAGATCGGTGAGTATATAGGCAGCAGAAAAAATATTATTGCCTGCATTCCTGAAGGTGTAACAAAGAAAACGCTTGAAAAATATGATGCAGTGCGTTTTGTAGAAGAGGATCCTGAAGAGCTAATGAAAGCTTTCCGGGATTACTACGAGCTGTATAAAAATAATGCGTTGCCTGCTGCAAATGAAGAAGTTGTAGAATTGTATGACAGAAAAACTCTTACTTATGAACTTGCAAAAGAATTCAACTTACTTGTTGATATTGAGTAACGGGATTTGAATCATTAATTTGCGATTTTACACCCGCAGTGACTTTTATGTTTTTTTAATATTCCCCGTAAATTTAAACCTCACATTGCATATTTGAAAATTCTGATAGTTGGAAACGGCGGCAGAGAGAATGCGATTGCATATGCTGTTTATAATTCAGATTCCTTCAAAAGGAATTCCGGTAAACTTTATATTACAGGAAGTAATCCCGGCTCTGAAATATTTGCTGAAAGTGTAAGCATTGAACCGACTGATCTGAAATCTCTTTCAGAGTTTGCACTTTTAAATAATATTGACCTGACTATTGCCGGACCGGAAATACCTTTATCCATGGGAATTGCCGATGAATTTATTTCAAAAGGTCTGAAAATTTTCGGACCGACAAAGAAAGCGGCTGAAATAGAATCAAGTAAAATATTTTCGAAAGAGTTAATGAAAAAAGCCGGTGTACCTACGGCTGATTTCAGAAGTTTCAGCTCAGAGGATATTACGACCGCAGAAGAATTTCTCGGAAAATCAGAATATCCCCTTGTCTTAAAAGCTGACGGACTGGCTGCAGGTAAAGGAGTTGTTATTGCAGAAAATTTCGAAGAGGCTTATGAAACGTTAAAGGAATTTTGCAGCGGAGAAAAATTCGGCAAATCAGCAAACAGATTTTTAACCGAACGCTTTCTGACAGGCGAAGAAGTATCCGTCTTTGCAGTAACCGACGGAACAGATCACGTGCTGCTTCCTTTTTCCCAGGATCATAAAAAAATATCCGAAGGCGAGACCGGTAAAAATACCGGCGGAATGGGTGCTGTCTGTCCTGTGAAAAAATTTATGACTGATGAAATGGTTTTCAAAATTAATTCTAAGATCGTAAAGCCGGTTTTAAAACAAATGAAAAAGGATGGCAGGGAATTTAAAGGATGTCTTTACTGCGGACTTATGATTGTAAAAGACGAACCGTTTGTAATAGAGTTCAACTGCAGATTCGGTGACCCAGAAACTCAGGCAGTGCTGCCGCTTATTGAATCTGATTTTACCGAACTTCTATTTGCTTCTGCAGAAAATGAGATTAGTGAATATAGTCTTAAAGTAAAAGAAGAATACTCATGCTGCGTGGTCCTTGCATCTGAAGGTTATCCGGACAGTTATGAAAAAGGAAAGAGAATTACCGGGCTTGATAAAACCGGCGGCAGCTGTATTGTATTTCAGTCAGGGACAAAAAAAACCGGGAATGAAATAATAACTGACGGGGGAAGAGTTTTGTCAGTTACCGGAATTTCAAAAACATCGCTTTCCGATGCTGTGAAAACAGCTTATGAAAATGCCGGCAAGATAGAATTTGAAAATAAGTATTACAGAAAAGATATCGGTTTCAGACAATTAAACAATATTTAAATAAATGAAGATTTTAGTTACAGGCGGTACGGGTTATATCGGTTCGCATACTGCTGTAGAGCTGCAGAAGGAAGGGTATGAAGTAATTATACTTGATAATCTTTCCAATTCGGAAATTGAAGTAATTGATAACATTGAAAAGATTTCCGGAGTTAAACCGGAATTTCATAAAATTGATCTCTGTGATGAAGATGTTGTAAATGAATTCTTTAAAAAAGAAAAAGATATTTCTGCTGTCATACATTTTGCTGCCTTTAAAGCTGTAGGAGAATCTGTTAATAATCCGTTATTGTATTACCGCAATAACGTATCCGGCATGATAAATTTACTTAATGCTCTTGAAGCTAATGCAATTGATAAATTTGTTTACTCCTCTTCATGTACTGTGTACGGTGAAGCTGATTCGCTGCCGGTGACGGAAACTTCACCGGTAAAGAAAGCGGAATCACCGTATGGTTTTACAAAACAGATTGGCGAACAGATGCTGTCGGACCTTTCGAAAATATCCGGAATGAAATCAGTAATACTGAGATATTTTAATCCTACCGGCGCGCATGACAGTTCGCTGATCGGAGAACTTCCAATCGGTATACCGAATAATCTGGTGCCGTATATTACGCAGACTGCAATTGGTAAGAGAGAAATCCTGACTGTGAACGGAAATGATTACGATACTCCTGACGGTACAAATATAAGAGATTACATTCATGTAGTGGATCTTGCAAAGGCGCATGTCATTGCTTTAAAAAGAATGCTTGAAAATAAAGATGAAAATCCAATGGAGATTTTTAATCTCGGTACAGGAAAAGGAAACAGCGTGCTCGAAGTTATTAATGCTTTTGAAAATGTGACAGGAGTGAAGCTTAATTTCAGAATAGGTCCGCGTCGGGAAGGTGATGTGGTCAGTATCTATTCGGATACTAAAAAGGCAAATGAAATACTCGGATGGAAAGCTGAAAGAGATTTAAATGATATGATGCTTACTTCATGGAACTGGCAAAAGAGAATCGGGAAAAAATAATGTTAAAAAGAATTACCTTTTAATAATGACAACTGAAATGCTGAATGAACTGACTGAAAAAATTAAAACTTCTGATAAAAGATCAGTGGCGAAAGCGCTGACAATGGTTGAAAATGAATCTGAAGGCAGCGAAGATTTATTGAAAGGAATATATAAGTTCACAGGCAAAGCTCATAGAATTGGAATCACCGGTCCTCCCGGCGCAGGAAAATCCACAGTTACAAATTGTCTTATAAAATTACTTGATGAAAAAGGATTGAAAACCGGTGTAATTGCAGTGGATCCCACAAGTCCTTTTACAGGCGGAGCGCTGCTCGGAGACAGGATCAGAATGCAGGATTCAGGTCTACTTCAGAATGTATTTATCAGATCTATGGCAACCAGAGGAAGTCTTGGAGGTTTATGCAAAAATGTAACTGAAGCTTGCGATGTACTGGATGCTGCCGGTAAAGATTTTATAATTATAGAAACCGTTGGAGTCGGTCAGTCCGAACTCGATATTGCGCAGACCGCTGATACAACTATCGTTGTGCTTGTGCCGGAATCCGGAGATGCTGTACAGGCAATGAAAGCCGGTCTGATGGAAATTGCCGATATTTTTGTTCTGAATAAATCTGACAGGGACGGCGCTGATGCAGTCGCTGCTACTATAAAAAATATTATACATTTGAAGCCACCTGCTCCCGACGGATGGATAATTGATGTCTTGAAAACCACAGGCAGTCAGAACAAAGGTATAGGTGAATTACTTGATAAGATCTTTGAACATAAAAGTCATCTGGAAAAAACAGGATATTTAAAAACGAAAAGAATTCAGCAGCTGAAAAAAAAGATAGGCGAGCTGCTGACAAATAAACTTACAGTTAATTTCTGGGATAATGAAAAAAGAAAATATCTGAATGATAATCTTGATTTGATTTATAACAAAAAATCTGATCCGTATTCGGTTGTAGAAACACTGACTAAAGATCTTTTAAAAAGGAAATAAGAAAACAGAATTTATATACTTAATTTTTTCCTCTGAGAAAATTTATACAGTAATTTATCCAGAAAAATTATTATAAGACCCGTCAGTATATAACCGATCGTTATAAAGAAAATATTTTTTAATACCGTCTCAAATCCGAATTTTGAAACATCTGTAAACGGATAAGGATACATGCCGCTGAAATGACCTCTGATAAGAATATAAATAATATACGCTAACGGATAACTAAGCCATTTAATACAGTTAAAAATTTTTTGTCTGCCCTTTTCCGTGTTAAATAGCCAGTACATCAGGTAAAAAGAAGGCATTACATAATGAAGTAATATATCAGCGAATTTCTCCGGTCCCTGCGGATTCCAGATATGAGCCAGCATAAAATGATAAATGATCCCCACTATTAAAATATATACCAGAATCCCGCTCTGGACAAAAGGTTTCTGAAAAAACAAGCCCGGTTTTGAATCCGGCGAAAGAAGAAGAAACATATAAGTCAGAGTAACCAGTATGTTTGTCAGGATGGTCATAAAACTGAAAAATTTTATAACGCTTTGTAAGTATGTTAACCCTGACTGCGGAGAATATAAAAGCGTAAGATATAATTGTAATACTAAAGCAGTGCATCCGATCAGTGTTCCGATTATCAGAAAAGCTTTATTAGTTTTGGACATTTAGCAGACAGAAAATTAATTCAGATAAAGACTTCAAATTCAAATCTGATTCAGATAATTATTTCTTTATCTTAAATCGTTTTTATTCTTTTTTAACCACACAAATTAACCCAACTTAAATAATTAAATTCTTAAATCATAGAATAAAGAAAAAGACTCAGCATCAGATTTTTATAAATCTCTATAGCGGGAATAGTGCACTTAGTACACGACAAAAATATGAGTTAAAAAATAAAATCTGACTCTTTAAATTAA